>Ga0074044_10003926_pt1 | contig 12472 bp, 7 predicted proteins | sample BogForMeECP23OM1_FD_94443 | JGI IMG/M metagenome (GOLD analysis project Ga0074044, IMG submission 94443) | Bog forest soil microbial communities from Calvert Island, British Columbia, Canada - Bog Forest MetaG ECP23OM1 | ecosystem: Environmental > Terrestrial > Soil > Wetlands ...
CCGTCCGTGAGAGTGGATCCAGGGCACTCAGAGTAGCGTAATATTGCGGGTCAAAGAGCCGTTCAGAAATCGGGGCTGATTCTGTGAATTTACTTGCGCATTCGCGCAGCTTTTCGGGCGTGATGTCCCGTGGGCTAAAGATAACCCCATCGATTAACTGTTTGCTTAATCCTTCTACGGTCTTGAACCCGTCGCTAAAGCCGTGTTGCGCAAATAGCTTCACTAGTCGTTCCCAAACTGTGCCGTTGCGTTCGCGTTCTAGCTTGCATCCCTCCCCGTTGTTCCCGCGGTCAAGCGGTGAAACGCATTCTCCTTTTCGGCTTATACTGGAACGGTGCCTCCGGGAGATTCTTGCGCACGATATTCTCGATGATATCCGCCTCGGTGACCGCGAAGCGGATCGCCGTATCGGATAACCGCCTGGCCAACGCCTCATCCCTGATGAAAACCAGAATTCTCGGTCGGGGCATTTTTGGCGGTGTCTCCAACACCCATTTCGGCACTCGCTGCAAACCTTCAGGCGGCGCGTGCCTATAGAGCAAATAGCTGAGAACCAAGATCTTATCGATCCGCTGTTTCGCAAAAATCATCGTGACACGCGAAAAGACATCTTCCGAAACGCGCACTGAACCACGCCCGGGAGTATCCGGGTACGGAAATCCCCTGACGGCTCGTCCAATCTCGGCGATTGCCGCTTCGATGGTAGACAGCTCTGGATTTCGAGGGATCAACACTTCTTCGCCCGGCGGTTCGACGTCCGGATCTTCGTTTGGTGCCTTTGCATGAGAGTGACCGAGCGAAACAGAAGGCCATGGTGCCTTTTCGGTCGCGATTGACGGCGACACTAAAGGCGCAACGGGTGCCCCGACCGCTTGCCGCCATGTTGACTCTGGTCCACTTGAGACAGCTATGTCTGAGAGCCTTTCCTGATGCGTCTTATCCGGACTTTCGCTGAGTTCTACTTGCCGCAAACTTTTTAATAACTCCGTGTCTGCCTTCGGCGCAGTTCGATTCATGGACTCCATGAGACCCTCGATCTCCCGTCGGCGTCGTTCTTCTCTTTCTTCGGCGGTTTCCTTCTTTTTCGGTCCGTCGCTCATTGCCCGTTGAGTTTTGCTCTCTTACGATCAATCGCTTCAACTCTCAGCCGTGCGAACATCGATTTTCGATCTTCTGCTGTGACCAGCCTTTGCGTTTCCTGAAAAATCACCGGAAGGTGCGGTTCCGGAAAATTTCCGTAGTTCTTTTCGATGACGTATTTTACCCAGCGAAACGACAGATTCACCTTCATCAGGAAATGATCTTTAGGACTCTTTTTCTGACCGTCCACGGTCCGCTCGGAGTACATCCATCGGCAAAGCTGAGCCCGCATCAGCGGGTTATCATCAATCATGTTCCCTACCCCGAAATCCGGCACTTCACATCCCTCTTTGCCAAGCCGGCGCAGCACCTGTTGCAAAGTGAGGTCGGCAGTTGCATTCTTTAGCGGGCTCACGCCGGTGGGAAGCATGATGACCGGTCCCCGTCGTCCAGGGAGGGCCCAATAGAGACGCAAGGCGTTCTGATAATTGCGGATTTCGGCACAATTCGGTGTTACGGGTGCAAGCATGACGTGGCAGTTCGCCCAGGTAAACCGCATGGTCTCCAGCTGCAAAAACTGGCATGTATCGTAGATAATGAAATCCCGGCCCCTTTCCGAGGAGAGATCCAAACGCTTGGTTGGCATCCCGTCTGGGCCGATAGGATCATGCACGCGAACGTCGAATCGCGGATAGATCCCCTCCTCCAACAACCAGTCGTAGTCCGCCGCCAGATCATGTTGGGGGTTCGTGTCGACGACGAGGACTGAATACCCCATCAGACCGAGATACGAGCCCAGGTTGAATGAGATCCACGTTTTGTGGGTCCCCCCCTTTGTCATTCCCACCGTAATCACTAATGGTTGAGGGATTGTGCTGCTCATTTTTCGCTGTTTGCCCGTTTCTGGTATCTGTTCGTGCCTAAAGATGCAAGTCTAATACATCTATCGATTTATCGATTCGCATGCCAATAAACGCATCGGCAAGGATATAACAGTGTATGTATATCGTACGGTTACTCTGCGCATCTATCTATATGCATATGATGCTATGATATGAAATAACACGCTAATAATGAGGCAATTACAAAGACATAAAATCACCCTTTTACATGCTATTTTCTTTAACCGGGCAAGGCGGAAAAACTGGAGAAGAAGGGATTAGGCTTTGTAGGTGGCCAGGGCTTGACTCATTTGCCGCAGCTTCTCTGCTGCCGCTCTGCGTTCCTCCTCGATTTGGGCTACCTCCTCGACGATGGACGGCGCCGGGCGCTGGCTCGGCTTCTTCGTCCGGTTTCCACGTCAACCGGGAGCTTGAAGTCGTCGCGCAGCGCGGCCATGAAATAACGAGCGGCATTTTCCGGGAGTAAGAGGAGCGCCACTCGGACAGAATGCAGGGTGGGCAAAAACGGCTTTTTTGTGCGCGTCCGGAACCCTGACAGAGGCGCGTACTCATCTCAGAAAAGAAGTGGAACGCCGAGAAAGTGGACATTTGTAAGTCACGTTTTTAGATGCGAAGTCTTTCTCCACATTCCACTATTGAAGAAGAAAGTGTTTCTCCGCATTCCACCCCAGTTTTATTTCCTATTTTGCCACCCCTTCGCGGTATTCCGCCCCAGTAGAGCATTAAAAAAGAGGCCAAGTCGTCATTGGGGTAAGAATTCTCGGCTATAGGAGCCTTTTGACGGGTTCTTTTGAACGGAGTTTTCTCTATATTCCACTTCGCTTTTTCTCCATATTCCACTCCATCTGTTGCATATACAGAGATCCAAATAAGTGCAAGCAACAGAATCCCTTACATTGCTTCCTTTCTCGGTGTTCCACCCCCTTCAAAGCCTACCTGAGTCTTCCGGATTTATTCACAGGACGAACAGGCTCAGAAATCGACGTTAACAGTCGCCACACAAACGTGCCGGTTGGGTTTTGAATACCTCGGCCTTCGACAACGTCCACCTTAATCTCGGCCAGCACGCGATGAAGCCTGTTTTTACCGATCGCGACCTTACAGAGCTGGATAAATCGCTGAACATTTGGGAGCTGAATTTTGGCGGCCTCGCAAAGATATAGTTCTTCGTCCGTGAGCTCGGGAAGAGCGTTTCGCAGGAGTTTTGCCAACTCGGCTTCATCTCGGCCGCTCTTGCGCCAAGCATCCACCAAAGCCGACTCGGAGGAATAGAGGTCAGGAAGATCACCACGGCCTTCAACCCACGCCAAGAAGAGCCAATCGCTCTTCTCCTTGTTCAACCGCAGAGAAACTCGCAGATATCCATGCAATATTGGAACGTTGTTCAATTGCTTGAGCACGGATTTTTCGCCGTGTTGGACTAGCGCTTTCTTACGTAGTGATTTCGAAACAGGAACATTTATACCAAGTTGATCAAAAAGATTGGCGAGGTTGATCTTCCAAGGATCCTCCTTTGCATGATGGACCGCTCGAGAGGGGATGAAGAGATAAATAGCTTGAGCTAGGTCACTCGCAAGCGTTCTGAGCACGTCCAAACGGACGTGCATAATGTTTGTCCAGTCGCAGAGGAATTCCGCGAACTCCGGTGCGAGCGCCACGTTGTCTAGTTGAACGGCCCGGAGTCGTTCAGTTGCCGGCTGCTTGTGCACTACAGCCCATTCATCCAGCGCTAGGCGCGGCTCATTATTATCGCTTTCTTTTCGACATCTGAGACTCCGTGTGGTGATCTCAATCCGGGAGATTGCAGGAAACATCCGTTTATTGCCGTTTTGCAGATCCACAGCGATCCAGTAGTCTCGAAGATCTCCTAGTTTTTGCCTCAGCAATTTAAAATAAGCGCCGCCATGAGATCCTGTCGCCCGACGTCCTAATTCGCAAAGCGACATGGAGAGAGGATTATTCCCCCTCCAAAACGATAGGACAGCCAAGAGAATCCGCACGTGCCCCATGTCAATCGGTCTGGAGGGCTGATTGTTGAGAGGGTTATCAATTCCCATTCGCCACGTATTGCCATTGACGATTATTTCTCTTGGCTCTAGTTGCTTCCTTGGCGAAAAAACCGGGGCGCTTGACCAGTCCTTGGGAATCATCGAGAAGTCGCGGTCTTGCCTCGTTGAAGCGGTGATGGGCTCGCCTACTTCGGTACTGGTCATTCCGTTATAGTACAAAAACCACTATTAGGAGTCAATCTCGAGGTCTTTAGGCACAAGATGTTGGGGTATCGTGATTTTAAATACTCATCAAGCCGACCAGAACCGACCCTTCCTACTTTTCTCCGTATTCCACGCGTGGTCAATTTACGCCGCTCGGCTCTGGAACATGACTTCGCCGCGTTCGGCACGCGTACCCTTCGACGGAGCTTAAGGGTGCCTTTTCTCCGCATTCCACCCACACAACCTCCGTTTTGGATGAACAAAAAAATTTCTATAAAATTTAACCAATGCAGTGGCGAGCGCGCTTTCTTCCTAAATCAAGATTGATCAGTCATTGATCTCTGACAAGATTTTCGGCCCAATCAGTCTACCTATCATGGCTCGTAGATCCTGTACTGAAGCCGCTTTGTAGACAATCGTTTCTCCGTATTCCACGGGAAGAACTTTGCATTTCGGTGCTTCCCGGCCTGGGGAACATCGACGACTAACGCTTGCGGAGGATCGCTGGCGGGTGTTGGCGAAAGAGAATTTCCAAGCAGCGGATTTATCCAGCCACAGGCCTGGGCGGATCTTCCTAAACCTTTTTCTCGCTAAAAGTGCATCGCTAAAAAAGAATCTCCGGTCGCGCGCCTATGGTCTAAGTGTTGAGGCACAGAGTATTCACCGATTTAGACGGGGTGGAACATGGAGAAACGCTTTCTGCTTCCAGTTTTCCACGGTACGAAAGAAATGACCATCACCGCGAACGCGGTCATGGTTAATTGCCATTCTGGTTATCTTAATTGGGAAACCATTTAGGACACATGGTGGAATATGGAGAAATGTGAAAGTCATAAGATGCTTGTCATCAATGTATTATAGAAAATACAGAGAGGTCTAGAGCCGACACGCTTTTCTCCACATTCCACGTTTACCCCTAAAAGCTTTCTCAGTGTTCCACTGGTATTTCTCCGCATTCCACCCCATCGAGGAAATATTTCTCCACATTCCACTCCAAACCGCACGGCGTCCGATCATTCTTTTCTCGGTATTCCACCCCCGGTTGGCAGCGGAACTGTTTTTCGCCCGCCTGCGGAGTTAAACGCATCTTTCCGTTTTAAGCAGGCCCTTTATTTCGCACTCAACGGTAATGAAGCCGAGCAGCGTAGGGGAGGGAATTTAACCTTTGATCGGATTCTGGGTGTGAACTTCTGCGCACTTCTTGTCGTCGCACGCCACATAATCCCTATTATGTGACGTGCTTTTGGGCACTGTTACACGGTCGTATAGTTGCATCTTTTTCAGGGAGGCCCCTCCCGCGACCAACCGCGAAAACCACGAGGGGAGAAGGGGAGGGGAGCGAGGAGGTTTTCACCCCGCGCGTTGCCGTTTCCTTCTTGGGGCCGCCTCAGCGAGAACATTCCTCTCTCGAACCCGGCCGGGGAAAAGAAAAGGTGAGGTTTTTACGCTCGGGCTCCCGTTCCACAGTTGCTGATCGAATTGAACAAAGCACTCGACGTTCAGGTGCGGAGCGCGGAGGAAGTCCGGGCGGTTATCTCCCAGGTTCGCCACCGGGATTTCTAATCAGGCGCTCTTAGCCCGAATGGTCCTCGCACGAGCTTCCAGTGGCGCGGCTTCATTCGACCGGCCCGTGTTCCGTAGCAGGAACGCGTAGTATATCAGGCACGTCGCCACATCGGGATGCTCCGGCCCCAGGACCTTTTCCCGGATCGCCAGCGCCCGCACGTAAAGAAGGCTCGGCGGCCGTCCGGCGTCACCGCCACGGCGGAGCCCGATCTAACTATGGCACCCACACCCACTGGTAACCAATACTATAATAAAGTCTCAGTGCAGACCCCAGCTTCCGTACCACGGTCAATCCATCGCCCAAGGTCAGCATCACGGCAGCGATTGAAGCACGGCGGCTACTGGAAATTGACCTGGTGGCAGGTTTCGCCAAGCGAAATGAGGTCAGCAACTCTTGGGCTCGCTATTGCTGCCGAGCCGCAGGGACAGCTCGACATCATTCGGCATTCGAGATCTTCTTGCGTCGACCGCCTCAAATTTGCGAGTATCGCCCACTGTGGAGCGGAGGGGTTTCGCCGATTGATGGATCAGCGCAGTTTCGGGAACGGAGTTAAGCGTGCCTTCACCGTTCGGCAACATGATGAAGACCATCCGGGTTTTTGTTTCCTCTCCAGGAGACGTCCGAGCGGAACGAACGATCGCGGACCGGCTGGTTCGCATGACCGCGGAAGAACTGGGAATTCCAGTCAGTGTTCAGTATTCGAATCTTCTACGCGACGCACAATTGCTTGAGTCGCCGAATAGTTCTATCGAAGCGGAAACCAGCGAGCTGATTCTTTGTCCCTACTTCTGGGAATACCAGCGGTTTTCACCGGAACTCGGCTACCAGGACCAAATGCCGAATACGGCCCAATTCGACTTGGTCATTTGTATCCTATGGTCACGCCTCGGCACGAAACTGCATCCTCGTTTTCAGATGCCGGACGGAAGCGAGCCTCGATCTGGGACGGACTTTGAGATTGCCTGGGCGATGGCGCAGCGCAAACAGACGCCCGGCATTCCGGCGCTGCACGTGTATCGCAACCGCAGTCAGCCAAACCCGCCGTTCGAGTCGCCGGAAAGGCTCGAAGAATTCCTCCGGCAATGGAAGTCGCTCAACACATTTTTTGAGTCCTGGCTAAAAGACAGCGAGGGTCAGTACATTGGTGCGTTCAACAATTATTCCAACCTCGAAGAGTTCGAGCGCCTATTTCGAGAGCATTTCCGGGATTTTCTTTCCACGCAGATTTCCAGCGAACGCCAACTTCAATTGATAAGTCGACGTAGCCAGACTCTGCGTTGGAAAGAAAATCCATTCCGTGGCCTACAGATTTTCGATTTCGAACACGCGCCGATTTTCCACGGTAGAACGAAAGCGATCGGCGAAGTGTTGGAAGCCTTGGAGGCGCAGGTTAGAGCGCAACGGCCGTTCGTGCTGGTCGTGGGTGCGAGCGGCTCAGGAAAAAGCTCGCTGGTGCGAGCGGGCGTGCTTCCTTTGTTGACGCAACCTGAAACGATTGAAGGGATTGGACTCTGGCGGTGGGCGGCAACCAGACCCGGAGCCGGCGGAAGCGTCGGTGATTGCTTCGATGCCTTGGCGGCCGCGCTGCTGGAGTCCCCTGCGCTGCCGGCCTTGGAGAACCCGGAATCACTGAACGCGATCCGTGATTTGGCTACCGACTTAAGGGAACACTCCGACAGCGTCGCGCTCCGGGTCCGCGACGCGCTCGATCACGCCGCCCGCGAGTGGAAAACCCAGCATTGCCATTCCCTGGAGGAAAAAGAGCGCCAACTCCGGAGCTCGGGAAGATTGGACGACGCGGACTTGGCTCGACAACAACGGGAGGGGCTTGAGCTGCCGAAAGCCCGTTTGGCGTTGGTGGTTGACCAGTTGGAAGAATTGTTCACGACCGGTTTTTCACCGGAGATTCGGCAGAAATATATCTCCACGATCGCTGGTTTGGTTCGCAGCGGCCGAGTCTTTGTCCTTGTCACGTTACGGAGTGACTTTTACCCGCGGTATCAGGAGTTCCCGGAGTTGATCGAGCTCGCCAAGCCAAGTGGTAAATTCGATTTTCGGCCGCCCACGCCTTACGAGATCGGGAACATGATCCGGTTACCGGCCGAAGCAGCCGGTCTGCACTTCGAGCAGGACCGGGAGACGGGTCAACGCCTGGATCAAGCGCTGCGCGATGCTGCCTCTGCCGCACCGGAATCCTTGCCGTTGCTCGAGCATGTTTTGTCACTCCTCTACGACGAGCAGAGCGCCCGGGGCGATGACTTGCTTCGGTGGTCGGACTATCGCGAACTAGGGGAATTGAAAGGCGCGCTTGCCAAACACGCCGAAGCGGTATTCAGCACGTTGCAACCGCATGAACAAAAGGCGTTTCCTTTAGTGATGCGGTACCTGGTTACCTTGGGCCAGGGCGAGGAGGAAGTACCCAACCGGCGGACGGTGCCTTACAGTGTTTTCGTCACCTCAAAGGGGACAGATCATGATCCGAAAGCCGGCGCGAAAGGCTTTGTGGATCTGTTCATAGAAAAACGGCTATTGGTCGCAGACACCGGTCCACAAGGAGAAGTTACCGTGAGCGTCGCGCACGAAGCGCTGCTCCGGGAATGGCAACGCGTCAAAGAGTGGTTGACCGAGAACCGCGAGTTTCTGCGGATGCGGGACCGCCTGGATTCGAGCCTTAAGCTCTGGCTCAGCCGCGGAAAACAAAAGGATGAACTGCTCGGACCGGGACTCCCCCTGGCAGAAGGTGACAAGCTGGTCAAGGACTTTGGGCCATCGCTCACCCGGGAACAGAATGATTACGTCTACGCGAGTGTCGCCGAGCGAAAACGGCGCAAACAGACCCAGGAGCGGGTTCGTTACGCAGTGATGGCGGCGATAGCGATCCTCGCGATCGTCGCCGGGTTTCAATGGCTCCAGGCTGAGCGCCAGCGTCAAAACGCGGCCCAAGCGTTTAAATCTGAAGCACAGGTTACCGCGAGGCTGCAGGAACAGTTGCGGCAGGCGAGCTGGACAAGCTTCAACCAAGCCGAGCGTCAGTTCCAGTTGGGAGAGTGGCGAGAAGGCATCGCTCTTCTGGCGCGCGCGATCAACTTCGACCCACAAAACCAAGTTGCTTCAGAACGATTCTTCCAAGAATTAATTATTCATCAAGAAAACATGCCGCCGCCCCTCGTCGCCTCCTTTACCTATCGGGATGTGGTCTACGACGCGGTGTTCAGTCCGGACGGTGCTCGGATCCTGACGGCGAGCTGGGACAAAACCGCGAAGCTCTGGGACGTGGCCTCGGGTAGGCTCATCGGTGTCTTTGCCCATCAGGGACCGGTCAACGCCGCGGCGTTTAGTCCGGATGGCGCTCGGATCCTGACGGCGAGCGCAGACAAAACTGCCAAACTTTGGGATGCAGCCACGGGGAAACTGATCGCCTCCTTTGGCCATCAGGATGAAGTCAACGCCGCGGCGTTTAGTCCGGATGGCGCTCGGATCCTGACGGCGAGCGCGGACAAATCTGCCAGGCTCTGGGATGCGGCTTCTGGCAAAATGATCACGTCTTTCGAACATCAGGCTACTGTGTACCACGGAGCGTTTAGTCCGGACGGTACCCGGATCCTGACGGCAAGCAAAGACAGAACAGCCAAACTTTGGGACGCGGCTTCGGGGAAGCGCATTGCTTCCTTTGACCATCAAGATGCGGTCTACGATGTGGAGTTCAGTCCGGACGGCGCTCGGATCCTAACGGCGAGCGCGGACGGAACCGCCAATCTTTGGGATGCGGCTTCGGGGAAGCGCATTGCTTCCTTTGACCACCGAAATGCGGTCAACGCCGCGGTGTTCAGTCCGGATGGTGCGCAGATCCTGACTGCGAGCGCGGACAAAACCGCCAGGCTCTGGGATGCGGCCTCAGGCAAGCTCATCGCCTCGTTCGCCCATCCGGAAACTGTTCAGAGTGCGACGTTTAGCCCGAACGGCGCTCAAATAGTCACCGCAAGCTGGGACAAAACTGTCAGAGTCTGGGAGACGGCGTGGGGCGAGCCCGTCTCCGCTTTTACGCATCAAGATGGTCTCTATCACGCGGCGTTTAGTCAAGATGGTGCTCGGATCTTGACTGGGAGCGCGGACAAAACCGCCAAGCTTTGGGATGCGACTTCGGGGAAGTTAATCGCCTCGTTTAACCATCAGGACGGGGTCACCGATGCGGTGTTTAGTCCGGACGGCGCCCGAATCCTGACAGCAAGCCTGGACAATACCGCCAAACTCTGGGATGCGGCCTCGGGTAAGCTGGTCGCCTCCTTCGATCACCAGGATGGGGTTAATGCCGCGACGTTTAGTCCGGACGGTGCTCGGATCCTGACGGCAAGCAAAGACAAGACTGCCAAGCTATGGGATACGGCCTCGGGCAAGCCTATCGCCTCCTTTGATCACCAAGATGCGGTTAACGATGCAGCGTTCAGCCGGGACGGTGCTCGCATTCTGACGGCGAGCGCGGACAGATCCGCTAAGCTCTGGGATGCAGCCTCCGGCAAGCTGATCGCCTCCTTCGACCACCAAGACGCGGTTTATAACGCCGCGTTCAGTCCGGACGGCGCTCGGATCCTGACAGCGAGCGCAGATCACCGCGCGGTGCTTTGGGACGCGGCCTCAGGGAAGCTCCTGGCCTCCTTCGACCACCAGGATGAGGTCTTCCAAGCGGTGTTTAGCCCGGATGGCGCTCGGATACTGACAGCGAGCTTGGACAAAACCGCCAAGCTCTGGGATGCGGCTACGGGAAAGCTGATCGCCACTTTCGTCCATCAGGCTAGTGTTTACCACGGGGCGTTCAGTCCGGATGGTGCGCGGATTCTAACGGCCAGCGCAGACAACACCGCCAGGCTCTCGGATGCGGTCTCGGGGAAACTCATCGCCTCCTTTGACCATCAGGACTCTGTCAGATGGGCGGCATTTAGTCCGGACGGTGGTCGAATCCTGACAGCGAGCTGGGACAAAACTGCTAAACTTTGGGATGCGGCGACTCCGGTAGCGCTGGCCCGACAGCTGAAAGAGTCCAATGGTGACGCGGCGAGAACACGCTCCTCTGGCTCGATGCCCGGTTCCCCGACGGAAGTCGAATCGCTCTCAATTGTCGCAAGCGGACTCAAATTTTCAGACGACGGCTCGCTTGTAACGGTCGATATGGAACGCAGATCGCAGTTAACGAGGCAATTGGAGGGCTTGGCGCAAAGCCCCCTTCCGAATGCGCGCTTTCTACGGTGGTTCTGCAGTACCGGAAGTGATCGAACGATCTTTCCGGCGAGCGAGGTCAAAGTGGTCGAGTGGGTGGACAATGCCCTTCTGACCAATCCAAATGTAGCCGAACAATGGCTGCGAAATGCTTTGGTTTTTCTTCCCGATCACCCATTGCTTCATATCGCGCTGGCGGGGCTTGAAACTGACTCCAAGCGCGCTGATTTTCTTTGCTCATTCGCTTTGGCGCGGCTCCCGAAAGACAGCGTTTTCTGCACGCGCGCTGGCGAGATGCTACTGGCGCAGCACCGGCCGGAACTGGCACTGGCTGCGATCGAGAAGGCGCTGGTCGCAAATCCGACGGACCTGCGCGCCCAGCGCCTCAGAATCAAAGTTCTGGAAGCGATGCCCAGATGATAAAGATCGGAAGAGTGGAAGAGTGGAAGGATGAATGAAAGGGAACATTCCATCCTTCCAATCTTCCAGGTCGGCGGTATTATATCAAAACCACGCTCAAAGGAGGCGTCGGAAATGAAGAGACTCCTATACTCGATGACTGCGGCTACCGTTGCAGCCGTGGTTGCTCTTGCTTCAAGCAGTCCAGTTGCTGCTTCCGATAATCCAACGTCGGATCCTGCCCAGAACACGGCAGGAAATGGGCAAAACGTTCCGGCTCAAAACGCTTCTCCGCAGGAGGCGAAAGGAACAACGACATCCAAAGTAAACGTAGATAGTCAAGGGATTATCTTAAAAGGGTGCGATGTTGTCGCCTACTTCAAACAAGGAAAGGCGGTCAAAGGGAACTCAGCAATCGAGGGCACCTATCAGGGCGCGACCTACTTATTTGCCTCAGCGGCGGACAAAGCTGATTTTGACAAAGATCCCGCAAAGTATGCCCCGCGGTATGGCGCATTTTGTGCCTATGGGGTAGCAAACGGGGTATTAGCCGATCTCGGCGGTCCGGATGCGTTCGCTATCTACAAGGGGAAGCTTTACATTTGTGGAGATGAGGGCGCGTTGAAGGAATTTAAAAGTGATATCGACAGCAACATCGAAAAGGCAGATACGAACTGGCGGCAGTTAGCCGGTCCATAGCCCTTCCGGATTCTAGCGGCACGGCCCTGGCGATTGCTCAGTTACCGGCTCGACAAAGAGCGCTTACGGGTCGTACGGCGCCGGGAAGGTCGTTATCTGCTGCGCTCCGATCTGATCGGAATCGATCCGGCTCAACTCTGGGAGCTTTATTACCAGTTGACCCAAATTGAGGAAGCCTTCCGCAATCTCAAGGGCGATCCGGCTGCTTTTCCGATACAGAGTATGCTTTTAACGAGCGGCAGGGCATTCTCAGATCGGGGGAAAATTTTGACCACGAACTAAACTCATACTGAATGGGTCAAGCGCTCAAAAGTCCGCTGCGCATCCCAGCCCTCGACCATGGCATTGCAGAAAGTGTCGATGATCTGGTCGTCGGAACCGATGACTCTCGGATCGCGGCG
>Ga0074044_10003927_pt1 | contig 12471 bp, 13 predicted proteins | sample BogForMeECP23OM1_FD_94443 | JGI IMG/M metagenome (GOLD analysis project Ga0074044, IMG submission 94443) | Bog forest soil microbial communities from Calvert Island, British Columbia, Canada - Bog Forest MetaG ECP23OM1 | ecosystem: Environmental > Terrestrial > Soil > Wetlands ...
ACAGGCCCAGCCGCGAACGATCCATCGTCTCCTGCGCGGTCGTTCCAGCCTGGAACTCGGGGTCGCCGCCGCCGATCGTCTCGTTGGTCCATCTGAAGAGTTGTTGCCAATCTTTATGCGGAATGCCGAGCAACTCGGCGATGACGGCGAGTGGAATCTTCGACGATACGTCGGTGACAAAGTCGCACTGGTCGCGCCCGGTCACTTCGTCGAGCACCTGTCGCGTGATGCTCTCGATTTCAGGCTGCAGCGGACGCACGGCGCGCGGCGTGAAATGGCGGCTGACGATCGCGCGATAGTCGCCGTGTTCCGGTGGATCCATGTCGAGCAGGTGGCGGAACGGCGGCGTCGGACTCTCCTCGAGCCCTTCCTCATTGACAAACACCAGCAAGCGGGGACCGTTGAGGAACAGTCGCGGTTGCTTGGAGATCTGGATGATATCGGCGTGTTTGGTGATCGCCCAAAATGGGTCGGTCTTTGGATACTCGCACCAGAAGACCGGTTTGTGCTTGCGCAGATACGTCCACTCGCGATGCGGATAGCCGTTTTGCGCGTAATGGTCGGGGCCAATGATGTTCAACGATTCCAGTGACAGGGCATCCTCAGTTTCCATTGAAAAGTGTCTCCGCGAGTTCCGTCTCGATTCCGCATCCTGATCTGTCGGGCCTAGTCATCGCTGACCGTAATCGCCTGGCGGGGGCACAGCCGCTCCGCCAGCTTGAGCTTCTCGCGCATGCGCTCGGGCGGACGGTCGATCAACAGATGGCTCTTGTCGTCGTCTCGCACCTCGAACACTTCCGGCGCCGCCTGCTGGCATTTCATGTTTCCCTCGCACAGTTTCTGATCGACAACGACCTTCATTTGATTGACTCTCCTTGGTCACGGAACACGACCGGCGAATCGATCATATAAGAGGACAATTCTTGCGACTAGAAGCGTCGAGCAGCAAGCGTAGCAAGCCAGGTGAGGGTGCAGGCAATGCCTGCGCACCCTTCATTCCACGATTTTTTCTGTCATCCTTGTGATCGATGTTCGCAATCGCGCGGAAGTTTTCGTTGATAATCGCGGTCCTTACGATGACTTCAACAATTCCAGCACCAACCGGCTTCGCCCAGCCGCCGCCGCTGATTCCCCGCGACACTCTGCTCGGCAATCCCGAGCGCGCCAATCCGCATATCGCGCCCGATGGCAAACGGCTTGCCTGGCTCGCCCCCGATGAACACGGAATCCTGCAGGTATGGGTGCAAACCATCGGCCAGCACGACGCGCGCGTCGTCACCGCCGACAAGAGCCGTGGAATCCAATCCTACGGATGGGCGTTCGATTCGAAAACGATCCTCTACGCGCAGGACGCCGCCGGCGACGAAAACTTCCACGTATTCGCCGTCGATCTCGACACGCACAACGTCCGCGATTTGACGCCCTGGCAGGGCGTACGCGCCAAGGTCGTCGCCTCCAGTCCGAAATTTCCCGGCCGGATACTGGTTGCGCTCAATCTACGGAACCGCAAATTGATGGACGTCCATCGAATCGATCTGCGCACCGGCGCCGTCGAACTCGATACCAAAAACCCCGGCGACGTCGCGGGATGGCTCGCCGATGACGACATGATTGTGCGCGCGGCCACGGTCACGACGCCCGACGGCGGCACCGAGCTTCGTATTCGCGACAGCGCGGATAGTCCGTGGCGCACGTTGATGAAAGCCGCGATGGAAGACAATCTGGCGGCGCTGGACTTCAGCAAGGACGGGCGATCGATCTTTCTCAGCACCTCGATTGGGATGGACACCGCACGCCTGGTGCGCCATGAGCTCGCGTCGGGGATGGACACGGGCATCGCGCACAGCGACGATGCGGATTTGAGCGACGCGATGATTCAGCCGACGCGTCACGTCGTGCAGGCAGCCGCGTTCGACCCGGGCCGCAAGCGCTGGACCGTTGTCGATCCGTCGGTTCAGGCCGACTTCGACGCGATCGCGAAAATCACCGACGGAGATTTCACCGTCGTTGACCGCGACCTCGCCGACCGGACGTGGCTCGTCTCATTCGAGAGCGACCGTGCGCCGGCGCGCTACTATTCGTGGGATCGCGCAGCCGGGAAGGCGGCCTTCCTGTTCAGCGTCCAGCCCAAACTCGACGGCGCAGCGCTCGCTCCGATGAAGCCGGTTGAATTCGCCGCCCGCGACGGAATGAAAATCAACGGTTACCTCACGCTTCCGGCCGGCGCGCCGCCGAAGAATCTCCCGATAGTGCTCGCGGTGCACGGCGGACCGTGGGCGCGCGACAGCTGGGGCTTCAATCCCTATATCCAACTGCTGGCGAACCGGGGCTACGCCGTGCTGCAGATAAACTTTCGCGGCTCGACCGGATTCGGCAAGAAGTATCTGCACGCCGGCGACCGCCAATGGGGCCTCAAAATGCAGACCGACCTGGCCGACGGCGTCAAGTGGGCCGTGGATGAGGGGATCGCGGATCCGGCGCGGGTCGCGATATTTGGCGGTTCGTATGGCGGCTACGCGGCGCTCGCCGGCGCAGCATTCACGCCCGAGCTGTATCGATGCGCGGTGGACGAATGCGGCCCGTCGAATCTGTTCACGTTGTTGGCGTCGATCCCGCCGTATTGGGAAGTTGCGCGCTCGCTCTTCTTCACCAGGGTCGGGAATCCCGGCGATCCCAAGGACAAGGAGCTGCTGACCGCGGCGTCGCCGCTGTTCTCCGCCGACAAAATAAAAATCCCGATGCTGATAGGCCAGGGCGCAAACGATCCACGCGTGAAGCAGGCCGAGGCCGAGCAGATCGTCGATGCGATCGCCAGGCATCGCGGGAGCGCGGTTTACGTTTTGTATACCGACGAAGGCCACGGCTTCGTGCGGCCCGAAAACCGGCTCGACTTCACCGCCCGCATGGAAAAGTTCCTGGCCGACAATCTGGGCGGGCGCTACGAGCCGATGAAAGGCGATCGGATTCCCGGCTCGACCGTGAAGCTCCGCGTAGTAGGCGCGTCGCCGCTGACGCATCCGAACTAGCATTGCCGTAGCACGCGCAGACGGTCCGCCGATCCGTTGTGCTATGAAACTTTAGAGGGCGCGGACGACGACCCGTTGGCGCCTGATCCAGGAGGAATCGCCATGGCCGAATTCGGAATCTCGATGTTTCCGACTGACTACGCAATCCAGCCGATCGAACTTGCGCTCGCGGCTGAGGAACGCGGCTTCGAATCGATGTTCTTCCCCGAGCACACTCACATACCCGCGTCGCGCAAGACGCCCTTCCCCGGCGGAAGCGAATTGCCAAAAGAGTACTGGCATACGCACGATCCGTTCGTCGCGCTCGGCGCGGCGGCCGCCGTCACCAAGAAACTCAAACTCGGCACCGGTGTATGCCTGGTGGTCGAGCGCGACCCGATCACGCTTGCCAAGGAAGTGGCGTCGCTCGACGTGATTTCGGGTGGCCGCGCGATCTTCGGCATCGGCGCGGGCTGGAACGTCGAGGAGATGGAGAATCATGGCGCGGTGTTCAAGCGGCGCTGGAAAATCGTCAAGGAAAAAGTTCTCGCGATGCGCCAAATATGGACCAAGGAGGCCGCCGAGTTTCACGGCGAGTTCGTGAACTTCGATCCGATCTGGTTGTTTCCCAAACCGGTGCAGGCGGGTGGACCGCCGATTATCCTCGGTTCGCAATCGCCCAAGACGTTCGATCGCGTCGCCGAGTATTGCGACGGATGGATGCCGATCAATTATCCGCGTTACGATCTGGCCGCCAACCTGAAAGCGCTTGCCGAAGCTGGCAAGAAGGCCGGCCGCAAGAAACTTTCCGTCTCGATGTTTGGCGTCGGTCCAAAAGAGGAACACATCAAAAGATTCCTCGACCTTGGCCTCGATCGGCTGATTTTCGGGCTGCCGCCTGCCCCACGCGATGCCGTGCTCCCGATGCTCGACAAGTACGCTGAGCTTAAGGCCAAGGCGCGCTGAAGCGAAAGCAAAACCCTCAGAGTCATGCCGTGCCAAGTTCCTTCTCTCGGCATGAAATTTCCTGTCCGGCAGCGTCTGAATATTTATGTCCGAGGCTCTTGACTGAATTAGTTGCGATCTTTAGTCTAGCCACCCTATCGATTAAATTTCGATAAAATGCTTTCGAAAAAGTCGAAATACGCCCTCAAGGCGATGATGGTATTGGCCAAGGAATACGGCCAGGGTCCCGTGCTCATATCTGATTTGGCCCAGCGCGAAGGTATTCCGCGCAAGTTTCTGGAACTGATCCTGCTCGAACTCAAGAACCAGGGACTCCTCCAGAGCAAGAAGGGTAAGGGCGGTGGATATTTCCTGGGCCGCGATCCTCAGCAGATCAGCGTTGGGCACATAGTACGCGTACTGGACGGGCCAATCGCACCGTTGCCATGCGTCAGCAAGACGGCATACATGCGATGCCGTGAATGCCGCGACGAGCGCAGTTGTGGAATTAGAATCGTGATGAAAGAAGTCCGCGACGCGACCGCGAAGATAATGGACTCGACTTCGCTGGTGGACATGCTCAAGCAGGTCGAGGCGGTAGTTACCGGCAAGGAATCGTTGAGTTTCGCGATTTGAAATCAGGTTTGCTCTTTTTTTGGGGATTAGTCTAGTCATCTAATAGGATAGATTATGAAAGTCGACTCAATTCTTACCGGCCAGCGCGAGGTTCAACGCGAGCCCGACCCAGGCGACGAGATTCTGCGGCGCATCGCAAGCGCCATCAGCGGCCTGCGTTTTGGCTCGGTAGAGGTCGTAATCCAGGACTCGCGAGTCGTGCAAATCGAGCGCAAAGAGAAGTTTCGCTTCGACAAGCCCGGTCGTGGATGACAGCAGCCGCCGACCGAAATGAATTGTTCACGGCCAGCGAAAATCCACGGAGGAGCCCGGACCAGGGAAGGATCCGGGTGGATCATGACAGAGCCGTTAATCACCAACCACGAGCTGACCGGTCATCCGGAAGTTCCCAATGCGATGAGGGACTTTCGAGATGAGAAACCGCGCTACGCTCTTTTTTCACGGGTTGCTTCTGGCGACAGTGGTGATAGCTGGAGCCTCGATGTTGCCGGCTTCTGCCGCGGCTCAGGAAGCATGCCCCCCAACCATCAATGCGTGCGGATGCACAATTACTACGCCCGGCTCCTACAAGATCGGGATGGCAATCAATTCGACACAGGGACTTACTCCGCGAGGCGCGTGCATCGAACTAGCCTCGAGTTTCGTGATCCTGGACGGCGCGAAGAGCACCATCACCGGTCCCGGCGGCGATTCGCCAACCGGGATTGGAATTTGGGTGCGGCGCGGCGTCCACACAGATTTCCTCGAAGGCCGGGGCACGGTGATAAGCGGTTGGGACGTCGGCTTGCTGATTGAGGGCAGCGACATCTTCGCCGACGATTTCACGGCGAATACCAACGGGACGGCAGGTGTGGAGCTGAACAAGGCCCAAGGTATCGAGCTGACCAGCACAACAGCATCGAGCAATCTCAATTACGGAATATGGGTGAAGCAATCGTCTTCCAACAACATTACCAATTCCAAGACGCTGACCAACGACAACATTGGAGTGTACGTGGGATGCTCGGACCTTGGGCCGATCAACGCAGGATGCCCGGGAGTCGGCCCGTCACCAGGCAACTACGTTTTCACCGGAAGCATCGCCGGGAATACCAACTATGGTGTCGCGCTCGACAGCGGCACCAGCAGCTCGATTGTGACCAACCAGACGCTGGGCGGGGGCAAGCACAATTCGAAGGACGATCTCTTCGACGCGAATTCGAGTTGCGGCGCCAACAAATGGTTTGGCGATGATTCGACGGCGACCAACAACCAGGCAGGCGGCTGCATCAAATGACGAATCGCACACGACGCTGAAAATTCAGGGAGGAGCCCGGACCAGGGAAGGATCCGGGTGCATCATGACGGAGCCGTTAATCACCAACCACGAGCTGACCGGTCATCCGGAAGTTCCCAAGACGATGAGGGGCTTTCGAGATGAGAAAATGCACTTTGCCGATCCTGCCAGTTCTGCTGGCGGCGGTAATTTCCGGGGTGTCTCTTCCGGCCGGACCGGCGCATGCGCAGTCGAAGCTTTCCACCGATCAAAAGGATCAGGAAATCCAATTGCTCAAGACAGAAGTCAAGCAACTCGAGCAGAGGGTCGAGACGCTGGAAGGGCTTGACCAGAAAGTGAAAGCGATCGACCGCAAACTCGAAGTTCAAGAGGAGACCCAGCAGCAAAAGGCCCTCGAGATGCCGATCATCAAGGCGAGCGACGAAGGCTTCTCGTTCTCGTCGCCGGTACGGCACCCTGGAGACCTGCCTGACTACAAGGTCAACTTCGGCGGAATCATCCAGGGTGACGGCCGATTCTTCACGAGCGGCGCGGACAAGAACGTCAGCAGCACGTTTTATCTCAATCGAGTGAGGCCGATCCTTAGCGGGACACTTTGGAAATACTACGACTTCAACATCACGCCCGACTTCGGCCAGGGCAAGGTCGTCCTGCAGGACGCGTTTTTGAACATCAAGTATTTCCCGGAGGCGAATTTGCAGGCAGGCAAGTTCAAGGCGCCGCTGGACCTGGAACGCTTGCAGATCGACCGCGACCTGGAGTTCAGCGAGCGCGGGGAGACAATCAACCTGGTCCCGAACCGCGACACCGGTATCGAACTCCACAGTGATAGCTTTTTCGACAACCGGCTGACCTATCAGCTAGCGTTGATGAACGGGGTGCCAAACAACACCGCGTCGGATACGGTGGACATCGACAACAACGACGGCAAAGACTTCGTCGGCCGCGTTTTCACGACGCCGTTCAAGCTCAGCGAAAACCAATGGCTCAAGGGACTGGGCTTCGGTTTCGCCGGTTCTTATGGCGATGAACGCGGCAGCACGACCTCGGTCTACAAGACTTACGGCCAGAGCACCTGGTTCTCGTACACCAAGGGCGTGACCGCGTCCGGCTTGCGCACGCATCTCGAGCCGCAAGCCTACTATTACTGGCGCAGCTTCGGATTGATGGGCGAATACGCGTCGGATCAGCACTCGCTGAACCGGTTCCTCACGGTCGGGAAGGCCCCGTTCATGAGGCAGATCAACGCCACCGATACCTTCAGGGACGACGGCTATATGGTGCAGGGCTCCTACCTGTTGACGGGAGAAGATGCGTCCTACGGTTGGGTTAAGCCATATCATCCGTTCGACCCGCGCAACGGACACTGGGGTGGATGGGAGTTGGCCGCGCGAATCAGCAACCTCGCCACGGATTCCCGGCAGTTCAAACTGGGTTTCGCCGATCCGACCGTGTCCGCGAAGACTGCGACCGAGTACGCGCTGGGTGTCAACTGGTATCTGAACGACAACATCAAGTGGCAGTTCGACTACGCGCGCACGTTCTTCGACGCGGGCGCCGGTGTGACAGGCGCAGTCAAGGACCGGCCGGACGAAAGCGTCTTCGAGTCGCAACTGCAAATCTCGTTCTGAGGAAACTTGGACAAGGATGTTTGGTCGCAGATTGAAATTGACACACACGCTCGCCGCCATCGCGGTGGCGGCGAGCGTTGCTGCGGGCGTGGGCGCCGCGCGCGGAGCCCAAGTCACGCTCCTCAACGTATCGTACGATCCGACCCGCGAGCTTTACGAATCGATCAACGCCCAGTTCGCAAAGGATTGGAAAGCGAAGACGGGCGACGATGTCGCCATCAACCAATCACACGGCGGCTCGGGCAAGCAGGCCCGCGCGGTAATCGACGGCCTCGAGGCCGACGTGGTGACGCTCGGCCTGGCCGGCGACATCGATGCGATCGCCGAGAAGGCGAACTTGCTTCCGTCGAACTGGCAATCGCGCCTGCCCGGCAACAGCTGTCCCTACACTTCAACCATCGTGCTGCTGGTGCGCAGGGGAAATCCGAAAAAGATCCACGACTGGGATGACCTGGCAAAAGCGGGCATCTCGGTAATCACGCCGAATCCAAAGACTTCGGGCGGCGCGCGATGGAATTTCCTGGCCGCGTGGGGGTACTCGCTCAAACGCAGCGGCGGCGATGAGGCCAAGGCTGCTGCGTTCGTCGGCGCACTTTATAAAAACGTGCCGGTGCTCGATTCCGGTGCTCGCGGCTCGACCACTACTTTCGTCGAGCGTGAAATCGGCGACGTGCTGATCGCGTGGGAAAACGAGGCGCGGATGGCGATCAAGCAATTCGGCGCCGACAAGTTCGAGGTCGTGTATCCGTCGCTGAGCATCCTGGCCGAACCGCCGGTCGCGTGGGTGGACATGGTGGACCGGCGTCACGGCACGGCCGCGCTCGCCAAGGCGTATCTGAAATTTCTGTACACGCCTGCGGGTCAGGAAATAATCGCGCAGAATTTTTTCCGTCCGCGCGACAAGGCCGTCGCCGCCAAGTACGCGAGTCAATTCCCAGGCTTGAACCTGCTCACGATCGATTCGGATTTTGGCGGATGGAAAAAGGCGCAGCCGAAGTTTTTCGGCGACGGCGGCGTATTCGACAAGATCTATCAACCGGGAAGTTAGCGGAGTCGGGCCGGGTGTCACGCGATGGCAGTGAAAGCGAAAACGAGACCGAATAACGTGCTGCCGGGATTCGGCCTGAGCCTGGGCTACACGCTCGCGTACCTCGGAATCGTCGTGCTGATCCCGCTCTCGACGATCTTCTTCAAGACTTTCACCCTGACCTGGCCTCAGTTCTGGGCCGCGGTCGCAAGTCCGCGCACCATCGCGGCCTACCGGCTGAGCTTCGGCGCGTCGATTGCAGCAGCGTTGGTCAACTCGGTGTTCGGGTTCATCGTCGCCTGGAGCCTGGTTCGTTACGAATTTCCGGGCAAAAGCCTGATTGACGTGATGGTCGATCTACCGTTCGCACTGCCGACTTCGGTAGCGGGAATTACTCTCACCGCGATTTATGCGGGCAACGGATGGATTGGGCGGTACCTCGCGCCGCTTGGAATAAAAGTCGCCTACGCCCCGCTGGGAGTGGCGGTCGCGCTTACTTTCGTCGGGCTGCCGTTCGTGGTTCGCACCATACAGCCGGTGCTCGGGGATCTCGATCAGGAATACGAGGAGGCGGCGGCGACGCTTGGCGCCAGCCGCCTGCAGACGTTCGCATTGGTGATCGCGCCTGCGCTGATTCCCGCGCTGCTGACCGGATTCGCACTCGCGTTCGCGCGCGCGCTCGGCGAATACGGCTCGGTCGTATTCATTTCAGGCAACATGCCGATGCATACCGAAGTGGTGCCGTTGCTGATCATGAGCAAGCTCGAGCAATTCGATTACGCCGGCGCGACGGCGATCGCGGTGGTGATGCTGTCGGTGTCGTTCGTGCTTCTGCTCGGCATTAACGTGCTGCAAAGGTGGAGCAGCCGCCGCCTGGCGGCTTGAGGTTGCCGATGGCCGGCCAGTCGCAACACGAACCGAAAAGACCCGGGACTGCTGATCCGCCGATGGTCAGAATCGCGCTGATCACGGTCGCGCTGGTGTTTCTCGCGCTATTTCTTTTCATCCCGGTAATCGCGGTTTTCGCCGAGGCGCTGCGCAAGGGAATCGGCGCTTACTTTGCCGCGATCGCCGACCCCGAGGCCCGCGCCGCAATTCGCCTGACGCTGATGACCGCCGCGATCGCAGTGCCGCTCAACGTTGCTTTCGGCATCGCCGCATCATGGGCGATCGCGCGCTTCGATTTTCCCGGCAAGCAAACACTGCTGACGCTGATCGACCTACCGTTCTCGGTCTCGCCGGTCATCTCGGGGATGCTGTTCGTGCTGCTGCTCGGTGTGCGCGCGCCGCTTGGCGCCTTGCTTGCCGATCACGGCATCAGGGTCATCTTTGCCGAGCCGGGAATCGTGCTGGCGACCATCTTCGTCACGTTTCCGCTCGCCGCGCGCGAACTCATCCCGATCATGCAGGCCGTGGGCAGCGAGGAGGAAGAAGCCGCGATCGTGCTGGGCGCCGGTGGCTGGCAGATGTTTTTTCGGGTGACGCTGCCCAACGTCAAGTGGGGGCTGCTGTACGGCCTGGTGTTGTGCAACGCGCGCGCGATGGGCGAGTTCGGCGCGGTCTCGGTGGTTTCGGGGCATATCCGCGGGCACACCAACACGATGCCGCTGTACGTCGAGATTCTGTACAATGATTACCAGTTCGCGGCCGCGTTTGCGGTCTCGTCGCTGCTTACCCTGCTCGCCATCGCGACGCTCATCGCCAAGCGTTTCCTGGAGCGGCGCGTGGTGCCGGCGAAAGCGGAACACGACGACCTGGCGATCAAAGTTGCGGCATGAGTATCGAGCTCAGAAACATAACCAAGAAGTTCGGCGAGTTCGTTGCGGTTGACAATATCAACCTGCATGTCGAAACCGGCGAGCTGGTCGCGCTGCTGGGGCTGTCGGGCTCTGGCAAGACCACGCTGCTCAGGATAATCGCCGGGCTGGAAACGCCGGACGCCGGCGAGGTGCTGTTTCACGGCGAGGACGCCGCCGACGTCAGCGTGCGCGAGCGCAAGGTCGGCTTCGTCTTTCAGCACTACGCGCTATTTCGCCACATGACGGTGTTCGAAAACGTCGCCTTCGGGCTGCGCGTGCTGCCGCGGCGCGCACGCCCCGCCGAGCCCATAATCGCGCGGCGCGTGCACGAGCTGCTCAAGCTCGTGCAGCTTGATTTTCTTGCCGATCGCTACCCCTCGCAGCTCTCCGGCGGGCAGCGCCAGCGCGTCGCACTCGCACGCACGCTCGCCGTTGAACCAAAAGTCCTGCTGCTCGACGAGCCGTTCGGCGCGCTCGACGCCAAGGTGCGGCAGGAACTGCGCCGATGGCTGCGGCGGCTGCACGACGAGATCAAGATAACCAGCGTCTTCGTCACTCACGATCAGGAAGAAGCGCTGGAACTCGCCAACCGGATCGTCGTGATGAGCCAGGGGCACATCGAGCAGATCGGCTCGGCCGAGGAAGTCTATCACCATCCCGCCAACGCTTTCGTCTACAACTTCCTGGGTAACGTCAATTTGTTCCACGGCCGCATCGAGAACGGCCGCGTGTTTCTCGGCGATACCGCCGTCGAACTCGACAATACTCATGCCCACGCGCATCCCCAGACCGGCAAGGCGGTCCTCTACGTGCGCCCGCATCTGCTCGAGATCGTGCTGAAGCCCAACGGCAAGCAGACCTTCGCCGCGACCGTCAAGTCGATCAATCCGGCCGGTCCGCAGGTCAAGGTCGAGCTGGTCGCCGAGTGGGGCGACCTGGTGCAGGTCGAGATCGATCACGAGCGCTACCAGGCGCTGCATCTGGAGCCGGGCGCCAACGTGTTTCTCAGGCCCAAGGAACAGCAGCTGTTCGTCTATCAGATCTAGTGCTGAGGATTTTCGGGAAATGAAGCCGGAATATGCCGTTGACCGCAAGAAGCTAGCCGCCCGCAGGCCGATCCATCCCGGTATTATCTTTGCCGAAGAAGTGATGCCTGAACTGCGGCGCAATCGGACGATTGGTGAGATTGCCACTCTGCTCGGCGTGAGTCGTCAGACTTTGTACCGCGTGATGGTCGGCTACATCTCTATCAGCTCCGAGATGGCCGTTCGTCTAGGCAAGCTATGCGGCAACGGCCCGGGAATTTGGATCAGGCTGCATGGGCGTTACGATACGTGGGAAGCTGCGCGCCAGCTTGGCAATCGGATCGAGAAAATACCAACTTTAGTCTAAGCTGATTTCCATTCTTGATTACGTCCCTGGCGCCGGGAACCGCGCGGCCTTCGAAGCCGTTGTCCAATATGCGATCATGAAGACCGCGGATCGAAAGTTGGCTGAAGCCAGGAATAATTCCGCCAGGCAAAACGAGCGCCTGGTCGGGCGGCGAGTATTCATCGCGGCGATGGCCGCGATACCGGCGATCATCGCATTCGGTTACGCTGAAACCGCCGCTACATCTGATGCATCGGGCAATTCGCCGGACCCGGATGCGTCGGGCATAGTCAAAGTATCGATAGTGGAGTTCACCGATGCCGGCCAAAGAAAAGGACTCGTGATGGAAGATAAAGTCGTCAAGACGGACGCGGAATGGCGCAAGGAGCTGACCCCGGAGCAGTACGAGGTCACGCGCAAGAAGGGCACCGAGCGCCCGTTCCAAAACTTGTACGCCGAGAATCATGACCCGGGTCTGTATCGATGCATCTGCTGCGGCAACGCGCTGTTCAGCTCCGACACCAAGTTCGAATCCGGCACGGGATGGCCGAGCTTCTATCAGCCGATCGCGCCGGAGAACGTCAAGACCGAGACCGACCGTTCACTTTTCATGAAGCGGACCGAGGTCTTGTGCGCCAAATGCGACGCGCATCTCGGCCACGTGTTCGACGATGGTCCGCGGCCGACCGGGTTGCGCTACTGCATGAATTCCGCGTCGCTCAAGTTCATCAAGTCCGACGAACCGAATAAGACGTGAGTCGCGATGGCCCGCGCGTCAGCG
>Ga0074044_10003928_pt1 | contig 12465 bp, 10 predicted proteins | sample BogForMeECP23OM1_FD_94443 | JGI IMG/M metagenome (GOLD analysis project Ga0074044, IMG submission 94443) | Bog forest soil microbial communities from Calvert Island, British Columbia, Canada - Bog Forest MetaG ECP23OM1 | ecosystem: Environmental > Terrestrial > Soil > Wetlands ...
AAGAACCGTGGCCGGCTTGCTCGCCGCCCTCGATGCCTGCGCGGCCATATTCAAACCAACCGAATGCGCCAATTACTTCAAGGCCTGCGGATATGATACAGGTTGATCGGAGACCGCTCTAATGAGCGCAGACTTTGGTCGAGTGTTCTGACCTCCAGTCCGAAGTTCGAGGCCGGCCATTATTGTGATTGGTATTGTAACTGGCCCTGCGCGACGCCTTGCGACACCGCCGAAACGAGATGGCGGAAAAGCGGCCTCTGCTACAATTATTGGTAATGTTCGCGCGCGAAGCGGACTGGCTAAGACCCTGTTTACGCCCTCGCTCCAGCGTCGCTGTCGACGGACGGACTGCGCCTCAAGACGGCGCAAAGGCATGAGGCCGCTCCTTCCGGTCAGTCGACTCTGACTGTCCCCTCCCTCATCGAACGGCGCATGAACGCGCGCGACCGCGTCTACGTCTTGCCGCCCTTCTAAATCCGAAAGAACCATCGATGTCAGTTCCATCCATTTCGGCTCCCAATCTGGCGGCGGCCGCTCCGCCCATCGCAGCCGGCCCCGCTCGCACGGCGGGTCGTCGACATTGGCGATCGGTAATCTGGGAAACGCAAATCCGGCCGATTGGGTCGCGAAATCGACGCTCGAGACGCTCGGAAAACGCATTCGCGGCCGAACGTTCTCGCAGTCGAAACCCGGAGACCCTGATGAAGTTGCTAAGCGCCCTGACGATCCTCGCTGTCGCCGCCGCCGCCGGCCCCGCCTTCGCCGAAGGCAAATGCACCAATGCGCCGAAGTCGAAGTGGCAGCCCAAATCCACCCTCGAGTCTGCGCTGCAGGCGGACGGCTACAAGGTGCGCCAGATCAAGGTCGAGGGCGGCTGCTACGAGGTCTACGCGACGGACAAGGACGGCAAGCGGGCCAACATGGCCTACAACGCCGAGACTCTTCAGAAGCTCGACAACGCTGAAGCCGGCGAGAACTGACCGGCGCGAACGCCGGCGCCTCCCGGTGATCCGCGTCTGGGATCCATTCGTCCGCGCCTTCCATTGGGCGCTCGCGCTGAGCTTTGCAGTCGCATGGCTGAGCTCGGAGACGATGGAGCGCGTGCATGACGCGGCCGGCTATGTCGCCGGCGCGCTGGTTGCGGCGCGCATCGTCTGGGGCTTCGTCGGCCCCGGCTACGCGCGGTTCTCCGAGTTCGTGCGCTCTCCGGCGACGGTCCTCTTCTATCTCAAGGCGATGGCCGAGGGGTCGGAGCGGCGATTCATCGGCCACAATCCGGCCGGCGGGGCGATGATCGTCGTCCTGCTGGCCGCAATGGCGGCGGTTGTGGCGACCGGCTGGCTGCTGACGACCGACGCCTTCTGGGGCTCGACCGCGGCGCAGCATGCTCATTCGATCGTGGCGCACGGCGTCCTGCTGCTCGTGTTCGTGCATTTGGCGGGCGTCGCGCTGGCCAGCGTCCGGCACCGGGAGAATCTCGTCCAGTCGATGGTGGGCGGCGTCAAGCGCCCGGCGGAGCCCGGCGACGTGATCTGAGATTTCTGGAGGGGGCCAATGAGTGAATCGCTCGAGGACGGCGCGCCGTTCTTCTTCGCCACGCAGGAGCCGCCGTCGGCCACAGCCATCGACGACGACATCTACCTGACCGTGACGACGGCCATGCCCGCCTTCCCGGGCCACGTGGAGACGATCGACATCATCCTGTCGCTCCGCGATCGCGCAACTTTTGCGCGCCGTAGCGCGGGCGACAGAAAACGACGCTCACTGAAGCCGCGTCGCGTTCATTCCTCCTCATCGGCGGTCGTCAGCGTCACCCGCAGGCCCGGACAATTGTCGGAGGCAGCGCATTCGAGGCCGTGCAGCTCGGCGATCGCGGCGACGAGGCTGAGGCCGAGCCCGGTTCCGGCCGGCGTCCGCGCCGCCTCGGCTCGGTAGAAGCGCTGAAAAATCGCCTTCAGCTCGTCCGGCGCGACGCCCGGGCCGTCGTCGACCACCGTAAGCGATATGCCGCCCTGCGTTCGTTTTCCGGCGACCTCGATGCCGGCGCCGGGCGGCGTATGCCGCAACGCGTTGTCGAGCAGATTTGCGATCATCTGGACGACGAGTTCCTTGTCGCCCGACATCGGGAGCGGCGCATCGAGGCGCGCGACGAGCGTCTTGCCCTCTTCCTCCGCGGCGGGCTGAAACGCCTCGACGACTTCGCGCGCGACCTCGGCAAGATTGAGCGGGCGAAACGCCGCCCGGCGCGCGCCGGCCTCGACCTGGCCGATGCGCAGGAGCGCGTTGAAGGTTTCGAGCACACCTTCGATTTCCGCGATCGCCGCTTCAATCGCGGCGCTGACCGATGCCGGCGAGGCGTCGCCGTCGCGCGCGGCTTCGAGGCGGCGCAGCATGCTTGCAAGGGGCTTGCGCAGGTCGTGGGCGATGTCGGCGCTAACCTGCTTGTTGGCGATGAGAAGCTTCTCGATGCGGTCGAACAGGCGGTTGAAGGTGCGGGCGAGCGCGGTGAGATCGTCGTCGACCGGGGAGAGCGGAATCCGGCGGCTCCAGTCTCCCGCCATGAGCCGCCGGGCGGTCAGCCTCATCGAATCGATGCGGCTGAGAAACTGCGCGCTGAGCCACAGACCCCCGATGGTTCCAAGCGCGAGGGTCGCCGCCACCGCCCAGCCGAAGGCGGAGAGGACGCCGCGAAGGATCTCGTTTGAGCGGCGCTGCTCGTCGCCGACGACGAGAATCGATCCGTCGGACAGGCGGGTCGCCAGCGCACGAACGATTTCCGGCTTCGCCTCGGGCGCCTCGTCGTCTTCGGCCTCGCGCGCCTCCATCCAGCCGCCGGCGCCGCCCGCCGGGGCGCGGAGTTCGCCCGACAGCAGCGTCCCGCCAGGGCCTTCCAGCCCGTAGGAGAAACCGCCGCCGCCTTCGCCCCGCGCTTCGAGAATTTGCTCCAGCCGCTCGCGTCCGCCTTTCGCGAAGGCGGTCTGCAGCGCATCTGTCTCCTCGACGATTCTCTCGTCGAAGTCGGCCAGGATTTCATGACGGATCGAGAGATAGACGAAGGCGCTGAGCGCCAGCGCCGAGGCCGTGAACAGCGCAAGATAGATCGTCGCCAGCCGAAAGCTGGTCGTTCTAAGCAGCCGGGTTCGGGACACGCAATGTGTATCCGGCGCCGCGCACGGTCTGGATCAGCGAGACTTCGCGGCCGCGATCGATCTTGGTCCTCAGACGGCTGATGTGCGTCTCGACAATGTTCGTCTTCGGATCGAAATGGAACTCCCACACCTGCTCGAGCAGCATCTTCCGCGTCACGATGCGGCCCTCGCTGCGCAGCAGGAATTCGAGCAGCCGGAATTCGCGGGGTTGCAGGTCGATGTCCTCGCCGCCGCGCCGGACGGTGCGGGCGACGAGATCCATCTCGAGATCGCCGGCCTTCAGCACGGTCGGCGACGACCCGAGCGTCGGGCGCCGCGCGAGCGCGCTCAACCGCGCCATCAGCTCCTCAAAGGCGAACGGCTTGACGAGATAGTCGTCGCCGCCGGCCTCGAGTCCGTCGACCCGGTCGTCGATGCCGGAGAGGTTGGTGAGGAAGAGCACCGGCGTCGACACGCCCTCCGCCCGCATCAGCGCAACGACGCCGAGCCCGTCGAGCTGGGGCAGCATGCGATCGAGAATGACCACGTCGAAACGATCGGCGGTCGCCCGCTCAAACCCTTCGCGGCCGTCCTTCGCGACCGTCACCTCATGCCCGCGCGCTTCGAGACCCGTCGCGATGAAGTCGGCGGTCTCCTCGTCGTCTTCGACAACCAGAATCTTCATCCCGTCGAATTAGCAGAACGGCGTGGCGCCGCAATCCATGGGGCAGGCGCCTGATCGCCCGGCGCGAGCGGCTACGGTTCGGACGGCTACCGAATTCACATAAGTGGAATTCAGAACGCTTTCAGGGAAGGGGAATTCTGCACGCTTTCATGGACTTGCGCGTCGAGCTGGAACAAGGACGCGAGCTAGTGGCGGAGGCTCGCCGAGGAGGGGGAGATTGAACGCACTCCCCCGGCGCTTTGTGCGTGCTCTGACTTCGTGCCCCTTGGTGTCCTTGGTGGTGAAGCTTTTTCACCACCAAGGACACCAAGTATCACGAAGAACTATGTTTTCAGCCTTCTGCCGCCGCCTCTGTCGCAGGCGAACCGCGACTTCCAAACGTCGGATTTGAGGGCTCATCTAGCGTTGGAGCCCCATCTCCCTGTTGCGCGCCTCCTTCCACCTGTTATCCCCCTGTTATCGCCGAATTATCTCCCTGTTATGGTCCTGTTCCGCACGCAGGGCACTTTTTGCTCAACCGATTGTTATTCAAACTGATTTCGCTGCGAAACCGGCCCGGAGTCCCGCCATTCTCCTTGTTTTCTGCCTGTTATCAGGGAGTATCAGGGAGAATCGGGGCGGAAGCCCTCTCCTCCCGAGGATTGACCCTACCGGCGAACGGCGCGCGAGGCCTCCTTATGTTCTCGCTTTCCCGGCCCCCGTATGTTAGGGCGACCGGCAAACGCCCCACGCTCCCGCGAAACGCGGTGGAGCGAACCCCCAAACGAGCCGAACATGGCAGACATCTTTCAGGAAGTTGACGAGGAAGTCCGGCGCGACAAGGCGGCGGAGTTCTGGAAAAAATATCAGAACCTGATCCTGGGCGCAGCGGTCCTCATCGTGCTCGCCGCGGCCGGCTTCCGCTACTGGCAGTACGAGAAGGAGAAGGCAGAGCAGGCGGCGGGCGCCCAGTTCCAGACGGCGATCGCCGCCATCGAGGCCGGCAAGCCCGACGAGGCGAACGGCGTCCTCGCCAAGCTCGCGGCCGACGCGCCGGGCGGATATCGCGTTCTCGCCCAAATGACGGAGGCCGGCGACAAGGCGGCCTCCAACCCTCAGGCCTCCATCGCCGCCTTCGACGCCATCGCCGGCGACGCCTCGGTCGATCCGCTCTTCCGCGACGCAGCGCGGCTGCGCACGGCGCTCATCAGGCTCGATCAGCCGGGCGAAGAGCAGGCCGGCGCCGCGGCGTTGACCTCGCTCGCCGGCGGCGACGGGCCGTTCCGGCGGCTCGCGCGCCTGACGCTCGGGGCAGATGCGATTTCGCGCGGCGAATACGACGAAGCGGCGAAGCAGCTCGACCTCGTGCTCAGCGACCCAGAAGCGTCCCCGACCGAACGGGCTTTGGCCGAGCGCTGGCTCGGCCTCGTCGCCTCGAACCGCACCTTGCCCAAGTGACGGCCGAAGTGACGGCGCCGCGGGGGCCATGAGCAAGGTCGCGATCATCGGCCGGCCGAACGTCGGCAAGTCGACCCTGTTCAACCGGCTGGTCGGAAAGAAGCTCGCCCTCGTCGACGACCAGCCCGGGGTCACTCGCGACCGGCGCGAGGGCGACGCCAGGCTTTCCGATCTCGCCTTCACCGTCGTCGACACGGCCGGGCTCGCGGAAGGCGATCCGGAGACGCTCGCCGGCCGCATGCGCGCGCAGACGGAGACGGCGCTTCTCGACTGCGACGCGGTCCTGTTCCTCGTCGACGCGCGCGCCGGGATCACCGCGGCCGACCGCCATTTCGCCGCCGCCGTCCGGCGGGCCGGCAAGCCGATCATCGTCGTCGCCAACAAGGCCGAGGGCCTGGCGGGGCGCGACGGCGCCTACGAAGCCTTCGGCCTCGGCCTCGGCGATCCGATCGCCTTTTCCGCCGAGCACGGCGAGGGCCTCGGCGAACTCTACGACGCGCTAGTCGAGGTCTTGCCCGCTGCGGCCCGCCTCGATCCCGACGAGGAGGACGAGCCGGAGGCGCTCGTCCTCGGCGAGGAGGAGGACGGCAGCGAGCTCGACCTCACGAAGCCGTTGCGCATCGCGGTGCTCGGCCGTCCGAACGCTGGCAAGTCGACGCTCCTGAACCGCATCCTCGGCGAGGAAAGGCTGCTCACCGGCCCCGAGCCCGGCATCACCCGCGACAGCATCGGACTCGAGACCGAATGGCGGAGTCGGAGGCTGAAACTGTTTGACACCGCGGGCCTCAGGCGGCGCGCCCGCGTCACCGAGAAGGTGGAGAAGCTCGCCGTCGCCGACGCCTTGCGCGCGGTGCGCTTCGCCGAGGTCGTCGTGCTGCTGCTCGACGCGACGATCCCGTTCGAGAAGCAGGATCTGACGCTCGCCGACCTCGTCGAGCGGGAGGGCAGGGCGCTCGTCATCGGGCTCAACAAATGGGACCTGATCGACAACAAGTCGGACAAGGCGCGGGAGCTGCGCGCCGAGGCCGACCATCTCCTGCCGCAGCTGAGGGGCGCGCGGGTGATCCCGGTGTCGGGACTGACCGGCGCGCATGTCGACAAGCTGCTCGAGGCGGTGATCGCGACGCACGAAGTGTGGAACATGCGGATCTCGACCGGCCGGCTCAACCGCTGGCTGGCGCCCGTGATCGACGCGGCGCCGCCGCCGGCCGTGTCGGGGCGGCGGATCAAGATCCGGTACATCACCCAGCCGAAGGCGAGGCCGCCGTTCCTCGTGCTGTTCGGCAATTCGGTCGAAACCATCCCGGAGAGCTACAAGCGCTACCTCGTCAACGGCCTGCGCGAGACTTTTGGCCTCTTCGGCGTGCCGATCCGCCTGTCGATGCGCTCGAGCGGCGACAATCCTTACGCGCCGAAGAAACGGCGGGGGTGAACGCCTCTTGCACCTTGTCCCTCGCGCCTCCGATCACGACCGTCTTCCCGGGAACGGGAGAAGAGGCGGGCGAGTCTTGCTTTCGCATCATCCGCGCCACAAACTTGTGCTAATGCTTCTGCGTCTGTTTTGAGTCGCCGCCATGTCCTCCGTCTTCCACCCGATGTCCTCCGTCCTCTCCCAGGAGCCCGCCGGCCTCGAGCCGCCGACGTTCCGCGCGGCGCGCGATCTCCTGCTCGAGCTCGGCGACCGGTACGTCGCCGCCAAGACCACCTTCGCCTGGCCCCGGCCGGAGCGGTTCAACTGGGCGCTCGACTGGTTCGACGCCGACCTCGCGGCCGGCGACCACGGGCGGAACATCGCGCTGAAAGTGATCGGTGAGACGGTCGAGACGCGGACCTTTGCCGAGCTCTCGCAACAGTCGGCGCGGCTCGCCAACGGCCTGCGCTCGATCGGCGCGAAGCGCGGCGACCGGATCCTGATGATGCTCGGCGCGACGCCGGAGCTGGGGGTCACGATGCTCGCCGCGATGAAGCTCGGCCTGGTGCTCATTCCGGCGATGCCGCAACTCGGCGAAGCCGACATCGCCGACCGGATCGAGCGCGGCAAGGCGAAATTTCTTGTCGCGCATGGGCGGGACGCGGAGAAGTTCGCCGGCGCGAAAGCCGAACTCGAGCGCATCGCGGTCGGCGAGACTCTTGACGGCTGGCGCGCCTTCGAATCCCTGATGAGCCCGAACGCCCGCTTCGTGGCGGCCGGGCCGACGCGGGCCGATGACCCGATGCTGCTCTATTTCACCTCGGGCACCACCGCACGCCCGAAGCTCGTGGTGCACAGCCACGCGAGCTATCCGATCGGGCATCTGTCGACCATGTACGGGCTCGGCCTCAAGCCCGGCGACGTCCATCTCAACATCTCCTCGCCCGGCTGGGCGAAGCATGCGTGGTCGAGCGTGTTCGCGCCATGGAACGCGGGCGCGACGGTCGTCGCGCTCGCCGGCAGGCTCGAGCCGCGCGCCGCGCTCGACGCGCTCGTCGAGCACAACGTGACGTCGTTCTGCGCCCCCCCGACCGTCTGGCGGATGCTGATCCAAGAGAACCTCGGCCAGTCGACAGTGGGCCTGCGCGAGATCAGCTCGGCGGGCGAGCCGCTGAACCCGGAAGTGATCGACCAGGTGCGCCGCGCCTGGGGCCTGACGCTGCGCGACTCCTACGGCCAGACCGAGACGACCATGATGGTCGGCAACCCGCCGGGGCAGAAGGTGATCGCGGGCTCCATGGGGCGCGCGCTGCCGGGCTACCGCATCGTGCTGCTCGACGCCGACGGTCTCGAGAGCGACAACGGCGAGATCGCGCTGCCCCTGCGCCCGCGCCCCGCGGGCCTCATGCGCGGCTATCAGAACGACGCGGGCGAGCCCGAGCTGATGGACGGCGCCTATTACCGCACCGGCGACGTCGCCACGCGCGACGCGGAAGGCTATATCACCTATGTCGGGCGCGTCGACGACGTGTTCAAATCGAGCGACTACCGCTTGAGCCCGTTCGAGCTCGAAAGCGCGCTTATCGAACACTATGCCGTGGCGGAGGCCGCCGTCGTGCCGGTCCCCGATCCGCTGCGCCACACGATTCCGAAAGCCTATGTCGTTCTGGCGACCGGCGTTGAGCCGAATGCCGCGACGGCAGCCTCGATCTTCGATCACGTGCGCAGGCGGCTCTCGCCCTACAAACGCGTGCGCCGCATCGAGTTCGCCGAACTGCCCAAGTCCGCGTCGGGCAAGATTCGCCGGGTTGAATTGCGCAGCCGTGAGAGCGCGCTCGCGGAAGTCGGCGAGCGGGCGGAGCGCGAGTTCCGGATCGAGGATTTTCCGGAGGGGTGAACTTCTCCTGCAACGGGAGAGGGACGCGCGCCTCGAACATCCGCATCGGCGCTGCGGTTGACAAGCAAAAATCGCAAACGCGACAATGCCGCCGAACGGCGACGGCGACGGCGCGCCTCCCGCCCCCATTATGATCCGCGATGCGGGGGAGGAAAAGCGCCGCCGCCTTCCTCTCCTGCGAAGCGGGGGAGGGGGACCGCCCGGAGGGCGGTGGAGGGGGCCGCGGCGCCGCCGCTAACGAGAGGGATCGCGCTGCGGTCATGGCCGGGACGATTGGTTTGGATTGGCGGCGCCTGCCCCCTCCACCATGCTTCGCATGGTCCCCCTCCCCCGCGGCGCGCTACCGCATTCACACATCTCAAGTCGCCGGGGCTCCATCCGGGCTTCCTGGGGAAGCGAACTCGGCAGGATCAAGCCCGGGTTGGAGAGGGACTTGACGCCCCGATTCTCCCTGATACTCCCTGATAACAGGCAGAAAACAGGGAGAGCTGGCGGCCTCCGGACCGGTTTTTGCAGGAAAATTCATTTTAATCACAATGGCTTGAGGAAAATTGGCGGTGCACCAGGAACAGGACGGTAACAGGGAGATGATTTCGCCATAACAGGGAGATAATTCGCCGTAACAGGGAGAACAGGTGGAGGGACGCGCAAAACATGGAGATCGAGGCTCCGACGCCAGATGGGCCCTCAAATCCAGGTTCGAAGTCGCGATTTCGAGGCGGCATCAGAACGGCGGAAAGCGTATTGATTAGTGTAGCTTGTAGTTCTTCGTTGTGACAGAGCTTTCACCACGAAGGACACGAAGGCGCACGAAGTCAGAGCAGACGAAAGCGCCGGACGAGGGCATTCAATTTCCCCGCCTCCTCGGCCAGCCTTCGCAACGAGGTGTCGTCCTACTTCCAGCCCGCCGCGCAACTCCATGAAAAGCGTTGTGAATAAGACTTGTGTGAATTCGGTAGCGCGGCGCGGGGGAGGAAAAGCGGACTTAAGAGGCCATGCTCGATATCGTCGTCGTTTTAGCCGTATTGTCGAGCCTGCTGGTCGTGGTGGCGCTCAGCCAGCCGCTGGCGGGGCGGCTGAGACTGTCGCCGGTCGTGCTCCTCGCCGTGATCGGCGCCGCGATCGGCGCGGCTTCGGGCGTTCTGTTGAATAGCCAGCTTTCGCCCCGGGTCGGCGAGGCGGTCACGCTGTTCGCCAATCTGCCGCTGGGCTCCGAGACGTTCATTTACGTCTTCCTGCCTCTGCTCGTCTTCGAAGCGGCGTTCACCAGTGACGTTCGGCGCATTATCGAGGACGCCGCGCCGATCCTGATGCTGGCGGTCGTCGCGACCGTCATCACCGCCGTCATTGTCGGGCTGGCGCTGTGGCCGTTCGCCGGGATGTCGCTGGTCGTCTGCCTGCTGCTCGGCGCGGTGATCTCGACGACCGACCCGGCGGCGGTGATCGCCTTGTTCCGCGACGTCGGGGCGCCGGCGCGCCTGACGCGGCTCGTCGCGGGCGAGTCGCTCCTCAACGACGCGGCGGCGATCGTGCTCTATGCGGTCCTGCTCGGGATCATCGTTTCCGGGCGCCGTCCCGTCATCGGCAGCGGCGCCCTCGAATTCGTCCTCTCCTTCATCGGCGGCGGAGCGCTCGGGGTGATCGCCGGCCGCGCCTTCCTGCAAATCATTCCGTGGTTGCGCGACGACCGGCTCGCCGAGGGGACGCTGACGGTCGCGCTCGCCTATCTCGCCTTTATCGCGGCCGAACGCCTCTTCCATGTCTCCGGCGTGGTGGCGGTGCTGGCGTCCGGCATGACGGTCGGCGCATTCGGGCGGACCCGCATCGGGCCCGACAACTGGACGTTCCTCACCGATCTCTGGGAGCAGATCGCCTTCTGGGCGCATTCACTCGTCTTCCTCCTGGCGTCGATCCTGATCCCGAGGCTGTTGTTCGACGTGCGGCCGCATGACCTGACGCTGGTCGCCGTGCTGATCGTCGCCGCCTTCGCGGCCAGGCTCGGGGTCCTGTTCATCCTCCTGCCGATGCTCAGTCTCGCCAGGCTCACCAAGCCGATCAGCACCGTCTACAAGCTCGCCATCGCCTGGGGCGGGCTGAGGGGCGCGCTCACTCTGGTGCTGGCGCTCGGCGTCACCGAGAATCCCGCGCTGCCGCTCGAGGTGCGCCGCTTCGTCGCGGTGCTGGCGACCGGCCTCGTGCTGTTCACGCTGCTCGTCAACGGCACGACCTTGCGGGCGGCGATCCGGCTGCTCGGGCTCGATCGCCTGTCGCCGGTCGATCGGCTGCTGCGGGACAGGGTGCTGGAACTCAGCTATGCCGACACGAGCGAGATGATCGCCAAGACCGCGAAAGATTACGGTCTGCAACCGACCGCCGTGGAGCGGGCGCTCAAGCCCTATGAGGCCTGGACGAAGGCGGAGAAAGCGCGCAATCCGGACGGGGAAAGCGAGCTGACCGAGCGCGCGCGTCTGGCGGTCGCGCTGGTCGCGCTCGGAAATCAGGAACGGATGCTCGTCCTCGAGATGCTGGCGCGGGGCGCCGCCTCGCCCGCCGCTCTCCAGGCGCTGATGCGCAACGCCGAAGCGCTTGTCGAGGCAGCAAGGAGCGGCGGGCGGCTTGGCTACAAGCGCGCCGCCGAGGCGGCGCTCGCCTTCCCGCTGTCGTTCCGTGCCGCCTATTTCTTCTATCGCCGCTTCGGCGTCCGGCGCTTTCTCGCCGACCGCCTCGGCGACCGCTTCGAGACGCTGCTGGTGACGCGTCTCATCATCCATGACCTTTCCGGAGGCGCCGCCAAGCGATCGCGGTCGATCTTCAGCGAGCGGGCCGTTGCGCTCATCGACCAGATGCTCGAGGCGCGGCTCGAAAAGACCGTGTCCTCGCTCGACGCGCTGCGCCGCCAATATGTGGGCTATGCCGCCGCGCTCGAAGCGAGATTTTTGCGGCAGTCGGCCTTGCGCCGCGAGATGGGCCGATACCAGGCCCTGTTCGACGGGGGCCTGATCTCGGCGGAAGTCTATCGGGATCTCGCCAGCACCGTCGAGCAGGCCCAGCGCTCCGACCTACCGCCGCGCTTCGACATCGGCCTCGACAGGCGCGAGCTCATCAAGCGTCTCGAGCTGTTCAAGGCCCTCGACGCGCGGCGCCTCGAAGCCGTGCAGAAACTGCTCCGGCCGCGCTTCACCGTGCCCAACGAGCTCATCGTGCGCAAAGGCGAGCGCGGAGACGCCATGTACTTCATCGCCTCGGGCGCGGCCGAGGTGACGTTTCCAAATCATCGCATTCGGCTCGGAAGCGGAGACGTCTTCGGAGAAATGTCCTTGCTCACCGGCGAGCCGCGCCAGGCCGACATCCGAGCCCTGACCTATTGCCGGCTGCTCGTTCTGCGCAAGACCGACTTCGATCGCTTCATGCGCGACAACCGGGACGTGCGTCTCAAGATCCACCAGATCGCCCAGACGCGGGCGGCGCTGAACAGGGCCGATCCGGCGGCGGCGGAGGTGTAGAGGGCCGCTCCGACGCGGCTCATGGAAGTTCAAGACCATCGCGGCCTTCGTGTCCTTGGTGGTGAGAGACTTCACCACGAAGGACACCAACGGCCGCGGCCCAAGCGCCAGCAGCGGGATGTCTCGTGATTATCAAAAATATTATTATTATTCATTTATATACTCAGAAAGATGGATGCGGTCCCCGCCAGCCCGCGGAGGGACAGAATTTTCGGCTAACCCGACTTCGCGGATTCGCAGGTGGAAAAGCGGGTTTTACGATTTTTTTGGTTCGTAAGTATTTGATTTGGAATGTGTGGGCTATCCATAATATTGTCAAAACGGCTTGTAGTGAAGACCTACCCGATTCCCAAGTAATTGTTTTTGTGATTGAATCAACGTCGTTATGTTCCTTCGAAGAACCG
>Ga0074044_10003929_pt1 | contig 12464 bp, 11 predicted proteins | sample BogForMeECP23OM1_FD_94443 | JGI IMG/M metagenome (GOLD analysis project Ga0074044, IMG submission 94443) | Bog forest soil microbial communities from Calvert Island, British Columbia, Canada - Bog Forest MetaG ECP23OM1 | ecosystem: Environmental > Terrestrial > Soil > Wetlands ...
AATGCGGGATCGATTTCGATGGCGCGATGACATTCCGCGATCGCGTCGTCAATTCGGCCCATTCCCTCAAAGGCCCATCCGCGAAACGTGTAGGTTTCGGCGGTCGGAAATACTTCGATCGATTTGGTGTAGAGTTCGACCGCGCGCTCGAGGTCGTGGTTCATGTGAAAGCGCATCGCCTCGTTCCACAACTCGAGGGCGTGCGTGCGCGGTTCCGAATCGGCCATGCTCGATCGATATTGTGCTGATCCGCCTACGTCAAGAGAGCGGCTAATGCCCAGGTACGGCGGTTAGTGCCCGCATGATCGTAATCATGGCGGGTCCGACGATCACGCTCATCATAGCGGGCAGGATGAAGAGCACGAGGGGAAAGAGAATCTTGACGGTGGTTTTGGCGGCAGCTTCTTCGGCGCGGAGCCGCCGAGTGGTGCGCATCGTGTCCGAGATCGAGCGCAGCGCGGGGCCGATTTGCGCGCCCAGCTTTTCGCTCTGCACCAGCGTGGCGGCCAGAGGCTTGATGTCTTCGACCGCGGTGCGATCGGCGAAACTTTTCAGCGCCTGGCCAAGCGTGCTGCCGGCGGCAAGCTCGGCTGACACGATCGACAGCTCGGTCCCGATTTTGAGGTTTTGGCGCTGCGTTTCCGAGCCTACGATCTTGATCGCCTCGCTGAGACCGAGTCCCGCTTCGACGCAGACTACGAGCAAATCCAAAACGTCGGAAAGTTGGCTGGCGATTTCCTGCTGGCGCTTCCTGGCCAGCCGGCCGATGTAATAGCTTGGGGCAAACGCACCAACGCCCGCGCCGACCAGCATGAAGACGAGCGGCTTGATGCCGGTAAAGCCAAACGCAATCGATGCGACCATCGCAATGAGCGCAGTTCCGGCGGTCGATGAGAGACGGGCGAAGTGAAAGGTGCGGACGGCGCGGGGGCCGGGAAAGCCTGCGCGGACCAGGGTCTGTGCGAGCTTCTCGCGCTCGGGACTGTTCAGCGGGGGTTCGGGAAGGTGCTTTGCGACCCATCGAAACAAACCGTTAGCAAACGAGTCCGACTCCATGTCGACGTTAGCGGGATTTCCGTAGGTGACGCGCATCTTGACGCCCATCTCGGTGATGCGATCGTCAAACGGGCGATTAATGCCGTAGATGGCGGCGTAGATCGCGACAGAGATCGCGCCGAACAAAAGGAACACCGTAAGGCTCGCGTAGACTGCCGGCATCGTTGATCTCTCAGGACTTGACCTTGAGCAGCTTGCGGATTGTCAGGAACGCCATGACGTCCAGAACGGCGGCGACCTCGAGAATCTTCTGGCCGCTCGGATCGAAGAAGAGCGTGTTCGTGTAGCGGGCTGGATGATGCTGAAAGCGCCGAGCATCACGATCGGCAGGAACCCGACCAGTATCCCACTCATCTTGGATTGGGCCGTGAGCGCCTTGGTCTGCTGTTGCAGGCGCTGGCGGGTGCGAACGATTTCCGAGAGCCGTCCGATTATTATCGCGAGCGAACTGCCGACTTCCGATTGCACGCGGACGCCAACGACCAGCAGCCGGAGATCCTCCTGCGGCACGCGCTTGAGCATCTCTTCCAGCGCGCGCGCCAGCGGGAGGCCAAGCCGGCTCTGTTCGATGGCGGAGCGGAATTCGGTGCCGATCGGATCGGCGAACTCCGACACCACCACTTGCAATCCGCGCAGCAGCGAATGGCCTGCTTCAAGTGACGACTTAATCAAATCGAGCGCGTATGGAAGTTGCTTGGCGAACGCCTTGAGGCGCCGCTGCCTGCGCACCCGTACATAAATGATCGGCAGGCTTGCCAGAGCGGCACCCATCACGATCGAGATGAGTACGTTGCCCCAAATCGCCTGGCCCGCGAACAGTCCGGCCGTGAACATCAACAGGATCACGAGCAGAACATCGGCGATGCGGGCGTAGATGCCGGCCTGCCAGAGGTTTTCCTCGAGCTTTTGCAGCAGATTGAGGCGATAGAACCAGCTCAGAAATTCCCGTCCCGTCAGTCGGCGGCGATCGGTCTTGGTGATATCGTCGAGCGCGCTCACGTCGGGCCGCGACATGCGCCGCATCACGGTGCGATTAACGCTGGGGCGATTGTAGCGGCGCATGAACCACAGCGCGCATGCCACCAGGAAGAAGCCCGCGACCGCAGCCGGAATCAGCAGGTCGTCAAAGTTCATCGCGCAGCCGCTTTGATCACCTTCGACTCGGTCTTGTAGCCGGCCGTCTCAAGACGGTTGTTGTATGTCGAACGAATGCCGGTCGATCGAAAACTGCCGTTGATTTTTCCCGTGGCGGTGGTGTCCGCGCGGGCAAACTCGAACAAGTCCTGCATCATGATCATCTCGCCTTCCATCCCGCTGATCTCGGAAATCTTCATGACTTTGCGCGAACCGTCGGAGAGCCGGCTGACGTGAACGATGATGTTGACGGCGGATGCTATCTGCTGGCGCATCGCACGCTGCGGAATCGAGACGCCCGACAGCAGCATCATCATCTCGAGCCGGCCCAGGCACTCGCGCGGGCTGTTGGCGTGGATGGTGGCGATAGAGCCGTCGTGGCCGGTGGACATGGCCTGCAACATGTCGAAGACTTCAGCGCCGCGGACCTCGCCGACGACGATTCGGTCGGGGCGCATTCGCAGGCAGTTTTTGACGAGGTCGCGCTGGGTGACCTCGCCGCGCCCCTCGAGGTTGGACGGGCGCGTCTCGAGCCGCACGACGTGAGGCTGTTGCAGGGAAAGCTCGGCGGAATCCTCGATTGTGACGATTCGTTCGTTTTCGGGAACGAACGCGGACAAACAATTGAGCATCGTGGTCTTGCCGAGCCGGTGCCGCCGCAGACGATCACGTTGAGGCGCGCGCGAACCACGGCGAGCATAAACTCGACGAGGTCCCAGGTGAGAGCCTCCTTTTCGACGAGCGCGCCGATGTCAAAGCGATGCTTGCCGAAGCGGCGGATCGAGAGCGCCGGGCCGTCGAGTGCAAGCGGCGGAATGATTGCGTTGATACGCGAGCCGTCGGGCAGGCGCGCATCGACCATCGGCGACGATTCATCGACGCGTCGGCCGACGCGCGACACGATGCGATCGATAATAAGCATGAGATCCTGGTCGTCCTGGAAGACGACGTCGGTGACATGCAGCTTGCCGTGCTTTTCGACGTAAACCTGGTCGTGGCCGTTGACGAGGATGTCGGTGATCTCGTCGTCGCGAAGCAACGGCTCGAGTGGGCCCAAGCCGAGCAGCTCGTTTTTGAGTTCCTCGATCAGCCGGCCGCCGTCGATGTCGGTCAGCAGGCGGCCGTCTTCGTTAAGAATCTCGTTGATCGCGGCGGTGACTTTGGTGGAGACCATCGCGGGCTCGAGGGTCTCGAGCTTGGAGACATCGATAGTCTCGAACAGTTTGTTGTGAACCTTGACCTTCAGGCGGCGCGAGCTGTCCGCGATTGCGTCCTTGCGCCGCCGCACCGTCGCGCCGATGAGCGAGCCGCCGGCGCTGGTGGAGTCCTGAGGGCGTGTCCCCTTGCTCGTATTCGACAGCCTGTCGGTCAGTCCCATCTTGCATTACCTCTTTGACTTCAGTGCGCAGACTTCAACGCGTGCCGAACGCCGATCTGAGCCGCGACATGAACGTTTCCTGGGGAGCGACGGGCTCAGAGCGCGGCATTACGAGCGCCGCCAGCTCGAGCATCGCGCGCGCAACCGGGGAATGCGGCGCCACCTGGAAAAGGTCCTGCGCCTTCATCTCGATGGTTTCAAAAGTCCAGTCGTCGGTTGGAATCTTCGCATAAATGGCCTTGGCGAGGGTTGTTTCGATGGCCTTCTCGGTCAGGGGATGCGCTGGGTTATAACGATCGAGAATGAAGCGCGGTTCGAGCGTGGTCAGGCCCAGGCGCTCGAACAGATCGATGAATCGCCATGCGCATCGCGCGGCCGCGATCGACTGGTTAAGCACGTAAAGGAGATGGTCGGAGCGCTCCCATGCCGCGACACCGTTTTCGTCAACATGGTCGCCGCAATCGACGATCACGTAGTCGAACAACTGGCGGATCAGATCGAGCACCGTGCCGACCGTGATGTCGGAAACGAGTTCGCCCTCCTCGATGCGCTTGGGCGCGGCGAGCAAATAGACGCCCGATGGATGCTTGGTCAGGGCGGATTCGAGCTGGATCGAATCCAGCTTACGGTCCAGCCGCACCAGCGGCATTATGGTTACTTCCGGATTGAGGTTGAGAAAGACCGCGAGGCCACCGGTCTGAAGATCAAGATCGACCAAGGCCACGCGTTGATGCAACGACGCGAGCGCCAACGCGAGGTTGGCAGCCAGCGAGGTCACCCCAACGCCGCCAACCAGGCTGGCGACCGAAATCACCAAGCCACCTTCGCGCCGCTCGGTGCGCCAGCGCGCTTCGCTTACTTTCAGCAGGGCGCGGGTGGCCTCTCCCGGGTCGAGCGGGATGAACAGAATCTCGTCGGCGCCCGAGCGCAGCGCCCGTTTCATGAGGCTGGGCGAGCGCGCGGTGAGCAGGGCGAGCAGAGTTGGGCGCGGCGAATGGAGCGACTGGCTCTGGAGAAAGCTCAGGGCAGCCTCCTCGTTGCCGTTGACCATCACCAGGGTTGCGTCGGGCGGCGCAGTCGCATTCTCCGAGAGATTCGCGGCGGTGGCGGCCTCACCTTCGACGATCTCGAGTTGAGGTTCCGACCAATCCCGCCAGCACCGTCTTGAGCTGGGTGCGCTGTTCGCCGGGACCGCCGACCAGCATGACCTTCATAGTGCTGCGACGACCCTCGCTCTTCGATCCGTTGAATGGCACTCGATCTTTCTCCGTAGCGCTGCGCCTAGAAGCGGGGCCGGGCCGCATCCGGCGGCTCGATCGGTTTGGTCTTGATTTCTTCCGCGCTCAGTTCGCCGCGATTGGTGGGCAGGAAAACCTGCCCGCCCTGAGGCAGCGGCCGGATTATCTCAGGCGTCACGCTCATCACGAGGTCGCTCTCCTGGTCTGAGTAAGAGGTGGTGCGAAAAAGACCCCGTACCCATGGGATGTCGCCGAGGTAAGGCACCTTCTGCACTTGGGAGGTCTTTTGATGGAGGATGAGGCCGGCGAGAATCAGCGTCTGGCGGTCCTTCAGACGCACCATCGTCTCCGCGCGGCGGGTCACAAAGGCCGGCACGGTGAAGCCGAACAGACTAACGCCTTGAGCAAAGTCCGGCTGGGATACTTCGGGTTTCACCAGCAACTCGATATCGTCGCGGCCCACGACGGTTGGAATGAACTCGACGGAGGTGCCGTAGGTTTTGAAAACGATCGTCGAGTTGAGCGCTTGGGCAATTACAATCGGGATTTCGCCGCCGGAAAGAAATTTGGCCTTCTCACCGGAGTTCGCCAGCAGATGCGGCTCGGCAAGAATTTTGCCGAGGCTGTGATTCTCGAGAAACTGGAAGAATGCCTGCCACATAACGTCGGCATTTTGCGCGGCCAGGCCGTAGGTCATCGTCGAGGACAACAACAGCGGGATTATCTGGCCGCCAGCCGGCAGGACTCCGTTGGGCGAGGTAGTCCCTGACAAAGATCCTGACGAAGCTGAGCTCTGAAGAGTGCTGCTCGCGTTGTAAGGTGTCGCGACGGTGCCCGGCAGACCTACCAGCGACAGGCCCATCTTCGAAAATGCAACCGAAAGGTTAATTCCCTGATTTTCGAGCTTCTGGCGGTCGAGCTCGGCCACGATAGTGTTGAGCATCACTTGCTGGCGGCCGCTGGCGTCGATGCGCACGGTGCGTTCCTGGTAGCGTCCGTTGGCGTCCCAAACTGCGAGTGTGGTGAAGCCGGGCTGATGCGCAACGAGGTTGAGCTGGAAGGGATCGATCACCTGCACGTCGGCAATCTTGGAGTCGGCGACCGAGATGCGCGTGACGCGGCGCTGAAAGTCGATAACCTCCGAGGTGCCCATCATCAGAGAGATGGCGTCCGCCGGCATATAGTGCTTGCCGCCGGAGACAGTGTCGCTGCTGTAGCCCGAGCCTGAATCCAGCACCGAGGGATCATTTCGATACTGACCGGCGCGCGATTCGAGTGGCCCAACTGATTGACCTGGCTCGTAGGCTTGCACGCCACTGCCGGGTTGAGGAGGCACACTCCATGTCGCATCGTTGTAGGAAGGCGTTTTGGCGGGGAGCGTCACGCTGTAAGGAACCGGCGACGATGGCGTCGAGGACGACGAAATGGTCGCCAACTCCGGCGTTGCCGATGGTGTCGACGTGGACGCACCAGCGCCCGGCCGCGAGTCGAGTCCCTCATCGCTCAACGACCGCGGCGCCTTGCCCGGTGTCAGCGGCGCGCCGGGCTTCGCGACCGCGAACGCGTTGACGTCGTAGCTGACATCCCGATCCGAGGTGTTGGTAACGGTAACTATCCAGCGGCCGGCCGCGGCGCTGAGCATGGTGAGCTTGCCCGGCGGCGAGTCGTAGCTGACGAAGGCATTTGGATTCTGCTCGACCTTAAACGACGGTTTGGTGCCCGGCTTGATATCATTGATGACGTAGGTCTCGCCGGCGTTTATCGAAACCGGAACCCAATCGGCCAGATCTTTCACCTGGGCCCGGGCGGTCCCTGCACTGACGACCAGCAGCAACCCCGCGGACGCGAGCAGCCGACAGAGTGTCTCCGCCGGCCAAATATTTGCGTAAATTTTGCATTCCCTCATGGCTTCCCCCTTTATTGCCACCTGCGATCACGGAACCTGATAGGTCTTTGGCGCCGCTTCATACCCCGGGTCTCCCGGTCTCAGCGCCGGCAGATTCATCGACGCGCCGCCGTTAATGGCCTCGCTTCGAACCGCTGCGAAGGCAGCCGCGGGCGGTTCGGCGAAGCTCGCGGACCACACCGGCCTGGCAGACGTGACCGGCGATTCCGGCCCGTCAGGCAATTCTGGAGCCGCGGGCATCGGCGGCTCCGCAGCGGCAGGCGCGTCCTGACGCTCTTCAACCGAAGTGCGCGTTCCGATGCCGGAATGCACAAAGGAAATCGCCTCCGACGATTTGCCGTCGCGCATCACTTCGACTCGTAGCGCCGTGGGTCCATGCGCCGGACGTGCGGTCAGCGCAGGCGCCGGCTGTATTTGCATCAGGGGCAGGGTTGCGCCGGTTGAGCCGCTCCGGTGCAGAAGGTCGGTTAGTGCGATCCCGCTGGTCGCGACGATTTTGGCGTCGCTGTAATTGCGCATCGCGAGCCGCAACAATCCCTCGCGACTTGCCAAGGTAAGTTTTTCGGCGTCGACCGGTGTCACCAGCAGCGTGACGACTCTCACTACTTCGGGCGCGTCCTTGACGTGTTCGATTTCCTGGGCGACCGCCAACACTTCGATGTTCTGGAGCACGATGCGCGAGAAGGAAGGCTCCGGGCCGGTGCCCGCGACCGCGACCAGAATGTCGACGCGGGTATGTGGCGCGACGAAGCCTGCGATGTCCGCGACCTCATCCACCGGCACTGACATCGCACGCATTCCGGACGGAATCAGCAGCGGCATGACGCCGGAAATTTTTTCGCCCATGAACAGCTTGCTGGCGACAATCGGCTCGTTGGCGACGAACTCGTTCTTGGCGAAGGAGCCCGCTACCGCCTGCGGATCGGTGAAGGCGCCCTGCGGCACGCTGTCGCGTGACCATCGAGCCAGCTTGACGGCGTCGGGCGCGAGTTTCGCGCCGAGCGGTATGTCGTTGGCCGCGACCAGGACTTCGACCGTGTGCGCCATCGCGCGCTGCACCTCGGACTCGCGTTTTCTGATTGCGGAAAAGACCACAATCGCGGCCAGCACCGCGCCCATTCCAGCGAGGATTACGAACACTATCGGTCGTTTCATCTATGCCCCCATTCTTGCGCTGCCCGCCGCCGCGGACCCGCCCCGTCACGAGCAGAATTCAATCGCTCACATTCCCGCCTCCACCTCCGAATATGCGCGGCGGGGAACTAGGTCCCCGCCGCTTGTCCCGCGCGCCTGGTTTTAGACAGCGTGGGCTTGGGGGCAGCTTTTACGCAGCCGAAAGAGTCGCGGTCACGTTTGCGATGATCGCATTGATCCCGCCTTCGAGGCCCTGGTACGCGATGTAACCGGCTACCGCGATCGCCGCGATAATCAGCACGTACTCAGTCATCGTCTGACCCTTGCGGCTTTCGCGGATCCCAACAACGAGTTTGTTGATTAACCTCATTGTCGATGTCCCTCCTTGTCGTTCGCCTGAGCGCAATCGACTTGTTTGCGAAAAACCAGTGGTCATTACGCGGCCTTCAGAGTCGCGGTCACGTTCGAGATGATCGTGTTGATTCCGCCTTCGAGGCCCTGGTACGCGATGTAACCGGCCACCGCAATGGCCGCGATAATCAGCACGTACTCAGTCATCGTCTGGCCCTGCTTGCTCTCGCGGACTCTCAGCATCAGCTCGCTGATGTAGTTCATTGTTGATGTCCTCCTTTGCGCGTTTCGTCAGCGCAATCGATTCGTTTCACTGGGATTCCAACTGCACCACTTGTGCCAGCAAACGCTGCGAGCGAAAGACGACGTAGCTGCCTAGAGAAACCCGAGCACCCGAATCTGAACCCGCCCGTGTCGCATCGCGTTACATCTAATGATTCAGTCGCTGCCGCGGCGTTACCATTTGTCATCGCGACAGGTAGGCAATAGGCTGCCGCCTTTGCCATAATCGACTCATGCCTCGTCACCCCCGCATCTCGACGCTGCCTGGTGCTTTCGCGCGGATTGCCCGGCATGCGGCAGTCGCGGGCGCGCTTGCAGTTGGACTCTCGGCATGCGCCCCGTCGGCGCTGACCGCAGCACGCAGCCAAATTGCCGCCGCCAATTATCCGGCAGCGCGTCAAGAATTGGCCGCTTTGTCGGCGCGCAGTGACTTGAGTGCGAGCCAGCGGCGCGAAGTGATGGACGACCTCTGTCTCTGTGATTTCAAGATTGGCCGCCCGACCTACACCCTGGCCGAGCAGCGCAGCGTCTGCCTCGACGCGTCGAAGGTGCCCGGCAGCGCAAGCAGCTCGATCATCGCGCAAATCGACGACGCTGAGCGCCGCAAGCACGCCGACGAGGTCGAAGCCGCTCTGTCCGCTCATGACCTGGCCGACGCCGAGCGCGCCGCCACCGACTATCAGAGTTTGCCCGGCGGCGATCCCGCGACGATTTCGCGATGGTCGAAGCAAATCTGGACGTTGGCTGACGCCCAGGTCTTCGCCGATTCCACCGCGAAGAAGCACTCGCTCAACGCCGCTATCTCCGAGGCGCGCAAGAACCATCCGAACGTCCAGCACATGGACAAGATCCAGTTCACGCGATGGGTCGTCGAGACCGCGACGGTCTCGGGCACCGCCGTTGCTTCGAGCGTCGAGATGAAAGACTCGACCTTGAAGCTCTCCGTCGACGACGCCAACCTGCAGCTCGCCGCGCTCAGCCTCGATCGGCTCGCCACGATAAACGACGGGATGGCGGCGCGCTGCGGTTGCGACGCGCGCACCAACGTGGCCGTCGCCGAGACCGGCTTCCCCGCCTACTTCATCAGGCTCGATCCAGAGACAAAAATGTCCGAAGTAATGATCCTGCCGCGCGGCGATCGCGCGATTGCGTCAGCCGTCTCGAACTAAACCCACAAGCTCCGTCAAGCTTCCGCGCTCGCTCCCGCCCTGCTTAGTTATAAAAATGTTTTGTGGTAATCCTCTCGCTGACTGAGAGGGCTGCGAAAGAATCTTGTACGCAATTGTGCGGCGCTGGTGGTTGACGATTTTCATTGCCATTGCGGTGGCAGGCTGCGCGCCTGTTGCCGCGCTCGCCAACGACTGGGGGATGGGCGATTCGAATTCCAGGATTCCCCCGAGCAGCGTCTTCGATTCGGTCTCGACTCCGGCCCACGAGATCAACACGCTCGCGTTCTTCGTGGTCTCGATCACGACCGTTATTTTCCTGATTGTCGCCGGCCTGCTGACTTACAGCATCGTCCGTTTTCGCGCGCGTCCCGGCGACGACGGCCGTGAGCCGCCGCAGGTGTACGGCAGCAATCCGATCGAGTTCGCATGGACGACGGTCCCCGTCATCATTGTATTGGTCCTCATCCTCATCACGGCCCGTACCATATATACGGTGCAGGCGCCGGCGCGGCCGCCGGGCGCGCTGAGCGTCCACGTCATCGCGCATCAATGGTGGTGGGAGTTCCGCTACCCCGGCCTCGGCATCGTCACCGCCAACGAACTTCACGTTCCGCTGAGCGATCTCCAAAGCCCCACGCCGACCTTTCTCGACCTCGAGTCCGCCGACGTCGCGCACAGCTTCTGGGTGCCGCGCCTCGCCGGCAAGACTGACGTCATCCCGAACAAGAAAAATTCGATGTGGATCGATCCGCACGTCGCCGGCACTTACCTCGGGCAATGCGGCGAGTACTGCGGCACCGAGCACGCGATGATGCTGCTGCGTGTGATCGTCGAGCCGCGCGCGGATTTCGATCGATGGGTCGCCGCGGAGCAGCAGCCGCCGGCCCTCGACGCATCGGTCGGTCACGGACGCCGGGTCTTCGAATCCACCGCATGCGTAAATTGTCATACCATTCGCGGCACCGCGGCGGACGGCCGTTTCGGACCCGACCTCACACACCTGATGACGCGTGAGACAATCGGCGCCGGCGTCGCGATGAACACTCGCGATCACCTTAAGGTCTGGGTGAGCGATCCCCGCGTCATGAAGCCCGGCGCGCTCATGCCCGCGATGAATCTCGGCGACAAGGACCTCGACGACCTCGTCGCCTACCTGGCCACGCTGCGCTAATCGGGAACAACGGGCATGGCGGGAAGCATCGACCACGAAATCGCTCTCGGCGCTGTTGACGAAAGGCAATCCCTGCCCATCCTCGGCCACATCCACGAATGGGTCGTCACGGTCGATCACAAACGCCTGGGCATCATGTACATCGCGGGCGGCCTCTTCTTTTTCCTCGTCGCCGGATTGCAAGCCGCCACGATTCGCCTTCAACTCGCCGTTCCCGACACGGGCATCGTGCCGCCGCAGGTATTCAATCGCCTGCTCACGATGCACGGCACCGCGATGGTGTTCCTGGTCGGCATGCCGATCCTTACCGGTTTCTTCAACTACCTCGTGCCGCTGATGATCGGCGCGCGCGACCTGGCGTTCCCGCGCCTCAACGCGTTCGGTTTCTGGCTGTGGTTCTTCGGCGCGCTACTCCTCTACTTCAGCTACATCGGCGGCGACGGCCTCTACGGCGCGGGCAGCGCGCCCGACGTCGGATGGTTCGCGTACGCACCGCTGACCGAACTGCCCTTCTCGCGCGGCAACAGCACTGACTATTGGATACTGAGTATTCTACTGACTAGTGTCGGCTCGACCGCGACCGCCATCAATATAATAGCCACTGCATTCTGCCTGCGATGCGAAGGGATGACGCTCAACAAGATGCCGGTGCTGGTGTGGCTCGCGATCGTCGTCGCATTCATGATGCTCGTGGCGTTGCCTCCGCTCTCCGCCGCCCAGGCGATGCTACTGCTCGACCGCTTCCTCGGCGCGCACTTCTTCGACACGCAAGCGGGCGGCTCCGCGATCCTGTGGCAGCACTTCTTCTGGATCTTCGGCCACCCCGAAGTCTATATCCTCGTAATTCCTGCCTTCGCATTCGCCTCCGAGATCATTCCGGTGTTCTCGCGCAAGGTGATCTTCGGTTACAGCGTGATGGTTGCGGCGTCGTGTGCGATCGCGTTCATCAGCCTGAGCGTATGGGCGCATCACATGTTTGCCGTCGGCATGACGCCCGCCGGCAACTCGTTTTTCGCCGCCTCGACGATGCTGGTAGGGGTCCCCACCGGCATCAAGATTTTCAACTGGCTCGGCACAATCTGGGGTGGCAAACTCCGCTTCAAGGTGCCCATGCTGTTCAACCTGGCATTCCTCTTTCAGTTTCTCGTCGCAGGCCTGACCGGCATCATGCTCGCCGTCGCGCCCTTCGACTGGCAATTGACCGATACCTACTTCGTAGTAGCTCATTTTCACTACGTACTAATCGGCGCAATAGTCTTTATGATATTCGCCGCTATCTACTACTGGTTCCCAAAGGCTACCGGCCGAATGCTAAGCGAGACTCTAGGCAAGTGGCATTTCTGGCTATTCCTGATCGGCTTCCATCTGACATTTGATACTATGCACTTCGCCGGACTGCGCGGGATGCCGCGTCGCATCTATACCTATCAGCCGGGCCGCGGGCTCGAGACGCTCAACTTGATCGAGTCGATCGGCGCGCTGGTGCAGGGCATCGCGGTACTAGTCTTCGTAATCAACGTTCTTTGCTCGCTTCGTGCCGGCAAAGCAGCCGGCAACGACCCGTGGGACGCATGGACCCTCGAATGGTCCACGACCTCCCCACCCCCGGAGTACAACTTCGCCGAGCCACCTGTGGTGCGCAGTC
>Ga0074044_10003931_pt1 | contig 12462 bp, 8 predicted proteins | sample BogForMeECP23OM1_FD_94443 | JGI IMG/M metagenome (GOLD analysis project Ga0074044, IMG submission 94443) | Bog forest soil microbial communities from Calvert Island, British Columbia, Canada - Bog Forest MetaG ECP23OM1 | ecosystem: Environmental > Terrestrial > Soil > Wetlands ...
GATTGCATCAGTGCCCAGGTTTTGCAGGGATTAAAGAAGCCGCCGGATTGTCCCGCGTTTGGCATTCGATGTACGCCGGAAAATCCGTTGGGAGCTCCCATGGTCTCAACCGAAGGGGCGTGCGCCGCCTACTATCACTACCGCCGGCATACGGCCGCGAGTTAGGAGCGCACGTGTCAACGAAAACCATCGCCGAAAGAAACTTCGAATTCAGTTGCCCGGCGCCGCTCCTCCCCGCCAAAGACACAATTCTGCTGGGGCACGGCAGCGGCGGCAAGTTGAGCGCTGAGTTGATTCGGGACATTTTCCTGCCTGCATTCCAGAATCCGGTGCTGGCGCGGCTGGATGACCAGGCTATCGTCAATGTGAACGGTCAGCGCCTCGCCATCACCACCGATTCCTTCGTAGTGAAGCCACTGTTTTTTCCCGGTGGCGACATCGGCTCGCTTGCGGTTCACGGCACGGTAAACGATCTGGCGATGGGCGGCGCAACGCCGCTGTTCTTGAGTGCCGCGTTCATTATTGAAGAAGGCTTCTCGATAGACGAACTCCGGCGCGTAGTGAATTCGTTGCGCCGGGCGGCAGCGGAAGCGGGCGTGCAAGTTGTAACTGGCGATACCAAGGTGGTCGAGAAAGGTAAGGGCGACGGACTGTTTATCAACACGACAGGAATTGGACTGGTGCCGGAAGGAGTCGACCTTTCCGCCGACCGCGCCCGGCCCGGAGACAAGGTGCTGCTCAGCGGTTCGATCGGCGATCACGGCATCGCGATTCTGGCGCAACGCGAGGGGCTGGAATTTGAGACTCAGATAGAAAGTGACAGTGCCGCATTGCACACGCTGGTAGCCGAAATTCTGTGTGTAACTCGTGACATTCGCTGCATGCGCGACCCGACGCGCGGCGGCGTCTCCAGCACGCTGAACGAAATCGCGGAGCGTTCGCGCGTGGGCATCGAACTGGACGAGAGTTCGCTTCCGATTCACGAACAGGTTCGAGGCGCGTGCGAGTTGCTCGGACTCGATCCTTTATATGTCGCCAACGAAGGTAAGCTGATCGCCATCGTGGCGCCCGAGTCCGCCGACACGGTGTTGCAGGCGATGAGACGTCATCCGCTGGGAGCGGAAGCGCAGATTATTGGCTCGGTAAAGAAAGAAAACCCAGGACTGGTGACGATGCGAACGCCGTTCGGCACGACCCGCATCGTGGACATGCTGGCAGGCGATCAATTACCACGCATTTGCTAGGGGAATTATGCACGAAATGGGAATCGCGAATTCGGTGCTGGAAGCGGTCAGAACCGAGATGCGCCGCTATCCGGGATCGTATCCGTGCAAAGTCGGTGTCCGGATTGGTGAAATGGCAGCCGTCGATCAGGACGCGTTGCGCTTCTGTTTTGACGCGATCATTCTCGAGACCGATCTGGCGTCGCTGGAACTGGCGATCGAATTCTGTCCTCGCCGCCATCGTTGTCAGGTCTGCGGACGTGAGTTCGTCGTGCGTGACTACGATTCCCGTTGTCCGCAATGCGTGAGCCTGGAAACCACATGCATCAGTGGAGATGAATTGGAATTAGCCTATCTGGAGGTGGAAGAATATGGATCGAGTACCGTTGGAGCGAAAAGTACTCAGTGAGAACGACCGCATCGCGGCGGAGTTGCGTGCCCGATTTCAGGAGCACGGCGTTTTGTGCCTGAACCTCATTAGTTCTCCGGGCTCGGGCAAAACCAGTCTTCTGGAGCGCACTCTTGAATCCCTGCCGCGGCATGATCGCGTGGCCGTATTGACCGGCGATATTCAGACGGAAAACGATGCCAACCGGCTCAAGCGATTTCACTTCCCGGTAAAGCAAATCACCACCGGCGGAACTTGCCATCTGGACGCCCGCATGATCGAACGTCATTTGGCGGATTGGCCTCTCGAAGACCTCGATCTTCTGTTCATCGAAAACGTGGGCAACCTGGTTTGCCCATCCAGTTACGATCTGGGCGAAGCGGCCAAGGTTGTGGTGTTGAGCGTGACCGAGGGCGAAGACAAGCCGCTGAAGTATCCATCCATATTCTTCAAGTCCGACTTGATGGTGCTGAACAAAATCGATCTGCTCCCCTACGTTCCATTTGATATCAACGCCGCGGCGGAGAATGCCCGCAAGGTGCATCCGGGAATGGAGATTGTGAAAGTGTCTTGCCTGACCGGCAACGGGTTGCATGAATGGATGATGTGGCTGGGAGAGCGACGCAGGGCGCACAAAGCGCTGCTACAGGCGACTGTGAGCTGACCATGTATGGAGGTTCGACGCCAGATCGAAGTTTCCGGGATTGTGCAGGGAGTTGGATTCCGGCCTTACGTCTATCGTCTCGCCACCGGCCGGCACCTTAGCGGCACAATTCGCAATACGACCGCCGGGGTTACGATCGAAATCCAGGGACCGGAAGAGACCGTCCAGGATTTCGTCGAACACCTGCCCGCCGAAGCGCCGCCCCTGGCGCGGATTACCGGCTTCGCCGTAAATGAAGTTCCATGCGTTGCCATCCAGATCGGCGACGACGAAGAAGAAGACGACCAGGGTTTCCGTATCGTCCACAGCCACGAGGGCGAAGAAGTCCGCACCCTTATTTCGCCGGACGTCTCGATCTGTCCGGACTGCCTGCGCGAAATGTTCAATCCGAACGACCGGCGTTATCGCTATCCATTTATTAATTGCACTAACTGCGGGCCGCGTTTCACCATCATTCGCGATATTCCTTACGACCGGCCGAGCACGTCGATGGCGGTGTTTCCCATGTGCCCGGCATGTCTTGCGGAGTATGAGAATCCGCGGGATCGCCGCTTTCACGCCCAGCCCAACGCCTGTTGGGCGTGTGGACCCAGGGTAGAACTCTGGGATAAGTCTGGAAAGCGCATCGAATGCCGCGACCCCATCGCAGAAGCGGTCTCAGGGCTGCATGCCGGCCTGGTGGTTGCGGTAAAAGGTCTAGGCGGATTTCATCTGGCGGTCGATGCCACGAATCCGGCGGCGGTGGCTCTGCTGCGGCGGCGCAAGCGGCGCGTCGAGAAGCCGTTCGCCGTGATGGTGCCGGATTTCGAAGCCGCTCAGGAAATATGCGAATTAGACGAAGCGGCGCGGACGGTTCTGCAATCCATACAGCGGCCGATTGTTCTACTGGAAAAAAAGACGCCCAGCGCGATTCCCGATGCGGTCGCGCCCTTCAATCGCTACCTGGGAATTGTTCTTCCGTACACACCGCTCCATCACCTGTTGTTCGGCGAGGGAGGGTTTAAATCCTTGGTGATGACCAGCGGCAACCTGAGCGAGGAGCCGATCGCGATTGATAACCGGGAAGCAATCCATCGATTGCAAGGTCTCGCCGACTATTTCCTCGTACACAACCGTGACATCCTGCTGCGCTGCGACGATTCCGTGGTGCGAGTGGCAGGCGGCGTCACGCGGCAGTTGCGGCGCTCCCGCGGTTTCGTGCCGGTGCCGGTCTTTCTGAAGGACGATCTAACAGGCGGCAATCAGTCTTCGGTGCTCGCCGTCGGCGGTGAACTCAAGAACACTGTCTGCCTCACCAAAGGAAAGCACGCCTTCCTGAGCCAGCACGTCGGTGATCTGGAAAACGCGGAAAGCTATAGTTTTTTCCACGAAGCCATCGCACATCTGGAGCGGATTCTCGAGATCCGTCCCGAGATCATCGCCTACGACCTTCATCCCGACTACTTCTCCACCAGATGGGCGCTGCAGCAGAGTGGAGTGAAGCTGGTCGGCGTGCAGCACCACCACGCCCACATTGCCAGTTGCATGGCGGAGAATCACCTCGAAGGCCGTGTAATCGGCTTTGCCCTGGATGGCACCGGCTACGGCACCGACAGAAATATTTGGGGTGGAGAAGTGCTCATTGCCGGCTATGAGGACTTCGAGCGCGCCGCTCACCTCGAATATGTGCCGTTGCCCGGCGGAGCGGCTGCCATCCGCGAGCCTTGGCGGATGGCGGTCAGCTACCTGGCCCACCATTTCGGGCGCGAGTTTCTGAGAATGGAGTTCATGAAACTCGACATCCCGTTCGTGCGCCAACTCCATCGGCCCAAGGTTGACCTGCTGCTGCGCATGGTGGAACAAGGCGTGAATTCGCCACTCACGTCCAGCTGTGGACGTCTGTTCGATGCGGTCGCCGCGCTAATCGGAATCCGTCAGCAGGTCAACTACGAGGCTCAGGCTGCGATCGAATTAGAGATGGCCATAGCATCGCCAGAGGAAGACAGCGCCTACCCGATGCAGCTCTTGCCGGAAAACAACCACTGGATGATAAGCACACGGCGGCTATTTGAGGCGCTGCTCGAAGATCTCGGCCGAAACCTCCCCGTCGGCACGATCAGCAGGCGTTTTCATAACGGGTTGGTTGAGGGGTTTGTCGAACTGGCCACGCTGCTGCGCGAGAAAACTGCTCTCCAGCGTGTGTGTCTGAGTGGCGGGACGTTCCACAATGCGTATCTGTCCGAACGCCTCGAAGCGCGGCTGTCCGAAGTTGGATTTGAGGTGTTCACGCAGAAAGAAGTGCCCTCCGGGGATGGCGGATTGAGCCTGGGGCAGGCGTTGGTAGCGGCCGCCAGGATGCGTGCGTAGGAGCTGGGCTTTGCCTGTTAGATATTCCTGACAATCGCCTTACGTATGATATAGTGTAAGACATGAAAGACATATGTTCTACGTTCACATCCAAGGGCCAACTTGTGATTCCGGCGGCGCTTCGCCGCAAGCATAAGATCGAAACCGGCACCCGGGTTAAGTTTCTGGAGGACCAGTTCGGCCGCATCGTGCTGCAGCCCATCACCGAAGAGTACATCGACCGCGTCATGGGATTTCTGGCGGACGGACCGGACTTGCTGGCCAGTTGGGAAAAGGAACATCGCAAAGAAGGCAAGCACGATAAATGAAAACCTACGTGCTCGATGCCAGCGCGCTATTTGCTTTTCTGCAGAAGAAGCCGGGGGCTTACAAAGTCAACGAACTTCTAAAAAAAGCCATGCACGGACGCGCGAAGGTACTGATGTCCGCGGTGAACTACGGGGAAGTGTATGGCAAAATTCTACGTGAGCACGGGCCCGAGCAAGCACTCACCGCGGCGCACGCGGTCGGCCCGCTGCCGATTGAGATGCTGGACGTAACGCCGCAGAGGGCATTCAAAGCCGCCGATGTGAAGGCTAAATATAAGCTCTACTACGCCGAGAGCTTCGCGGCGGCGCTGGCAATCGAACACAAAGCTGCACTGGTGACCAGCGATACCGATTTCCGCAAACTTGGCCTTGGTTTCCCCGTCGTCTGGCTGAAGGCGTGAAAAACAGGATTCAAATCGATTGTTGGCGCATACTTCGTGGTTGGTGGTGGCGTTCATGACGAGCATACAGACTGGAAATGGGAAGACTGGAACTGGGAACGATCCCGACCGCGGTGCCCAGTGGGCGGCAACCGTTGCTTCCCTGGTCGTGGGAGCGGCATTCCTTGCGCTGTGGTTCTGGTTGTTGCCCATCTGGCTGGGCTTTCGCGTTGACCTGGCAGGCGCGGCACGATGGCGCTGGATTGCGGCCGTGCCCTCGGCGCTTGGTTTCGCCGTGGCCCTCCGCTGCATATGGGACTTCGGATGGACGGGACGCGGAACGCCGATGCCGGTGGTTCCCCCGACGCGGCTCGTGGTGGTGGGGTTCTATCGCTACGTGCGGAACCCGATGTACCTGGGATTCTTCGTCGGCTGGGCGGGGCTGTGGGTGATCTTTGGAACGGCGAACCTGGTCGCGATCGCAGGGGCCTGCGCGGCGGTGCTCGGCGTCGCTTTGTTTGTCCTGCTCTACGAGGAGCCGCACCTGCGAAAGATATTCGGCCCGGAGTATAAAGAATATTGCAGGAACGTCCGCCGCTGGGTGCCGCGGATGCGCGCCTGGCATAAGTAAAATGGTTTTGAGCGACCACGATTGCAGAATCGACTTGTGTTTTATTCGAGTTACACTGTGGCGCGCGCCCGCATCCAAATAACCGTAGAAGTCTCCGATTTCGGGTGCAGACCGGCGCGGATTCGGGAGAGCTATTCCAGTATTATGCAGTGACGCTGGTCAACATCCGGATCATCATCCGAATCAACGAGAAACCTATTCCCCCGAGGTGAAGACCCCAATGATCAGGCTTCGCGTTCTGACGTCCGTAATCGTGGTGTTGGTCATGGGAGGCGCTCTGCTCAGCCTCAACAGCTGCGGCGGCAGCAGCGTTAGTACCCGTGTACCGCCGCCGCTGGGAAAGATTCAGCACGTCGTTGTGATCGTCCAGGAGAACCGCTCCGTGGACAATCTTTTTCAGGATCCAGTGCTGATCAAAGCTGGCGCGGACATTGCCCAAAGCGGAACCAACTCCAAAGGCAATACGATTCAGCTGCAGCAGATGGATCTCGCGGCCGCCTTCGATCCCGACCACAGTCACACGGCATTCAACAGCATGTGCCAGCTGAGTTCGACGACTGGGCAATGTCAAATGAACGGCGCGGACCTGATTAAGGTTACTTGCCCGGCGGGCATTACGAACTGCGTGTTTTCTTATGTCGACCCGTCGGAGGTGCAACCCTACTTCACCATCGCTGAGACCTATACCTTCGCCGACCACATGTTCCAGACCAACCAGGGTCCCAGCATGCCGGCGCATCAGTTCCTGATTTCCGGGACCTCGGCTCCCTCTACCGGAAGCGATCTGTTCGCGTCGGAGAACCCGGACACGATGGGCGGCTCTCCAGACGCGGGGTGCGACGCGCCCGCGGGGTCCACGGTTAAGCTGATCGATCCGACCGGCAACGAGAGTTCCAATGCCCCAATCTTTCCCTGTTTTGAACATCAAACGCTCACCGACCTGCTGGAGGCGAACGGCAATACCTGGCGCTATTACACGCCCTCGGGTTACGCGACCGGGACGGCCCCCGCGCTCTGGATCGGCCCGGAAGCGATCCAGCATATCTGCGGAACCATCACCAATGGCGTCTGCGCGGGGCCGGATTGGAATGCCCACGTGGTCCTTAATCAGACCCAGATACTCACCGACATCACCAACAACCAGTTACAGGAGGTGAGTTGGGTGATTCCGACCGGCCTGGCTTCGGATCATCCGGGTTCAACCGACGGGAGCGGGCCGTCGTGGGTGGCCTCGGTGGTGAATGCGATCGGCAACAGTTCTTATTGGGCGAACACGGCGATCTTCGTTACCTGGGACGACTGGGGAGGCTTATACGACCACGTTCCTCCGCCACAGGTGCTGGTGAACTGCGCGCAGTGGGGATGCGGCTATGTGTATGGTTTCCGCGTGCCGCTGATCGTGATCTCGCCATACGCCAAGGCGGGGTACATTTCGTCCGTGCAGCATGATTTCGGCAGCATTTTGAAGTTCATTGAAGGCACGTTCAGCCTGCCATCACTCGGCTACGCGGACGCGGCGGCGGATAACTTCTCCGATTGCTTCGACTTCAATCAGTCGCCCTTGCCGTTTCAGCCGGTCCCGGCAGCTTTGAAGGCGGAATATTTTCTGAATGACAAAAGGCCGCCAACGGCCCCGGACACGGACTGAAGCTGGGTTGTGGAGTCGGAGTGCGGAGTCGGAAAATTCGCGTATTATCACGGGCGGAGACTGCAGAGCGCACCCCAATATAAAAAGGGCGCGGAACCTATCCGCGCCCTGAGTAAAGGTCAGCCAACTACAAAAGAGTCATCTACTGCACGGTCAGCGCAATCGGCGACGTGGAAATGTTCGGTGTTGCGCCCCCCTCGTTCACTTGCACCGGGATACTGTACGGCAGCATTCCAGGGACGACGGCTGTGGGGACGGTTGTGGCGGTGATGTTTTCCCCTGCCGGGCCGCTCTTGGTCGGGTCGGCTTGGGAGGTTGCTATGATGGTCACGCTCGTAGGCAGGCCGACAGCGATCGTGGGAGCCGTGTAGGCGCCCGTCGAGGTGATCGATCCGCACGGGTTCGAGGCGGCTGTGCATGACACCGAACTGCTCAAGCTCCAGTTCACGGCGGTATTGGTGGTGTTCGTCACTGTTGCCACAAAATTCGCCGTTTGAGCCGGCCAAGCATCGGCTGCATAGTTCGGAAACAGAGTCGCCGAGGATCCTTGAGCCAAAGCTACGCTAACGCCTACCGGTGGTGGCGGGCTGCTGCTGCCTCCGCAGGCAACCAGAAGCCCGAGGAGCACCAGCGAGACGCAAAGGCAGGCAATCACGGAGAACTTCGACATCTTCCGCCCCGCGAGGCCAACCATTACGATGCCCGCCAGCGGTAATGCCAACGGGAGCCATGGGGAACGATTGTCGGCTCTGCGCCGCCGATTATTAATCACATCGGCCGAATTGGGACCGGTGGTTGAAATGGTGACGGTAACAGTGGTGGCTCCGGAGCCAGCCGCGATTTGACTCGGATTTTGTTGTCCCGTATTAAAGGCGCACCTGACGGTCGTGTCCGGAAGGTTGAGGCAGGAGGTGGGGCCAAAGTTAATGGCGGCGACGAACGTTCCCGCGCTGGTGGGCGTCACCTTAAAAGTGGAGGTGGTTGATCCACCGGCGAGAACCGGCGCGGCGGCAGTGGGGGTAGTCAAGGTGAAGGTGGGCGGGTTTACCATCTGATTCAGGATTCCCGATGTGCTGGGACCGTTGCTGATGTCTCCGCCATAGGCGGCAGTGATCGCATCCGTTCCGACGGGTAGCGGAGAGGTTGTTGAAGTAGTAAGAGTTGCCGTTGCCTGCGTGGCGTTCAAGTTAGTCAGGGTGCCGGGACCCAAAGATGTAGCGCCATTGTAAAAGGTCACAGTGCCGGTGGGCGCGGTTGCACCAGTTGTCGTAACCGTCGCAGTGAAGGTTACCGCGGCACCGAAACTCGACGGGTTCTGGTTCGACGCAACGGTGGTGGTGGTAGCGCTCCCGAGACCGGCCATGGCGGCCGCAAGGTGGCTGGCATTGACGGAGCCAAGTCCAGTGACCAGGTTGTACTTGGTGGTGGCGTCGAAGTCATAGGAGTTGAAACCCAGGAAGTTCGAGCCCGAAGCGGGGCACTGCATGGCGGTAGGCCACGGGTCCCCAACGATTCCCGACGTGGGCTGGCCCGCATCGCACCAGGCGCCATTTGAGTAGACGCCGCTTGAGGCAGTGGTAACGGGGTTAAAGGCGCCGTTGGTGGAATTATCCGCGGCAAGCGCGTAAAGAGTCGCGTTGATATTGCCGAGGCTGGGAGTGGCTTGGACGCCCGCCGCAACCAGATCCTCGCCGATCAAGGCCACCATGCCGGCGAAGATCGGGGAGGAAACCGAAGTACCGCCATAGATCGTGCAGGGTCCGGTGTTGGCAACGCATGCCGTGAGCATATCCGTGATGCCAGTGGTAGGTGAGTCGCAACTGCTGCCGCCGCCGCTTAGACTGATCTGCGTGCAGACCAGATAACCGGGAAAGTTCGCGGACGCCGCCAGCGATACGTCGGGCGAGAAGCGGGTAAGAGTGGAATTCGCCTGGCCGAGTCCGCTGGGGTTGATGGCGCTCGAATCGAGTCCTGCCTGCCAGGCAGGTTGTGGGAAGCCGCCCGTACACACGCCGTTGTCATCAATCGTGACACAGTTGCTTACCCCGCCGCCACCGGCGGAGATGCCGATGACGTTTTCCTGGAGATTCGCCCAGTCGGTGCTTAGCGGGCCCCCGCCGATCCCATTGTTCTTGCACAACGGGTCGGTCGTCTTGTTGGTGCCAGCCTCACAGTAATAAGCGAATTCCAGGGAGTCGTTCCATGGCTGCTCAGGGATATAGGAAAGTGCGGAGCCGCCATCGCTCCCGTTTGAATTGCCAAAATAAGTGTCAGTGAATTCGGTGTAGGGGATTAAGGTGCCGCCAACGCCGGTGACGTATTGGCTGCTGGCGGGATAGCCGACCGCGTATCCAACTTCTGCGATATTCGCTCCGAAGTCGCACTCAGCGGCACCAGTGTCGCCAGCAGAGTTCATGAAGGTGATGCCCTCGGAGTTGGCCTTGGCAAGTTCCGCCTCGTCGCCTAAGAAGGTTCCTACGCCAGAAGTTCCGTCATACGCCTCGGCAAGTTCGCAGGGCGCGGTGTAGCTCATCGTGATAACCGACTCACCAATCGTGTCTTGGTTGTCGACCGCGTAGTACCAAGAATCCCAAACGTTGGTGGCATTAGCCGTGACAAAGATGATCTGTGCGTTGCGAGCGGTGGCGCCGGACCATTCGATATCGATATCCGCTTCGGGCAGGTCGCTAAAAATGCTCGTCGCGCTGCCGTTCACGAGGATGTACTCAAAGTTGGGAGTGTTGCAGGCGGTGATGACGTCGTTAGTGGTCGTGCAACTGATCGCGGAAAGCCCGAAGTTTTGGCGGAAGTTCGTCAAATCGGACTGGTAAATACCGGTCTCGCCCACCACAACCAGCTTTTGGTTCATGCCGTTGATACCATTCCCGTAGAGGGTGTTGATGTCATAGATGGTTTTGACGTCGCCGGGCGCTAGGAACAGATAGCTGCCACCTCCGCTGGCCGGGAAGGTGTACCCGGGCTGGATGCGTTGGAGTTGCGATTTCGGCCGGAAATCGTTGAGGCCGCGCAAGCCCGTGACGATCCCGGAGAAAGCTGCGGGAATCACCGGTGGTGTGATATTGGCGAAGTGTGTTTCGCCGTTCACTTTGAAGCTGTGGATCTCGGTTTGGAATGTCTTTTCCACCTGGGCGGCGATGCCGCTGAAGACGATCCAGTTGCGACCGTTGGCCGTGCGCACAATGGTGAAGCCTTGCGCCTGGAGCCACGCGGTGATTTTCTGAATGTCATTGGGGTTGAGGCCGAAACGATCGGCATACTGCTGGGGAGTGAGCCACTTGTGATAGGAAGCGGAGTGGGGATTCTGTTGATCTGCGAGAAGTTTATTCAGCGCCTTCTGCTGCGCAGCCGTAGGCCTGGTTAGGAGAGTGATGTAGCTCATCTTCATCGAAGGGTCAACCAGGCCTTCATCAGAGCCGTGGCGGGCTTGTATCGGCACTCCGCCTCGCAGACGCACAGTTTGGCCGGAGACGACCGCACTGGTGATGCGGTCAGGCGCGGCGGCGAAGCTGAGGGCCGAAAGAATCAGGAAGCAGAGAATTAGCATCGCGAAGTTGGACGTGAAAAGTTTGGATGCCGAAGGTTGGGGCGAGGGCAGCAAGGCCGAACATAAACGTCGCATTGGTCACTCCGCGAAACCGCAGGATGGTGGGAGACTCGCAAGCATTATCAATACTTCTCCTTGTCTGATCAAGTTATTCCTCGTGGGGTTGTATGGCGGGTAACTGTTACCGAGCTTTTTTGGCAAGAAATTGACATCTATTCCGCGTCTGCCATTGGCGGACGGGGGTTTCCGATCCCTCGCGGACGGGCTACACCTCGGCCAGTTCTTCTTCCAGCAACTGTTTGTTATAGAGGTCCGTGTAATAGCCGTTGCGGGCGATAAGTTGGTCGTGGGTGCCTTGTTCCACGATGCGTCCCTGGTGCAGGACGGCTATCGAGTCGGCGTTGCGGACGGTCGAGACGCGGTGGGAGATGAAGATGGTGGTGCGTCCGCGCATGATTTCGCGCAGATGGTTGAGTATTTTGTCTTCAGTTTGGGTGTCGACGCTGGAGAGCGCGTCATCGAGGATCAGGATGCGCGGGCTGCGGAGCAGGGCGCGGGCAATCGCGGTGCGCTGCTTCTGGCCTCCAGAGAGGGTGATGCCGCGCTCGCCGACGGGGGTGTTGTACCCTTCGGGGAAACTCTCGATGTCGTGGGCGATGTTGGCGGCTTCGGCGGCGGTTTTGATGTCGTCCAGCGTCGGCTCGCCGTCTTTCTGCGAAACCTCATGCGAAACGCCGTAAGCGATGTTTTCGCGGATGGTGTCGCTGAAGAGGAAGGTTTCCTGGGGCACGAAGCCGATGTGGCGGCGCAGCGAGTCAAGAGGGAATTGGCGGATGGGGCGGCCGTCGATGAGAACGGACCCGGGCTCGGCGTCGTAGGTGCGCGGGATCAGGTTGACCAGTGTCGTCTTGCCGGAACCAGTGGGGCCGACAATGGCCAGGCTGGAGCCGGCGGGGATGTGCAGGTTGATGTCCTTGAGAACCGTGGTGCCGTTGTAGGCGAAATTCAGATTGCGAAATTCGATTTCGCCAGAGATATCGGGTGATCGGGTGATCGGGTCATCGGGTGATTGAAGAACAAAATCGCGCGACGTTGGGGTTTGATTCTCAGATGACCCGATGACCCGATGGCCCGATGACCCGATCTCATCTTCGATTTCCGGTTGCTCCGTGAGAATTTCCTGAATGCGCACCATAGATGCGGTGCCGCGCTGGAATATGTTGATGACCCAGCCCAGCGCGATGACCGGCCAGGTGAGTTGCATCATGTAGGTGTTGAAGGCGACGAAATCGCCAACGTTCATTTTGCC
>Ga0074044_10003932_pt1 | contig 12458 bp, 7 predicted proteins | sample BogForMeECP23OM1_FD_94443 | JGI IMG/M metagenome (GOLD analysis project Ga0074044, IMG submission 94443) | Bog forest soil microbial communities from Calvert Island, British Columbia, Canada - Bog Forest MetaG ECP23OM1 | ecosystem: Environmental > Terrestrial > Soil > Wetlands ...
CTTCCCCGGATAGACGTAGTGGTACGCTTTCTGCGCCATCAGCGCCGCCTCGTGGAAGCCGGACAGGATGAGCTTAAGCTTGCCGGGGTACCAGTTGATGTCGCCGATGGCGAAGATGCCGGGCGTGCTGGTCTCGAAGCTCGCAGTCTCCACCGGAATCAATTCGTTGTTCTTGAGCTCAAAACCCCAATTGGCGACCGGACCGAGCTTCATGGTCAGGCCGAAGAACGGCAGCAGCACGTCGCAGGCGATTTCGAACACGGAGCCGTCATTGGTCTTGACGATGGCCTTATCGATCTGACCGTGCTCGCCTTGGAGCGCCGTCACTTGGCCGAGCACGAAGTCGATCTTGCCCTCGCCGACGAGCGCCAGCATCTTGTTGACGCTGTCGGGCGCGGCGCGGAATTCGCTGCGTCGGTGCAATAGTGTGAGGTGGCTCGCGATGGGCGCGAGGTTGAGCGTCCAGTCAAGCGCGCTATCGCCGCCGCCGACGATGAGAACGCGCTTGTCGCGGAAGGCCTCCATCTTGCGCACCGCGTAATGCACCGTCGTGCCTTCGTATGGCTCGATACCGGGGATGGGAGGGCGCTTGGGCTGGAACGAACCGCCGCCGGCGGCAATGACGACGACCTTGCTCTCGAACACCTTGCCCTGATCAGTCTTCACGCGGAACAATGGATCACCGATCTTCTCCACCGTCTCCACCATTTCGCCGAGATGGTATTGCGCATTGAACGGTTTGATTTGCAGGAGCAGAGCGTCGACGAGACCCTGCGCGCTGGTATAGGGAATGCCGGGAATGTCGTAGATCGGCTTCTCCGGATAAAGCTCCGCACATTGCCCGCCGATCTTGTCGAGAATGTCGATGAGGTGGGCCTTCATGTCGAGCAGGCCAAGCTCGAAGACTGCGAATAGGCCGATGGGCCCCGCACCGATAATGACAACGTCGGTCTTGATAGGTTCACTCATGTCGTATTTTTGCTCGTCGTTAATGGATGCGCTGATGAGGCGGAGTGTCTAGCGTGCTCGCAGCGGCAGGGGAAGAGGAGGCAGCGAACACGGCAAGAGGCGGAAGGGAAGGAGGTACTAGACCCTCAAAGCGGCGGCGCCGGGTTTGAATCCAGCAAAGTTCGGATTCGTGCCGGCTATGCTTGTCGCTCGGGAGTTTTCACTGTCAGCCCGTCAAATTCCTCGCTCACTTTGATCTGACACGACAGGCGCGAGTTCGGCTGCACCTCGAAGGCGAAATCGAGCATATCCTCTTCCATCGGCGAAGGCTCGCCGACCCGCTCCCGCCAGGCACTCTCGACATAGACGTGACAGGTCGAGCAAGCACAGGCGCCGCCGCATTCCGCCTCAATTCCGGGCACGCCATTCTTGATCGCGGTCTCCATGACCGTTGCACCGATCTCTCCCTCGACCGTGCGAGCTGTGCCCTCAGTATCGATGAAGGTGATTTTGGCCATGGCGGAATTACGAACCGAAGGCTGAATGCCCCGTAGGAACGGTAAAAAATACCCAGGGCCCGTCGACCGTCTCTATCTATTGGCTCGCGCCGCGTAACGCCAGTGCAGGCGTAACGCCGGTGCAGGAGAATGAATAGAGGTCAGATTTGACCGAGGTCAATAGTCGTGCAAAACGTTGCCCAAACGCGCGCCGATCGCCGCACCGGCCTCGAGAGTGGCAGCCTTGAGCTCCTCGACCGCCTCGTCCAACTCCGCTTCGCGGGATTGTCCGATGGCAGCCTGCTCCAGCCGTTCGGCAGCCTGCGCCACCCGCCATGCCCCGATCCCGCGCGCCGAACCCATGAGGGTGTGAGCTGTCGCCGCGGCCAGCGCGGGCCCCGCGCCCGAGATGCGGTCGAGCATAATGATGGTCTGGCGCGCGAAGATCTCGAGAACTTCCCGTTCGAGCCGGCGGTCGCCGAGCGTCATGCGCCGGAGATGATCTTCATCAATGGCGGTCGGTTCGTGGTCCGAACCGGCCATACTCAACAGGCTTGATACGGTCATGACGTCCTCCCCGTCGACCCAATTCATTGGGCGTGAGTGTGCACGCGAAGCGACGAAGACGCAGTGAATCCCGTGCCCCGACAGGGCACTGGCGATGCCTTGTTTCACGCCATTGGTAAGTAAATCCTTACCGGCAAAAGCGATCGCAGGCTGTCCAATGGCCTCAGCCGACCGACCGGCATAGAGCAATCCGCCCGGTATCGGCCCCACGCCAGCCGTATTGTTGGCACCAAAATGGCAGGTCTATCTCTACCCCTGGTGATCGCGGCATGATGCGATGGTGACCAAGGCGTTAACGATGATTAAAGGGACATTAACGGTCCCGGTTTTCTTCGATCCGCCAAGCCGATAGAATAGGCAATCGCACTGTGACTTCGGGGCTGGGGAGCCCTGTGTGCCGGATGAGGATTTAGACGATCACGCGCTCGTGGCGCGGCCTGAAGCTGCCTCAGGCCGTCCTAGTCAAGCGTAACACGCGAGGCGACGACCGACATGGCCAATTACCCGAAAAAGATGATGGATCCGACCGAAGCGGCGCTGTCGGCGATCCAGGAAGCCCTCAGCGTCAGAGACGAGGAGAATCGACCGGAGGATCAACCGGAGGGTATGGCCGTCCCTCTCCCGAGCCCCGACGACGGCGTCCGGCAGACCGAGCCGGCGCCGGCATTCGACGAGACCTTCGACCCTGACGGCAGCGGAACGCACGCCGAGCCATCTGCCCTTCGCGCCGCCAATGACGACCAGCAGTCGATCGGCCAGATCCTGCACGCGCTGCAACACCGTCCGGCACGGACATCCTATTTCGTCGCCGCCTTGTTTTCCGGCGCCTGGGTCGTTGGCTGCCTGGCCCTGTCGTGGGCCTATCTATCCGATCTCAATGCGGCGCTTGGCCCCGGCCAATCGCCGGCTGCCATCATGATCGGTCTTGGCGCTGCGGCGCTATTGCCAATCATCTTCTTCTTCGGCGTAGCCCACATGGCGTGGCGCGCCCAGGAATTACGCCTGATCACGCAGTCGATGGCACAGGTTGCCATGCGCTTGGCCGAACCCGAGAGCGTAGCGCGGGATTCCATCGTCACCGTCGGACAAGCGATCCGCCGCGAGGTCGCGGCTATGGGCGACGGCGTCGAGCGCGCGCTCGCCCGCGCGGGCGAGCTTGAAACGCTGGTGCAGAATGAGGTTGCAGCCCTCGAGCGCACCTACAGTGATAATGAGGTCCGCATCCGCGGCCTGCTCCAGGATCTCGCCAACCAGCGCGATACTCTCGTCGGCCAAGCCGAGCAGGTGCGTTCGGCCATCAACAACGTCCACATCGATCTGACACAGGATCTCTCCACGATCAGCGATCTCGTCGGCCAACAGGTCAACGAGGCCGCACAGCGCATCACCCATTCGCTGGCCGAGAAGGGCGAGCATATCACGTTGGCGCTCGGCCAGGTCAGCGACAACATGATCCAACAGTTGAACGAGCGAGGCGGCGATCTGCTCGTGCGATTGGAGTCCGCGAGCGAGGAGACCTCGCGCGCGATCACCACGGCAAGCGACCAACTTACCTCGAACTTGAATTTCAAGACCGACCACGTCGGCGAAGATTTCGCCGAAATCGTGAGCGGCCTCGAAGATATGATGACGTCGCGGCTCGATCGGGTTACCGAAAGGTTCTCCGAGAAATCGCTGGTAATCGTCGACACGATGATCGGACGCTCGCAGGAGATCGCTGATCTCGTTGCCGGACGCGCGCAAGAGCTCACCGAGGCGATCGTCGACACGTCGAGCCAGCTCGCCGAGACGATTGCGACGCGCGCCGACGAGGTCAACAGCACGCTCAAGGCCTCCGGCGAATCGCTCATCCTCGACCTCAACTTGCGTGGCGGCGATGTGGCGAAGAAGCTCGAACAGACCGGCAACCGTATCACCGAGACCCTCATTGAGCGCAGCACAAAGGTGACCGACGCGCTCCGCGTGAGCGCCGAGCAGCTTGTCGACGTCATCGCGACGCGCAGCACAAAGGCGACCGACACGCTCCGCGACAGTGCTGAACAGCTTGTCGACGTCATCGCGACGCGCAGTGACGCCATGAAGGACATGCTTGCGACGCGGCTCGCCGCGTTCGAGGATATGTTCAACCACTCGGGCGCCGAACTCGGCGAGAAAATTTCGCGCGACTCCACGACGCTCGGCAATCTCATTACCCGGCATCTCACCGAATTCGATCGTACCGTGAAGACCTACGGCTCCGAACTCGTCGAACGGCTCGGCGCACGCACCCAAGACGTCTCCGAGTCGATGCGCGATTACGTGGAGAGCTTCGACAATCGCGTCACCGCGAAGGCAAGCGAGGTCACCACTGCGCTCGACCAGCGTCTCTCGCGCTTCCAGGAGGCGCTCGATAGCCGCACGCTGACGCTCACCACTGCACTCTCCACCCGGGTCATGGATATTGCCAAGACCCTTGCCGAGGGCGGCAAGGAGGTGGTCACGGCGCTCGATAGGCGCCTCTCCGACGTCACCACGCTCATCGATACCCGCGCCGCGAATCTCACCGATACCGTCGGCGCGCAGATCGCGAATATCGACAAGACTCTCGGCGCAAGGGCAACTGAAGTTGCCAATACGCTGGACGGCCGAATCGGCCAGCTCGAAGAGCTGCTCGTCGGACGCGCCGAGACCGTCACCCAGCAGTTAGAGCTGCGCAGCCGCGCCGCGGCTGATGTGCTCAACGCTCGCGTCAAGGAGCTGTCCGAATCGATCAAGACCAATACTGGCAATGCCGAGCGAGCGCTCGTTCAGCTTGCCACCAATACGACCGACATGCTTGGCAAGAGCACGGCCGCGAGCGCGGATCTGCTCAATGCCCGCGTCAAGGAGCTGTCCGAATCGATCAAGACCAATACCGGCAATGCCGAGCGAGCGCTCGTGCAGCTTGCCACCAATACGACCGACGCGCTTGGCAAGAGCACGGTCGCGAGCAAGGTGGCGGCGGAAGCCTTGAACCGCAGCGCCGCAGAAGCGACCGTTTCGCTCAGTCGCAGCACCGGCGCGCTGAGCGACACGATCGGCAAGAGCACCGCAGAAGCGACCGTCTTGCTCAATCGCAGCGCCGGCGCGCTGAGCGACACGATCGGCAAGAGCGCTGCAGCAGCCAACGACAAAATCGGCAAGACCGTTGCAGCTGCCAATGATGCAATCGGTAAAACGGCCGCAACCGCCACCGATCTCATCGCCAAGAGCGCCGTTGCCACGACGGAGGCCATCGGGCGCAGTGCGAGCGAGGCCGAGCGCACGCTGGTTGGAACCAGTGTCGAAGTTTCGCGCAATATCGTCGGCAAGGCCGATGAGTTCAACACCGCCATCACCCAGCGATTGGGGGACATGACGCGGCTGCTCGACGAGAAATCAAACGGGCTGCTTTCGACGCTAACCGGCAAGGGTCAGGAATTCGCCGGCGAGGTAACCCGCGTCACCGACCATGCGGTGAAGTCGATCGAAGCAAAGAGCTTCGTTTTCACCCAGACGATGATGGACAGCAGCGAGGAGGTCGCTCGCCTTATCAACGAAGCAAGCCAGACTGCCACCTCAGCCATGACGCGCACGCTTGGCCAGTTGCAGGAGGGCGCGGAGAGCGTCACCGAAAACGCGAAGTCGACAATTACGCGAACGCTGGCGGATTTGCACGCCGCGACCAGGGCCGCGATCGAGGAGTCGAAGCAAACGGCGTCGGCGACCGTGGCCGATATGCTGGAGACGCACGGCATGTTGCGCTCCGACTCCACCGCGCTGTTCGAGCGCCTGCGCGAGGCCAATATCCTGCTGCAAGAAGTGCTCAGCGGCGCGCACGAGAACATGAACTCGATCGAGCATACGATGGCGACGCGCGTTTCCGAATTCGTCGCCGCCATGAATGATCTCAGCAACAAGAGCGGAGCCACCACCGCCAAGGTGGAACAGCACCTCGGCACCTTCAACACCGTGACCATCAAGGTTCTACGCGATCTCGGCGAGCTCTCGACACAGTTCAGCACGCATGGGCGCTCGCTCGCGGAAGCGGTGGAGCTTCTGGAATTGAGCAACCGCCGAGCCGAGGATTCGGTCGGCAATCGGCAGGCCAGCATCGAGACGCTGGTTGCGATGCTCGACGCGCGTAGTGACGATTTCGAGCAGCGGCTAAAACGCTTCTCCGGCCTCCTTGAGGAATCGCTCGACGCAGCGACGACGCGGACACGAGAGATCGCCAGCCTCATCGCCGAGACCGGCAACGAGAGCATACGTACCATCGAGCAACAGTTCGACCTCGTGCGTACGACTTCTGAGGAATCGTTCGACGCGGCGACGACGCGGACACGAGAGATCGCCAGCCTCATCGCCGAGACCAGCAACGAGAGCATACGTACCATCGAGCAACAGTTCGACCTCGTGCGTACGACTTCTGAAGAAGAACGAAAGCGCACCAGCGAGACGCTCAACGCGGTCTACGATGAGGCCGCCGCCGAGGCGCACGCCATGTTCACCCAATCCGCCGAGCGATTCACGACGATCATGCAGGGGATGAAGCAGATGGCGGCGGACATGCAGCAGGAACTGGAGGCAACGCGCGCCGAATTGCGTCGCGGCGTCCTCGAACTGCCGCAGGAAACCGCCGAGAGCGCCGCGCAAATGCGGCGCGTCATCGTCGATCAAATCGAAGCTTTGGCCGAGCTCAATCGCATCGTCGCCCGCCACGGACGCGCCCTGGACGCCGCCGAACCGATGCGGCGCGAGGCCGAGCCGGCCTACGCCACGGGCGGCGGACGCGGGCAAGTCAGGCCGATACGGCCGGACATCGCCACGCCGCCCCAAGCCGGTCTACGCGATATCACCGGCGCGCCGGCGCGCCGGTCCGAACCGTCGTCGCAGAACCCACCGCCGAGCGGCAATGTCCCGGGCGGCAATGGCCGCGGCGGCGGCTGGCTCAATGACTTGCTCACACGCGCGTCGCGCGACGAGGCCCCGAAGACCGCGCCGGCTGCCTCGCGCGAGGCAGCACGCAGCGAGGAGCGCCCAGTGCGCGATGCCGTCGACTCGCTCGATTCGCTCTCGGTCGACATCGCACGCATGATCGACCACGAAGCGGCGGCCGAACTGTGGGAGCGCTATAAGCGCGGCGAACGCGGCTTGTTCACCCGGCGCCTCTACACCATCCAGGGTCAGAAGGCGTTCGACGAAATCCGCGGCAAGTATCGGAGCGATCCCGAATTCCGGCAGACCGTCGAGCACTATATCCACGAGTTCGAACGGCTGCTCGACGACGTGTCGCGCGGCGACCGCGGCCCCGTCGTGGCGCGCAACTATCTCACGTCGGACACCGGCAAGGTCTACACCATGCTGGCGCACGCCGCCGGACGGTTCGACTAGCAGCGTGTCGTCCCGCGCATTGCTCACCTGCGGAACGGCGGAGAGCGGCAGGCGCAGGCGTTAAGCGTTCGTCGGCCTGGGGTCGGCATCTCGAGCCCGACTAGCAAGGACGCTCTTGCTCATTACGCAATCGCGGCGCTAGCGTTGGCATCATGGACGCACCAGCTTCCTTGCCCACCGCGGCAGATGTCGATGAGGCGGCCCGCCGGCTTGCCGGTGTCGCGTTGCGCACGCCGCTTTTGACCTCGGCAGCGCTCGACGCCATGAGCGGGGGGCGCATTTTTCTCAAAGCGGAGACTCTCCAGCGCACCGGCTCGTTCAAGTTCCGCGGCGCCTACAACAAGCTCGCAGCCATCCCGCCCGAGCGTCGATCGAGCGGTGTGGTCGCATTCTCTTCCGGCAATCACGCACAGGGCGTCGCCGCGGCGGCGCGGCTCCTTGGCATGCCCTGCGTGATCGTCATGCCGCACGACGCCCCGCGGGCCAAGCGCGAGCGCACGGCGGCGCTCGGCGCCGAGGTCGTGCTCTATGACCGCGCGCGCGACGATCGCGAGGCGATCGCCAACGACATTGCGGTGCGCCGCGGCGCTACTCTCGTGCCGCCTTACGATGACGCATTGATCATCGCCGGCCAGGGCACTGCCGGCCGCGAAATCGTCGAAGATCTGGGTGCGCTCGGCCTGGTGCCCGACGTCGTGGTGGTCACCGCCTCCGGTGGCGGACTGATCGCGGGCATCGCGCTGGCCGTCAAGGCGCGCGTGCCTTCGGCCACGCTGTACACGGCCGAGCCGCAAGGTTTCGATGACCACGCGCGCTCGTTTCGCAGCGGCCAGCGCGAGCAGAATGCCGCGTTGACTGGCACCATTTGTGACGCGCTGATGGCGCGCAAGCCCGGTCAGCTGACGTTCGCGATCAATCGATCGCTGGTCGGAGCCGGCGTCGTGGTGAGCGACCAGGAAGTGGCCGCGGCCGTTGCCTTCGCATTCGCCGAATTGAAGCTTGTGGTCGAACCGGGTGGCGCTGTTGCCCTTGCCGCGGTGATGACCGGAAAGATCGACGTCAGAGACAAAATCGCCGTGGCCGTGCTGTCCGGCGGCAATGTGGACCCGGAATTGTTCTCCCGGCTGGTCGCGTAGCGATCAGTTCTTAGGCATTGCAGAAGCTAGAGCCGGGTTCTGATGAGATCGGAACCGGGCTCTTGCCTTTTTGTTTGAGCACGATCGTTGTCACAAACCGCAAAACCACCCCGAATCGAATCCGGGGCGGGCTTGTTCGGAGTCATGCTCTACGCGCCGGTACCTGGGAGGAAGCAACGAATCTGTGTTGCTCCATTGTTGTCCTGGTATGGCCATACCACGGCCGGCCCAAACTTGTTGGGCTCGGTCACGATCGCCGCGTCAGGCACAACAACCCATTGTCCGTCGATCCGCACACGGTAGCTGCCGCCCCGGGTGTCCCAGTCGACGTCCTCGACGCTGACGCCGTCGGCAAACGAACAGCACAAGCCCTTTCCGCTCGCCAGCCTGTCGAACCACTGCTTGAGCGGCGAATTGGCGTATTGGCCGTCGTCACGCGCGGACAACTGATTCGGTACGAATACGATCATGCACAACGCTATTACCGTCAAAACCCGACCACGAAGTGTGTGCATTGGGGCCCCCAGAAGATCGTTTTGAGCGGACCACTAACGACAAGGTCCCGCAGACCTCGAGAAAGCAAAGCACATCAGGTGAGCATCGTTGTCGATCCGCATCACCGCGTATGAAAGCAACTTCCGTGCCGTTTAACAGAATCATCACATAGAGGACGCCTTCGGTTAATGAAAAGTTAATGGTCCCGACACAACAGTATTTCGGGCGCGCGCCAGGTTGACGCGCTGAAGCAGCCTGAACACCGCATGGTATGTGGGGAATGGTGCGCTGCTAGCTGAACAGCGCGATCAGCTCTTCCTCGCTCAAGGCGCGCACCGCGGCGAGCGGGTCACGGGCCGCCGGGCGCGGAATCGCCCGCGACGCGGGCGCCCCGGCGACACGCGGCGGCGCCGATTGCGGCTCCGCCGGCGGCGGTATCTCCATTGGGGCACCCGCCATGACTGTCGGTGCAGTCGCTTCGACCGCCAAAGCGACCAGCGGACTTGGAACCGGCAGCGCCTCAAACAGGTCGCCCGGATCTTCTTCAGGACCCGCCACCGCCTCTGTCGAATAGTTCTGCGAGGGAAGCGCACCTTCGCTCGGCGGCTCTTCGCTCAGTACCTCCCCATTTGGCTTCGTCTCGCTTGTTGGGTCCTTGCTCGAAAAGTCCGCACTCGAGAAATGTCCGTTCGAGGGCGCTTGACTCAAAATCTCTTCGCTCAAAGACGTTTGGCTTGACGCTCGTTCGGCCGCGACCTCTTCCCCATCGGTCGACGCGGAAATGTCGTTCATTGCCGCCGCTTCTGTTCCGCCTGCTTCGGCGTCCTCACCATTCTCCGCCTCGCCCGACGGCTGTTCGGATTTATCCGCACGATCCGACGGTGGGGAAACGGCATCGCCAGATTCGCTTTGCGCGTCGAACGCCGGCTGCGGTGCATCGGCAGGCTTCGGCAATGAGGCCGCGAGCGCTGCGATCGCCCCGGCGAGGTTCTCATCATGCTCCGCCTCCAGCTCGAAGCGGCCTGGGCGCGGTGGCGCGGCGGAATCGATTACGCCGTCGAATAAGTCTACGTCCTCGCTTCCAGCCCCGGGTTTCGCTTCGACCGACCCGGTCGCGGCGTTTTCCGTCACGGGCGGAGCTGCGCCACGGCCCGCGATCGACGGCGCGATCATTGCACCGATCCGGCTTGTGAGCGCCTGCAATAGCTCAGTCGCTTTGCGTGCACTTTCTGCGGTTGAGTTCGAGTGCGCGAAGGCGTCGGAAATTTCGCGAATGGCGGCGTCGAGCGCATCGCATAGCGTCGCCTCGACGGGGCGCTCGTGCAGCACAAAGGCGATGTCCTGAATGCGTTCGACGGCGCCGAGGACATCGGACGCCTGCGTCTTGCCGGTTGCGATCTCGGCCTCGATTCGGTCGATCGCCGCAGCGATCTCAATAAGATCACCGACGAGGACTGCGGGAGCGTGCGGCGACGGATCGCCGCGAATTACGGCCTCGACACGCGCGATTGCGCCAACGAGCATTTGGGTGTCGGCGTGACGATTGCGATTGGCATATTCCGTCAGGAATCGGCGGCCACGCTCCGTTGCCATGACCGCCGCATAGACGGTATCGTAATCCGCCTCGTTCGGCAGCCCAGCCAATATGTCCGGCAGCGCCAATGGTTCGTTGGGCATCGTTTTTACCAAGCGAGTCCGACTCAACAGCACAACCGCTAAAGGTGCAATCCGGCAATCACGCAGCCATCCCAAGATACCCACAGGCTCGGCATCGCTGCCCCGCAGACGGTCGAGGCAGTCCGCTTGCGCCAATCATAGACCAACCCGCATAGACCAACCCGCACCGCGCCTTACCCCCACAGCGCCGGCTCGGGCGGATAGGCAAGGCTGCCCTCGTAGCGCAGTCCGTCGGGACGGTCCTTGGCGAGCAGCAGCGGGCCATCGAGATCGACCACGCGGGCACGCTGCGCGACGAGCAAGGCCGGCGCCATCGACAGCGAGGTTGCCACCATACAACCGACCATGATGGCAAAGCCGCGCCGCTCGGCTTCCGCGGTGAGCGCCAACGCCTCGGTGAGGCCACCGGACTTGTCGAGCTTGACGTTGATGGCGTCGTATTTGCCCGCAAGCGCGTCGAGCGAGGCGCGATCGTGCGCGCTCTCGTCGGCGCAGATCGGAATTGGTCGCTTGATATGCGCCAGAGCGGCGTCGCGGCCTTCCGGCAACGGCTGCTCGATGAGCGTGACGCCAGCCTCGGCGCACGCCGCGAGGTTTTGCTGCAAATTGTCGGGGCTCCAACCCTCGTTGGCATCGACGATGAGCTCCGCCCGCGGCGCGGCGCGGCGCACCGCCGCGATCCGCGGGCCGTCATCGTCCACGCCGCCGAGCTTCACCTTGAGCAAGGGCCGGGACGCCGCCTGCTCCGCCGCTTCAGCCATGGCCGACGGCGAGGCGAGCGAAATCGTATAGGCGCTGACCCGTGGCACGGGCGCAACAAGGCCGGCCAATTCGTGCACCCGGCGGCCGGCAGCCTTCGCGTTAACGTCCCAGTAAGCACAATCGAGTGCATTACGGGCAGCGCCGGCGGGTAGCGCGCCCTGCAACGCAGGGCGGTCAAGACCCCGCCGCAGCGCCGGACGCATGGCTTCGATCGCCGCCACAATGCCGTCCGGAGTTTCGCCGTAGCGTGCGTAGGGAACGGACTCGCCGCGGCCGCGGTGGGTCCCATCGCTGAGTTCGACCACCACCACGACGGCTTCGGTCTTGCTGCCGCGACTGATCGTGAAGGCGCCGGCTAACGGCCAGCGCTCGATCCGTAAGGAGAGCTCCATGCGGGCAGCAAGTATGACAGGAGCTGGGTGCGGTGCTCAAGGGCTGTACCGTGCGCGCCGGCTGCCACGGAACGCGAAGCTGTGAGTGCCGCTTCACTCACCGCGACGGTCCACGGCGAACGCATGGGGCTCGCCGCAACCGGCGCCTGGACGGCCGAGCACGCCGCGGAACTCGAGAAAATCGTCGACGAAACTGCCGGCCGCCATGAGGCCGCGCGCAGCGTCGACATCGATCTTGCCAAGCTCGAACGCTTGGACACTTTCGGCGCCTGGCTCATCGAGCGTCTCAACCGCGCATTCACGGCGCGCGGCTCGGCTACGCGCATCATCGGGCTCTCCGAAAACGATCGCGGATTGATGGAGGTGGCGCGGCTCGTCAACCGGACCGCGGACGACGGCGGCGTCGCGGCAAACCGTATCCTGGTCGGGCTCGATTCCATCGGCCGGGCGGTGGCCGAGATCGGCTGGTCGCTCGTCCTGCTCGCGCATCTGCTCGGCGCGCTGACCATGGTGGTGCTGGGGACGATCACGCATCCGGCGCGGCTGCGTCTGACGTCAATGGTGCATCATCTCGAACGCGTCGGCTGGCGCGC
>Ga0074044_10003933_pt1 | contig 12456 bp, 10 predicted proteins | sample BogForMeECP23OM1_FD_94443 | JGI IMG/M metagenome (GOLD analysis project Ga0074044, IMG submission 94443) | Bog forest soil microbial communities from Calvert Island, British Columbia, Canada - Bog Forest MetaG ECP23OM1 | ecosystem: Environmental > Terrestrial > Soil > Wetlands ...
AACCGCCAGGAAGATCGCTCTGCTACGCTTGCTTTCATGCGGGCGAACCCGTTCGCCATTCTGGTTTCCAGTGTTGACGGCGTGCCGTTCGCCACTCACTTGCCGGTCCTCGTAGACGAAACGGGAAATCAAATCGTGGTACGCGGCCACATGGCGAGGGCGAATGCGCACTGGAAGTCGATGAAGGAAGGTGAGGAATCGCTGGTAATTTTTCACGGCCCCCACGCCTACATTTCGCCCAGCTTGTATGAAATTCGAGAAAGCGTCCCCACGTGGAACTACGCCGCCGTTCACGTTTATGGTGAACCGATTTTGTTCTCGGACGAACGCGGCCTAAGAGAAACTCTGCACCAAATGATCAACACCTTCGAAGCTGCTTACATGACGCAATGGTCGGAGCTGAGTGAACAATATCAAAGCCGGATGATGAAGCACATTGTAGGTTTCGAGATAAAAGCCAAAAGACTGGAGGCCAAGTTCAAGCTCAGTCAAAATCGCACCAAGGGAGAACAAGCGCGAGTCATTCAATCGCTGAACCAGAGCCAAGACTCGAACATTTCAGGAGTCGCGGAACTGATGCAGCAAGACGGCTTGGGTCGCTGATTTCGATGGCGGAGAAAAAAAACCAGCCGCTCTCAGGACTTAGAATTCTTGTAGGACGCGCTCGCCATCAGGCCGGCGCGCTTTCTTCAGGTTTGCAAGAACTTGGGGCCGAGGTCATGGAGATTCCTTTTATTGAAATCCGCAAGCCACGTTCTTACAAGCCTCTTGACTCAGCCTTAAGAAAACTGCAGGAGTACGACTGGCTTATCCTGACGAGTGTGAACGGAGTCGAAGCGGTATGGCAGCGGCTTCATAAACTTCGTTTGACCGAGAAACAACTGAAGCATTTGAAAATCGCGGCCATCGGACCTGCCACTAAGAACGCCATCGAAAAACGCGGTATCAAGGTAAATGTAGTTCCGGAAGAGTACGTAGCCGAATCGGTCGTAGAAAGCCTGCGCGATCAGGTGGCGGGGAAGCGCGTGCTACTGGCGCGAGCGAAAGTCGCACGCGACGTGATTCCGCGCGAATTGCGCAAACTGGGGGGGGGTGTAGACGTGGTGGAAGCCTACGAAACCGTGATTCCGCAATCCTCCCGCACGCGACTGCGAACGATACTGAAAGACTCGAAGAGTCGTCCGGATGTGATCACGTTTACCAGTTCGTCGACGGTGAGGAATTTTGTCGCGTTGCTGGGAAAGAAGTCGCTGCCTGACGGGTTGCGCTTGGCTTCGATTGGCCCCGTTACGTCGTCGACGCTTCGCGAACTCGGCCTGCCGGTCGACATCGAAGCCAGCGAATACACGATCCCAGGTTTGATCAAGGCTCTGGCTCAAGCGGAACCGGGTCTTTGACCCGGTTCCGCCCGCGGGGCGGCCTAGCGGCCGCATAGACGGGTCGAAGACCCGTCTGCACACGAGCGTCTCCACGAGCTGAAACTACTCTGTCAGCGAGCAGTTGCACTCCGCCGGGGGCACATGCGCTTTCAAGAATCCTGACACGCGCTGATAGGCGTCGATTTGATTCTCCACCCGCGCGAAGCCGTGACCTTCGTTCTCATAGACTTTGTATTCGACCGTGCCGCCGCGCTTCTTGACCGCGTCCACCACTTGCTGAGCTTCTTCTTTAGGGCATCGCGGATCGTTCCCCCCTGCTAGTAACAGCAGCGGTGCCTTGATCTGATCGACAAAGAAAATCGGCGAACGATCCTGAAACAGCGCCTTGTTCTTTTCGGGATCGCCCATGGTGGCCAGATCGGACTGTTGCAACACCGGATCCTCATTCTGGATTTCGGTAAACCAGTTGACGAAGGGCACGATGGGAACGCCCGCCCCCCAAACCTCGGGCGCCTTGGTCACGCCCATCATGGTAAGGTAGCCACCGTAGCTGCCGCCCATGAGAACGATCTTCTTGGGATCAAGATATCCAGTCTGCTTAATAAAATCCGCCGCCGCCAGCACGTCCTGTAAATCGCCGCCGCCCATGTCGAAAAGGTTCGCCTGCTGGAATTCCTTCCCATAGCCGGTTGAGCCGCGATAATTCGGCGCGATCACCATGTACCCCTGGTTGACCATGTGCTGAATAAACCGGTTGAACGAATTCACCGACTGCGCGGTAGGCCCTCCATGCACATAGACAATCGCTGCGTTCTGCCCGTTGCGCACCATGTTGTAAGGTACGTAGACGAACGCGGAGATGGTCCACTTGCCGTCGCGGCTAGGGTAGTGCACCAGGAATGGCTCAACCATGTCTTCCGAGTGCACTCCCGCGACCAACGACTGCGTCACCTGATGCGATTTCTCCGTCGCCAGTTGATAGACCCAAAGGTCTCCCGGAGCGCTCGCCCCATTGTGGTTGTAGAGCAAGCGTGCTCCGTCTTTGCTGAATGAGGAATGCTCGCCGGCAAGGTGATTCACGCCTTTGGGCAGCGGCAACGCCTCAGTTTTGCCGGAAACGAGGTCATGCAGATAGATATCGGTATTGCCTTCGACATTCGCGGTCCAGGCGATGCGCTTGCCGTCGGGCGAAAAATTGCCTCCGCTGATTTCCCATTTGTCCCGGGTGAGCCAGGAAATCTTCCTGGTCGCAATTTCCAACAGCCCGACATTTTCGTAACCATTAGTTGCATTAGAGGTGATCAGCAGCCTCTTGCCATCGGGCGAGAAATCATTGGCGTAGTAAAGTTGTTCGCCATCATGCGGAGTGAGCAGGGAACTCTGGCCTGTCGCGACCTCCGCCACAAAAATATTTGAGTCCGTTCCTTTGGCTTGCTGTTGGGTATAGGCGATCCGCTTGCCGTCATGCGACCAGATTGGATTGTCGTTCAACTTGTCGGCCGGCGTGCCGGTCGTGATGTGCTTCACATCCCGCATCAGCATGTCGTAAACATCGATCTCAAACACCGACGATGTTTTCGGCTTCACGGTATAGGCCAGATAACGCCCATCGGGCGACCATCGCGGATACTCTTCCGCGATCTCGCGAGTATGAGTCAGGTTCACGACTTGCCCAGTCTTCGGGGAGACAATAAAGATGTCCCACTGCTCGTCGCCGTCGTAGTCCGACATGTAGGCGATCCATTTGCCATCCGGGGACCACGCGGGCGCCGCCTGCCGCTGATCGCTGACGGTGAGCTGTGTCGGCCAGCCACCCTTGGCTGGCACCAGCCAGAGATTGTTGCGGCCACTGATATTGCTGACGAACACGATCGTCTTGCCATCGGGCGACCACGACGCACGGCCCACCTGGCGCGTCATGTAGAGCTTCTCGATGGAGAGACTTTGCTGATTCTGCTCCACCTGCGCGCTGGGCTTGCTGGTGATCTGTTTAGGATCGGTTATGGCGTGAGGGACGGGCAAGGTCTGGGCAGGAGCAAAAGTACTCATAAGTATGACAATAGCAAACGAGATGAGAAGGCGCATGCGGGTCCTTTGTAGCGCCGCCGTCACCGTGGCTGTCGTGCACACGGTGCGTGCACAAAAACCGAGGGCAAGATGCCCTCAGGACAGCCGGCAAGATGCCGGCGCTACAAGTGGAAAGAAAAAGTTTAGCAGAGAGCTGCGCCCACTTCACGCAAGCATTCATTGACTCACTGTCATCTTGAGCGGAGTGGCCGCTTCGCGAAGCGAAGAAGCCACGAAGTCGAAAGATCCCTGCATGCGGGTGCTCGAAATGAAGGCGCAAGGAATTCTGACTTTACTTCGAAGAATGCCCTGAAACAGCATGGAAAGCGTTAAATAGTGCAGGGATCCTTCGACTCCGCACATCCAGTCGCGAGCGACCGGATGCGCTCCGCTCAGGATGACACGGTTATGGTTCCAGAGACGCAACGCTTACAGCTTCGCGTTCTTGTGGATCTCGACCGTGCTCCAGGTCTTATCGCCGGCGTGGCAGATATTCTCCAGCGCACAATCCACGCATTTAGGCCGGCGGGCGATGCACAATTTGCGGCCATGCCAGATGAGTTGGTGCGCGAATAGAATCCACCTGTCGCGCGGGATCACCTTCGTCAGATCCTGTTCGATCTTGGGAGCATCCGTATTTTTGGTAAGTTCGAGTCGGCGCGCGATGCGGGTCACGTGAGTGTCCACGACCAGGCCATCCGCCTTTTTGAACCATGTCCCCAGCACAACGTTGGCGGTCTTCCGCGCCACTCCGGGCAAAGTAAGAAGCTGGGCCATGTCGTCCGGAACTTGGCCGCCGAACTCGCTCATGATTTTTTTCGCCGCTCCGACAACTGACTTCGACTTGTTGCGGAAAAAACCGGTCGAACGAACGGCCGGTTCGAGCTGTTCCGGCGTGAGCGCGGCGAAGTCCGCGACCGTGGGGTATTTGCGAAACAATTCTGGCGTTACCCGGTTGACGTTTGCGTCGGTCGACTGCGCGGACAAGATTGTCGCTACCAACAACTGCCACGCGTCCTTGTGAGTCAGTGCACAGGTCACCTCGGGATAAAGCTGGTCGAGGCGCTTTAGGATTCCAGCAATGCGCTCGGGCGCGAGGGGATGGTAGCCTTTGACGGCTCGAGTCGACTTCGCCCTGGGAGCAGCCTGCTTGGAGACCTTAGTTTGTGTGGGGCCGGGTCTTTGACCCGGCCGGACCGGATGCAGCCCCGCATTTTTCTGAGACACCTTAAGTGGGCGCGAGATCCGCGTCCCCTCATGGCGCCCGGTCTTTGCTGGTTGGCGAGGAACTATGCCGCGTACCATGTAGCTTTCCTTCAGCCTTTGGAATCGAGCCTAGATGGTAGCAGAAGGATTATTGCAGGCGCGACCCCGACGGGAGAGGGCGCCCGTCCTCCATTGAGAATTTGCCACTGCGAGCCTCTCCTTTCGTAATCTACAGAGTTGTCCGTGCAATTGACGCGGACCTGCACGCTAGGTAGTCTGGAAGTGATCCAATAAAGTTAAGGAAGTTGCCGTGGCTGTGAAGTCCATTCAACTCGGGCAAGTGTGGCGCAAGGATGATGACGGAAAGGACTATCTGGTCACCAAGGTTTACAGCGAGGTGTTCTCGCAGTACGCCGTGCTGCGTCCGGCGGAGGTAAGCGCTCCCGACGCTCCCACGGTGCGCGTGAAAGTGGCGAAAGGCGCACAGGGGGCGTCCCTGCCCGGATTCACGTTCACTCAGGAAGGATCATTCTAGCTGCCCGTTGTACTCTTGGTCGTAGGAACGTTGCTTGCACCATCTCACCGTGACTCGAGACGTAGCGAGCTACGTCTCTACAAACTCTTGCGTTATTTGTTTTCATGACTGAGAAAATTCTTGCCATTCTTTTTGTCTTTATTAAGTCGGTAATCGCTGCGACCGGCTACGGAGGGCTCGCCATCCTGATGGCGATTGAATCCGCATGCATTCCATTGCCTTCTGAGTTGATCATGCCGTTCGCTGGCTACCTGGTGTTCGAGGGCACGATGAAACTGTTCTGGGTGGCGACGGCTGGAGCCATCGGCTGCAATCTGGGATCGCTGGTCGCCTACGAGATCGGATGCTATGGCGGTCGCCCGCTGGTAGAAAAATACGGCCGCTGGATCCTGATGGGCCGGCGCGAACTGGATTGGGCTGACCGATTTTTCGCCCACTGGGGGTATCTTGCTGTCTTCATCGCGAGGCTACTGCCGGTAATCCGCACATTCATCGCGCTGCCGGCAGGCGTTGCCCGCATGCCCCGGGGACGATTTCATCTTTATACGTTTCTTGGCTCCTGGCCGTGGTGCTTCGCCCTGGCCTGGCTCGGTATGAAGCTGGGTGAAAACTGGCGTGGGTTGGGGAAATATTTTCATCAGTTCGATGCGGTCATTGGGGTCGCGCTGGCGGCTGGAATTATTTGGTTCGCATGGTCGCACTGGCAGAACCGCCTCGCCGCTACAGAGTAATATTTGGAGGGTCGGCTTTGCAGCCTGTCCTGCAGGCGTCTCGCCCGCGGACTGGACACCCGCGTTACACAAGGGAGGGCACACATGAAGCACTTCATCGTCTCGCTAGCCGCATTGTTCCTGAGCGCAACTTTCGGTTTCTCCCAGAGCGCACCCACCGCGCCAGGACAACCTTTCGTAATCGAGTATTACTACAAAGCAAAATGGGGACACGCGGACGAATTCCTGCGCCTGTTCAAGAAGAATCACTACCCGTTACTGAAGAAAGAAGTGGAGATGGGGCGCATGCTCAAAGTCTGGATGGACCAGCCGCGCTACCACACTACGGAAGACGGGCGCTGGGATTATCGCGTGACCATTGTTTTTAAGAACGCCACGGTCGCTAATGAGCCTTTCGACGAGGGTGCGCTGAAGAAACAACTCTTCCCTGACAAAGAAACCTACGAGCGCGAGGAGCAGCGACGTTTCGAAATTCTCGACGCGCATTGGGACCTGCCGGTGAAAACAGTGGACTTGGAAGCGAAGTAAACGTAGCCGATGGTGGACGGACGTTCCGCCCGCCCCCAGTAATCGTCATTGCGAGGCGCTCGCAGATGTGTTTGCGCGGGGAGAGCGTGTCGAGAAACCTGTAGTGCGGCACTCCCACCGGATGCGAGGATACGCCGTTGAACCGTCGCGCTCGACATTCAACCGCACGTGGTTGCAAAACCCATCTCGATACGAGAACATAACTGTTTGCCTTTACATCACAAGCTCTCATAAGGAAGCCTCCAGAAGATGGCGACTCGGCAGAAGTCCGCAAAAACTGAAAGCAGAAAACAAAACGGCAGCGAAATTCAATCCCCCAAAGGCAAGTTGGGCGTAATGATCCCCGGTATGGGCGCGGTCGCGACCACATTTGTGGCTGGGGTTGAAGCGGTGCGCAAGGGAATTGCGAAGCCCATCGGCTCACTCACGCAGATGGGAACGGTTCGCCTGGGCAAGCGCACCGACGCGCGCTCACCCAAAATCAAAGAGTTCGTTCCCCTGGCCGGACTCGACGATCTGGTTTTCACCGGCTGGGATATTTTTGAAGACGATATGTACAGCGCGGCCAAAAAAGCCGGTGTTCTCGATCGAGAATTGCTTGACCAGGTCAAACCTTTACTCGGTTCCATCAAGCCACGCACAGCGGTTTTCGATCACAACTACGTAAAGAAAATCGACGGGCCCAACGTCAAGAAGGGCAAGAACAAAATGGATTTGGCCGAGCAGGTGCGAGCCGACATCCGCGATTTCAAGAAAACTTCAGGAGCCGCACGCCTCATTACCATCTGGTGCGGTTCGACGGAAAGTTACATCGAGCCAACTGCCGCACATCAATCACTGAAGACGTTCGAGAAGGCACTGATTCAGAATGACGAGAATATCGCACCGTCGATGGTCTACGCCTACGCCTCGCTGATGGAGAGCGTACCGTTCGCCAATGGCGCCCCGAACCTGACTGTGGACCTTCCCGTAATGCACGAGTTGTCGCGAAAGAACGAAGCTCCGATTTGCGGCAAAGACTTCAAAACTGGACAGACGCTGATCAAAACTATCCTGGCCCCCGGTTTCAAAGCTCGCATGATCGGGCTCAACGGATGGTTCTCGACCAACATTCTAGGCAACCGCGACGGGGAAGTGCTGGAGGATCCGGGATCGTTCAAAACCAAGGAGGAATCCAAGCTCTCGGTCCTTGAGCACATTCTGCAACCCGAGCTTTATCCCGAACTCTACGGCAATTTCACTCACAAAGTTCGCATTAACTATTACCCTCCTCGCGGCGACAACAAAGAGGGGTGGGACAATATCGATATTTTTGGGTGGCTTGGATACCCTATGCAGATTAAGGTCGATTTTCTTTGTCGCGACTCTATTTTGGCGGCGCCAATCGTGCTTGACCTCGTATTGTTTATGGATTTGGCGCAGCGTAGCGCAGAGCTTCGGGGACTCGGTATTCAGGAGTGGCTGAGTTTTTATTTCAAGTCTCCGATGACTGCGCCGGGACTTTATCCGGAGCATGATTTGTTTATCCAGTTGATGAAATTGAAGAACACACTGCGGCATCTGCGGGGCGAAGAGCTGATTACCCATCTGGGCCTGGAATATTACGACTGATCGTGTGGCGCGGGCGCCCTCGCCCGCTTGCCGGTCGCTGCATTAATCCGTGAGGACAGGCCGTTTCGGCTGTCCAGCCGGTCGCCCGAGACACGCCAAGTTCTTTTCCCGCTTATACAAATCGAACTTCCCAGGAAGCTTCGGTCCGGTTGACTCGGGTTATCGGGCCTCTCTCGCCCACGCGTTTAACAACACTTTTACAATCCCATGACATGTGCTCGCGGAAGCTAGTTCAATGTGCCAAGCAGATGCGAGAACCTCTGCGCATATCTAAACCAACGGGAGAACAAAATGCACTCGATCACGATACCGCAACGCCTTTCGCTCTTTGCCCTCACCATCCTGCTTTGCGTCGCGACACAGGCCGCCGCCAAGGCGGGCGACCTCGATACAAGCTTTGCTCACAAAGGCATTTTTGCGGCGACAAGCCTGTCAGAGGCCAATGCCGTCGCCATCCAGAGTGACGGCAAGATTGTCGTTGCCGGCGCCGGGGCTAATAATGGCGACGTGCTGATTCGCCTGAACACCGACGGCACACTCGACAACAGCTTCGGCTCTGGAGGCGTTGCTAACTTCGCGCCTCAGCAAATCAGCTTCGGCTTTTTCGCTCTCTCGATCCAATCCGATGGCAAGATTGTTGCGGTCGCCGACGGCGCCTCCGGGACGCAAGCTCTTATGCAGGTAGCACGGGTTAACACCGACGGCACGCTTGATAGCTCATTCGGCAGTGGCGGTTTCACCAGTGCCATCATATTTCCGCTGGAGTCCGGGAATCTCGCGTTCCAACCGGACGGAAAGATTTTGGTGGCGGCCGGTGTGGACAATCCGAATGGAGTACCAAGTGAAATGGCCCGCTTCACCGCCAGTGGTCAGCTCGATACGACGTTTGGCAGCGGCGCCGGCATCATCAACTTGGCGTATCCCTGCCCAACCCAAATCGCTGTGCAAGGGAGCGGCAAGATCTTGGTCGCTGCGGGCCTGGCTGCGAGACTTGTATTCCAGGCGCAACCCGCCGCACAACCCGGTTCCATAACCCGCTACAATTCCAACGGTACGGTGGACAAGACTTTTGGTTCCTCGGGGACGGCGGCCTCGGTGGCCTCGGCCTCGGCTCTGTTGCTGCAAGGTGACGGCAAGATCGTGGTCGCCGGTTCGCTCACCAGCAAGCTCAATGCGCCGGCGACAAGAAACGATGTCGGCTTCGGGATCGCTCGCTACAGCTCCAATGGCGCTCTCGACACGAGTTTCGGTTCCCGAGGAGTTGCCTTTGTGGATTTCGGGGTCAATGCTCCGGTGTCCGGCGCCTTCGCTCTCGCCATTCAGTCCAACGGTGACCTCGTAGCTGCGGGATCTGCCGGGGCCACCGCGTTCCAGAACAAGATCGTGTCCGCTTTCGGCCTGACTCGCTTCACCAGCGCCGGCAACCTGGACACTACGTTTGGCTCGAAGGGAACCGTGATCACCACCGTGGCCACTGGTCAATATTCCTGGGTGGACAGTCTGGCGATTCAGAGCGATGGCAAGATCGTAGCCGCGGGCACGTCGCAGTTTAATACCGACAACGACAACGCCTATGTGGCTCGCTATCTGGCCCAATAACAACAACGGCAAACCAGCGAGATTTCTCCGGAGCGGCTGCACCGTCAAGAATAAGGAAGCCGGGCTGGCTAGCCCAGCCCGCCACCGGACGGCGAAAGAACTCCTATTGGATGATGGGCTACTCGGAAATAACTAAACCCTAACGGCTTTCCGCGGAACTGACCACGGGTTCACGCCAGGTTCTTCTCCCGCTTATACAAATCGAACTTCTCCAGGAATCGATCGATATCCTTCCTCTGCAGATAATAAGGAGTAGATAGGCGCAGCTTCGAAGGCTCCCCGCCCCGGATGCGGATCTTGTACGTTTTCCACATCCAATTCTCCAGGTCCATGCGCTGGATGGGCGGGACGTTTACGGTGGCGATGGCACAGCGCAGAGCCGGATCGGGCGAGGTCCACGACTCGGCTCCGCGCTTGATCATCTGGGCGAGAATGTAGTCGCAGAGTTCGCGATGACGGCGTTCGATCCGGTCCATACCGATTTCGTTCGCGAGCTTGATCGCCGCCTCCAGTCCCCAAAGGGCAGGGACGTTTGACGAACCAATCCGTTGGAAGCGCTCGGCTCGTAACTTGGGTTCATCCCAGCCTTCGGTAGCAATGGTGTTCCACAACCGGTCGATGAGTTCGTCGCGAACAAACAGGAAGCCCGATCCTTTCGGCGCCTGCAGCCACTTGTGGGGGCTGGAAGAATACATATCGCAGCCGATGTCCTGCAGGTTGAGACGCATCATGCCGACCACGTGCGCCCCATCGACTGCCGATAAGATATTTTTCGAACGGGCCAACGCGCAGAGTTCCTTGGCCGGAAGAACGACGCCCGTCACCGTGGTGATATGGCTGAAAAAAATCACGCGCGTTCGCTCGCTGATGGCATCGTTGAACAGATTCAAAACCTGGTTCGCATCTTTGACAGGCTTGGGCAAAGTCACCATCTTGACCACGACTCCATAACGCTTCGCTCTCAGCCGCCAAGGTTGTAGCCCGCCAGGATGCTCCTGGTCGGTCATGAGCACTTCCTCGCCGGGCTTCATGTCGATTCCGTTGGCGATATAGCTGTTGGCTTCGGTGGCATTGCGAAGCAGCGCAATCTCGTCGCGTTTGCAGCCAACGAACGCGGCCAGGGGATCGCGAAACTGGTTCCACGCGGCGTATCCCCAGATGGGATAGTCTTCGGGATCCTGCTGGTCCATTTTTTCGGTTTGCGTGTAGCCGTCGAAGACGGCACGCAGGACTGGAGCGGGACTCGATCCCACGGTGCCGTTGTTCAGATAGATCTCGTCGGACGGAATGAGGAACTGTTTGCGCAGTTCGGCCCAGTACGCATCCTGGTCGCGGTTGTACAGAGCGGCGTCGGGGAGCGCTGACGGCGCGTTTTGGAGCTGGCCGAACAGCTTAGCGGGTAGAGCGAGAGCGGCGAGCCCCGAAGTAGCAGTGAGGAAGCGTCGGCGATCGAGCAAAAAACCTCCTGACAATGAGTCGGCGTCATGTTACGGCTGGAAAGGAAGCCAACGCAAGAGCGCATTCACGGTGTGCTAACCAAACGAAAATTCTATAGTCTCTCGATCCGGAGAGTCCGACATGATCAAGCAAATGAAAATTGGGAATGTCAGGATCGCGCGTGGGAACGTTCCGTTGAGAGTTATCGGGCGAATTCTGCTGCTTGCCAGCATGGTCGGCTTATGCACGGTCAGCAACTCTGAAGCCAAAGAAGACGCCAACGTTGCGGCGCTGGCACAGCTTCGCGGGCTGGCCGGTGAGTGGGAAGGCTCGTTCGCATGGAGCGGGGCGCGCACAGCTACTGGCAATATAAACGCCACCTATTACGAAACCGGTAATGGCTCAGCCGTGGTCGAGAATCTAGCTGTGAATGGAGTGCCGTCGATGACCAGTGTTTATCATCTGGATGGCGCGGACCTGCGGATTACGCATTACTGCGCGGCGCAGAATCAACCGCGGTTAAGAGCTCGCCAGATCGACATGGCAAAGGGCATTCTGGATTTCGAGTTCCTGGATGCGACCAACCTCCGTTCCCCGGACGCACCGCACGTCTACGGAGTCGAGATGAGATTGCTCAATGCCGATCACATTACCCTAGCTTTCTTGTTCGAAGGGGATGGCAAGCGCAGCAAGGAATTCATCGACCTCAAGCGCATAGGCCATAAACCTTCCGGCCAATAGGCAGTGGACCGAGTCATCTCGTCAACTTATTCACTGCTGACCAGTTCTTTCACGACTCGCAAAAAGATTGCGCTTGCTGAGCGAATATACTGTGCGCATGAAGGTTCGAGGAAAGTTCTGGCTGGCGGCGCTGCTCTGTGCCACCGCTTTGCAGGCACAGGACGCCGCGAAGTGGGAGATCGCTCCGTTCACGCGGCCGGCTAGCGGCAATCCGGTGATTGCTCCGCGGCCGGAGTCAACCTTTGTCGATCCAATCCTCAAGCGTCCAGTGCACTGGGAAGTGCTGCACACCTTCAATCCCGGGGCGATCGTACGGGAGGGAAAGGTGTATGTGCTTTATCGGGCTGAGGACGACTCGGGCGCTATGGAAATCGGGGGACATACGTCACGGCTCGGCCTGGCTGAGAGCGCGGATGGTATTTCCTTCGTGCGACGCACGGACCCGGTGTTTTACCCGGCTGAGGACGCGCAACAGGCTCGGGAATGGCCGGGCGGCGTGGAGGATCCGCGCATTGTAGAGGCGGAAGACGGCACTTATGTTCTTACCTGTACGCAGTGGAATCGCAAGACCTATTCGGTGGGCATTGCGACTTCGCCCGATCTGGCGCACTGGACAAAGCAT
>Ga0074044_10003934_pt1 | contig 12456 bp, 4 predicted proteins | sample BogForMeECP23OM1_FD_94443 | JGI IMG/M metagenome (GOLD analysis project Ga0074044, IMG submission 94443) | Bog forest soil microbial communities from Calvert Island, British Columbia, Canada - Bog Forest MetaG ECP23OM1 | ecosystem: Environmental > Terrestrial > Soil > Wetlands ...
CAGCCCGACATCGAGCATAGCGAGAGCCGGCAATTCGCGCTCGACGAGCCGGCGCAGGGCGGCGCCGTCGGCGAGGCCAGTGACCCGGAAGTTCCGCCTGGCGAGATAGTCGGCGAGCAATTGCCGCTGCGTTGCCTCGTCCTCGACGACGACGATGTGCGGCCGCGAATCCAACGCTTCCGGCCTACATTACGACACGGTAGGTGCGCAGCGGGCGGGCGATGTTCTTCAAATCCTGCTCACCCATGTCGTCGACGGCAACCTCTAGCTTGCCGCGAATCTGCTCGTAGGCCGCGGCCGAGAGGCAGATGCCCCCAGGCTCGGCGATCCCTTCCAGGCGCGCGGCGATGTTGACGCTGTCGCCAAGGATGTCGTCGCCGTCGGCCAGGACATCACCGACATTGATGCCGACGCGGAATGCGATCCGTCGCTCGGGTGGCTCGGCAGCTGCCGCGGCGGCGCCTTGCTGCACCGCAACGGCACAGCGCACGGCATCGACCGCACTGGCGAACTCGACCAGGATGCCGTCCCCCATGATCCGCACAATGCGGCCGCGATGCGCGCCGATTTCGGGGTCGATCAGCTCCTTTCGCAAGGCGCGCAACCGCGCCAAGGTACCTTCCTCGTCATCGCCGACGAGCCGGCTGAAGCCGGCGACATCGGCGGCGAGGATGGCGGCGATACGCCGCGCCGGGGTCGTGTCGCGATCGGCCGCTCCGCGGCGCAGCACGCTCTTGACCCGCGCCAGCAATTCGCGCGGCTCGAACGGCTTGGTGATGTAGTCGTCGGCGCCGGTCTCCAGCCCGACGACGCGGTCCACCGTGTCGCCGGCCGAGGTCACCATGATGATGCCGATGCGACTGCTCTTCTCGCGCAACCGGCGCACCAGCGCGAACCCGTCCTCGCCCGGCAGATTGACATCGAGCAATACCAGTGCGGGCGCTTCGCGTTCGACGAGCCGGTGCAATGCGGCGCCACCGTCAACGGCGCTGACCCGAAAATTCTGGCCGGCGAGATAGTCGGCGAGTAATTGCCGCTGTGTTGCCTCGTCCTCGACCACGACGATATGGGGCGGCTGGTCCATCGCCTCCCTGCCGGCAAACCGGCGACGACCCGTCGCCTTGATTAACTCTGCCGCGGGCCGGCGCCGCTGTCCAGCCTTCCGCCGCCGATCTCCGGGTCGCCGGGTGCATTGTTTGCAGGCGACGATTGGACCATATTAGACTGGTTTAAGACCAGTCGGAGTTTAGAAATGCCCGCGGAAATCGGCGCCTATGAGGCCAAGACCCATCTGCCCGCCCTGCTCGAGCGGGTCGCACGCGGCGAACGGTTCACGATCACCAAGCATGGGCGGCCGATCGCACATCTCGTGCCGGTCGAGCGTACTGGTCCCGACCGCCGGCGCGAAGCGATCGAGCGGCTCAAGGCGTTCCGCGAGGGACATACTTTGGACGTGCCGGTTAAGCAGCTGATCAACGAGGGCAGGAGGTGACGGAAATCGTGCTCGATGCTTCCGTGGCCCTTACATGGTGCTTCAAGAATGAGGCGACTGCCGCCGCCGATCGGGTGCTGGAGCGTCTTGCCATCGAAACAGCGGCCGTTCCAGCCATATGGCATCTCGAAATCGCGAACGTGTTGGCGCTGAGCGAACGACGCCAGCGACTCACGCCGGCGGCCAGCGCCGAATTCATTGCTTTGCTGGAAACCCTGGTGATCGTCGTCGATGGCGAGACCGCGGCACGCGCCTTCACCCGCGTGCTCGACCTCGCGCGCGAGGAACGGCTGACGGCTTATGATGCCGCTTATCTGGAGCTGGCGATGCGGCTCGGCCTTCCGCTCGCATCCAAGGATGGCGATTTGTGCGATGTGGCAGAGCGCCTCGGCGTCAGCGTGCTCAGGGCAGCGTGACGATGGTTCGCGCAGGAGGCGCGGGACCAGCGTTCCTCGGGTGCGACCGTCGCAGAGCTGATGCAAGCCCAGCGTCCCGCGCCGCTTCGGTAATGCGGCGGCATCGAGGCCTGCCGGCTCACTCTTCCAGCAGAGCAGCAAGGGCGGCTTCCGGCTTGAGGATTCGCGTCTTGGCACTCAGCGACCTTCGCAGTCGGCTCCACCAGCCTTGCAGCGACCGAGACTCACTGGATGAAAAATTGCCGGCGGACCGATGAAGGCCATCGTGATGTGCTGCTCGATACGATGCTGAATCGCGGCCTACTCGTCGCCAGCAGAGAAATCAGGACGAGGCGGACACACCTGCCGGGGATCGGCTCGTCAGCGCTGCGCGCAGGAGCGAACTGGCGTCAACGACGACGCGCGGCACGCCGCTCCCGTTTCCGGGCGGTCAGCTCGTGCTCGACCTCTTCTGCGGTGAGACCGGCCGCCTCCGCGCGCCGGCGAATATCGTCGAACGCCCGTTTCAACCGGCGTTGGCGGATCGCGGGTATCGCGGTCAGTAACTGGACCGCTTCCTTGATATCGGCCTGTGTCGCGGCATTCGAGACGAGTTCGAGGAACGCCTCGTAGCGTGCGCGTTCGGCGGGATCGCGCGAGCGCTCGGCGACTGATCGATACAAACGCAGCGTGACCTCTACGGTATCGATAACTCCTCCGTATACAAAATATATCATCCCGAGGTCGCACGCGGCGATACCGACGATACAAAACGGCTCGGCGCGCGACACCGCGGCGACACGGAAAAGCGCTAATCTGGCGCGTTCCGCACCCGCGAGGACCCAGATGGATTCGCCTCCCCCGGCGCCGAGCGCGCCGCCCGAGACGCCGGACGAGCCGATCGCGCGGCTGACCGCCGAGCTGCGCGAGGCGCGCGACCAGCAGGCCGCGACGACCGAGATCCTCGAGATCATCAATCGCTCGCCCGGCGACCTCACGCCGGTTTTCGAGGCGATCCTCGAGAAGGCGCACACGCTGTGCGACGCCGAACACGGCGCGCTGGTGACCTTCGACGGCCAAATTTTCCGCGCTCGCGCGACCCGCGGGATGCCGGAAGAGTTCGCGGCATTTCTGCGCCGCGGGTTTCCGCCTCTCCCTCACTTTCAAGAGCCGCTGACGCGGGGCGAGCACGTCCACATTAGCGATTTGGCGGCATTCGCCGCGGAGAGCCCGCCGGCGACAGTCAGCTCACTACAGCCGGCGCTCGAACTTGCCGGCACGCGCACGATACTGACGGTGCCATTACGCCAGGATGGTAGGCTGCTTGGCTATATCGCCTGCTACCGTCAGGAGGTCCGCCCGTTCACCGACAAGCAGATCGCTCTATTGCAGAACTTTGCTGCACAGGCGGTGATCGCAATGGAGAACGCGCGGCTGATCACCGAAACGCGCGAGGCCTTGGAGCAGCAGACCGCGACCGCCGAGGTATTGCAAGTCATCAATTCCTCGCCCGGCGATCTCGCCACGGTTTTCGACGCGATACTCGACAAGGCGATGCGTCTCTGCGATGCCGCATTTGGCGTAATGCATAAATATGACGGCGGGCGTTTCTATCCCGTGGGGCTGCGCGGGGTCCCTCCCGCATATTCGGAGTTTCTACTGAACGAACCGCTGAAATTCGCCCCCGATACAGCACTCGGCCGCATCGCAGCTGGTGAGGATGTTGTAAGCTCCGCCGACGCGGCAGTAGATTACCGGCAAGCATCCCCGCTGATCAGGAGCCTGCAAGAGCTCGGCGGTATCCGCAGCGTGGTCTTCGTATCGCTGCGCAAGGATGGCGCGCTTATCGGCGTTTTAGTCGCCTATCGCCAAGAGCCGCGGGCATTCTCCGACAAAGAGATCGCGCTGTTGCAGAATTTCGCGGCGCAGGCGGTCATCGCGATGGAGAATGCGCGGCTTTTGACCGAGACGCGCGAGGCCTTGGAGCAGCAGACTGCGACCGCCGAGGTGTTGGGGGCTATCAACGCCTCGCCCGGCGACCTCGCCCCGGTGTTCGACGCCATTTTGGAGAAGGCGCACAGCCTGTGCGGTGCCGCCCACGGGGTCTTGGTTATCCGAGAGGGTGAAGGGTTCCGTACCGTCGCAGCGAACGGAGTAGAGCCGGCCTTCGTCGAGGCCATGCGGCAGCTAGGTCCGATGCGGCCGCCGGACGGGAGTGGACCGGCCCGCCTGATTCTCGGCGAGCAGATCGTCCACATTGCCGACTACCAAGCCGAGTCCTTCCTAGAAAATGCCCCACCACAACTCCGTCGGGTTGCTGAAATCGGCAGGATCCGAACAGTGGTGATGGTGCCGTTGCAGAAGGACGACGCAGTCATCGGCATCATCACCGCATTTCGGCAGGAGGTCCGGCCATTCACCGATAAGCAGATCGCGCTGTTGCAGAACTTCGCTCAGCAAGCGGTGATTGCCATGGAGAACGCGCGTCTGTTGACCGAGACGCGAGAGGCTTTGGAGAAGCAGACTGCCACGGCGGAAATCCTCCGCGTCATATCCGGGTCTCCCACCGATCTGCAACCGACCTTCGATGCGATCGCCACGAATGCCGTAATCTTATCGGGCGCTGAAACGGGCGGAGTATTTCGCTTCGATGGTTCCCTGATCCATTTTGCCGCGCATTACGGGTATGAGGCTGACATGCTGGAGGCCACCCAGCGTACCTTTCCGATCCGGCCCGGCCGCCACAGCGCGGCGGCACGCGCGATCCTGACGCGGGAGGTTGCCCATATCCCAGATGCTGCCGCGGACCCTGAATACGCGCTGCCGGCCATGCTCAAGACGGGGGTGCATACCGTGCTCTCGGTGCCGATCCTCCAGGACGGCAGTCCGGTCGGCGCGATCACCGTAACGCGCCGTGAGGTCGCCCCGTTTTCGCAAGCGCAGATCGACCTGCTCAAGACTTTCGCCGACCAGGCGGTCATCGCGATCGAGAACGTTCGGCTGTTCAACGAGACGCGCGAGGCGCTGGAGCAGCAGACCGCGACATCCGAGGTCTTGCAGGTCATCAATTCATCGCCCGGCGACCTCGCTCCGGTGTTCGACGCGATCTTGGAGAAAGCCCACAAGCTTTGCGGGACGAAACTCGGTTCGTTGGTGCTTAGCGACGGCGAAAATTTCCGCGCGGTTGCGACGCGCGGATATCCACAAGAGTATGCAGCGCTCGCGCGCCAAGGATTTTCAGCGCAGGCGCTTCCCGCGTTCGAGAGCCTCCGGCGAGGAGAAGTCGTTCACGACCTCGATCCGAGCGCGTTCCGGACGTTCAGTGCGATAACTCGTGCCGCGACCGATATCGCCGGTATCCGCACATTACTCGCAGTGCCGCTACACAGGGACGGCAAGCTTCTCGGCTATATCAGCGCGCAGCGCCAAGAAAGCCAGCCGTTCACCGACACGCAGATCGCGCTGTTGCAGAATTTCGGGGCGCAGGCGGTCATAGCAATGGAAAATGCGCGCCTCCTGACCGAGACGCGCGAGGCCTTGGAGCAGCAGACCGCGACCAGTGAGATCCTGCGCGTCATCTCCAGTTCCCCGGCTGATCTACAACCGACCTTCGACGCTATCGCCGCCGCCGCCAAGACGTTGACCGGCGCGGCTCTTGGCTGCGTCGCGACCTATGACGGCCGGCTCATTCATTTGGCGGCCTTGGCCGGCTTCGCGCCCGTCGAGATCGAAAGAATCCAGAGGCTGTTTCCGCTTCCGGCCGACCACGGCACGGCCACCGGGCGCGCGATATTGACGCGCCAGGTGGCGCATGTCGCGGATTTGGCCACTGATCCCGAACGGGGGTACCCGGCCCTCGACGAGGCGAGCGGCCAAACAGTGCTCGCGGTCCCAATGCTGCGGGACGGCATTCCTATCGGAGCTATCAACGTCCAACGGCGCCGGGCGGAGCCGTTCACCGATAAGCAGATCGGCCTGATCGAGACCTTCGCCGACCAGGCGGTGATTGCAATGGAGAATGCGCGGCTGTTGACCGAGACACGCGAGGCGCTGGAGCAGCAGACCGCGACCGCCGAGGTATTGCAGGTCATCAATTCCTCGCCCGGCCAGCTCACTCCGGTCTTCGACGCGATACTGGAAAAGGCCCACATTCTGTGTGGTGTCGCAAGTGGCAGTCTGCTGGTTCGCGATGGCGACGGGTTTCGGGTCGTCGCTACAAATGGCGAGGAGCCTTACGTCAAAGCCAGAATCGAACAAGGTTGCTTCCGGCCGCCAGAAGGCACCCCGTTGTGGCGAGTATTGCACGGCGAGGGGCTCATTCACCTTGACGACGCCACGAAGGACGACGGCTACCGCGCCGGCCCGGGCTACGCGCAGCTCATCGATGCCGGCGACGTCCGAACCCTGCTCCAGGTCCCGCTGCGCAAGGACGGTGAATTGCTGGGTGTCATTTCCGGCTTTCGCCAGGAGGTCCGCCCGTTCACTGACAAGGAGATCGCATTACTGCAGAACTTCGCGGCGCAGGCGGTCATCGCAATGGAGAATGCGCGGCTGCTGGCTGAGACGCGTGAGGCCTTGGAGCAGCAGACTGCGACCGCCGAGGTATTGCAGGTCATCAACTCCTCGCCCGGCGACCTCGCGCCAGTGTTCGATGCGGTGCTGGAGAAGGCGCGGCGGCTTTGCGAGGCCGATTTCGGCTCGTTCTATTCCTATGACGGCGGGAGCTTTCAGGTCCTCGCCTCGACCGTCGGCGGCGACGTCGGACGAACCATTACCTTTGCTCCTGGCACTTCGCTCGACCGCGTTGCACACGGCGAAGGCGTGGTGCAGATCGCCGATGTCACAAAGGATAAAGGGTATCGAGAAGGCATCGGGCGGGAGCGGACGCGGCACGCCGGGACCCGGACGGCCCTGGCGGTCGCCCTGCGCAAGGACGACGCTCTGATCGGTGCCATTACCACCGGTCGGCGCGAGGTCAGGCCGTTCACGGAGAAACAGATCGCGTTATTGCAGAACTTCGCGGCGCAGGCGGTCATTGCAATGGACAATGCGCGACTCTTGACCGAGACGCGCGAGGCGCTGGAGCAGCAGACCGCGACCGCCGAGGTATTGCAGGTCATCAATTCCTCGCCCGGCGATCTCGCGCCGGTGTTCGACGCCGTGCTGGAGAAGGCCGTAAGCCTGAGCGAGGCGGTTTATGGCCATCTGTGGCGCTTCGACGGAGAGTACTTCCATCCCTGGCGATCCCATGGCGACCCGCAATTTGCGAGATGGTTCGAGGATCTTGGCTCCATCCGGCCGAACCCGGACGGCGACGGCTTTCTCGGGCGCGTGGTGCGGGGCGAGCACGTCCTTTACATCGCCGATGTCAGGGATACGGAAGCCTACCGTACCGGCTATGCCCCGGTCACTGGTCTCGCCGACGTCGGCGGCGGCCGCAGCGTGCTGACGGTCGCATTGCGCAAGGATCACGCGGTACTCGGGGTGCTGACCGTGTATCGCCGCGAGGTCAAGCAGTTCTCGGAAAAGCAGATTTCCTTGCTCCAAAACTTCGCTGCGCAAGCAGTAATCGCGATCGAGAATGCGCGGCTGTTGACCGAGACTCGCGAGGCTCTGGAACAGCAGACCGCCACCGCCGAGGTATTGCAGGTTATCAACAGCTCGCCCGGTGACGTTGTCCCGGTTTTCGAAGCGATATTGGAAAAGGCGCACACGCTGTGCGAGGCAGCACACGGCGCTTTGACGACGTACGATGGCGAGTATTTCCGCGCTGTAGCGTTACGGGGGATGCCGGAGCCGTTCGCGGAGCTGCTGCGCCAGCCGTTTCGACCGCGCGAAGCCCAAGAGCGCCTGTTGCAAGGCGAGCGCCTGATCCATATCCCAGACATCGCCACCCTGGAACCGGCCCCTCCGATTCAGCAAGCATCTCTCGATGCCGGTGTCCGCACCTTGCTGATGGTGCCATTGCGCAAGGACGACGTTCTCCTTGGCTATATCACCGCTCATCGCCGCGAAGTGCGCCCGTTCTCCGACAGACAGATAGCGCTTTTAGAGAATTTCGCGGCGCAGGCGGTCATCGCGATGGAGAATGCGCGGCTACTGACCGAAACGCGCGAAGCATTGGAGCAGCAGACCGCGACCGCGGAGGTATTGCAGGTCATCAATTCCTCGCCCGGCGACCTCGTGCCCGTGTTCGATGCGATTCTCGAGAAGGCCAAGCTAGCCTGCGGCGCCCCGCACGGCGATTTGTGGATCTGCGATGGAGACGTGCTCCAGCTTGCCACGACTCACGGGGAGCCCGGCTTTTCCGAATGGCTATGGCAACATCCCAGGGTCCCGTTGTGGAAAGGCTCGCCGCCGGAGCGTGTGGTTCTGGGAGAGGAGTATGTCCAGTTCGACGATGCCCGCGAAGACGACTCGTTCCGACTGGTCCCGGAGTTCCTCGAACAGGTGGAGCGTGCCGGGCTCCGGTCAACGCTGCTGGTTCCGCTACGCAAAGAGGACGCGGTACTTGGGGTAATTGTTGTCTACCGCTGCGAAGTTCGGCGATTCACCGACAAGCAGATCGCGCTGCTGCAGAACTTCGCGGCGCAGGCGGTCATCGCGATGGAGAACGCGCGGCTGATCACCGAGACGCGCGAGGCTTTGGAGCAGCAGACCGCGACCGCCGAGGTATTGCAGGTCATCAATGCCTCGCCCGGCGACCTCGCCCCGGTGTTCGACGCAATTCTGGAGAAGGCCATCCGCCTCTGCGGCGTCCCCTATGGCAGTGTCGAACTCTACGATGGCGAGCGTTTCCGTGCAGTCGCAGTGCACGGTTTGCCCAAGGCCTTCGCCGATACGCTACAGAAGGGGTACCCGGCTTCCGACAACCCGGCGACCCGGCCACTGATCGAGGGAAGTCGGTTCAGCCACATCGCCGATTTGGCTCAGACCGACTACTCGATAACGCAAAGCGCAGCAGAGCTTGTCAGCGCTCGCACTTTGCTCTGTGTACCGCTGCGCAGAGACAATGCGCTTCTTGGCATGATCGCCTGTGCGCGCCAGGAGGTTCGCCCGTTCTCCGAGAAAGAGATCGCGCTCTTGCAGAATTTCGCGGCGCAGGCGGTGATCGCGATGGAGAACGCGCGGCTGATCACCGAGACGCGCGAGGCCTTGGAGCAGCAAACTGCGACTGCCGAGGTGTTGCAGGTCATCAATTCGTCGCCCGGCGACCCGGCGCCGGTATTCGACGCGATCGTCGAAAAGGCGCGCGGGCTATGCGACGCGGCATTCGGTACGTTGATGATCCGTGACGGGGAGCAATTTCATGCTGCCGCGCTGCACGGCGTGTCCACGTCCTTCGAGGAGATCCTGCGAAAGCCGTTTGAGCCCCGCCCGAACAGCCCGTTCGGGCGTTTGATCCGCGGAGAGCGGCTCGTCCATATCCCTGATCTGAGAAAGGTCGCACCGCTCGTACCCGATGATCCGCTGCCGACGGCCGCGGTCGAGCTCGGTGGAGTCCGGACCGTGCTCATGGTGCCGCTCCGCAACGATGATGTGTTGCTCGGGGTCCTCGTTGTCTTTCGCCAGGAAGTCCGACCGTTCACCGACAAGCAGATCGCGCTGTTGCAGAACTTCGCCGCGCAAGCGGTCATCGCGATGGAGAACGCGCGGCTCATCAACGAGACGCGCGAGGCCTTGGAACAGCAGACCGCGACCGCCGAGATATTGCAGGTCATCAATTCCTCGCCTGGTGATCTGACACCGGTGTTCGACGCGATCTTGGAGAAGGCGCACGCGCTGTGCGGCGCGTCTCACGGGGCTCTGGCGACCTATGACGGTGAGCATTTCCGCGCCGTGGCGACACATGAACTGCCGGCGCCGGTTGCCGATCTGCTGCGGCAGCCGTTTCGGCCGGAACCGCGCAGCCCGCAACAGCAGCTGTTGCGCGGTGAGCGCCTGGTTCATATACCCGACGCATCGGCGCTGCACGGGCCGGGCTGGGACAGCCCGAGGACGCGCGCCGCGAGGGAGGCTGGTCTCCGCGCCCTGCTCATGCTCCCGCTGCGTAAAGACAGCCGCCTACTGGGCTATATCACCGCCGATCGCCGCGAGCCCGGCCCGTTCACCGAGAAGCAGATCGCGCTGCTGCAGAATTTCGCCGAGCAGGCGGTGATCGCGATGGAGAACGCGCGGCTCTTGGGCGAGTTGCGCACGCGCACCGCCGAATTGGCGCGCTCGGTCGAGGAATTGCAATTTCTCTCCGAGGTCGGGCAGGCGGTCAGCTCCGCTTTGGAGCTGCGAACCGTGCTATCGACGATCCTGACGCGCTCGGTCGGAATGACCGGAGCCGATGCCGGCGCGGTGTTCCGTTACCGCCTCGCCGACCGCTCGTTCAGTCTGGTCGAGGCGGTCGGCTGGGGGGAGGAGATGCTGCGCTCACTCGGCGAGCGGCACATCCTCGAGAACGAAACCGCGATGGGTGACGCGGCGACGCAACGCACGCCGATCCAGATCTCCGATCTCGAAGAGCGGCCGAGCGCGCCGTTGCGTGACGTAAGCCTCGCCGCCGGCTTTCGCGCCGTGCTGATCGTGCCATTGGTGGGGCAAGAGCGCATCCTCGGTACACTTGCCTTGCAGCGGCGCGCAGCCGGCACGTTCCCGCCGGAGGCCGTGCGGTTGATGCAGACATTGGCGAGCCAGTCGGTATTGGCGATCGAGAACGCGCGACTGATCGCCCAATTGCGCGAGCGCACCGACGCGGCTGAGATGGCGCGCGCCGAGGCGGAAGCAGCCAACGAGGCGAAATCGACGTTTCTGGCGACGATGAGCCACGAGATCCGCACGCCGATGAACGGCGTGCTTGGCATGATGGAGGTATTGGAGCGGCAGGGGCTCGGCGACGACCAGCTCCCGCTCGTCGCGACGATGCACGATTCGGCGCACGCCTTGCTGCGCATCATCGACGACGTGCTCGATTTCTCAAAGATCGAGGCCGGCAGGCTCGAGCTGGAGACGACGGCGTTCTCTCTGTCGGGGCTGGTGGGCGGTGCGGTCGATACATTGCGGCCGCAGGCGAACGCGAAGGTTCTGGCCATCGCCGCCGAGATCGAGCCCGGCTCCAACGATGCGCTCGTCGGCGACCCGACGCGGATCCGGCAAATCCTGTTCAACCTGCTAAGCAATGCGGTCAAGTTCACCGAGCGGGGCGAGGTGGTCGTGCGCGCCGGCACGACGCCGCTCGGCGGCGGGCAGGCGCGGGTCACCCTCGCGGTCAAGGATACGGGCATCGGGCTCGACGCGGAGCAGCAGGCGCGCTTGTTCCAACCGTTTTCGCAGGCCGACAGCTCGACGACCCGGCGGTATGGGGGGACCGGGCTTGGCCTGTCGATCGTGCGCCGGCTGGCGCAGCTGATGGGCGGAGACGTCGCGGTCGACAGCGCGCCCGGCGAAGGTTCGGTCTTCACCGTGGCCCTGGTTCTCGCCGCCGCACCGGCTTCGGCGGAGGCTGCCCCCCTCACCCTTCCCTCTCCTCCCGATTTCGGGGGGAGAGGGTTGAGAAGCGCGGGCGGCGCTGAAGCGCGGCTGCTGGTGGTCGATGACCATCCGATCAATCGCGACGTGCTGGTACGCCAGCTGAGGCTCCTCGGCCTCGCTGCCGACACCGCCGAGGACGGCAAGGAGGCGCTGGCGGCGTGGGCGCCCGGACGCTATGCCGCGGTACTCGCCGATCTGCACATGCCGGGCATGGACGGCTTCGCGCTGACGCGGCAATTGCGCGCGGCGGAAGCCGAGAACGGCGGCGCGCGTACGCCGATCGTCGCGGTGACCGCCAATGCGATGCGCGGCGAAGAAGAACGCTGTCTCGCCGCCGGCATGGACGCCTATCTGGCCAAGCCGGTGGCGATCGACCGGCTGCGCGCCACCCTCGAGCGCTGGCTGCCGATCGGCGATGGCGCACAGGCGGCGCCGTCCGCGGGCACCGGCGCCGCGATCGACCGTAATGTGCTCGCTGCCTGGCTCGGCGACGACCGCGACGGCATCAAGGACCTGCTGCGGAAATTTCGCGACAGTGCGGTCGAATCCGAGCAGGCGATAAATGCGGCGTGGCGCGCCGCCGACCTCGCCGGCCTGGCGGCCGCCGCGCATCGGCTCAAGGGCGCGGCGCAGGCGGTGGGCGCCACCCGTCTCGGCGCCGCCGCCGACGGCCTGGAGCAGGCGGGCAAGGCCGGCGACCGCGACGGCTGCCGCGACCGGCTCGGCCCGCTCGCCGCCGAATTGCGCCGCGCCATCGCCGAGATCCAGAGCTGATACGATAAGCTACGCCAATGCCGGCATAGGCGGGACGCGCCGATGCTCGAGAGCGCGGGATCAGCTTTGAGCAGATCATCGTCCGGATCGAAAGTAGCAAGCTCATTCAGGTGCTCGAGCACCTAGACGCCGCAAGATACCCGAACTAGTCGATACACCTGACGGAAGAGTCCAAATTAGAGTTTTCTCGGGACGCCGGCTGTGCGACTGTGCGGCATGCGCCAGGGAATAATCATCGATGTCACGCCGGCGGATCGGGCTCGCTTGCAGTCGATC
>Ga0074044_10003936_pt1 | contig 12454 bp, 7 predicted proteins | sample BogForMeECP23OM1_FD_94443 | JGI IMG/M metagenome (GOLD analysis project Ga0074044, IMG submission 94443) | Bog forest soil microbial communities from Calvert Island, British Columbia, Canada - Bog Forest MetaG ECP23OM1 | ecosystem: Environmental > Terrestrial > Soil > Wetlands ...
AATCTCCGGTCGTCGTGCCCGCCTGCAGCGTTCCACCAAAATAGGCATGCAGGCCGAGTATGTCGTCAACGTCGAGAGTGTCGGAGGCAATGATGAGTTTGTCCTGTGCCTCGCGACCGTGCGCTTTCAGCCATTCAATATATTCGTCACCAGCCACGTAGGGATTCTTGCTGTCGATGCGCTGGCCTGTCCAATCAGCTGTCCAGCCCGGCGCTCCCTCAAGGAATTGGGTGGTGCCAAAGGTGTCAGGCAGCATGATTCGGAGCGCGCCTTCGTAGGTATTCTGCCACAGCGCAAGGACACGGTATTGCGAAGCCTTCAGGGCTTGGTCATCCGCAGCCAGCGCAGCAAGAACCATGGGGATCTCGTGAGCATTGGTGCCAATCGCCTCGAGATCGTGCTTGTGGGCAAGAAAGGCATTCGAGGTTCCAATGAAACTGCGGCCGAGATTTGACGCCATCGCGTTGACTATATATTCCTGCCATAAGAAGCTGTGACGGCGGCGGGTCCCGAAATCCGCGATGCTGAGCTTGGGAACATCGCGCAGCCGTTCGATTTTATTCCACAGCTTGGTCTTCGCCCGGGCATACAGGATGTCAAGACCGAATTCGCTCAGTCTTTTTAAATTAGCCCTGGTCCTCAACTCGTCGAGGATGGAAAGGGCATAGAGCTCCCACATCGTGGTCTCGGTCCACAAGCCGTCGAAGGAAAGATCGAACTGGCCATCCCTGACCGAGAGAGAATAATCTGACAGTTTGAAATCCTGTTCCAGCCATTCCAGGAACGCCGGCTCAAAAATCCCGCGGCGGCCGTAGAAGGTGTTGCCCGCCAGCCAGACTAATTCGGATTTTCGAAAGCGGAGTTTTCGCACGTGCTCCAGTTGCTGGGTTAGGTCCTGAATGGCAAACAAGTCTGCCAGACGCACCGCAGAGGAGCGGTTCAAAAGCGAGAATGAGACGTGGGTTTTCGGGAAATGCTTCCAGACAAACTGCAGCATCAGCAGCTTGTAGAAATCAGTATCGAGCAATGACCTGGTAACCGGGTCCAGTTCCCAGTTGTGGTTGTGCGCCCGCTCAGCGAAGTTGACGATCATCGGGCGGTTGCGTCTTCAGAATCGGCGGCCAGACATTCACTCACACTCACCTAAGTTATTGAATCGGAGACCGCGAGAACTGTCAAACCTTCCAAGGGCTTCGTTGTCGAAAATGGCAGCACTTTCCTGCATAGCTCGCCATGCCCAAAAGTTCACGGCCCATGGATTTCTCTCTCTGCTCCAAACCTGCTCAGAACTGTGCATTAGATAACTGCACAGGAAAGAACCTTTTCGAGTCGAGCATGAGCACTACGATTCGTCCGCTAATAAAGGATTCGCTACCCGTGCACGGTAAACCGGCCGCTGTCTATTCGGGCGACTGGCCCAGGAGAAGCGATGAGTTCAATGTACTATTCCGCAGCTTGGACCGAATGTGGGTGCTTCATCAGTTGCTGGCACGAGCACAAAACAGTACTGGAAGCTGCTTCCTGTATTCCATGTGCTGGCGGCTATGTTGTCGCCGTCGAGAATAATGCGATGCGCTCTTTGACAACCCAGGAGGAGGTTGAGTTTCAATGCGCTGTCATTGACAACCCACCAGTAAGAATTCCACCGGTAACGCGGGTCGGAATCAGAGAAACGCCATGCGAGAGCCTGCCTCCGCGAGGCGAAAAAGAAACGCTGCTCGAGTTCGTGCTCCGATTCCTCGCGTCTGAACCTTGGAACCAGGGCTGATGGAGGAGACGACGGTGAAGCCTTCAAACGGAGCATACGGTTTCCTCAAAGTTACTTCGGTAATCGCTTCGACCCGCAAGAGTCAGCAAATCAAGCCGCGCTGGGTGCAATAGTTCATTAGAAGTTCTTTAGAAGCGGAGAAGAAACAATGGCACATTTGCTCCCCTACCTTGAACCTCCTTCAACCCCGTTACCGCCGCCTTTAACGTCACCAAGAAGCATCAATGCCTCCCCTAAATCAGCCTTGCTCGTGGAAAATGACGAACACTTATTGAATTTCTTCAGAAGGTCCTTGACGGATGAGGGGTACGCGGTACGTACCGCTGCGGATAGTGAGGAGGCACTCCGTTTGTACCACGATTGCGCCCCGTTCAATGTGGTGCTTATTGATTACTACGTGCCACAAAAGAACGGAAGCGGGATCGACTGCCTTGTACCGCAGACACATGGGATCGGGCTTGCAAGGGCGATTCGCGAGATTAATCTCTCGCAAGGCATAATCATTGCCGCATTGGACTACCAAACTGCACAAGAGGTGACACGGCCGCGGGAATTGATGCACATCCCCCTTCTGATCGACATCAGCAATTTTCAGTTGCGCGGTTTGCTGGAGAAAATCGAAGTTGATCGAATGCTCGAGATGTTGACGACTGCGGAGTTGCTGAAACTCCAGAGATTTGCCGACTTCCGGGTTCGGGGTCTCGGGCGGGCGGCTGATGGCCGGACTGGGAAGGATCTGCTCGGGGAAGCCGTGGTACGGACATTGACAGGGGCGGAGGACACCCAGAAGGGCAGACACTGGAACAAGAATGTCGATTTCGTGCAGCACCTCGCGGGGGCCATACGGAGCATTTCTAACTGCTGGAAACGGCACTGTAAAGAAGAAGTCTATCTGGTGTCAGAACTCGTTATACACGATGTTGAGGGACAAGAGTATTCGCCGCTGGACAATCTGGCTTCAGAGCAAGTGGCCGCAGACCAGTGTCTGATCGAGAAGGACGAGGAAAGCCGGGTTCTAGCGACATTTAAGGACGATTCCGACGCCACCCACGTGCTTCAGGGGTTGCTGAATGGCTTGAAGAAGCATGAAATTATGCTGAGATATGGTCTTGGCGAAAAACAATATGCGGCTGTGGTGAAGCGAATCCGGGTAAAACTGATGGGCCTAAAAAGCGGTGGGACCAGGGGTGAGAAACATGGCAGATAACAAAAAACACGATGGGCATATGGAGAGCCTCATGAACCAGTTGGCCGAATCCGTGCTAGGGCTATCAGATGAAGCCGTCCTTGCCGAGACCAATGAAACTGGGACCGATCCGGAGCAAGAAGCCGAGCGCACGCGCTTAGTCCTTCGACACGCGGCGAAGGCATTTGATAATGTGAACAACCGCCTTTTAGATCTCGACCACGCCGTCAATTCAAATGACTGGCGGCGCGGGCGGTCGGGTTATCACAACACCTGCCTGAACTGCGGTTCGTCAGTGTTCATCACTGCAACTGGCGGAATGCGAGGGCAGGCTTTGGACGGACAATGCCCTGAGAGCGATCGGTATACGACCCGCAGACGGGAAGCGTCGTGCTGAGAACTTCGCGCTTCGGCAGGCTTGGAACCTTGCTGGATTCAGCAACTTAAGGAAGGTTGGTAGCGCTACCGGGAATCGAACCCGGGTTTGAAGATTGAGAATCTTCCGTCCTAACCCCTAGACGATAGCGCCAGAAAGCCGACGCTGATTATAACAAAGCCCGCAGTCTTGGGGATTTGGTGTTGCCGCTTCTGATTTGATCATGTGCAGCAATTAATTCTTATATACTTGACAACCTCACCCGACAGTATAACAATCAAAAGCGAATAAAAGGCGAATATCATATCCGCCCCAGAGCCTGATCACGGCCCTGAACGTTCCCTGAAATCCTGAGGTTTTCATGTCGTCTTTACCGCTGGTTTTTAATGCGGCCGTAGGCCGCCCTATTGCCATTGATGCTCCGGCCTGGTCCACGCTGGATTTCAAACGCTTGTCGTTGTCGGCAATGCCCAAGCTCGCTGGGGTGACTTCGGCGTCGCGATTGGAAGTGCGGCCAATTCCGCAGATGGTTTCCAGCGGGGTTCGCGAGATCGATACCCTTACTGGCGGGTTTCCGCGCGGATGCCTGACTGAGGTTTGCGGGCCGGCCTCGTCCGGCCGCACCAGTGTATTGTTGGCCGCTTTGGCGGCAGCGACTCAACGGCAGGAAGTGTGTGCTCTGGTGGACATCAGCGACGCTTTCAATCCTCACTCGGCTGCGGCTGCGGGAGTAAATTTTGAAAAAATGCTGTGGATACGATGCGGGGGGCTTTTGCAGAAATCAGGTTCACCACAGAGACACAGGGACACCGAGAAGAATGAAAAAATCCAAAAACCAGTCGAGCAGGCCTTGCAGGTTACCGACCTGCTTTTGCAAAGCGGCGGCTTTGGGCTGGTGATTATCGATCTCGGCGATACTCCAGTGAAAATGGCCCGCCGCATTCCTTTGACCTCATGGTTTCGTTTTCAACGTGCAGTAGAGCACACAGCCACGGTGTTGTTTGTCATTAGCCGGGTACCGTGTGCCCAGACTTGCGCCTCGCTACTGCTGAAAGTCTCGGGAAAAAAGCAGTCAGCTCTCAGCTGTCAGCTCTCTGCAGAAGCTCCGGCTCACGCGCAGCTTCTGAACGGAATTCAGGTGCAAGGAGAACTTTTGCGGTCGCGTCTGGAACGCAAACCGGCTGGATCGGTCACGACCGAGTTCACAACGAAAGTGCGAGTGGGATGAATTTGTAGCGCCAGAGAGTTTCAAGCTGAGAGCTGATATGCCCTTTGCCTGCATCTTCGTTCCTGATCTTCCCGTGGAGGCGCTGGTGCGCGCTGAACCGGAGTTGCGCGCGCAGTCTCTGGTTGTGCTCGAAGGCAAAGCCCCGCTGCAAAAAGTTTTTGCGGTCAATGAAAACGCGCGCCGCGCTGGAGTGACTCCGGGAATGACCAAACTGCAGATAGAAGCATGTAGCGGTTTGGTATTGCGGGCGCGCTCTCTGCCACAAGAAGCCGCTGCCCACGCTGCCCTGCTCGATTGCGCGCAGTCGTTTTCGCCACGAGTGGAGGCCGCGGGCTGTGACACAATCGTATTGGATCTTGCCGGATTGCAGACGCTTTTCGGCCCTCTGCCAAAAATTGCGCGCGCTTTGTCACGCCGCGCTTCCAATCTCGGGCTCGAGACCAGCGTGGCCGTGGCGAGCAATCCGGATGCGGCTGCGCTGGCGGCGCGAGGATTTTCTGGCGTGACCGTGATTCCTGAAGGCAAAGAAGCTGAAATGTTGGGTAGTTTGCCGGTGGAAGTATTGTTTGGGAACTCGGTTCCAGAATCCGGACAGTCATTGGAAACCTTTAACCGCTGGGGGATTCGCAAGCTGCGCGATCTGGCGGCATTGCCGGACGTCGCACTGAGTGAGCGCTTGGGGCAGGCTGGAATTCATTTACAAAAACTGGCACGTGGCGCCATCTCCCGCACACTCGTTCCCGTCGAGCCGCCGCTGATTTTCGAGGAAGTAATCGAACTGGAATATCCTCTGGTGCTACTCGAGCCGCTGGCATTTCTGCTGGGACGGTTATTGGAGCAACTGTGTGCTCGCCTGGAGGCGCGCGCCTTAGCGACTCAAGAATTGCGGCTCGATTTGGAATTGCAAAATGGCTGGCAGACAGAAGATCTCTCAACAAATAATGGAGGGACGGGCGTCCTCGCCCGTCCGGGACGAGCGCAAACTCGACTCTTCCAGCGCACTCTCCGGCTTCCCGTCCCATTGCTCGACTCCAGGATTTTTCTCAAGTTGTTGCAGCTTGATTTAAAGGCGCATCCTCCCGGCGCTCCCATCGTCAAGATTCATTTAGCGGCAGAACCGGTGCGGCCGCGCTCAACGCAGAATGGGCTTTTTCTTCCGCCCACACCTGAGCCAGAAAAACTCGAGCTTACGCTGGCCCGGATTGCGGGCATCGTCGGAGAAGACAAGGTGGGGTCGTTGGAACTGCTGGACACGCATCGTCCCGGGGGATTCCGCATGCAGCGCTTCGCACCCGAACCGTTTTCACCACAGAGACACCCTTCGGCTGCGCTCAGGCCAGGGTCCGATATAGAGAAGAACAATTCACATTTCTCAACTCACATGTCATCAATAAATTCCTCCGTGTCTGAGCCTGCCCTGGGCGTAGTCGAAGGCTGTCTCCGTGGTGGAGATGATCTGGTGACTGCGCTGCGGATTTTCCGCCCACCGGTCGATGTTGTGGTGACCGTGCAGGACGGCAAACCTGCGTCTATCAACTGCCTTAAAAAGAAAGAAATGCAAGGAGAAATTCTTTGGGCTGCTGGACCATGGCGCTCGTCCGGAGACTGGTGGGAGCAGGAAGGCTGGGCGCGCGACGAGTGGGACATCGCGGTGCAAGCAGAAACTGGCATCGCTTTATATCGCCTGGTCCGCGATCGGCTCACCGGAAGATGGATTTTGGAAGGAACGTATGACTAGCAATTGGCATGTAGCGCGGGTGCCCTCGCCCGCGAAAAGCCTGCATCGGCAAAGCTCATGTGGGGACAGCCGCCCCCGGCTGTCCAGCGGAGCGAAGCTCCGCAGCAGATGCCTGACAACCTATCCTCTTGTCATTCCGAGGATCACAGCGACATGGACTTGGCAGAAAATCTGTGGCGAGCTTCTCTCGCCCGGACACCCGGGGGCGGCTGTCCCCACGTGAGTTGAAGCGTTTGGAAGTTTTTGAAATGTACATTGAGCTTCACTCCCGCTCTGCTTTCAGTTTTCTGGAAGGCGCTTCTCTGCCTGAGGATTTAGTCGCAGTCTGCGCCAATATGAACATGCCGGCGATGGCGTTACTCGATCGCGATGGCCTCTATGGCTCTCCGCGTTTCCACATGGCGGCGACAAAAGCGCGGATTAAGGCACACCTCGGAGCGGAGGTAACATGCGAATACTTTTCACCACAGAGACACAGAGACACAGAGACCGTTAGTGGCCACAGATTCACAATTGCCAAAAATCAAATAGACCATCAGCAATCTAAAGCTAAAGATTCCTCTGTGTCGGAGCCTGCCCTGAGCGTAGCCGAAGGCTGTCTCTGTGGTGAATCCCGCCTTCCACTTCTCGTTTCATCCCGCCTCGGATATCAGAATCTCTGTCGTCTGATTACCAAAATGAAGCTGCGCGCGGCCAAAGGCGAGGGCGCAGTGCGGGAAGAAGAATTGCAAGAACATGCTACCGGACTTATCTGCCTCACTGGCGGCGACGACGGACCTCTAGCTATTGCTCTCACTCACGGCGGCCTCCAAGAAGCACGTGGTTGCGTCGAGCGGCTGGTAAACATTTTTGGCCGGGAGAACGTCTATGTGGAACTGCAGCGTCATTTTCATCGGGAGCAGGAAGCCCGCAATCGCGCCGCCATCGAAATTGCTCGCTCGCTCCAGCTTCCATTGCTGGCTACTAATGGCATCTCTTATGCCACCGCTCGGGAGCGTGAACTTTGCGATGTATTCACCGCCATTCGTCACCATCGCACGCTGGCTACCGCGGGACGCCTGTTGGCGCGCAATTCCGAGCGCTATATGAAATCGCCGCAGGAGATGCAAGCACTCTTCGCCGATCTTCCAGAGGCCATTGCGAACACGGTAGAACTGTCTTCACAACTCACATTTACGTTCAAAGATCTGGGATATGAATTCCCTAAATATCCTGTGCCTGAAGGCGAAACCATGATTTCATTCATGCGGGAGCGCACTCGAGAAGGATTTCGGCAGCGCTATGGCCGGTCTACATCAGAACTACAGAGTCGCGCGGGCCACCAGGTTGAACGCGAACTAAAACTCATCGAAAAGCTTGATCTCGCCGGCTACTTCCTTATTGTCTGGGATCTGGTCCGCTTCTGCCGCGAACAAAACATCCTGGTGCAAGGACGAGGCTCCGCTGCCAATAGCGCGGTCTGCTATTCGCTTGAAATCACCGCGGTCGATCCCGTCAGCATGGAGCTGCTCTTCGAGCGTTTTCTTTCCGAGGAACGCGGCGAATGGCCCGACATCGACCTTGATCTTCCCAGCGGCGACCAACGCGAACGTGTGATTCAGTATCTATACAAACTCTATGGCGAGCACGGCGCTGCCATGACCGCCAATGTCATCACTTATCGCAGCCGCATGGCTTCTCGCGAAATGGGCAAGGCTCTGGGTTTTGATCCGGAAACCCTCGACAAGGTGTCGGCCGCCGTTTCCACCTGGGAATATCGGGACGCCAACGACACCTTCGATCATCGCTTCCGCGATGCCGGGTTGGATTTGAATCATCCCCGGCTGCGCAAATATTTCGAGTTGTGTGTCGCGGCGCAGGATTTGCCACGTCATCTCGGCCAGCATTCCGGCGGCATGGTGATTTGCCAGGGACAACTCGACTCCGTTGTCCCACTCGAACCTGCCTCGATGCCCAACCGCGTCGTGGTGCAGTGGGACAAGGAAGATTGCGCCGACTTGGGCATCATCAAGGTGGACCTGCTCGGCTTGGGCATGATGGCGGTGCTTGAGGATTCCCTGCAACTCATCCGCAACCACCACCGCGAAGAAGTAGACCTCGCCCACCTGCCGCCCGACGATCCCATGGTGTATTCCGTGTTGCAGAAGGCAGACACCATCGGCATGTTTCAGATCGAGAGCCGGGCGCAGATGTCGTGCCTGCCGCGCCTGCGTCCAAAATGTTTTTACGACATCGTGGTGCAAGTCGCCATCATTCGCCCGGGGCCAATCGTAGGGCAGATGGTGAATCCATATTTGCGGCGCCGCATGGGACGCGAAGCCGTCAACCATCTGCACCCTTCGCTCGAACCCGTGCTGGCGCGCACTCTGGGCGTGCCCCTGTTTCAGGAGCAATTGCTGCGCATAGCGATGGTCGCCGCCAACTTCACCGGAGGCGAAGCCGAAGAACTGCGCCGCGCCATGGGATTCAAGCGCTCGCAAGCCCGCATGAAGGATATCGAGGCCAAGCTCCGAAGCGGCATGGAACGCAATGGCATCTCGCATGAAGCGCAGGAGCAGATTATTCTTTCCATCACTTCATTCGCTCTGTATGGATTCCCTGAATCTCATGCTGCCAGCTTTGCGCTCATTGCCTACGCCAGCGCCTATTTAAAATGTCGCTATCTCGCCGCCTTCACCGCTGCCCTGCTCAACAACCAACCCATGGGTTTTTATCGTCCGGCCACGATCGTCAAAGATGCGCAACGGCATGGCCTGAAGGTGTTGCCGATCGATGTAACCAAATCACAGTGGCAGTGTACGTTAGAACGTGTGGAACAGGCCCGTTTGGCGCGGGCGCCCACGCCCGCGTTTTCTGAGCCCGATCAAATAGCCAGTGAGACACCAGCCCTGCGCCTAGGACTCCGCTATGCCCGTGGATTGCGTGAAGAAGCCGCCCAAGCGCTGGTCCGGCAACGTAACCTCGCTCCATTTATTTCCATTCGCGATCTCGTCCATCGTGTGCCAGAACTGCGCAAAGATGAGTTGAACACTTTGGCGGAAATTGGCGCGTTGAATTCAATCGGGAATTCACCACGGAGACACGGAGGCACAGAGAAAACCATGAAACCTAGTAAAAAAAATGTCTTAACGGATTTCGAACTTTCAGATATCTCCGTGCCTCCGTGTCTCCGTGGTGAATTCGCTTTTCATCGCCGCGACGCTCTCTGGCAAGTCGAACGCGCCGTCCGCCATTCCGGCCCGTTGCTCGACGAATTATCCGAGCCCGACGCCAACTCCCCGCTGCGTCCCATGACCCAGGAAGAACGCCTGGTCGCAGACTTCCGCGGAACGGGCATGACGGTTGGGCCGCACCCCATGGCCTATCACCGGTCACGGATGGAGGCGATGGGCGTCCACAAAGCCAATGAATTGAGCCGCATTCCCGACGGACAGTATTTGCGTATTGGAGGATGCGTAATTTGTCGCCAGCGTCCCGGAACCGCCAAAGGTTTCGTTTTTCTCAGTATCGAGGACGAGACTGGAGTAGCCAATGCGATCGTCACCCCCGATCTGTTTCAGAAAAACCGGCTGCTGCTCAGTTCCGCCCAGTTCCTCATGGTGGAAGGAATCCTGCAGAATCAAGATAATGTCATCTCCGTGAAAGCCGAACGGGTATTGCCGCTCTCCATCACCCGCGCCGAAACCAGTTCGCATGACTTCTACTAACCCGTATTCAGAAAATCAATGTTTCTGAGAGATTAATTCTTTCCACCTTTCGCACAAATCCACAGCTTTTCGGTATATCATTACTTCAACCTATTACATGCATTTTGTGGGGTTCAATCAGGTAGGGCCGCAGTCTATGCGGTCACTTATAAACTTTTCTAATTCATGGACTTATTAGTCCGAAGGAGTACGATCATGGCTAAAGCAAAGACTCCCCGCGTCCCCAAGGCAACCAACAACCAAGTCATCACCATGCCCGAGGCCGGCTCTGTGTCTCTGATTCGGAAGACCTCGCCTGTGAACAACTCCCCCGCTGACTTGGAAGCGAAAATCCGCGAGCGCGCCTACCAGTTGTACCAGAATCGGGGAAGCGCTCCTGGCCTCGAAATTCAGGATTGGCTCACCGCTGAGCGCGAGATTCTCGCTCGCCAGAGCCATCAGCAAACCGCATAGGTAGGAGAAAATTCCGCCCGTCACGCTGCACCCGTAGGTCCGGACGCGCTCGTCCGGGCGCAGCGGAGCGCAGCTCCGCAGGCTGCTGGGAAACTCCAGCCATTTCCAGCTCTGAACTCACTAAGCTCTGGAAATTCGGAGTTTTCCTGATTCCATGGTTGCTTCGGTAGGCGGTTTCTGAAAAAATACGGGCCAGGATCCCCCCATGTCGCAAATAGGCAGTTTTGCGCTCCTCCTCGCGCTGGCCCTGTGTGCCTATTCGTTCCTGGCTGGCATTTTGGCGCTCGTCAGCAAGGGACCGAGTTCCGAACGGTTGGGTGAAACCGCGCGGCGCGCCGGCATCGCCAGCTTCGCGGTAGTTTTTCTCGCCGCGGTGGTGCTGGTGGTGGCGGCCTTCCAGAATGATTTCTCCATCGCCTACATTTTTCATCACAGCAATCGCGATCTGCCCGCGCCGTACAAGTTCGCCACGCTTTGGTCCGGGCAGGAAGGATCGCTGCTGTTCTGGGCCCTGCTGCTCTCCGCCTACGGGTTGGTTCTCAGGTTGCGGTACAAGACCGACGTCCGCCTGTTCGCTCATGCCTCGGTCATCATTGCTGCCGTGCAGGTCTTCTTTTTATTGTTGCTGAACTTTGCCGCGAATCCTTTCGGCGTAATGCAAGGCTCGTTACCCGCCGACGGCACCGGACTCAACCCGCTGCTGCAGTATCCGGAGATGGTGATTCACCCGCCCATGCTGTACCTGGGGTACGTCGGGTTTACGGTTCCGTTTGCCTTCGCGCTAGCCGCATTGATCATGCGCTATCCGGGCGAGAAGTGGATCCAGATTACTCGTCGTTGGACCATGGTGACCTGGGGGTTTCTAACCTGCGGAGTCTTTCTCGGTGCGCACTGGGCCTATTCGGTGCTGGGATGGGGCGGATATTGGGGATGGGATCCGGTCGAGAACGCCTCCCTCATGCCATGGCTGACCGGTACTGCGTTCCTGCACTCCGTGATGATGCAGGAAAAACGCGGCATGCTGAAGACCTGGAACATGTGGCTGATCTTCTCCACCTTCATGCTTTCGATCTTTGGCACATTCCTGACCCGCAGCGGCGTAGTGAGTTCCGTGCATGCCTTTGCGCAGTCGTCGATCGGCGACTGGTTCGTTGCGTTTCTCGCAATCATATTCGCCACCTGCCTCTTCTTTTATGTGAAGAATCGCTCGCATCTCCGCACCGAACACAAGCTGGAATCGTTGATCTCGCGCGAATCCAGCTTCCTGTTCAACAACCTGCTATTGCTGGTTGCATGCTTCACGGTTCTGTGGGGAACGCTCTTTCCAGTGCTCTCCGAGTGGGTTCAGGGAACCAAGGTTACGGTAGGACCGCCGTTCTTCAACCGCGTGAACGTGCCGGTGGCGTTGCTGCTTCTACTACTGACCGCGGTCGGTCCGCTGCTGGCATGGCGCAGGACATCGGTCGAGAGCCTGAAACGCAACTTCTTGTGGCCGGCAATCGGCGCCCTCGCAACCGGCGGGCTGCTGCTCGCGCTCGGCATGAAACCGTGGAAGGACGTCTCCTACTTCTACTCGTTGATGACCATCATGTTGTCGGTGCTGGTGGCGCTGACCGTAATTTCCGAGTTTGTCCGAGGTGGCCGCGTAATTGGCCGCCATACCGGCCAGAATCTATTTGCCTCCATGGTGCAACTCGCCCACCGCAACACCCGCCGCTATGGCGGATACATCGTTCACTTCGGCGTGATCGTCATCATGATTGGGTTCGCCGGCTCGGTATTTAATCAGGACAAAGAGCAGGAGATGGGATTCGGTGACAAGATGACCATCGGCGCTTACACCCTGGTCTGCCAGTCTTATACCCAGGATGACAATCCGAACTACGGCAGCGAGTGGGCGGTTATGAACGTCTTCAAAGGCGGAAAGCAGATTGCCACGCTCAACCCCGAGCGGCGTTTTTACAAGGCGAGTCAGCAGACTTCCACCATGGTCGCCAA
>Ga0074044_10003937_pt1 | contig 12453 bp, 10 predicted proteins | sample BogForMeECP23OM1_FD_94443 | JGI IMG/M metagenome (GOLD analysis project Ga0074044, IMG submission 94443) | Bog forest soil microbial communities from Calvert Island, British Columbia, Canada - Bog Forest MetaG ECP23OM1 | ecosystem: Environmental > Terrestrial > Soil > Wetlands ...
GCGCTGTCGAGAACGACTTCGTCCATGTCCTTGTCGGGCTCGGCCTCGCGATTGCGATTGATGTTCTCGACTTCGACCGTGGCATCGTCCACCAGGATGCCCACCGCCAGAGCGAGGCCACCCAGAGTCATGATATTGATCGTTTCTCCGATCGCACTGAACACAATGATGGAGGTCAGGATCGCCAGCGGGATTGAGGTCGCAATGATCAATGTGCTTCGCCAGCTGCCCAGAAAAGTGAGAATCATGAAAGCCGTCAGGCATGCGGCGATCAGCGTTTCCCTAACCACTCCGCTGATCGCGCCACGGACAAAAATCGACTGATCTGCCAATGGAGTTATCTGCAGTTGGGGTGGAACTGTCGTCTTAATTTGAGGCAGAAGGGCCTTGATACCTGCGATCACGTCCAGGGTCGAGGCGTTCCCTGCCTTTTGGATCGTCAACAACACTGAGCGCTGCCCGTTGACTTTCACGACGTTGGTCTGCGGGGGGAAACCATCTCGTACCCAGGCGACATCTTTGATGTAGATCGTAGTGCTGCCAATCGTCTTGATCGGGATTTGGTTTAGCTCTGCGATCGTCTGCGGGGCTGCGTTGGGAATGGAAACATCGTATTCTTTGGGGCCGATTTTAGCGGTTCCCGTGGGCAGGATGAGGTTCTGCAGGCTGATCGCATTCACCACATCCAGCGCCGACAGGCCCTTTGACTGAAGCGCGGTTGTATTCAGATCCACCTGTACCTGACGTTGTTTGCCGCCATAGGGATAAGGCACCGATGCCCCAGGTACGGTAATGAGCTGCGTTCGAATGAAATTCAGACCATAGTCGTTGAGTTCTTGCTCCGATAGATTTTGCCCAGAAAGAGCCAATTGGAGTACGGGCACACTTGATGCGCTGTAGGCTAAAATGAGGGGTGGCGTAGTTCCAGCGGGCAATTGCCTCAGTTGGGTTTGAGAGATCGCCGTGATCTGCGCAATGCCCTGCTGAATGTTCGCGGTAGGCTGCAGGAAAACTTTAACTACGGCCACTCCATACAGCGATTGCGACTCGACATGTTCGATGTTATCAACAGTGGTGGTTAGGGCTCGCTCTGTGACACTAACGATGCGGTCACTCATGTCATCCGGCGTGAGACCGTTGTAGTTCCAGATGATGCTGACGACGGGAATATCAATATTCGGGAAAATGTCGGTTGGAGTGCGAACAATCGCGAGACCACCCAGGATCACGATGAGTATGGACACCACCACAAACGTGTACGGCCGCCGCAATGCTAGTCGGACAATCCACATAAAGTCTTTCCTAGTTTGTCAATGACCGACGGTCGTCGGTTCGCTGCCTGCAGTTCTGTTTAACTCTCAGGCCAATACGTTCTGCTTCCGCCTCCCGCTAGGGACATCAAAATGCACGCCCGTTTCCAATCAACCAGAAGGCAATTTAGTCGAGCATTTTCAGCAATATGAATCGACAGGGCGGTTGGGCAAGGCCCTGTGGCGATCAGATGTTCGTCCCGCGGTTGACACCAACGTCGGCATTTCGACTCGGCTCGTGTTCTCGATTTCAACCTCGGCAGCCGCGATATCAGCGGAAGCACCAATCAACATGAGTTCCTGGCGTGTGTTGATTCCAGCTCACTTCACTTTCCCGCGTTCACATTGCTTTGTAGTTTTGGCACAGGAAGTGCATTCAGCAGGTCTCAGTCAGGTCCGTTGACACCGTAGGGTGCCGTTATTTATGGGTTGGCCGCGCGTGAACGTCGACGACCACTAGCCAGGAGATAAAGGAGACCTATGAAACTTCTTACAGCAGATAACGTGACACTTGGATTTATTGGACTTGGCAACATGGGAAGCCGAATCGCACAACGCCTGCTTGATCACGGATACCGGCTCGTCGCATACGACAAGAATATCGCTAAGGCGGAAGGCGTCGTCACGGAGCGAGGTTTCGCCGCTAAGAACATTCTTGAACTCGCGCGCACTGCCGATGTGATTCTTTCGTGCCTCACCAATGATGAAGCAGTCCAAAGCGCTTATGCCGGACCAGCGGGAGTCTTTGCTGGGGCGAGGCCAGGAACCATCGCGTTAGAGATGAGCACGATCTCCCCAGAGAGTTCGCGGGAACTGCACAGGCTTGGCGCCGAAAGTGGCATCGAGGTATTGGACGTCGCCATCTCGGGCAGCACTCCTGCCGCGGAGCAAGGCATCCTGACGCTACTGGCCGGCGGCAACCAAGACTTGTTCCGCGCCGCTGAGCCAATATTCCAGGCGATTGCAAAGCAATACTTTCTTCTCGGCGGCTCTGGCTCCGGAACAGCGATGAAGTTAGTCGTCAACACGCTGTTAGGCGTTGGCATGCAGGCCATCGCTGAGGCTGTGGTCCTTGGGGAGACAGTTGGCCTGAATCGCGAACGTTTGCTTGAGGTCTTGTCAAAGACAGCTGTGATCGCGCCAGCTCATGTGGGGAAGCTGGCGAGGGTGGCGATCAACGATTACACACCGCAATTTCCACTTCGCCTGATGAACAAAGATTTCCAGTTGATTCTAAAGGCGGCGGCCGAAGCGCATCTCCCCATGCCTGCGACTGAAGCGGCGTTTCGCGTCAATTCAGAGGAGCTGGCACACCACGATGAAGACGACTTCTCCGCGGTCCTGCGGCGAATGGAAGAAGTTGCCGATATCGCAGATATTCACGCCGCCTAGATGACGAGTTGACCCGGAGGCAAAATGCCGATGCCACAAGGGTTAAGTGATCTCGCTGGCGACGGTCGCCTGGAATTCTTGAAAGGAGACTTAAAATGCAAATGCGCAAACTTGGCAATTCTGACTTGAAAATTACTCGAGTGGGCTATGGAGCCTGGGCCATCGGCGGCTCGGGCTGGCAGTTCGCCTGGGGATCGCAGGACGACAACGAATCAATTGCCGCCATTCACCGTGCGCTCGAACTCGGCGTCAACTGGATCGACACGGCCGCCGTCTACGGTCTGGGCCACTCCGAGGAAGTGGTCGGCCGTGCTTTAAAGAACTGGCGCGGCTCCAGACCTTACGTCTTTACCAAGTGCGGCCTGCGCGGGGATGCCAAGGGCGACGTGCAGAAAGTACTGAGCGCGGACTCGATTCGCGGCGAAGTCGAGGACAGCCTGCGCCGCCTTTCCGTCGACGTAATCGATCTTTACCAAATCCACTGGCCTCCCGACCCCGATTCACCCGAACTGGAAGAAGGATGGTCCACGCTCGCCGACCTGAAGCGCGAAGGTGAGGTGCGATGGATTGGGGTTTCCAACTTTAATGTCCAGCAACTACGCCGCGCCCAGAGCATAGCGCCAGTAACTTCTCTGCAGCCGCGGTATTCGCTGGTGCATCGCGAGATCGAAGACGAGATCCTGCCCTACTGCCTGAGTGAAGGCATTGGGGTCATCGTTTATTCCCCGATGGCTTCTGGCCTTCTGACCGGCGCCATGACCCGGGAGCGCGCGGCCAGGCTACCCAGGGACGACTGGCGCAAGGGGCATCCCGACTTTACCGAGCCGCAGCTCTCTCAGAACCTGTCACTCGTGGACCGCTTGCAAGAGATTGCCAGGCGTCACAACCGGTCAACCGGAGAGGTCGCAATCGCTTGGACACTACGCAACCCCGCTGTAGCAGGAGCAATCGTCGGCGCCCGCAACGCACGTCAGGCAGAGGGAGTCATGCGGGCTGGCGAGCTTCGCCTCACGGATGAAGAAGTAACCGAGATCGAAACGTTTGTCGCAGAGACCGCTGCGTGAGCGAGGGCAGTTGTGCCAACACAACTTCCGTCGGCGCCCTTCAAAGCACGACTGAGTTAAAGAGGAAAACACCGTGAACGAAGAGAGGACAAACCTCAATGTAGCTTTGGAACACTATCTTAAGTCTGGCCGGCAGTTCGGAGACGGCGAGAAGTTCTACCTCGTGGGCTTCGAAGCTGCTCTGCACGCCAGAAATCGCTGCAAAGAGTTTGATCAGATCGCGTCCGAGATGGCGAGCGACCTGGAAGAACTGCAGCAGCAATTTCCCGGGGTGGCAGTAGAGGAGCCCTTTACGCGCGGATTTCAGCAAGGACGGGAATACTACCAGCGCCTGTGCGATGAATCCAAACCGGTGTGACAGCTTCCCGGAACATTAAGTTCGATCTTCCCCTCACCTGCTGTTCGTTGCGAGATCGTTCTGCTTCTAGCCAAGCCACTGCGAGTTGGCGACGGTGCCGTCAAAGTGGTGAGTTGTTTTGTAGAGTTCGAACTGGCCCGCTTCCGCCGCCTTTGCCGTCTTTGCGAGAAGAGCTGCTACCTGGGAAGCATCCATCGGCTGAAAAGTTCGGGCGGCCTGGAGAGCTTGCTGAAGGATCGGAAGCGAATCGCAGCCGGTGATTACGACACTAGTGGGAAGATTCATCGCGTAGTGCAGACACTCAACTGCTGTAACGGTCTTGCTTTGGAGAATGAACGGGTCGCCCATGGGTTTCATGCCGAGAATTCCAACTCCGTCCTTGGTTAGGACTGGCAACACTTTCTTTTCGAAACTGTCGAAGTGGGCATCCATTACGTTGAGAGGCATCTGGACCGCATCGAACGTAAAGTCATGCTGGGCGGCGGTAGCCAGCATCTTCAAGTGAATGTCCGGACTCTTGTGGCCTGTGAAACCAACAAAACGGATCTTGCCCGCTTTCTTGGCTCCCAGGACGACCTCAATAGCCCCGCCTTTGGCGAAAATGCGATCCGGATCGGAATCGCGAATCACTTCATGGAACTGCAGTAAGTCGATTCGGTCCGTCTGCAACCGCCGCAACGATTCATTGATTTGACTTTCGGCGGCGGTCTTATTTCGGCCATCGATTTTGGTCATCAAGAAGGCCTTCTGGCGATAACCATCGCGCAGCGCTTTGCCCATTCGAAGTTCGCTCTCTCCGCCGTTATAGTCCCAGCAGTTATCGAGAAAATTGATTCCTCCATCGATTCCAGCGCGAATGATGCGAATGCTTTCGTCGGGGTCGCTCTGTTTGCCCAAGTGATATCCACCGAGTCCGATCATCGAAACGCTTTCACCCGTGCGGCCCAGGGTTCGATGGGGAATTCCGTTCTTGCTATCAGGTTTTGCGGCAGCACACAGCCTTCCCGCGATTAATAAGGATGCAGCAGTCATGCCGAGAAACTCTCTCCTGCTCACACCGGCGTCCTGGTTTGCGAGCATTCTGTCGGTCGCCGGGGACTGCTCGGAAGGAGCGATGCATGAGTGATTCGAGTCGCCATCGTTCGGAGTCATCGCAAGTCCTCCTGTGCACTTGCAGAAGCGAGCGTTATTAGCAAATACTATTCCTTGAAAGCACCCAACCGAGGCCCATTTGGCCTGCCTCGTCGCCTTGTCTTCGACTAGCCAGGCACGCGAAGCGGACTTGGCTCAGGAAGCCAATTCCGTAATCCCAGTTAATTCCAGATATTCCTTCTCAGGCAGTTGTAAAGATGCCGCCTGCACATTTTCCGCAAGATGCGAGATTGATCGGCGTCTACGTCATCTCGCATTAACTGCATGCGGCTCACCAAACGTCGTGATGCCGCTAAGCCCATGCGCTCCAAGGCTGTTCGGTTGGCGACATTAAGAAAACTAGCTGTCCCGAGTGTCAACAGGTTGATAGTGCTGTCGGCATTTGAACGGATCTCAGGCGCGTGCTGATGCTTGGGTCTCAACTCGCCTGTACAACAGCCGACGAGCCGCTGCTACAACGTCCGAATTTCTGTTCCCGAAAACCTGCTCTCCAACACTGGAACTCCCCGCCTGACCCCGTTTCGGAGACCGAGGACACTGCGTTATCATGTTCTCCCGTCAGGATTTGGTTGAGAACACCTTCGACGAGAACGAGGCCCGGCTGTGATCCCGCATAAATGGCGAGAAGTCTTTCACTTTTTGCCGACGGCATTGGCTCTCGTATTGCTCACCAACCTGGAGGCCCGAGAATGACGCCGGCAGCCGCCCCCACGGTCTTTGTGGTCGATGACGATGACTTGGTGCGCGCCTCCATCCAAGGCATGCTGAAGTCGGTTGGTTTGCGTTCCGAGGCCTTCGGCACGGCGCAAGAGTTCCTACTCAGCAAGCGACCGGATGGGCCAAGCTGCCTGGTTTTGGACGTGAGACTTCCTGGAGTTAACGGTCTGGACTTTCAGCGCGAGCTGGCTGACGCAGGTGTCCGGATTCCCATCATCTTTATCACCGGTCATGGAGATATTCCGATGACGGTGAAGGCCATGAAATCCGGCGCGGTCGAGTTCCTGACCAAGCCGTTCCGGGACCAGGACTTGTTAGATGCGATCCATCAGGCTTTGGATCGCGATCGGATGGCGCGTCAACAGCAGGTCCAAGTCGGCGAGTTGCGAAAGCACTACGAATTGCTCACCGCGCGTGAACGCGAAGTCATGATTCTGGTGGTTTCGGGTATGCTCAATAAGCAAATAGCGTTTGAGCTCGGAACCAGCGAAATCACCGTGAAAATCCATCGCGGGCACGTGATGCGGAAAATGCAGGCTGAATCACTGGCGGAATTGGTAAGAATGGCGGCGAAGCTGGAGCTGCCGCCCGGCAAGAAGTAGCTGGTCGCCCCTCGGGAACAGGTCGCGAATGAAAGTCTTTTCCGCCTGCGCAAGTTTTTATTTCACTCTACCCATCAAAGCCGATGCGCACATGAGTAACGCCCGCAGCTGATATTCCGGCCCTATACCAAAGTATGATTGCGCCGCCACCTAAGCATGATTGCGCCATCGTTGACCGCACTGCTAACGTTGCGTCATGGTGATCCGAAAGAGGGGGAACATGGTAGCAATTGTTGATGACGATGATTTGATGCGCAGCGCATTGCAGGGCCTGTTGAAATCAGTCGGCCTGCCGACGCAAGCGTTTGCGTCAGCGGAGGAATTCCTGAAGTCTGGCCAACAGCACGAGGTTGGATGCCTGGTCGCGGACATACGCATGCCGGGAATGTCCGGTTTGGAATTGCAGGCCAAGCTCAACGCTGATCAATGCAGGATTCCGACCATCTTCATCACGGCACACGGCGACGAGAAAATGCGGATGCAGGCCCTAAGAGCAGGCGCAGTGGAGTTTATGGCAAAGCCATTCGACGATGAAGCCCTGCTCGAAAGTGTCCGAGCAGCTCTAGAGCGTTGAGCCCAATAAAAAGCGTGCGTGGGGCACGAGGGGGTTCTCTGTGGCAGCTACCGAGATATTGCGGACTAGTGATCAATATTCGTACGAACGCAGATTCCAGCAGATCATAGGCAACAGTCCTGCGCTGGAAGCGGTGCTCGAACAAGTCGAACGCGTCGCGCCGACGGGTTCCACCGTGTTGATCCAGGGAGAAACGGGCACCGGCAAGGAACTCATCGCACAAGCGATCCACAACATCAGCTCAAGGTTCGGGCGGCCCTTTGTAAGATTGAATTGTGCTGCCATTCCACTGGATCTGCTGGAAAGTGAGCTCTTTGGCCACGAGAAGGGCGCGTTCACCGGAGCCATAGCGCAGAAGATTGGCCGTTTCGAGTTGGCCGACAAGGGTACGCTCTTCCTCGACGAGGTGGGTGATATTCCATCGGCACTGCAGCCCAAACTGCTCCGCGTACTGCAGGAACAGGAATTCGAGCGCCTGGGCAGCACCCGGACTCACCAGGTGGACGTGCGACTGGTGGCTGCAACCAATCGGGATCTGACACAGATGGCGAATCGAGGCGAATTTCGCAGCGACCTCTACTATCGTCTGAATGTCTTCCCCATCCTTCTGCCACCATTGCGGGAACGCCGCGAAGACATTCCAGCCCTAGTGACGCATTTTGTCGAGATTTTAGGCCGCCGGATGGGTAGAGAAATCGAACACATTCCTCCAGAAACGATGTCTGCGCTCAGTTCATATGAGTGGCCGGGAAATATCCGCGAACTGCAGAACCTGATCGAACGTTCCGTAATCCTCTCAAACGGTGGCGTGCTTCCCAATCCTTTGCATACCGCAGAAATTGAGCAGCGCGCCGCCATCTCTCTAGGTGCGACCACGCTGCGCGACTCCGAACGGACTCTGATTCTGCAGACGCTAGAAGGAGTCGGCTGGATAATCGGCGGCCCGAAGGGCGCAGCCGCCAAACTCGGCTTGAAACGCACTACGCTGATCCACAAGATGCAGAAGCTGGGGATCGCTCGGCCCGGTCTTCAAAGCGGCGAGAATGTGATGGGGCCAACGCTGCGGGGACCAGGCTCGCTGTCGCGATTGCAATAACGCCGGATCGGCCGCGGTATCCGTGCCCGCCGCGATGACTGCATCGCCACCATCCTGTGGGGTCTGCGCAACACGGCAGATCCACCATCTTTATGCGCTCAGAGGATGGACGCCGTCTTGAGCCGACGTGCGGCGGCTTTCGGCTTCGTTGGGCAGACTGAAATGAAAACTTGCGCCCCGCTCAGAGTTGGAGGTGGCCCACAAACGACCTCCATGAGACTCGATAATCGATCGGCTGATTGGGAGTCCCATCCCGGTACCGTGAGCCTTCGTGGTGAAGAAGGCGCTGAAGATCTGTTCGGCCTGCTGCTGCGGCAATCCGATGCCAGTATCGCTGACCGAGATCATCAACTGGCCATCCTTGACTCGGTGCGACCGTATCGTAAGTTCACGTGCGGTAGATAAGTCTTTCATGGCGTCGATGGCATTGAGCATCAGGTTCATGAATACCTGCTGCAACTGGATACGGTCTGCCATAACCCTGGGAATATCCTCGGCGAGGTCGGAGCGGATCGAAATCGAGTACCGGGCGGCCTCATTGCGCAGCAGGACAATCATTTCTCGAATGAGCTCATTTACATCAACCAACTCTCGCTGCAGAGTGCCCTTCTTGAACAGCAAGCTGATGCTGTTGATGATGTCGGCTGCGTGCATTACGTCTTTGACGATTCTTGCAGCGGTTTCGCGTGCCTCTGCGATGTCGGGGTCATCGCGTGTAAGCCAGCGCACGCAGGTCCGGGCGTCGGTGATGGCCGCGGAAATCGGCTGCTTGATTTCGTGCGCCAGTGACGCCGTCAGCTCTCCCATGGTGGTCACCCTATTTATGTGCGCGAGATCCGCCTGGGCCTCCCGCAATCGTTCGCGTTCTTCACGTGCCAGCTTGCGTTCAATGGCAATGCCGGCGAGGTGGGTGGCCATTTCCAGGGCATGGGTTTCAGATGGGTTAGGACTGCGCGGTTCGCGGCAATACATGGCAAACGAGCCCAGCGCTTTGCCCGAATGCGCCAGGATGGGAGTGGACCAGCAGGCGCGAAGCCCGTACGGCTCGGCCGTGCCTCGATACAGCTCCCAGAGCGGATCCTGGAGAATGTCGGTGACGACAACAGGCTCTCTGCGGTACATGGCGGTGCCGCATGATCCCGCCTTCGGTCCGATGCACATGCCGTCGATGGCATCGCTATAGGGCTTGGGAAGGCTCGGAGCAGCGCCATGCCGCGCGTGCCGCCCGTCCTCATCGAGGAGAAGAACAGAGCAAAGCAAGCCGGCAAATTGTGCTTCCACAACGAGCACCAGCTTTTCCAGTATTTCCTCCAGCGGAGCGTCGCGGGCTATCATCTCCAGAATACGGCTCTCTCCTTCACGTAGCGCCTCCGCCAGCTTGCTCTCGGTGATATCCGTCACCGCCCCCACGAATTCAAAGCTGCCCGATTCATAGTTTGTCGAGGGGTGACCCACAATTCGAACGTACTTCACCGAGCCATCCGGCACAAGCAGTCGATGTTCAAAATCAAAGGCCTTCTTATCCCCTACTGCTTGATCGAGCGTCTCTTGGACGAAGGCTCTGTCCTCGGGATGGGTTCGCTGCAGTATGACTTCCACCGTTGGTTTGTTGGCTGGGTCGCATTCAAGAATTCGAAACGTTTCGTCTGACCAGACGATATGCCCGCTGGAAACGCTCCAGCCGAAACTGCCGGTGTGACTCACTCTCTGTGCTTCCGCTAAATAGGCCTCGCTCCGCAGCAGAGCCTCCTCGGCGCGCTGACGTTGGAGTATTTCCTTTGTCAGCTCCCTGTTGACGGAGGTCAGTTGGCTGGTCCGTTCTACGACACGTTGTTCAAGCTCCTCATTCAGGCGCTTGATCTCGGCCTTCGCTTGTTTGTGCCCCGCGGTTTCGATGACATCCCAATCCCCGCGCCGCTTTGTTACCGCAAACTGGTGCGTTCGCACCACATCCAGGATTTCAGCGGCTCCGCATGCGGCGAGCGGGTACGTGCATAGTACCGCCAGACGCTGATTTGCGACGGCCTGGTTGACTGAGTCTTCGTATTCACAGAAGTCCTTCCAGTCCTTCTTTTCGAGCCAGGCAGTATCTCCGGTAACCCTTACGCCGACGTAACCTCTGGCCGATGCACGCGCGAGTTTTTCATTCCAACCGCCAATGACTCGGTTGAGATCGAACGTGCCATCCTGCAAATACCAGTCGCGAGCCGCGACAATCTCTATGCTTTGGTCCGCGAAGTAGCGGTCGAAGTCAGGTACGGCTTGTTTCAATGCATGCCTTGCGTCTTCCACAACAAGGGGTTCGGCAACCACCCACAGACAAAACTCCTGGCTCTCCAATCCAGCTTTGCAGTAGGAGACCGTTGTATCGAGGAGATCCGCTTTCGTTTCGTAGAAGAGGCAAAAGTGCGTACCCCAAGGCATGTCGCCGACGACGTCGACTCCGGTCTTCCGCATCTCGGTGGTCATCGCAGTAACCTTTCAATTTTCAATTTTGGGTAGCTGCTTATTGCTAGTGTGATGGCGGCGGACAGAGCGGTAGCGCCGTAATGCAAAATCACGGGCAGGGAGGTCAGTGATGAGGGGTCGCGCTCCGCCATGGTTTGCCTCACCCCGATCGCGCAGACCGTAGTCCGCGTATCATAGCGCCGTTGCTGCAGCTTGGCAAACCCGAGTGCCCCGCCCGCGGCGGTATCCGTCTTACGTCGAGATGCGGGGCGGGGAACGCGTTTGATGGCCCTCAGCCGGACCACCGGGACCGGCGGAGATCCTTCCAGGGACCGCCATCTGCGTAGCGCTCGGGATTCAGGATCTTCGAACGAGGGTCTTCCGCGGTGTCGAGCTGTAGGACCATCCACTTCGGATACGGAACGCCCGGATCCGACGCCGCGTCCAGGAGCCGGACGTCGTCGTCCGAGAGCTGAAGGTCTACGGCGCGGATGTTGTCCTCCAGTTGCTCAGCCTTGCGGGCAGCGACGATCACGCTGCTGACCGCAGGCCGTCCAAGCACCCACGAGAGCGCCACACGAGCCGGGCTTGCGTCATGCCGGCCCGCCACCTCCTTCAGCGCATCCACGACGCGGTAGCCCATATCCTTGTCGAAGGGCACGAACGCACCTGCTTCCGCGAAGCGTGTGCCGGCAGGAGCGGGGTTGGCGCGACTGTACTTGCCGCTGAGGAACCCGCCGGCAAGCGGGCTCCAGACCAGGATGCCGATGTTGTGATACTCAGCGAACGACTGGAACTCGTATTCCAGACCCCGACCGACGAGGCTGTAGTACATCTGTGCCGTTACGTATTTCTCTAACCCCAGGTGCTCCTGGAGCATTACCGCAGTGGCTGCCTGCCATGACATGAAGTTGGAGAGCCCGATATAGCGAACCTTTCCCTGGTGCACAAGATCGTCGAGCGTCCGCACCGTCTCCTCGAGCGGCGTGTTGCTGTCCCATCCATGCACCTGGTATAGATCGATGTAATCGGTCTGCAGCCGTCGGAGACTGCCCTCCACTTCGCGCATGATGTTCACGCGGGTCGCACCGCTCCGGTTGAAATTCTCGCTCATAGGGAGCCGGACTTTGGTGGCGAGGACAATCTCGTCCCTCACGCCCTTCAAGGCATTGCCCACCAGAGTCTCGCTCTCCCCGAGGCTGTACACGTCTGCCGTATCGATGAAGTTAATTCCCCTGTCCAGGGCTAGCTTCACCATGCGCGTTGTGTCCTCTTGACCCAGGTTGCCCATGTTCATCTTGCCGCCGAACTGCATCGTGCCAAGCGCCACGCTGCTGACGATGAGTCCGGTATTCCCCAGTTTCCTGTACCTCATCTCCTATACTCCTTCCGCTGCAAACGAGAATTGCGATAGCAACTACCAATTCGCCCCAGGTAACGAGTGGCAACCCATTAAATCCGGGCTTTGGCGCCCAACGCCATATCTACGGCCATGAGGACATCTTGATTGTGTTCGAGCATGTGACGTTCCAATCGGCGTCCGTATGGAATACTCCAATACCCCAACTTCACTGGGACGAGCTGCAGAGGCTGAGTCGATGATGTCGAAAGATGAGCCAAGGACCGTCGAACAGTTGACACCGTGACACGCTCGCTGACGGCCTTTCGCTTTTCCGTAAAGCTTTGTCGCCGGGTGCGTCCGCATTTTCAATAACCTGAAGTTGTGGTGCCACGATTGCA
>Ga0074044_10003938_pt1 | contig 12453 bp, 9 predicted proteins | sample BogForMeECP23OM1_FD_94443 | JGI IMG/M metagenome (GOLD analysis project Ga0074044, IMG submission 94443) | Bog forest soil microbial communities from Calvert Island, British Columbia, Canada - Bog Forest MetaG ECP23OM1 | ecosystem: Environmental > Terrestrial > Soil > Wetlands ...
ACCGGTGCTGGCGCAACAACTCTTCCTGACTTTGGGTGCGCTGCGGAAACAAGGGCTCACCATCGTCCTGGTGGAACAGAATGTGCACCTCGCACTGGCAATAAGCGACTACACCTACGTGTTTGCCGAAGGTCGAATCAGCATCCGGGGCAAGTCGGGCGACGTCGCAAGAATGGATGAAGTGCGGCGAGCGTACCTTGGACTCTAAGAGCAACTGGCTGGCACGCTCTCCGGCGGCGAACAGCAGATGGTCGCCCTCGCGCGCGGGCTCATGGCTGCTCCCAAGCTGCTTCTGCTGGATGAGCCTTCGCTCGGACTGTCGCCCAAGATCGTAGAGGAAGTTTTTGCCAAGGTGCATCAGATCGGCAAGTCGGGGGTCACGGTGCTGATCGTCGAGCAGAACGTCGTGGACGGGCTCAGCATTTCGGATCGCGGTTATGTCGTGGAGAACGGCGAGATTACCTTGCAGGGATCTCCGAAAGAGTTGCTCGGCAACGAGCAGATTCGGGCGGCGTATTTGGGCCTGTAGTTTGGCGTCAGTTACAACACGGAGCTGCGCGACTGATCGCGTGCCGTCTTGATAGCTCGGAAGCTACCGCCCCCTCACCACACCCTGCAAGTCTTTGCCGGCGTCATCGGCTGCCCTACCTTGCAGCCAAATTCCTTCCCGAACTCCGGCATGTTCACTAGAACTCCATTCGCCCGGAAGCGGTCCGGTGCATGCGGATCGGTCGTCGCTATCAGCCGTTCAAACTCCGGACGCCACTCGGAACACCAATCCTGCGCGAATCCCAGGAAAAACTGCTGCACCGGCGTATAGCCATCGGCAGACTTGTTCTTCAGATCAATGCCGTCTTGCGCAGCCCGCGCCAGGAACGCCATGTATGCCAGCCGCAATCCGCCGTTGTCGGCCGTGTTTTCGCCGAGCGTGAGCTTGCCGTTCAGCTTGGTGTCTCCCACGCTGAATTGCGCGTACTCGTCGACAATGCACTGCGCCTTCTGGTTGAACTTATCGCCATCTTCTTTCGTCCACCAGTCTTCCAGATTGCCATGCCCGTCGAACTTCCGCCCTTCATCGTCGAAACCGTGCGTGATCTCGTGCCCCATGAATAGCCCGATGTGTCCGTAGTTCAGCGCATCCGACTGTTTCGCATCGAAGAATGCCGGCTGTAGCACGCCCGCCGGGAAGTTGATGTCGTTCATGCTGGGGTTATAGTAAGCATTCACCGTCGGCGTGGACATGAGCCACTCGTCGCGGTCGACTGGCTTCCCGATTTTCGCCAGCTGCCGCCGCGACTCAAATTCCGCCGCCCGCAGATTGTTCCCGAAACTGTCGCCGCGTACAATTTCCAGCTTTGAGTAGTCGCGCCACTTATCGGGATATCCCACCTTGTTGGCGATCAGATGCAGCTTCTCTTTCGCGCGTGTCTTGGTCGCCGCGCTCATCCAATCCAGTGAGTCGATGTCGCGATCCATCGCCGCTTCGATATCGTGAATCATCCGCAGCGCCTTGTCCTTGCTGGCAGCCGGGAATTGCTGTTCGACGTAAGCTTTGCCCAGCGCCTCGGGCAGCGCTCCATCGGTGCTGCGGACACACCGTTTCCAGCGTACCTCCTGCTCCGGAGTGCCCACCAGCTTGCGTGCGTAGAAATCGAATTTTTCTTCATCCAGTGCCTTGGGCAAAATCGCTCCCGCAATCGAGCTGACCAACTGCCAGCGCAGGTATGCCTTGATCGCCGGTAGATCCGTCTCGGCGATGACCTGGTTCATGCCTTGGAAGAACTCCGGCTCGGCGACGTTGATCTCCGTGAACGCCGGAGATTCCGAGGCGGAATAAAGGCAATGCCAGTTGAGGGTTGGTGTAATCGTCTGCAAGTCTTTGACCGGCATCATGTGATAGATGTTGTGCGGATCGCGCTGCGCGGTGACGTCAAGCGAAACTTTCGCCAGCGCCGTTTCCAGTTTCATGATCGCCGCAGCGTCGCTTGCCGCCTGCGTTTCGCTCGCCCCGAGCAGCTTCAGTATGTTGGTAATGTGCCGCACATATTGCTTCCGAATCTCTTCGTCTTTCTCGCCAGTGCGGAAGTAATAATCTTTTTCCGGAAGCCCCAATCCGCTCTGGAACGCAACCGCAATCGTTCTGGTCGCGTCCTTGAAGTCCTGTTGCGATCCGAATCCCAAGAACGCATTCACGTTGATCATTTGATAGTGTGCCAGCAACTCCGGCAGCTGCTCCTTGCTGGTGAGTCCATTGATGCGGTCCAGCTCCGGCTGCAGCGGCGCCAGCCCTTTTTGTTGCACCGCCCCTTCATCCATGCAGCTGGCGTAGTAATCCCCAATCTTTCGCGTACTCGCGTTGCGTGACGGATCATCCGCCGCCGCTTTCTCGAGAATTCCGTGCAGCACCTGCCGGTTGTACTGCCCAATGTTGTAGAACTGGCCGGAGTACGGAGAGTCACTCGGAATCGGATGAAGCTTGCTCCAATTGCCGCAGGCGTACTGGTAAAAATCGACGCAAGGGTCGGCGGTCGTATCCATGAGGTTCTTATCCAGCCCAAGAATCAGCGAGAAAGTATGCGCGTCGCCGCTGCTCCCAGGTGCGTTGCTGGTTGTTTGCGCGAACACCATAGCAGCGCAAGCCAGGAATAACAGAAGGGCAAGAGTCTTTGTCGTCGAGAGCATCCGTTTCTCCTCTAAAAAGCACTAACTAAGGAACCAGTTTGCCCGGAGACCTGTCTCCGCCCGCTATTTCATGGGCGGCAGATACGGGATATAGCGGGCAAACAACCAGCACAGGAAGAACACGACCGGGATGTGAACGATCAACTGCAGCACTCCATATCCCACTATGTCCCTAGCCTTCAATTTCAATATGCCCAGCAGAGGCAGCATCCAGAAGGGATTGACGAGATTGGGCAGCGCTTCCGACGCGTTGTAGATCTGGACCACCCAGCCCAGATGTACCTGGTGCAGATTCGCGGCCTGCAGCACATAGGGCGCTTCAATGACCCACTTACTGCCGCCGGAGGGAATGAAAACGCCGAGCACCGCCGAATACATCGCCACCAGCAAGGGATATGTGTTGTGGGTGCTGATGGAAGCGAAAAGTTTCGCCAGTGCCTCCGCGATCCCCGTTCCCACGATCATTCCGAAGATCACGGCGTAAAACGGGAACTGGATCAGCACGCCGCCGGTGGCGGGAATGCACTCCGTTACGGCACGCATAAAGCGCTTCGGGCGCCAGTGCAACAAAAGGCCAACCGTGATGAACATGAGGTTGTAAGTATTCAGGTCCAGCGCTGCCAGCGCGCCTTGCGGCGAGGTGCGGAATACGTCCACCAGATACCAGCACAACAGCGCGGCAACCAAAATTGTGAGCAGTGGACTGTATTCCAGCCACTCGCCGGGCTTGCTCTTGGGCTCGAGGCTGGAACGAATCGGTTCATATTGGATGCCGTAGGATTCGGCGGTTCTGGCGTTCTCAGGAGACGGAGTGGACAGATAGGCGATCAACACCGATAGCACGATCAGGATCACGGTCGTCGCGATGCTTTGCCACAAGAATAGAGTTTGCGTGAGCGGGATCAGACCACTGATGTTGAACAATGACGGCGGCATGGCGGACTTGGTCGCCATCAGCATGGCAGCGGAAGATGACAGCCCCATCGCCCAGACGGCTCCCAGCCCGAGATACGCGGCGCCACCGGCAGCGCGATAGTCCAATCCCTTGACGCGATGAGCCAGTTCGCGAACAAAGAGTCCACTGAAAATCAGGCTCAAGCCCCAGGAGATCAGCGAGGTCAACATGGAGAACAAAGCCACCAGGGCGACAGCTCCCCGCGGCGTCTTTGGAATCCCGGCTAGAGCGCGGATTCCGCGATACACGAGCGGGGTCGAGGCAACGACATACCCACCGATGATGATCATCACCATTTGCATGGTGAATGGCACCAGGGTCCAGAAGTTCTTGCCACCCTGGATGGCGAGTTTAGTGGGAGCTTGATGAAGCAGAAGGCCGACACCAAAGACCACCACAATTCCCAGCAGCGCAAAAATCAGCGGCTCCGGAAACCAGCGCTCACTCCAGTTGGCGAGCCCCAGGCCAAAGCGGACAAGGGGTTGTTCCTGAGTTGGCGCTTGCTTTTCTCGTGGATTGTCCATATTCGATCCTTTCGGTTCGGCAGCGACCGCTGCCGAGTTGCGCTCGGCTGGACGGGCGAGGACGCCCGTCTCTCCACGATCTTCGCGTGGCTTGCCGGCGCTTTGCCGGAATACGCTCGCCATTGTAACGCATGTCGCACACGAGAATTCATTGTGCCGGTCTGCACGATGCGTGTAGGATGCTGTGGTTGGGACGAGCAGGATCGGCCACTTCTTTTGAACTGGAGCGAGTCATGAATACTTTCCCACTTTTGTTGGGCGCGCTATGCGTCTACGCCCTTGCCTACCGTTACTACAGTGCGTTTATTGCCGCGAAGGCCCTCGCGCTCGATGATCGCCGCACGACTCCGGGGCACACTTACGCGGACGGGCATAACTATGTTGCTTCGCCACGATGGGTGCTCTTCGGACATCACTTCGCGGCCATCGCGGGAGCAGGACCGCTGGTGGGGCCGACGCTGGCGGCGCAGTTCGGGTTTGCGCCGGGCTTCCTTTGGCTGCTGATCGGGGCCGTCCTGGCCGGGTGCGTACAGGACTTCACCGTGCTGGTGGCTTCGATACGTCACCGCGGCCGCTCGTTAGCAGATATTGCCCGCACCGAAATCAGTCACTTTGCCGGCTTCGTGGCGATGGTCGCCGTGCTCTTTATTCTTCTGGTCACGCTCGCCGGTCTCGGCATCGTAGTGGTCAATGCGCTTTCGAATAGCCCGTGGGGTGTGTTCACCATTGGCATGACCATCCCCATCGCCGTCATCATGGGGTTGTGGATGTTCAAGAGCCATGCCGGAAAGATTACGGTCACCGGCCCCAGTATCTTTGGTGTCGTTCTCTTGATCAGCAGCGTGATCGCCGGACACTGGGTGGCGCAGAGCGGAGCGGCAGCGGCGCTTACTTTCACGCCCCACGAGATCACGATCCTCATGGCCATCTATGGTCTTGTAGCTTCGGTTCTTCCCGTCTGGCTGGTGCTGGAACCGCGCGACTATCTTTCGACCTACGTTAAGCTGGGTACGATTGCCGTCCTGGTCATCGGCGTTTTCGTGGTTCATCCCAACATAAAGTTTCCGAACTTCACGCAGTTCGTTCATGGTGGCGGACCGATCATCAAGGGAAGTCTGTTTCCATTTCTCTTCGTGACCATTGCTTGCGGCGCGATCTCGGGCTTCCACTCGCTGGTGTCCTCTGGCACAACACCGAAAATGCTGGATAAGGAAACTGACGCTCGCTTCATCGGATACGGCGCCATGATGGCGGAATCACTGGTAGGTATGCTGGCTTTAATTGCGGCCTGCTCCATGTATCCAGGCGACTACTTTGCCATCAACACTGCGCCCGCGGTCTTCAGCCACCTGGGCTTGACCACGGTCAATCTGGATATGTTCTCCCGCGAAGTCGGAGAGAAACTCGCGGGGCGCACGGGAGGCGCAGTCTCGCTCGCGGTCGGCATGGCACAAATCTTTCGCGGCCTGCCCGGGATGGATCGTTTGATGGGCTATTGGTATCACTACGCCATCATGTTTGAAGCCCTTTTCATCCTGACTACGGTGGATACGGGAACCCGCGTGGCCCGCTACGTTCTGCAGGAACTCATGGGCAAAGTGTACAAGCCCTTCGGCAACACCGCCTGGCTGCCGGGAAATCTGATCACCAGCTTCTTCGTAGTTCTGGGCTGGGGATACCTGATTTACACGGGAAATATTTCCACGATATGGCCGTTGTTCGGAACCGGGAACCAGTTGCTGGCGACCATCGCGCTGGCGGTGACGACTACCTTCCTGATTAACATGGGCAAGCAGAAATATGCCTGGATTACAGGAGTTCCGATGTGCTTCGTGGGTGTCACTACGCTCACGGCGGGAGTGCTGTCGATCAAGAACATTTTTTGGCCATTGACCTCCAAGCCCGGTCAGGTATTTACCGGCTACCTGGATTCAGTCCTTATGAGCATCTTTATCGTGGGCGTAGTTCTCGTCGTATTCGATGCGGTGCGACGTTGGATCAAGACGCTGAACGGCGCCCCCGCGCCACAGGAGGCCTTCGGTCCTCCGCTCACCGCTGCCGGCGAAGTGAAGATGGGCTGCTGTTAGCTATCTCGATAAATCGCTTTAGGAGGGGGCTCATGGCGGACGCCGGATTGTGTATCCTGAACGTGTACACTTTGCGGCCGGAAGCAAACCATGCCCGAACCATCCGAATTACGCGCAGAGGAGGTCGTAGCACGCCACGAAATCGACCTCGATCGACTGAAGGACGCCTAGGGTTTGCTGGGCGTCGTTCCCTGCTCCTGGTGCAAGAAGTTTTTTCGCCGTTCCGATCCCGGCGCTCTCTTCGATGCCGGCGAACTGGTTTGCTACGGTTGCATTCCTGAATGGTGGCCGCAGCGCTGCGCGCAGCTCAGCATCAAAGACCGCGAAACCCTCGAGAGTAAGCTGGTCTTCTGGCTGCGTAGCCAACATCATGCCGAAATATTCAAAGACCCGGCCAAGCTCCCGGAGAGTTCACTGCAAGAACTACACCTTATCGCCAACTGCCTGAATGCCGCGGAACGGGAAAGTTGATGGGGAACGAGCGCTGCCGCTACTGCGAGGGCCGGGGGACGGTGTGGGTTATCGTTTCCCGAAGGCAGGCCTAGAAAAGAAAAAATGGTGGGCAGTGCAGGGCTCGAACCTGCGACCTCCTGCTTGTAAGTATTCCCACCGACTGCAGCAGCAAGTAGCAGGAAGAGCGAAAACAGCAGAAACGACGGCCCTTGGCGGCAGGCGCGCTCTTTCTGCTCGTCCGGGCATCTTCCTGCTAACCTTGCAAAACCGTCCCGTTTTGTGGGGAAACTTGTGGGGAAACTCGGCGGCCCGCGGCCTTGACTTTGGCCAACAGGAAGGGTGCACTCGCGACGATTCTCAGTTTACATTTTGCTACAAGACACAACGCATCGTAGCAAGAACGGACGAACCAGGATTTCTGGGAGTCGTCGATTCCTAGAACGGATCCTCCGCTGCGAATCCCGACCTTTGGGTTATGAGGGAAAATAAGCAGGCAACGCGGTACAACTCCAGCCTACTAACTGCAATGAAACCATAGAAGAGCTATCCCGCTCGTTGCTCCGTTTTGCCTGTTCTTGACCCTCGTTCGAGCACAATTCGAGCACACCGCCTTGCCACGACAGAAACTATCCTGCGAGATTTGCTCCGATTCCGATCTTCCGATCTGAGCTTGTTGCGACCCTGGCGACCACCGCTGGGTATTTCATCAACTGAGCCATCACGCTGCTGTACAGTTTTCGCCCCTGAGATTCGCAACCCGGAAAAGTAATCGATTTTGCCTACTGGCAAAGAAATCAGCGTAGCGCGGCCTTCCGCAACCGCACACTAGTCGCGGGCGTGCTCACGACCGAGAAGAGCATATTTGATCTATCAAGTGTTGCTTAGAGTACTGGCGACCGTGGAGAACGCATTGTTGGCGTTGCCGCCGATCAGTTTGACCGTGCCAATCACGATCACTAGGATTACCGCGAGCATGACGGCATATTCAGCGACATCCTGTCCTTGATCATCGGTGCAAATCTTGCGAAGAAACTCAACCATAGATATCCTCCGGGGGCAGGAACAAGGTTCCGGGGAACTTGCGTTGGCAAATAATGTCGCCTCGGACAGCGATTGTCAATTGCAAGAACAAGTCCTCTGGTCATGGACTTCTCCCCGCCCTGAATTCCATCACGATGTCGGGGAGCGCCCAAGTTACGAAGGTAATTGTTGTCTCTTGGAGCAGAACGCCTTCCCTCAGACGGATTTCGTGAGCGGTCGCGCCTCGCTCCTCCACCGCGCGTTCTCCGCATGATTTATTGTTTGGGCAACGCGGCGGCGGGCAAAGCCTACAACGTCGCCGACATGGCCTCGTTCCTGCAGGCCGCGCGCAGTGGGCGCGAACGACGCTTCTCAATCTCGGCGCACGCATGGACATCGCCGTCGCTGATGATACGGGGAATCACGAAAACTTCACTTTATTTTCATGATGAGCTGTTGCCGCACAGTTCTATTCGTCCTCAATCGGTGAATTCATGCGAGCGACTCGTTTTTCCTCTAATTCCCGTGCCAACCTCCTTCCGTCCTTCATTTGTTGTTCTGACACAGGCAAACTGTAGAGTTCATCGACGACACTTTTTGTGTGCTTGATCATAGTAGGCCGATCAAAAGTCGTAATTTCGCCGTTCGCGATGACATAGATCGCGAGGCGGCGCGCATCGCCGTCAACTTTTCCTCGCTTCCCTGCCTCTAGGGCAATCCGGCGTGGGGCACTTCGACCTTCGTCATTAAGATTGAGGCACGGTGGCTCGCGGATGCCTCGGCCTCGTGGAAGGTGGGCGCCACAGAGGCGAATAGCGTGCGCCCGTCGTCGCCCCCCAACATGCAGGCGAACACACCGACTCCATCGGTCTTGCGTTCCTCCAGGATGCGGCCGCCCTCGGCCACTCGAATCAGCCGACTGTGGGCGGCATCGGCCACCCAGACCGCACCTTCCGCGTCAAGACAGATCCCGTCCGGCGCGACAGCCACTTGTCGGAGTAGTTTACCGACATCAGTCGATGCCGGGGGATCGCCGAAGACAGCCCAAGACCGTCGCTCGCCCAATGAACCTAAGGCAACGTTGAAGGCACTAAGCCGGTTCATCATTGTTTCGGCCACGATCAGCGTGCGGCCGTCCGGGGTGAGCACCATGCCGTTGGGGAACCAGAGTCTGTCGGCCACCACCTTGGCCGTGCCATCGAGCTCAACGTAGATGAGCACCGTGGTTCGGGCTCGGGCGCCGCGTGTGAGATCGAACCCGAAATTGCCCACCCAGGCGCGACCGTCGTGATTGACGAGCATGTCGTTCAAGTGCCACGGGGCCAGCCCGGACAGATCGGCATGCTCGACGAGCGAACCGTCGACCTCACGCCGCAGGATCTTGCGGTCGCGCATGGAAACGATCAACACCCGGCCGTCGGGCAGGAACCCAAGCCCCGAGGGTTGCTGGGGTACGTGAGCCAATGTCTCTTCCGTGCCGTCCATGGCCACGGCGAGGACACGATGCGTGTAGAAGTCGGAAACGTAGAGCCGTCCGTCGCGCCATCGCGGGCACTCGGTGAATGACAATCCGCTGATGAGGGTCGTAAATTCCGGCATACCGATCCTCCGTGATCGCCTGCAGGCGTCAAGGCCTGATCCGGAGAGTAACATGGAGCCACCCATGGCCATGGGGACTCCCGACGACGTTGCGCCGAAGTCGGCATAGGGGGAATGTAGCGGCGTCGAATGCTGAGACAGCCCAGATTTCCGCGAAGCCCGTTTCGGGACAATGGCCAGCACATGGGCCATTTTGGGCCACCTAACTAAGTTGCGTCAATCGATTGACGACTTTCAACGCCGCAGCAGCCTAGAGTAGACACTTTCAAAGTTCCGAGACTGCTGAGACCCTCGAGACCCTCCGCGCCACTCTCGAAGCCATCAGCAGGTCAGGTCAATGGCCGACCTGGCGTCCACCGCACTCTATGGGTGACTGCCAACAAGAGTGCGCTCAGCCGTCGTCGCGTTGGCGCCGAACTTGCCGGAAAGAAGCATGCCCGCGTTAGGCACTACGGTTTTCAAACCGAGTTTCTGCAGAGTTTGAAACACGGTGCAGGTTGCCGCCGAGACGACCGGCAGGCCACTGGTGGCCTCCACAATCGGGACGGCGGCGAGAGACGGCATCTGCACACATGCGGAGAGCACGATGGCATCGGCGCCGCCAATTTTCAGGCGTTTGAAAATGTCCACGAGCGCCATAGGATCACGAGCCCCGACTTCCAAATTATCCGTAATTCCCAGCGAAATGCTGTCCACAATTTGGAAGCCTTCCACCTCGAGGTAGTCGCAAACCAGCTTGGTCAGCGAACAAACATAGGGTGCGATGACTGAAATCTTCTTCGCTCCCAGCATTTTCAACCCATCTACGAGTGCACCGGCGCTAGTCACGACCGGAGCCGGGGCGCCATTTTCTACGCTGGCATGGTGTAACCTGGCCTCGGATTGGCGATGGTAGCCCTTTCCCATGCTCATGATGGCCACTAGACAGGCGTAAACCAGCGCGTCGACGCGCGCGTCGGACAACTCCAGAGCGCAGCGCACAGAATCGCCGTCCATCGCGTCCAATTCTTCCTTGGTGACGCGCTTCATTCGCACACGGCTCGAATGAAAAGTGAATTGCTCGGGCTCTATGGTTTCGCGAGCGCGAAACATAGCGGGAATTTCGGCCTCCATCGTGATATTGGAGCTGGGGACTATCTGCCCAATACGATAAATCCGCTTCGACATAGTAATGTGTTCCTCTTGATCTGCCGTGCCACAAACGGCCCGCAAACTGCTTCGCCCCTCACTCCGGCAGGGGCCTCCCCTTGGTTTCCGGCACGAACCACGGCACAATTAAACCTATTATGTAGATGAGTCCTAAGGTCACGGCGCCGCGCGAAATGCCGCCAAACTTTTGGATCATGGTTCCTGCCAGAATTGGGAACAGCCATGCGATCAAACGAGTGCCATTGAACACGAAGCTGCACGCGGTAGACCGCACGCTACTGGTAAACAGCTCCGCCGGGTAGATGGCCATCCACGAATAGGCCAGCCCCAGCGTGAAAAAGCCATTGACGAATGCCACGAACATCATGGTTTCGACAGTGTGGGTCCACAAGTATGTGACCGGCGTCATTACCAGTGCTCCGGCATAGGTCAGGAACAGGAACTTTCTGCGTCCGATGGCATCGATGAGAAAGCCTGCGATCATGTAGGCGCTGACCGCGCCGATGGTATACAGAATCGCAGCGCGGTTTCCCCACTCAACAAAATTGGCATAGTGCTGGGCCTTGGCCAGTTGCTGGGTGTAAGCGGGCAGCCAACTGGAGATGGCCCACCAGCCAACCATGGTGGCCAGTGACAGGAGAAAAGTCAGAAGCACACGACGACGACTCTCGGGCTGGCGGAAGATTTCCGTTATCGTCAATGGACGCCGAGCGGGTTTGCTGGCCGCTCCCTTGTCTTCGTCGGTCGCGGCCCAGCGTTGCTCGCGGATGGCCTTCAACCAACGCTCCGATTCATTGATGGCACGGCGAATGTAGAGGGTGAAAAACGCCGGGATTGCGCCGATCACAAACATCAACCGCCAGGACTGAGTTCCCAGAGGATTCATCCGGCCGATGGCCCACCAGACCAGGGCGGCCAGCAGCGTTCCCCATCCGAAACCCGATTGCAACAAGCCAGCCCCTTTGGGCCGGGCGCGATCGGGCCAAGTTTCGGCCACCATCGCTACGCCGGTACTCCATTCGCTGCCCATTGCCAGCCCGGTAATGAATCGGAGAGCCGCTAGCATGAGAAACGTCTGGCTCAGAGCGGTTAGCCCGGTAAATAGCGCGTATAAGAACACCGACCAGATCATCATTCGCTTGCGGCCCACGTAATCGGCCAGGGTTCCGCCGATCAGGCCACCGATGCCCCACCCCAGCAGGGTCGTACTGATGGCAATGCCCGCCCAAACCGGCGCCGACTTCAGTTGTTCGGGCCGCAGCAGTGTCCGCAGTGCGAATGGAAGAGCTACGAACAGGGCGTATGACTCGTAGCCGTCGAAAATCCATCCCAGAAAGCTAGCAGCAAGTACGCGCCAGTGCGTTGGGGTGAGCCCCGTGCACCAAACCTGCGGCGATGATCGGACTGAGGCCACAGAGTTCATAAAGTTCTTCCTCCACGAGCGCTGCTTGAGAAGAAGTCTGGCAGGTAGTGTATCTCGCCAAAACGCCGTACACCCGCAGAATAATGACTTTTACGAGGATGAACGGCAACGCTCTGGGATATGCAGCACGCGGAAGGCTCGCAATCAATCCCGTTGCTGCCCTGCCTCACAAAACAATGATCCATGAACTCATGACCTGGCGCACGTGGTTTTAGGGCACACCACCAATCTGGGCGATTGTTCCTGGATGACGGCCTGACCGGAAATTATTCCGGGCCAGAAGTCGGCTTCGAGGAGATCTCCCCGAAGCCCGTTTCTGGCCAATCAATAGACGTTGATAGTTCGGTGGCCACAAGGGCGTTTATCGGACCAATCTGGAGGCATTGCCATGGCGCCGTTTCAGTAGGATCGAATTACTTGGGTAGCAGCGGAAAGCCCGTTACAATGGCTGCATTGCCCCCAGCCGGGGCCCGCACTACACTGTCGCGGAGGTTTCTTATGGCCGACGTTGCCTACGTCTCTAACATTCACATCGAGCGCATCAAGGGACCATTGCGCGTC
>Ga0074044_10003940_pt1 | contig 12450 bp, 13 predicted proteins | sample BogForMeECP23OM1_FD_94443 | JGI IMG/M metagenome (GOLD analysis project Ga0074044, IMG submission 94443) | Bog forest soil microbial communities from Calvert Island, British Columbia, Canada - Bog Forest MetaG ECP23OM1 | ecosystem: Environmental > Terrestrial > Soil > Wetlands ...
GACAGCCGAAACCGAAACGGCAAAGATTGCGCGAGGCTTACGTGACAGGGATATGGAGCTTCTTGCAGACCTGGTGGAGCGCTGTCAGCATCGACTGGTGCGCTACCTGCTATACCTCACCGGCAGGCGAGAGTATGCGGAGGACCTTGCGCAGGAGACCTGGATTCGCGTGCTGCAACGGGGCAGCCAGTACAACGGGCGCCAGCGGTTTGATCCATGGCTATTCGCGATTGCCCGCAATTTGGCAATAGATTACCTCCGGAAAAAACGACAAGGGGTACAGACAGCTTCCTCGCCAAACGATCTCGATGCAATGCTGCTGTTACCCTCTTCCGATCCTTCCCCATTCGAAGACGCGGCCCGAAGCGAAGACGCAATGCGTCTGGCCGGACAACTGCACATTCTGTCACCGCTGTATCGCGAGGCTTTGCTGCTGCGGTTTCAAGAAGACCTGTCTCTTCAGGAGATCGCTCAGGTTTTGGGTGCCCCTGTGACAACGGTGACGTCCAGAATCTATCGCGGTCTTGCCGCACTGAGATCCGCATTTGAGGAAGGGGGTGATTCGCCTGGAGTGTGACAAGAGATTTCGCGAGCTCATCGACAGGTCTTTCGTAGAAGAGGTTGCAGAGGGCGAAAGACAGCTCATCCATGACCACATCCGCGGCTGTGATGGCTGCCAGCGCTACGTCGAGCTGACTGCGCGTACGATTCGAGGCTTGCGGGAATTCACCTTTACCAGGGAACCAGATTCGAATGCCAAGGTCCGTGAGATTCTTGCGCATCACACCGGGACAATGCGACAGCACAACGTGCAATTCAGGATCTGGGCTGCATTTGCTGTAGCACTCTCGATGTCATTTGTCGGATCGGCACTCGTGTACCAGGTGACCCAGCGCCTGGCGGTCCCAATGCATTTTGACGCTGCTCAAGTCCAGGCAGGCGTGCTCGTCTTTTGGCTGCTGCCATCTTTTTGCTCGGCCTTATGGCTGCTCGCGGCTCCTCGTGAGAATAGAGGTATTGCATGACACAGCAATCAGCGGTGCTTTTGATAGCGTTCTTGGCCGGGCTTGTAGTTGCGGCTGTCTTATTGGGAACCGCAAGACGGAATGTTTTACCCAGGTCTGCAATGGTCATCGCAGCACTGGCGATCCCGATCTGGGTAGTCTATTTTGCTTCCAGCCTGGGCCGTTCCCTACTTGCTTCCCAGGGATTTCTCAGTACCATGCCGGAAGCGCTTTGGTTTGGCTTAACGTTTGGCGTCTTCACCGCAGCTTTTTTCCTTGCCCTCGGATATATCTATGGGGACGCAAAAAGGCGTCAATTGCCTGCTTGGGCCTGGGTGCTTGCCGCTTTCCTCATACCCAATTTGATTGGATTCATCCTTTATTTTGTGTTCCGAGGGCCTCTCCTTGGGCCTTGCAGTTCCTGTGGCAAGCCGATTCGACTGGGAGAAGCATTCTGCTCACACTGCGGATGCTCGCAGGGTTCCAGTATCGGACGCATCACAGCTGACCAGCGCACAATCTGAAGTAAAAAAGGTGGTAATAACCTTGCATCGCACAAAACGGAGGACGGTATGAAACGTGAGCGCGCCTTACAGGTAGTGTTGGGGTTGGTGGGCTTGTTTTATTGCTTTTGGGGCTATTTCCTGTTCGACGTTCTGTGGCACGCTAGTTGGCTTAGCGGGCATAACGACGTCATGCCCATGTTCCTGAGCCTTAACACGGCGCTCGGGCCCTGTTTGTTGCTGGCCGTTAAGCACCCGGCCCAGCATCGCTTGATGATCGCCTATGGGGCGTGGTCAAGCCTTGCCCATGGCTTCACGATGACAATCATGTCCGCGCAGGCCGTGGCACACGGGATGCACAGGCAGGATAGTCCCCAGGACATTGTGATCTTTGTCGCAATTGGAGTCACGCTGCTTGCACTCCTCCCGGCAAAACAACCATCGCCCGCCGGCGCGCCAATCACTGAGCCGCGCGTTGCCGAACACTAGAAGACCTGGTCAACCGCCCCGCGCATACCGAGATGCAGGCAAAAACCGGGGACCGGAAAAACCGGGGGGAAAACCGGGGACAGACGGAATGTTCACCAGTTTTTCTGCCGGGTGAAGAGGCCGGGATGCGGCGGGGTGCGCCACTTCTCACGCTTTTCGAGAAGTGGCCTCTGCGGATACCACGAACCGCCGCCCCACCCTCGCGCGTTTTGTGCGCAAGTGTGGGATTCCACGTAAGCGTCCAGCCAGGGCCTTTGCATTTTGCTTTTGGGTGGCGCAGCGGTTTACCGCTGCGATCAACGCCCTATTTTCAGTGCCGGCTTTACAGCATGCGGAAAAACTCCGATTCGAGCAGGTTTTCGGGAAGGGCACGACTTCAGTCGTGCCGTAAGTCGTTAAAATGGGTTCGCGCTTTAGCACCCGAGGTGAGCTTTTTCTCCTCCAACGACTTTTTCCGCAACCTCTTTAGCCGCTGAGGCAACGACGCGCCGAGCAACCGGGTTTTTCAGAAAACTGTTCAGACAATCAAGGTCGGACGACACCCGCGCACGTTCCTGTTCCAGCATGCCCCGTGCTAGGCTTTCCTGAGGGAGGCAATCCCAATATGACTCCAGAGTGTTTCTTGGAATGGATGAGAGCCCTTGGAGTACCTCTGTGGATTGCGCCGCGGCCGAACTGCAGCAGCGAAGTGTGGAAGATATTGCAGAAATTTAAGTTGGGTAATACAGGCCGTTTTGGTGGCTACCCAGGGAGGCTCCCCAGAAACGTTTGGAAGGCGTTGATTCACCAATACAACCCGGGTCAGCAGGGAGTCACGCCAAAGAACGGACACGACTATGGAAACCCTCGCGGTCCAAACGACCTTATGTTCCAGTTGATGTGGCTGAGTCTCCCGCAATCCCAGCCTAAGGAGAGTGTCACGCACAAGATAATTTTTCTTGGCTGCGCAGCCAACGGTGCGTCATCGCAACCCGAGGGTTGTGACTAACGATGATGCGCTCTGAAAAGGCAGCTACGCGACTCGCCATACTAGGAAAGCTATGAGGATGACTGTAGTAGGTTGGCTAGGTGTGATCTTCCTATTCACCATCGTGATCGGCGTATTCTGGTACTGGGAGGGGGAGAATTTCAGCGTTGGTACTGTGTCTGGAACATACGACCTTAAACTCAGTGAGGAAGCATCAACTTTGGTTCTCAGGCCGGATCACAGCTTCCAGCAAGAGTTAGATAGTGCTGGGATAGTGAGGCGTGTTGAAGGTAGTTGGAGAATCTCCGGCGAGGGTCACATTGCGTTCTCAAGAGAGTTTTTGCAACTATCGGGCGAAGAGATGAGTCCCGCGGGACAAGCCTACGGGCAAATTGAAAACTGGTTTGGCCTAGTCTCAATCACCCTAGCTCCGAATCCGAATGGCCCGAGATTCCACAAAAGATTATTTCGCTGATGGGGCTGGCCCATCGGCGAAAACAGCCCGACACGGTCTCGATCCCGGCCCAACGTTTAATTGTCACCTCCCAATTTTCCCTGGCGGTATGTCCCCGAAGCTCGACGAAGACAGTAAGCAGATCATGCAACTGGAGTTCGGACAAATAATCTCGTCCGTGACCCGAGCGTTTGGCCTCCCGTTGAACGGGCGCAAAAAGGCTTACAACTTGGAGGGGACAAGCCGGCTATGACCGGTAAAGTGTCCCAGAGTTCGAGCATTTCCTAAAGCTGGATGATTTCTCGAAGCACAAACGCTTCCCCTTGACACGAGTCCCCCACTTCGAAGGCCCCCAAATCCAAAAAATCCCCTAAGTCCTTTATTTCGATATCTTTCATCTAACTCCTTTAGAATCAATGATAAATCCGAAAATTTCCCCTAAAATCTTGATTCCCAAAGATCGATTGCAGGGCTATTTCGATACTAACCAGTAAACATCAGCCAATTTCGACCGCAGCCCATTCGCAGCCCCAACTGCAATCGAAAATTTATTTTCGCTCACGACTCGTCGTGATTCTGTTCAAAATCGACGAGCCCGCGCAGTGGCCCCAACCAAGGTTCGTAGCGTCTCCAGCGCTCGACCGACGTTCGATAGATCGGTTGCCGCGTCTGCCACTTGCTCGGAGTCTTCACCGCCCGCGGATTGCTTTCCGGCCGCAAGCACGCATCGTCCCAAGCCAAGCCGCAGGCCGCGATGATGCGCCGAATAACTGGTTCAGGCGCGCGTGTCAGTTCCGCGTAATCGACCTCGATGAAGCGATCCGCCGGCAGCACGCGTCGCCAATGGTCGGTGAGCCGCCTGTAGCACCGGAAATACTCCACCAGTTCGGCGCCTCCGGTCGGAAACGCCAGGCTCGGATGGAAATGAGTTTGATGAATCGACAGCGCCGTGTCGACCGCCGCGCGACGGCAATGGATGATCAGTGCGCGCGGAAATGCCAAGTGAATCAGCCCCGCCCAGAGGAAGTTGAACGGCATTTTGTCGGTCACGCGCGTCGCCTCCGGCGCGATCTTGCGCAGCACGCGAAGGTAATCCTTCGCCGCCTTGGCGACGAAATCCTTGAGGAGGAAGTCATTGAGAACGACTGGCTTCTCGCTTCCGGCCGCAGCGTTCCCGGAGAAGCCGCAACGAAGCCAGTCCGCCCCGCACGCGTTCCAGAAGTTCAACTCGTCGCCCGCTCGAACCTCAGGATGCATGGAGACGATCTGCTCGACCAGAGTTGTGCCGGATCGCGGCATGCCGACGATCAGCACCGGCGTCGCATCCGAGCTGCCGAGCTCGTGTGCCTGCGCGATCCATTCCGGCGTACAGCGGCCAATCATGCGGTCGATCTCGGTGGCAAACGCCGCCGAGTCGAACGGCACCGAGCTGCGACGCACCGCGTCTGCCGCGTCAAGATGCTGCATGGCCAGCGAGTAGTCGCCCAGGTCGTCGGCCGCCTTGCCCATCGCGAGGTGAAGGCGATGACGATGCGATGCGTCCAGCCCCGGCGTGTTCAACGCAGCTTGCATCGCCCGCATCAAACCGCCATCAGCGCTGGTGACGGGGCGACATCGCACCAGATCGTAGTAGCTTCCCGCCAGCAGCGGCGCAATCGCGACCGCGCGTTCGAAGCAGGCGCGGGCCTCGTCGAAACGGCCGAGCTCAGAGTGCAGATTGCCCAGCAAGTCATACGCCATGGCGTTCTCCGGATCGGCCGCCAGCGCCTCTCGCAACACTTGTTCGGCCTCCTGATTGCGCTCCTCGATCAGCAGCGCCCGCGCCTTAGCCAGGCGGCCATAACTAGTCCGAGCCGCGCTCCCCGCCGCGCGGCGGAAACAGCCGATCGCCTCCTCGCGATGGCCGAGTGTGTATACCAGGGCGCCAGCACGAAACCAAGCCTCCGCCAACGACGGCTGCAACTTGGTGGCGCGATCGTACGCAGCGATTGCCCCGCCGAGATTGCCCAGCTTCTCCAAGGCGATTCCCAGGCGGAAATATGCATCGGTGTAGCGCGGGTTGCTGGCGACGGCACGTGCAATGCCGCGATGGCATCCGGTACGCGGCCCACCTCGAGGCATGCGAGGCCGAGATCGTGTTGGATGATGGAGTTCGACGGCTGCAGCCGCGCTGCATCGCGCAACGGAGCGATCGCATCGGCTGGTCGCCCAGCCTTCAGCAACTGAGTGGCCAAGGCAAGCAGAGACGCCACGGGCTGTGACGCGATCGGGTTTGGAAACTGGGACATAACGCGGACCTGGAATGACATTAAGGCTGATGTTCAATCTCCGAACGGCTGCTTCAGACGCGCCGTCTGGCGGATTGGTACTTAGCGGACCCTGACTGTCGCCTTGCACGTTATCAACGGAAGATGAACGGCTTGTAAATACCAGCCGCTCCCCGATTCTCGCGCCTTAATGCGCAGGAACGACGCTCAGCAACGTTCTTTTGCGGTTTCGGGAGCCGCTAAGGCACACTTGGAGAAGTATTTCCACGCTTTGGCCATCGCTGGCAATGTACCTGAATGGTAGCGTCGCCCCGGGTTTTTGCGCATCCAACAATGGTAAAATGGAAGCTCACACTATGCCCTTGAAAACATTGTTTTTGAATCCGCCTTCGTTTGAGAATTTCGACGGAGGCGCAGGTTCGCGCTGGCCGGCAACGCGCGAAATCGAATCGTACTGGTATCCCGTCTGGCTCGCGTATCCGACCGGAATGCTCGAAGGCGCGCGCCTTCTCGACGCCCCGCCCCACCACATCACGGCGGAGGAAACGATTCGCACCTGCAACGACTACGAATTGCTCGTGCTCTTCACCAGCACCCCGGGCTTTGTCGGCGACGTCCGCATTGCCGAGGCCATTAAAGACAGCAACCCGCACATCAAGATCGCTTTCGTTGGACCTCACGTCAGCGTGCAGCCCGAAAAATCTTTAATGGATTCCAAAGTGATCGACGTCGTCTGCCGCAAGGAGTTTGACTACTCCATCGTCGAATACGCGCAGGGCAAGCCGATTGAAGATATTCTGGGCATCTCGTACCGCAAGAATGGAGCGGTCGTGCATAACGCCGACCGGCCTACAATCCAGGACCTTGATGCCCTGCCGCACGTCACCGACGTTTACCGCCGCGATCTCGATGTGCGGCGCTACAACGTGCCCTTCCTGCTGCAGCCCTATGTAGCTCTGTATACCACTCGTGGATGCCCGGCACAGTGCACCTTCTGCCTCTGGCCGCAGACCCTCAGCGGACACCCGTGGCGCAAACGCTCCACAGACGACGTGGCGCGTGAAATGGCCAAGGCCAAAGAGTACTGGCCCTACGTAAAAGAATTTTTCTTCGACGACGACACGTTCAACTTACAGAAGGCCCGCACCGTAGAATTGTGCGCCAAGCTGAAGCCGCTGGGTCTGACCTGGTCCTGCACCTCGCGAGTCACCACCGACTTCGAAACACTCAAGGCGATGAAAGAGGCGGGATGCCGCCTGCTGATCGTAGGCTATGAATCCGGCGACGCGCAGATTCTGAAGAACATCAAGAAAGGCGCGACAGTCGAGCGCGCCCGCCAGTTCACCAAGGATTGCCACAAGCTCGGACTGGTCGTCCACGGCGATTTCATCCTCGGCCTGCCCGGGGAATCTCGCGAGACCATCAAGAACACAATCAACTTCGCCAAGGAACTGGACGTGGAAACGATTCAGGTTTCGGTGGCGCACGCTTACCCCGGCACCGAACTGCACGAGTTCGCCATGAAAAACGGCTTCATCACCAGCGAGTCGAAGATGGTAGACGATGGCGGCCACCAGATGGTGCAAATCGAGTATCCCGGCCTCCCCGCCTCCGAACTGATGGAAGCGGTCCACCATTTCTACGATCAGTATTATTTCCGTCCCAAGGCCGCCTACCGCATTCTGCGCAAAGCGATGTTCGACAGCGCCGACCGCAAGCGCCTGTACAAGGAAGCACGCACCTTCCTGAAACTGCGCTCGCAGCGCAACAAGTGGGCCAAGGAACACCGCAAGGATGAAGCGCCTGCGCCGGCACCAGCCAAAGCCTAGGGAGAAGCATTGAATCATTGTTTCATTTAGACATTGAATCACTAAAGGTCAAAGGCCCTTGAGTTTCCAAATGTCTCAATGATGCAATGTCTCAATGATTCAATACTTCAGTGACCTTTCGCAAATACCTCGTTCTGGCGGGAGTCGCCGTCTTCGCCACCGTGGGTGATTCCCTGCTGGCTCGCGGCATGAAAGGTCTCGGCAACGTAAACGTCTCGCTGCACAATCTTTCCGGCCTGCTCCTGGCCATCCTTAATCCATGGGTAGCTGCGGGAATCCTTTTGTTGCTGGCGTTTTTTTCTTGCTATATGGCGGCGCTTTCTTGGGCCGACCTCACCTATGTGCTGCCTGCCACATCGCTGGGATATGTGCTCGTCGCTTTGGTCGCCCATTTCGGTTTTCATGAAGTCATCTCGTGGACACGCTGGCTGGGAATCGGGCTGATCACTGCCGGCGTGGGCTTCGTGGCCGCTGGCCCGTCGGTCACGCCCATTCACCATGGCGAGATTGCGGACGTTCCCAGCCGTACTGTGTTCCCCGAGGCGAAGTCATGAGCGACCTCTACGCGTGGGCCGCGATTGGGCTAGTCAGTGTGGCATCGACCACGGGAGACGTGCTGCTTTCCTACTCCATGAAACGCGTGGGCGACGTCGGCGAGCTCTGGAAGAGCCGCGGCCCCTTGGTCGTCGTGGGCCGCGTGCTTACAACGCCCACCTTTGCTCTCGGAGTGCTGGCCATGGCGGTCGCCTTCTACAGCCTGTTGTTCGGCCTTTCGTGGGGCAATCTTAGTCTGGTTGCTCCCGCATCCGCCTCGCTCACCTTCGTGTTCAACGCGGTGGCCGCGCGCATCTTTCTGCAGGAACGCGTGGGGCGACGGCGTTGGATGGCGGCGTTGCTGGTAGCAGCCGGCGTGGCCCTGATGGCATTCTGAAACGCGCTACCCAAACAAGTTGACGGTGATCACGAGCGACTCTCCGCTAATCCGATCCTGACCGGCGGATCGAGGTTGTCCTCCACTTTCCATGAACGCTTCTCCCGAAATCTCTGCCTGCAAAATGTCGCCGAACGAAGGAAAGCGCTCACTCAACATTGCCGCCTGACGCTTCCCGGCTTCCAATTCTCTTCGGAACGACTCCCCATCCATCTCGCGACGGACATCTCTGAGCTTAGTCGTAATCGCCTGCAACTTGGCTAAATCCGTGATCATATCCGCGAGCAGGTCCCTGCCACCCGCGCTCAGGTGAGTAAACTCCACCCCGGTAACGGAGCGGCCCCGAACCGCCCTGACCTCACCCACTGCCCGGAATGAAGCCGCATTCACGCGCACCACAATTTCAGCCCGCGTGCCGCAGTCAATCGGCACCGTAGTATCCACGCAGCATCCATGAAGGCTCAGGTCGCGAATTCTTGCCGGAACAAAAATGCCATCGGAAGGCAGCTGGCTGATCTTCGCAAAACCACCGCAGACAAATCGCGCACTGCGGCGGCGGTCGTTGTCGAGACCGTCGTTCCCTAAACGATCATGGTTTGAACGATTGTCGGCTGAACGATCGTCGGCTGAACGATCGTTGGCTGAACGATCACGGTCGGCCGGATTCTCAGGCATGTTGATAAGATCGTGTACCGGGCCAGTTTTCTTTAGCAAGACATCCAGGTAACCAGGATTGGAAACTGAAGTAACGGGTCACGAAGGTGCGTCGTAAAGTACTTCAGCCGACGAAGTTAAATCTCATCCAAACAGCCGCATGAAGCCGCTCGGCGCCAGATCGGGGACGACAAAGCTCGCCGTCTTCGCGCCGGCAAACCGGCTGAGTGCTTCCGCTGCCAGGTAGCCGCTGCGCACGGCGCCTTCCATGGTAGCGGGCCAACCGGTCGCGGTAAAATCGCCCGCGAGAAAAACGCGCGGCCATGCGGTCTCCGGCTGGGGCCGGTACTGGTCGATTCCCGGGCGCGGCGAATACGTCGCGTGCACTTCCTTGATGACCGTTGATTTCAGCAGTTTCGCTTCGCGCGCAGCGGGAAAAAACTCTTGCGTTTCTCGCACCGCCATTTCGATGATTTCATTTTTCGATTTTTCCACCAGGCTTTTTGATCCGCTCACCACCAGTTCGATATAGCTCCCGCTTCCGTTTTCCCGCGCCTCAATGAGGCGCGATTTATGAAACATCCATTGAATCGTGCGATCCAGCAGGACGGCGTGATCCAGATCGCTGATCTGGCGGTCAAACCAGAGGTGAATCCCGGTAATGGGAGATGTCTGAAACTGAGCCAACATCGCCACCAGCGGCGCGGCCGCGGGCGTCTCCGGCAGAAGGCGTGCCAACCCGTCAAAGGGAACGGCCGAAACCAGATAATCGAAGCCCTGCTCTTCTCCATTGGCAGTCACACGAACCTCAGACGCCTCCGGCCGAAATGACTCCACGCCCGCGCGCAGTCGAACCGCTCCTCCGCGGGAGGTAATATAATCGGCCGCCGAAGTGTACAGTTCCGACAGCGGAATGCTGGGGATCCCCATTTCCCTGGCATTCTTCGACTTCATCGACTCGCGCACCACCTGACCGGCGTAGGCAACGGAAATCAGGTCGAGATCTTCACTGAGCGCGCTGATCAGCACCGGTTTCCAAAAGCGCTGAATCGCATTCTCTGTCTGCCCATGGCGCTGCAGCCACTTCAGGAACGATTCTTCCGTGTCGCGCAGTGGCAGCGGAATCATGGCTGCCATCGCGCGCGCGATCGCCAACTTATCGGACGCATCCAAAAACGGAAAGGCGAGGAACGACGGAGTCGTATGCAAAGGAGCCGGCAGGAACGATCCCTTCAGAACCGAACTGCGCCCGCCCGGTTCGATGAATGTCATCGTGTCGTACCAGCGGATGTTCTTTTCCACAGCGATGCGGCGGTAGAAATCGAGCAGATTGGTACAGCAGGCGAACAACACGTGCTGGCAATTGTCGACAATTTCGCCGGTGCCGGGATGCTGATAAGAAGAAGCGCGCCCGCCCAGATAAGGACGTCGCTCAAAGAGCGAAACGCGAAACCCGGCTTCGGCGAGAGCGCAGCCAGCGGCGAGGCCGGCCAGCCCACCGCCGGCGATCACGACTGTGGAAGTATGTGTCAAATCAGAATGAGTCGCATCAAGATGAGTCGTAGCAGGATGAATCGGGGGCCGCATCACACCAGACGCTTCACGATTCCCTTCCCAAGAACAGTTACCTTCTCGCGAACCGTTAATCGGACGCGCTCGCTGAATACGTCATATTGTTTCAAAGCAATTTTCTCGAGCAGGCGGCGATAGATAGTAATCAGCACCCATAGAGCTGGCTGGCTGTCTTCATGCACCAGCGGGATCAGTTCTTCTCCGGCGCGGTAGCAGTCGCGAGCGCGGTCGGCTTCCAGCGCCAGCAGCGGACGGATGCGGGCAGCGTCAATATTCGGCGCGGCCAGATCGGCGACCGAGAGACCACACTGCGCCAGATCCTCTTGCGGAAAGTAAACGCGGCCCATGGCGACGTCTTCCTTCACGTCGCGAATAATGTTCGTTAGCTGAAATGCCAGACCGCAGCGTTCGGCAAGCGACTCCGCCGCAGGGTCGCGATAGCCAAAAATCTTGATGCAGACAAGACCCACCACTGAGGCCACGCCATAACAATACTGGCGCAATTCCTCAAAAGTCTGGTAGCGCGCGACGAGCGGCACATTGGCAGACAACTCCGCGTGGCGCGACTCAAGATCCGCGGCGGTACCGAACGCAAGCTGGTCGAGGAGTCCAATCGGAATCTGGTAAGCGCGCTGCGCATCGGTCAGCGCCAGCAGCACCGGATCGTCGGTCGGCTGCGCCGCCAGCGCGCGGTGCACTTTGTCTAGCCATTCCGCCAGTTTGTTCTGACGATCGTCAGGGCTTAGCGTGTTGTCATCGACAATGTCGTCGCAACGCCTCATAAACGCATACACGGCGCTGATGGCATTGCGTTTTCGCCGCGGCAGCACCACGAACCCGTAGTAGAAATTCTTCGCCGCCGAGCGCGCGATATGCCGGCACACGGAGTACGCCATGTCGAGTTGCGAAGCCGTAGGCGCAAATTGTACGGGCGGATTCCCCACGGCGGTGCTCATCGTTCTTTCTCTTTTTCCGGCGCCTTCTGCAGCCGATTCCCCCGCAGCTTCCCCAGCGCCGCCCGCGCCACAAGAGCCAGCTTGCGGGTCTTCGAAATTGCGGGACGTCTGCCCAGCACCGCGTAATCTTGGCGCTCGATGGCGTTCAGAATTTCCTGCCCGCCCCGGCTGAAGAGCTCGATGTCGATGGCCAGCGCGCTCTCTACTTTCGCGGCGAGCGGCAGGCCCTGCATAAACCATTCGCGCCCGCGTGCAACCTCAAACTGCATCATCGCGCGAAACGCAGCAGTGTTTTCGCCGTCGCGGATTCCCTCTTCGCTCACGCCGAAACGCCGAAGGTCTTCGAGCGGAAGATAAATTCGCCCCCTGGCAAAATCCGCGCTTACGTCCTGCCAGAAGTTGGCAAGTTGCAGCGCGGTGCAGGTGTAGTCGGAAAGCAACTGGCGCTCGGCATCGCGGTATCCGCAGAGGTAAAGCACCAGATGCCCAACCGGGTTCGCCGAATAACGGCAATAACCCAGCAGATCATTAAACGTTGGGTAGCGGCAGATGCTTTGGTCCTGTCGAAACGCCGTCAGCAGATCCGCGAACTCATGTTTCGGAATCTCAAACTTGCGCACGGTTTCAGCCAGCGCAACCAACACGGGATGCCGCGCGCGCCCGGAAGCACCCTCGTAGCAAGCATCCAGCTCCATCTCCCACTGATCGAGCAACTGCAGAGATGCAGCGGTGTCGCCGACCTCGTCGCTTAAGTCGTCCGAGATGCGGCAATACGCGTATACATTGAAAAAATGCTGCCGCAGGCGTTCCGGAAGAAACCACGA
>Ga0074044_10003941_pt1 | contig 12450 bp, 11 predicted proteins | sample BogForMeECP23OM1_FD_94443 | JGI IMG/M metagenome (GOLD analysis project Ga0074044, IMG submission 94443) | Bog forest soil microbial communities from Calvert Island, British Columbia, Canada - Bog Forest MetaG ECP23OM1 | ecosystem: Environmental > Terrestrial > Soil > Wetlands ...
CCCAAACAAAATTAAAGCGAGGAAGCGATGTCGGCCAAGTACATCTTTGTAACCGGCGGTGTGGTCTCGTCATTGGGTAAAGGTCTGGCGGCGGCGTCCATTGGATGCCTGCTCGAGAGCCGCGGCCTCAAAGTCAATCTGATGAAGTTCGATCCGTACCTGAATGTCGATCCGGGGACGATGTCGCCGTTCCAGCATGGCGAAGTTTTCGTGACGGACGACGGGGCGGAAACCGATCTTGATCTTGGACACTACGAGCGGTTCACGCACGCCAAGCTTTCTCGCGACAACAACTGGACCACCGGGCGGCTTTACGAGCAGATCATCGCCAAAGAGCGGCGCGGGGATTACCTGGGGAAGACGGTGCAGGTGATTCCGCACGTTACCAACGAAATCAAGGCGGCGGCGAAGAAGGTGGCGCAGGACGTGGACGTGGCGCTGATTGAAATCGGCGGCACGGTGGGCGATATCGAGTCGCTGCCGTTTATTGAAGCGATTCGCCAGATGCGGCAGGAACTGGGGCGCGATAACACTTTGTTTGTCCATGTGACGCTGGTGCCGTTTATTGCCGCGGCTCAGGAACTGAAGACCAAGCCTACGCAACACTCGGTCAAGGAGTTGCTCAGCGCCGGAATTCAACCGGACATTCTGCTGTGCCGCACGGACCGTTTCCTTCCGAAGGAGATCAAGTCGAAGATTGCGCTGTTCTGTAACGTTGAAGAAGAAGCGGTGATCACGGCTAAGGACGTCGCCTCTATCTACGAAGTGCCTATCGTGTTCGCGCATGAAGAAGTGGACACGCTGGTGCTGCGGCGTTTGAAGCTGGAAGCCAAGGATCGCGATCTTTCGAAATGGAACGATCTGGTGCACCGCGTCTACAACCCGAAGGACGTGGTGCGGATCGGCATTGTTGGAAAGTATGTGGAGTATGAGGACAGCTATAAGTCGCTGAAAGAGGCGCTGGTTCACGGGGCGCTGGCGCACAGCCTGAAGCTGGAATTGAATTGGATCGAGGCCGAGGGTCTGGAGACGGACGACAAGACTTATGAAGCGCAGTTGGAGGAGTACGACGGATTATTGGTGCCGGGCGGATTCGGCAAGCGCGGCATTGAAGGCATGCTGAAGGCGATCCAGTACGCGCGCGAGAAGCATGTACCTTATTTCGGGATCTGCCTGGGTATGCAGACGGCTTGCATTGAGTATGCGCGCAACGTTTGCGGATTGGCGGATGCCAACTCCAGTGAGTTCGACCCGGCGACTCCGCATCGCGTGATCTACAAACTGCGTGAGTTGCGGGGCGTGGAAGAACTGGGCGGCACCATGAGGCTGGGGGCTTGGCCTTGCAAGATCGAGCCGGGGACGCTGGCTTACCAGGTGTACGGCCAGACTGAGATCAGCGAGCGGCACCGGCATCGTTACGAGTTCAACCGCGAGTATGAAGAGACGATGGTGGCGGCTGGGTTGCGAATTTCCGGGTCGACTCCGGATGGCACTTACGTGGAGATGGTGGAGATTCCGGGGCATCCGTTTTTTATCGGGTGCCAGTTTCATCCGGAATTCAAATCGAAACCGCTGGAGCCGCATCCGCTGTTTAAGGCGTTTACCGGCGCTGCGTACGAACACGGACAGAAAAAGAAAGAGCGGAAAGATGCGGCCGTGGTGGAAATGTTTCTGCGGCCGGAAAAAGTGGGGAGAAGATAAACCATTGAGAAATTGAGGCATTGAGTCATTAAATGCCTCAATGATCTAATGCCTCAATGATTCAATGACCTTATCTTTCCAAATCGACAACGTTCGGGTTGGCTCCGGCGACTTGTTTCTTATTGCTGGGCCGTGCGTGATTGAGAGTGAAGATCATGCGCTCCGCATGGCAGAGATCATCAAGGGTGTGGCGCGTTCGCTGAATTTCCCGTTCATCTTTAAAGCGTCGTACGACAAGGCGAACCGAACTTCGATCCGCAGCTATCGCGGGCCGGGGATTAAGGAAGGACTGCGCATTCTTAAGAAAGTTAAGGACGAAGTGCACATTCCAGTGCTTACCGATGTGCATCAGGTGGCCGATGTTGCGGCGGTGGCTGAAGTTGTGGACGTGCTGCAGATTCCGGCGTTTCTCTGCCGGCAGACCGATCTGGTGGTGGCGGCGGCGCTCAGCGGGCGTCCGGTGAACATCAAGAAGGGGCAGTTCGTTTCGCCCTGGGACATGAAGCACGCCGTCGAGAAGTGTCGTGATGCGGGGAACAGCCAGGTGTTTCTAACCGAGCGCGGATCGAGTTTCGGCTATAACAATCTGGTGGTGGATATGCGGTCGCTGGCCATCATGCGCAAGTTCGCTCCGGTGGTGTTTGACGCGACCCATTCCGTTCAGCTGCCTTCGTCGTCGCATGGTGATGAAGATCAACCGGCGGTGAGCGGCGGGCAGCCGGAATTTATCCCGGTGCTGTCGCGGGCGGCGGTGGCGGCGGGCGTGGACGGAGTGTTCATGGAAGTCCACGACAATCCGAAAGAAGCGAAGAGCGACGGAGCCAATGCGCTCGACACGCGAAATCTGCGCGGCTTGCTGAAGGAATTGCAGGCGGTGAAGAAGGCGCTGGACGTGGCGCACGTGACGCCGTAGCGTCATCTCATTTCTGAATCTGCTACTATTCCCGCGTCATCTGTACCTCATCGCGTATGCATTGGTGGGCATCGATCGCCGGTATTGCTCTCATCTTCGTCATCCTGATGGATGCGTTTGAGACCGTGGTATTGCCTCGACGCATCCGGCGGAATTTTTTTCGCATTTCGGTCCTGTTCTACAGGAAGACCTGGCACCTGTGGGCCGCGGTGGGGCGGCATATCAAGTCCGACAACCGGCGCGAAGGCTTCCTGGCCTACTTTGGACCGATATCGGTGTTCCCGCTGCTGGGTTTTTGGGCGCTGGGGCTGATTTTTGGGTTTGCCTGCGTGCAGTACGGGCTGGGCGAGCACCTGACACTGGGCAACGAAAAAATCACGTTCGGGAAAGTGGTTTATCTCAGCGGCGAAACTTTCTTCACCCTGGGCTACGGAGACATCACGCCCAACAATACGGCTGCTCGCGCTCTTTCCGTGATGGAAGCGGGCATGGGCTTCGCGTTTCTCGGAGTGGTAATCGGATATCTGCCGGTCGTCTACAATTCGTTTGCCGAGCGCGAGACGGAAATTTCTTTGCTCGATGCGCGCGCCGGATCGCCTCCAAGCGCGGCAGAGTTTCTCGGCCGGTTGGGATGCTGTCCGGAGCAAACCGTGCTCGATGAAATTTTTCGCGACTGGGAGCGCTGGTGCGCCGAGTTGCTGTCGAGTCATATTTCCTATCCCGTGCTCGTTTACTTTCGGTCGCAACACAGCAATCAATCCTGGTTGAGCGCGCTGACGGCGATGCTTGATGTCACTTCGCTGGTCATGACGGGCGTAGAGGGGATTCATCCGGATCAGGCCAAGCTCACGTTTGCCATGGCGCGGCACGCGGCCGTCGATCTGGCGCAGGTGGTGAATGCGGAATACAGTCCACATGATGCCGACCGACTGGTGGCGGCGGATTTAGCCCGGCTGCATGAGGGACTTGCGGGGCATGGGGTGAGTTTGCGGTCTGCTCCAAATGACGACGAGGACGCACCCGACCCGCTGGCGGAACTGCGGCTTCTTTATGAACCCTATGTGCAATCGCTCAGCCGCCGGCTTTTGATGACGCTGCCGCCATGGATTCCAGCTGAACGGAAGAAAGATAACTGGCAGGCCGGGCCGTGGGACAGCGCGATTCAGGCGCGGGCGCTGGAGCATCCGGGACGAGCGGCGGACGATCATTTCTGATCGGGTGATCGGGCCGTGCCAGTAGCGGGGTCAGGGCTGGGAGGCGGGTACATCCGCTACCCGTACGATGACGCATTCAACTTGTTTGCCGCTGGCGCTCTTCACTTTGCCTTTGTTGCCGCCGACCTCGTATTTTATGTCACTGCCCACCACGAAATCGGTCGCTTTCAAGGACTCCTTTTCGTTGGTGCGGCAGGTGTACTGCTTACCCAATGCTGCGAAGGAAAGATCGTACTGCTGATTTTTGTGGGTTTTCTTGTCGGTTGTTCCGGCCGGCTGGAAATCCTTCAGCGTGGTTGTGCCCTCGATCTTCGATCCGAACGCGGCCGCGATCGCCATTGTCAGGATGAGGAGCGCATCTGAAAAACGCTTACACATGATCCCACCTCCGAGTTGATTGTACGTTGAGGAAAGGGATTGCTGCCACGGATTACGAGGCGTTAGCGGCTTTCGCCGGGAACGCGCACCCGCCCGCGGTCTCCACTACAATGTCGGCATGAATTCCGTTCAGCGGATTTCTCTCGCTGTCTTCGCCGCTTGTACTCTAATCACTTCCCTCGCGGCTCAGTCCGCTCTTCCGGCCATCAGCCATTGGCAGCGCGCCTCGGACACTCCGATTGTCTCCCCTCAAGGCGATGGCTGGGAGTCGGCTGGAACCTTCAATCCGTCTGTCGTCTTCTTTCACGGCAAGTTTGTTATGCTCTACCGCGCCCAGGATCGCGCGGGAACTTCGCGCATGGGCTATGCCGAGAGCACGGACGGCATCCACTTCCGCAGCCGACCACAGCCTGTGTTTTCGCCAGAGATGGATTACGAAAAAGACGGCGGCGTCGAGGACCCGCGTCTAGTCGAGTTCGGCCGCACTTTCTACCTCACCTACACCGGCTACAACAAAAAAGACGCCCAACTCTGCCTGGCCACCTCGAAGGATCTGGTTCACTGGAAACGCCTGGGTGTGATTCTTCCCGCATACAAGGGCAAATGGTACCAAGGCTGGACCAAATCAGGAGCCATCGTTCCCGAGAAGATCGACGGAAAATACTGGATGTATTTTCACGGCATCAGCACCAAGATCGGCCAGGTGGGACTGGCGTATTCCACCGACCTCATCCACTGGACCGACGCGCTCGACCAGCCCATCCTTCCGGTCCGTCCCGGAAACTTCGACTCGGCTGTGGTTGAACCCGGTCCCGCGCCCATCCTCACGCCAAGCAGCATCATCCTGCTGTACAACGGAGCCGACGATCACCTCGTTTATCGCACCGGCTTCGCCGTCTTTGACCGCAAGGATCCAAGTCATCTGCTCATGCGAAGTTCGGATCCCATATTTGCACCCGAGAAGGATTGGGAGAGGATAGGCCAGGTTCCGAACGTGGTGTTTGTGGAAGGGGCCGCGCCTCAGGGCGATCACTATCTCTTCTATTACGGCGGCGCCGATAAATACATTGGTGTAGCCCAGGCTGAAGTGTCCTTGGGTGGACGGTAGGAATTGCTGGTGGAATCGCCTGGCTTTGAGGGAAGATCGCCCGATGGCCCGATCATCCGGTGACCCGATGTTTTCCTGCTTCTGCTAACATTTCCCCTTCATGAAACACTCAGGCGAAAAGGTGGTGCGCATCGAGGCGGAGGCTTTGCGGGCGCTGGCGGACCGGCTGGCGGGTCCAATGGCCGGGGACTTCGACCGGGCGCTCGAATTGATGTTCGGCTGCCGGGGCCGGGTGGTGGTGACGGGGATGGGAAAGAGCGGGCTGATCGCTCGCAAGATCGCGGCTACGTTGAGTTCGACGGGGTCGCCGGCGCTTTATCTGCATCCGGTGGAGGCGCTGCATGGCGATCTGGGGATGATCGTGGTCGGCGATGTGGTGCTGGCGCTTTCGGCGAGCGGCGAGACGGAGGAGATTCTGCGGCTGCTGGCTACGATTAAACGGCTGCAGGTTCCGCTGATTGCTATGACTTGCGATTCCGTGACCTGCGACGACATTGCTGAAGGCCCAGCGGGGCGGAGCCCCGCCACCACACGGGCTTCTACTCTCGCGGCTGCCGCTGATGTGGTTTTGGATTGTTCGATTTCTCAGGAAGCTTGTTCGCTGGGGCTTGCTCCTACGGCTTCCACTACCACCATGCTTGCTTTGGGCGACGCTTTGGCGGTGGCGCTTTCGGAAAAACGTGGGTTCAAGGAAGAGGACTTTGCTAACCTGCATCCCGGTGGAAAGCTGGGGAAACGGCTGGCGCGGGTGGAATCGTTGATGCACTCGGGAGACGCGGTTCCCCGAGTGACGGCGCAGACGAAGATGCCGGATGTGATTTACGAAATGTCGCGCAAGAAACTGGGCATGACGGCGGTGGTCGAGGGCGACCGTCTACTGGGAGTGATCAGCGACGGCGATCTGCGGCGATTGCTGGAGCAGCGTGGCAAGGATACGCTCGACCTGACGGCGGGGGATTGCATGACGCGGGCTCCTAAGACCATTGGACGGCGGGAGTTCGCGGCGACTGCGCTGGCGCGCATGGAAGAGATGAAGATTACGTCGCTGGTGGTGGTGGATAGCGATGGGCGTCTACAGGGGATCTTGCATCTGCATGATCTGTGGGGGACGGAGATGGTTTAGCACTCGGCTTCGGTGGCACGAGGCTGAGCTGCCGCTCGGCTGGACAGCCGAGGGCGGCTGTCCCTACGTCAATCAGGCTTAGTGGCAGAAGCGCTGTAGTTTTGGCGGGGGCGGGGTGGGGAACTCGTCAAACTCCCCTTCCCATCCGGAACACCCGCGCGCGGAGACGGCGCGAATCACTACCTGTTCCATCTCGTGGGCTTTTGCGTGCGCTTGCGAGATCTGGTCGGGCGTCAGATCGCTGCGGTTGAGTTCGCCGAGATCCGCATTGGCGGCAGTATAACCGGCGTCGGCCGCAATGGTGTACCAAATGTAGGCAGTAAAGCGATCTTGAGCAATGCCGCGACCATCCTTGAGTGTTTTGGCGTAGAAGTACTGCGCCTGGGGCAATCCCTGGTCGGCGGCAATCTTATAAAGCCTTGGAGCCTTGGTGTAGTCTCGATCCGCCATCAGACGGCCGAGGTAGTAGGCGCCGTACGCGTTGTTCTGGTCGGCGGAGAGCTTGAGCCATTTCTGGGCCGCGTCGAGATCACGGGGTACGCCGCTGCCGAGGAAATAGCTTCGTCCGGCTAGCCAACCGGCGAGTGGGTCGCCTTGCTGAGCGGCCTTGCGATAGAGGTCGACCGCTTCGCTCGGAGTGCCCGTGGGCACGGTTCCAGCTTCGTAATAGTAAGCGAGCGCGATCTGGGCTGGTCCGTATCCGCGGTCGGCGGAACGGCGGAAGTAATCAACCCCCAGCGAGTCATTTCGCGAAGTCCCAACGCCGGTGATGGCGTCCACTCCGCGATCGTAAAGGGCTTCCGGGGAAACGCTTTGCGCAAAAGCGATTGCGCTCCATAGCACGAGAATTGAGGACAGAATGTTTCGACGCATGGATAGGGGTTTTCCTTGATGATGGTTGCAGCAAGTATAGGAAATGCGAGGGGCGATGTGGAGTTACGAAAGTAGGTAGGACGGCGACGATTTCAGAAAAGCCGCATATGTCCGCGCATTTTGCCCAAATAGCCGTGTTTTATGGGGTCATTTTGCTGGTGGGTATTTGGCCTGACGCGCTTTTAGCTTCGCGCTTATACCACAAACCCTCCGCTGACATTTAAGGATTGGCCGGTCACGAAGGCTGCGGCTTCCGTGCAAAGAAACGCGACCACCCTGGCCACGTCTTCGGCTGTGCCGAGTCGACCCAGCGGATGCCGGCTCAGCGCGCGTTCCCTGGTAGCGGGGTCGGCTAGATGGGTTGCCGTCATATCGGTCTCGATGTAACCGGGCGCGACCGCATTTACGCGGATTTTGCGAGGGGACAATTCCAGCGCCCAGTTTCTGGTGAGCGCATCGACTCCGGCTTTTGTGGCGCCGTAGAGGCTGCGCCCTCCGGCAATGGCGGTTCGACCTGCGGTTGAGGAGAGATTCACGATGCGGGCGCCATCGTTAAGTCTCGGCAGGACCGACTGTGTCAGCCAGAACATGCCTTTTAAATTCGTATCGATAACTTCATTGAGCAAGGCTTCGCTGGTTGAGCCTAGCGGTGTGGATTTCCAGATACCGGCGTTGTTCACGAGAATGTCGAGGCTCCGGTGGCCGAGTGACTCGACCATGCGGGAGATCGAATCTGTCGATGCGAGGTCGGCTTGGACGAGGATGGCTTCTGACTGCAGTTTCGCGGACAACTCTTCCGCTGCGGTCCGGTTGCGATGGTAGTGAACGATAAGCCGAGCGCCTTCCGCATCGAGTGCCTGACAAATCGTACGCCCGATTCCACGTGATCCTCCGGTCACCAGCGCCACTTGGTTTACCAGGGTATTCGCCATATGAGCAGGCCGAATCATTCAATCAGCTGCTAACTGTAGCGTTCGCGCATGAAGTCGCCGATCGCCGTGTAGGCGGCGGTCAGGGTTTTTTCGTCGGGGAGGAAGACGATGCGGAAGTGTTTTGTCCCCGAGCGCTGGCCGAAGCCGGAGCCGTGGACCAGCGTCACATGCTTCTGGCGAATCACTTCGGTGACGAAGACGTCGTCGCCTTCCGGGATGTCGACGCTTGGATACGCGTAGAAAGCTCCACGGGGCGCGACGCAACTTACGCGCGCAGTTTCAGCGCACCATTTCATGGTGAGATCGCGGCGGCTGCGCAGCTTGCGCTTTACTTCGACAAGGTGATCCTGCGGGCCTTCGAGCGCGGGCCTGATGGCGTACTGCTCGGGATGGTTGGCGCAGAGGCGTGCCCGCAGCAACTTGTTCACACCTTCGAGATACGGCTTGATCACGGATGCTTCGCCGCTGGCAATGCCCCATCCGATCCGCCATCCGGGGGCGAGGTAATTCTTGGAGAGTCCGCCGAAAGTAATGACCGGGACATCGGGCGCGACGGCGGCCATGGCTACGTGCGGGTCGGCATCGATTATTAGCTTGTCGTAGATTTCATCCGCAAAGATGATCAGATTATGGCGGCGCGCTAGTTCGGCAATTTGCTCGAGCATCTTTCGCGTGCAGACTGATCCGGTCGGGTTATTGGGATTGATCAATACGATGCCGCGCGTCCGCGGCGTGATCTTTTTCTTGATGTCTTCGAGATCGGGCTGCCAGCCATCTTCTTCGTTCAGGTAATAAGTGTTCAGTCCGATTTCGAGTTTCGCCAGAACCGCGGAATAGAGCGGATAGTCGGGGCAAGGAGTGAGCAGATTGTCGCCGGGATTGAGCAGCGCGGTCAGGCAGATGTCGACCGTCTCACTGACTCCGGAGGTGACGAATACATCCTGAATGTTGGTGATACCCTTGCGGGCCGCCTCGCCGCGAATCGCATCGAGCGCTTCCGGGATGCCTGACGAACCGGAATATCCATTCTTGCCATTGCGCATGGCTTGATAGACGGCTTCAATCATGTGGGCCGGGGTCTGGAAGTCGAAGTTGAGCGGGTCGCCGATATTGAGCGGCAGAATTTTGTGTCCTTGGCGGGCGACTTCGTCGGCGACACAGGCCAGATCACGAATGGCGTAGCGGACGTTCTCCAGACGAGCGGCCGGGGCAATTTCGCGGAGTTGAGTGACGGACATGAAGGAATTCTAATCGCAGAGGGGGCGGAGGGCGCAGAGAAAATCCAGGCAAGCTTGTAAGATGGCATACATTTGACGCGACCCGCAAAAATTGTGAAGAATACGCTTTTTTATGGGGAGGAGTTCGATGCGCTGTGCAACGTTGGTGTTAGTGGCTGGCTTCGCGGTGGTGGTTCCAGGAGTGGCGCAAGAACAGACTATGGCGCCGCCGGGGGATTGGCTTCATGGAATCACGTCCGGGAAAAACGTGGTCGTCGACCTGACGTACCCGGTGAACGAAAAATTTCCGCCGTGGCCGGGGGATGACCGCGTGTTCGAGGCGAAAGTGAACGCGACGATGGAGAAGGACGGATACTTTACGCGCAGCTTCTGGATGCTGGAGCACTATGGAACGCACATGGATGCGCCGGCACATTTTCCGCCGGGGAAGATTACGCTCGACGAAATTCCAGATACGCACTTTTTCGGGCCGGCGGTGGTGATCGACGTTCGCGAGGAGGCGGCCAAGGATCCGGATTACCGGCTGACGGTTGCTCGGGTTAAGAAGTGGGAGGCGGAGCATGGGCAGATTCCGAAGGGCGCGATCGCGGTGTTGCGAACGGGATGGGGCTCTCGTGTTCCCGATGTGGCGCGCTACCGGAATATGGACTCGAACAAGGTGATGCACTTTCCCGGGTACTCGGTGGAATCCGCGAAGCTGCTGATGGAACGCGGCGTGGTGGGGTTGGGGATCGATACGCTGAGCATCGACTACGGCCCGTCGAAAGACTTCGAAGTGCATCGTGTGGACCTGCCGGCAGGACTCTACAACCTTGAAAACCTGGCGAACACAGAGTCACTGCCAGAATGGGGCGCGTATTTGATCGCGGCTCCAATCAAACTTGCAGGCGGGTCGGGCGGGGCGGTGCGTGTGTTCGCGGTGCTGCCTCCGAAGTGAACACTGAGATCGCAAGCGGCAGCGGGGTGTCGGCGCTAAGGCCCTCCCCTGCATGGAATGAGGCGCGGTTCAGTGTGGGTTGAAAGTGAAGGTGACGATCTCATTGCTGGAGGACGTGGACAGGGCATATCTCCACATCATCACGGCCTTGGCTGCGCACTCGGCGAGAACCGGATTGCCGCCCATAATGTCGACGTTGGCCACGGTTCCGTTCGCCAGCACCCGGGCACGCAGGCGAACCTTTCCGCCAATTCCCTTGCTCTTTAGGACTGCGGGATAATCAGGTTGTTGCGTCTGAATGACCTTCCGACCGGAGGACTCATCAGGCCGGGCTTGCGCCGCTCGTAACGAGCCTGGGACCAGGCAGAACAGCAGCAGGGCCAACGTCAGCATCCGATTATTGTTGTTGGTCCGTGAACCGCGGCCGACATCGTAGGTCAATCTGTACCCACTTGGAGGGCCGAACACGCATAGACCCTGAAACGCTACGGTAAGCGCTTCGACAGCGAGCAGCAAGATCACTGATGGAGGCGTCCAAAAATACGCGGACGCTTTCGAGATCGCGAGCTGCGTGATGGGCATAGACTGCCAAAAACCTAGAACCACAGGGGTCACAGAGGTGCACAGGGGCGCACAGGGCACCGAGCCTTTGTGTTTCTCTGTGTCCCCTGTGGTTAAGAATTACTCCGCGCGATCGATCTGCGCCTTTTGCAGCTTGTCGGAGTAATCGACGTAGACGGACTTCCATTCGGTATAGAAGTCGATCGCGCCGATGCCGCCCTCGCGATGGCCGTTGCCGGTGGCCTTGGTGCCGCCGAAGGGCAGGTGAACTTCGGCTCCGATCGTCGGGGCGTTGATGTAGGTGATGCCGGCCTCGAGGTCGCGGACGGCGGCGAACGCTTTGTTCACGTCTTTGGTGTAGAGCGACGACGACAGGCCGTACTCGATGTTGTTGGCGATCGCGATGGCGCTCTCCAGGTCGTCGCAGGGAATGATCGAAACCACCGGGCCGAAGATTTCTTCCTGCGCGATACGCATCTTGGGATCGACGTCGGTGAAGACGGTGGGCTCAAGGAACCAGCCATGCTGGTATTCGCCCTGATCGAGCCGGTGACCGCCGGTGACGAGCTTGGCGCCTTCGGTTTTTCCGATCTCGATGTAGTTCAGGTCGGTCTTGAGCTGGTTCTCGTTTACGGCTGGGCCCATCTCGACGGTTTCATCGAGGCCGTTGCCGACTTTGATCTTTTTGGCGCGAGCAACGAAGTGCTCGACGAACTCGCGGTACACGCCTTTTTGCACGATGATGCGGCTGGTTGCGGTGCAGCGCTGTCCGGTGGTGCCGAACGCGCCCCAGAGGCCGCCTTCGACGGCTAGTTCGAGGTTGGCGTCGTCGAGCACGATCATGGGATTCTTGCCGCCGAGTTCGAGCGAACAATGCTTGAAGGTCTGAGCCGCAGTCGTACCAACAATTTTGCCGACTGCCGACGAGCCGGTGAGCGAGATGGCGCGGACGACCGGATGCTCGGTGAGCGGTGTGCCGACTTCCGAGCCGAAGCCGGTCACGATGTTGATGACGCCTTTCGGTATGCCGGCGTCGGTGAGCGCTTGCACCAGGTTGAAGGTGGAGAGTGGAGTATCTTGCGCGGGCTTGATCACGCAGGTGTTGCCGCAGACGACGGCGGGCAGCAGCTTCCACGATGAGATGGCCATTGGGAAATTCCAGGGCGTGATCATGCCGCAGACGCCGATAGGCTGGCGGATGGCCATGGCGAATTTGTTGGGCAACTCTGAGGGCACGGTGGGGCCGAAGAGGCGACGGCCTTCGCCGGCGTTGTAGTAGGCGGCGTCGATGGCTTCCTGGACGTCGCCGCGAGTTTCTTTCAGCACCTTGCCCATTTCGCGAGTCATGTCGCGGGCGTGGTCCTCTTTGCGCTCGATCAGAATCTCGGCGGCGCGGAAGACCATTTCGGCGCGGCGGGGCGCGGGCACCAGACGCCATTTGGCAAAGGCACGCTTGGCGGCGTCCACGGCGG
>Ga0074044_10003944_pt1 | contig 12448 bp, 13 predicted proteins | sample BogForMeECP23OM1_FD_94443 | JGI IMG/M metagenome (GOLD analysis project Ga0074044, IMG submission 94443) | Bog forest soil microbial communities from Calvert Island, British Columbia, Canada - Bog Forest MetaG ECP23OM1 | ecosystem: Environmental > Terrestrial > Soil > Wetlands ...
AAAGTGTCCGCTTTCGACCCAAAGCGGACACTTATTTTGGATGTTGGCCCGCCCGTTGCGGCAACAGCAACAAGCATAGAAGAATGAATCCCGCGATCACGGCCGAGGCAAGCGGTCGGCTGAGCGCAAGGCCGCCATCATTAATCGGTTTGTCGAGGAAATCGCCAACGGTGGCGCCGAACGGCCGTGTCAGGATGAAGGCCATCCAGAATAGTAAGACGCGCGAGAGATTCGTCCAGAAATAAAGGGCCAGGACTACAGCGAGACCCGTAGCGAAAACGAGCGCCCCGCCCACATAGCCTAAGCCGCCGGTATCGGCCATCCAGTCGCCTAGCCCAGTGCCAAGCGTCTGGGAAAATGTAATAGCCGCCCAATAAAAGATCTCCGCTTTCGCTGTGTTTACCGTGTTTACCGAGATAGTGCCTTGTGACCGATTCCAAAGAACAAGCACGACGATGAGGCAAATAAATAACAACGATGATCCTCCGGCATAGCCGATGCCAAGCGAGCGGTCGGCAAAATCAGCCATCGTAGTACCGAAGGTAGTGGAAGCGACCATCGTGGCCCAATATAGGAAGGGATGGAATTTCTTTGCCTGAATTTGAGCAATGACCAGCGCAATGAGCAGGCCAAGAAAGAGAGCAGTGCCGGCGAGATAGCCCCAGTTGAGCGTCATGGTGACAGAGTCACCGCCAGTCTCGCCCAGCGTCGTTGCGGCTATCTTGATGATCCAGAAAACTAGAGTAACTTCGGGGACTTTGCTCGCCGTAGTGGGATGAGAATTGGTTTTATTCTGCATTGGCTAGTTCAAGGCGTCGGATCGAGAAAGAGGAGTTTGGCAGAGCCTGGCGTGACGACATACCGGTGCCGGAAATCCGAAGGGGCGGCTGTGGTGTTGACCGCGAAGTCGGCGGTAACCAAATAAATGCGGCCGCTATCGGGATCGATCGCCATCGTTCGCGCACCTAGCATGGTCGGAATGCTGGGTAGAGAGATGTAATTATCCAGCCTCTTCTCGAATATTACCGAAAGCGTGCCATCGCCATTTGAGCTAAACACCAGCTTGCGCTTGGGGTCGAATCCTGCTCCGTCCGTTCTGGAGCCGATGGGTAGCGTGGCGACCATGGTGCCGGTGTCGGTATTGATGACGACAAGAACGTTATTCACGCAACTGGAAAAGAGACGATGCGCTGCCGAATCAATGGCAATGCCATGCGGACGCTCGCAGTTGGGTACGGGCCAACGCGCATCGACTTGGTTTGTCGCGGTATCGATCCGTACGATTTCCCGTTTTTCAGCACCATTGATGTAGAGATTTCCATTGCCATCCTCCGTTGCAAATTCCAGTCCACCGCCGACGTTTAATGTCGTGATTGCGGAATCGCTGGCCGGGTCGATCACAGTAACTGATCCGCTATTTCCGTTGATAACAAAGACATGCCCGCTGGCCGGGTCAAATACGATGCCATCCGCGTCAACAGCAGCCTTGATTGTATTCAGCAACTTGAGAGTAGCGAGATCAAATGAACTCGCCGTGCCCGCCTTGCCGTCGTCGGAATAACCGCGACCTGTCGCTGTCGAGATCGCAATACCGTGCGTTCCGCCGGGGAATCCTTCGACTTGGCCGACAATCGTGCCGTCGTGGCCATCAACGACAGTAACACGGTCGCCATGGGCCACGAAAATTCGATGTGACGCGGGATCGAATACGACAGAGTCCCAGTGATCCGGTGCGCCAATCGCGATCGTCTTGGTGATGCTATAGGCCGGCGCAGATTGCGCGCGAGCGTTATCGCTGAAGGTTATTGAGAGTACTACTGCCAATAGGCTTATACCAATCACAGAACGATTGAACATATATTCCCCTTACGAATAGGTTTGTGCGCTTGGCATTCTTCACTTAAGCGCAAGAAGAAGCACACCGCCTCCGACCATGAGGATACCTACCCATTCTTGGATTGCTGGACGCTCTCCGAGGAATGCAAAAGCGAAGATTGCGACGAGAACCAAACTGAGCTTGTCTACTGGCGCGACCTTCGATGCTTCCCCTATCTGCAAAGCACGAAAGTAACATACCCAGGATGCGCCAGTTGCTAACCCGGATAGGCCAAGAAAGAACCAGGTTTTCGATGACAACGCAAACGGGTTGCTCCATTTGCCAGTGAATCCAACGAAGGCTGAAAGCAGGACGATGATGATTGCAGTCCGAATCAGGGTGGCAAGGTCTGAATCGACTCCTTGAATGCCAACCTTGGCGAAGATCGCGGTAAGGGCTGCAAACACCGCTGATAAAAGCGCCCAGTAAAGCCAGGTTGCGGAGGAAGTCATTGTTTAAGCGTTATTGTGAGCAATTGCGTCTTTCTATGGTAATCCTAACCCGTGGAAATGAAATCGTCCGCTTTTGGCCGAAAGCGGTCATTTTAAACTGTCTGCTTTCGACCCAAAGCGGGCATACCCCATTAAAGTTCAGTAAGCAAATGAGTAGAAGAAGCTAGTGTCGACGTGTTCTTTAATCATTTCAAAGTTGGAACGCCAACCAGAGCACCAAACCTTCAGTCATATCACGCAAGAGTCCTGGCTTGCGGACTTGATAGCGATCAGCCGTCTCGCGGTGTTTTTCGACGAAACTGGCAAAGCGTTGAATATCGTCGACAGCATAGAACGCCACCATCAGTTCGTAATTGAGGAACAGGCTGCGCGAGTCGAGATTGGCCGAGCCAGACAATGCCAGACTATCGTCTATCACCACCGCCTTAGCGTGCAGCATGTACGGCACCAGCCACACACGCCCACCGGCTGCTGCAAGTGCCCTCAGCGCCCGGTGACGTGAGAAGTCGGCCATATGGTGATTTGAATGTCTGGGTAAAATCAAATCTACGATTACGCCGCGTCGTGCCGCAAGCGACAACGCCATCAGCAATGCGTCGCTTGGCACGAAGTACGGCGTTGCGGCGATAATTCGGGTGTATGCCTTGAAACACGCAGTAACCAACAGGTCATGCACAGTGTCATCGGCCTGATCAGGGCCCGAAGCAATTATTTGGGCGAAAGGCTCCGTAGCAGTTTTCACGGCCTGAACACTTTCCACCCAGGCTGAGCCGGTTGCAGATGCCCAGTCGTGCTCAAACAATTCTCGCGCCTGAACTGCGAGAGGACCATCCAGATCGAAGCTGAGATCCCGCCATGGTTCACGGTTTTGCATCCCTTCGAAGTACTCTGCTGAAAAATTTCGCCCGCCGCACCACAGACGCTTTCCGTCGGCCACCAACATCTTGCGATGGTTGCGTAGATTGGCGATGCTCTCGAATGGCATATGAAAAATCGGAGCATACAGTGCAACCTGAATGCCAGCCGCTTTGAGCACATGTAGATTAATCCCTCCACCCATCATTCGGCCCACACCGTCAATCAACAGTCGTATCTTGACGCCTGCATTCGCCTTGCCGATGAGACGCGCCAGGAGCGCCTTGCCCATCGAATCGCGTCCAATGATGAATGTGCACAAGACCAGCTCACGTTCGGCGCCATCTATCAATTCCCATAGGGACTGCAACGCCTGCTTGCCGTCAGTGTGGATGCGCAAGTTCTGATACGACGCTACTGGTGGTTGACCCATTGAGGCCGCCAATTGGCGCGGCCATGCATCATCTGAGATTAGGTCGGACCCCCTCAGCGGGTTAACGATACGACTTTTAGAATGCGCGAATTTGCGCATGCCGAACAATAGATAAAGCGGCAGACCAAGATATGGAATAAGCGCTATCGTCAGGACCCAGGATATGGCAGCGGAAGGAGGACGCCGTTGCTGAAGAGAGTGGGTTGTCAGCACGTAAATAAGGAGTCCACTCACGACAATCAGACCATGCAAGGAAAGCCATGTTGGCGATTGAAGATATGTTGACATCATGTGTGAGTCAGAGATTTTTCTGTACTAGATTAATCGCCAAGCACGCGCAGATTATTCAGAATTGTCACCACCGCGCTTATCTACATTCCATTAAAGTGTCCGCTTTCGACCCAAAGCGGACATATTCAGTACTTCCTTTCTTACCGTATTAGATCGACCGATTCGAGTTTTTGCGGAGCTCAAGGCACCGCCTAATTTAGACCCCTGAATTCTCTGATCTCACTGCTTCTTGGGCACAATACGGAGATGCGATTTCACGCTCTTCACGCCGTCGACTTCCTTGATTTTTGATATCGCAAGCTTCGCCTCATTTTGCGACTGCGCCACCCCCATCAACACGACATTGCCGTTGACAGTCTCCCAGCGCATATTCACCGAGCTGATCCCTTTGGCCGCGGTAAGTGCCGCGTTGATTGCGGTATCTTTCGCCGTGTCCTTAACCAAGCTGCCCTCGTCGCCGGCCTTCTTGATGACGACAAGATCATTAGCAAGCGACCGAATTCGTTTGTCTTTCCTGACCACTTGTTCGACGATTTTTTTCGCTTCGTCCGATTTGACCGCGCCAGCTATCACGACATGCTGCGCGAAAACAAGCAACGTGACGCCACTCCATTCGGCACGTTTGTCTTCGAGCAGTCGTTTGTTAGCTGACGCGTAAATTTCGGTATCGTTCTTGACTTCGGTCTTGGTGCGCATGTCGAGCGTTGTGGACACGGCCCTGCCGACCATTGATAACGGATTGAACTGCGCCGACGCGAACGTGGCTGTTAGCAGCGCGATCGCAACCACACTACATGTAAAATAATTTCTAATTTTCATTGTGAACTCCAAAACGATACCGCTTACCGTCTGTCTGCTAAATGTCCGCTTTCGACCCAAAGCGGACGGATTTAATTGACAAATTCTGACTGAAATATTAGCCGATTCTTGCAAGCATCAAATATTCGTCAAAGCATTACTTTGTGCAAAAGCATTCATCCGGTTCGAGCCCTTTGCCTCTTATACTCAAAAAATTTGGTGGTGGTGGCGTATAACGATATCCCTTGTATCCGCCAGCCAAACAGTGCTTCTTACAATCAGCTTCCCGCTGATCGATATGTATCGCTATTAGGGAATAAAGTATGGTGCCTGCAGCAGAAATGATGCCTAAAGTAATGAGCCACCCTTTCCAGTCACGCAGCGATCCGAATTGCTCCATCACATCCCAAATACTTTATATTATCTGGGTGCATTATATTCACGAAGAGCGACCGAATTCGACCCAAAGGGGACACTTTATTAGCCGGCCAAGTTTACGTTACAAACCGTATTGATTCATCAATGATTCCAATAATTCAAGGCCATTAGTATTTCCAAAGTACATAATAACAACAGTGCCTGAAACAGAAACATTGCAAGCCCTTCGATTTTCCATGTTTCCTGTTGTATTGCAGCCTCCTGATACATGTAATGTATTTTGTGTGCTATCTCCTAAGCCATTCGAAGCAAGTCTTTTTGCAAGCTCGTCCTTTAGTGCTGTAGATGCTAATGGTTTATTTTCTAAATCAGCCAGTCGAATTGCTATATGAAATGCATCTGTTACTTCGTCTTTCGAAATTTTAGGAGTACCACTAGTCGATAAATGAACTGGGTCTACCCAAGAATCTTCGCTTCCGTATTTTGATATTGTTGGTAGGCCAGTGATAACCCATCCGGCATCTGGAGGCGACCAATCAAGAGAAAAGTTACCATGATTCCCACCCCAACCTAAACAAGAATGACCCAATAACCACGTACGATTTATACATTGCCAATCTGCCTGAGCGGTTTGGGTTGGTATAGATACAGTTTTTACATCCCCATATTTTGGTGGCGTATCATCTGCATAGGTAATAGACGTAACAAGACATCCAATCAGGAGCGTCGCAAGTCCACAAAATAGATTCATTCGATTCAGATTAATCTTAATAACAGATTTACTTTTATCAAACAAAATAGTGTTCATTATTGCCTTTTTGCATTGCGTCAAATGTCCGCTTTTGGCCGAAAGCAGACATTTAATCCCATGGTAATCTATCAATAAACTTGGCACTAAAAGAGCCGGTCAGGTCAGATAGATAGCAATTTGTGGGGTCGCTTGCAATATATCCTGAAATTGGGGAGCTGGAAAAGAAAAGGGCGACATGTATGTCGCCCTTTCGAATGCTGTTACCGATGCAATTAAGTTTTCTTTTCCTGAGAGCCTGACTTGCCGTCGCTTTTCATTTTATCTCCCGAACCGTCACAAGCCAGCGCGGAAGCCGAAGCCAGAGCGAACATAATGACAAAAAATGCAGCGATGCGTTTCATTCGCATTATCTCCCTAAGGTCGAATTTCATTAACATGCCACGCGGCCAACTGTAAACCAAAGACGGCAGGCGCTTCAAGTGTCCAACCACGCCTTTTCTAGGATTAAGTGCAACGCCAGGAGTTCCATGCGATATCCCCGGGGCACTGGTCATACCGGCGCTTGTATTGTCGGTGGGCGGGCACAGGAGTAAGATACCGCACCCTTTAAGGCCACGAATTTATGAGGTTATTTGCATTCGGTATCAATCACCGGACCGCGCCGCTGTCGTTGCGCGAACAGTTGGTGTTTCACGCCGAAAATTTGACACAAGCATTGCGTGACCTGGTTGATCAGCGTCCGGTCAAGGAAGCGGCGATCATTTCCACCTGCAACCGCACCGAGGTTTATTGTCATACCGACGAGCCGGCATTTGCGGTGAATTGGCTTGCCGATTATCACAAACTCAAGACGCAACATATTGAGCCACATCTCTATGAATTGCCCCAAGAGCATGCGGTCAAGCACGCATTCCGTGTCGCCAGCGGACTCGATTCGATGGTACTTGGCGAACCGCAAATCCTCGGGCAGTTCAAAGACGCAGTACGCACGGCCGAATCAGCAGGCACGCTTGGTGTGCTGCTCAACAAGTTGTTCCAGCGCACGTTTTCCGTTGCCAAGACGGTGCGTTCCGAAACCGACATTGGCGCGAGCACGGTATCGATGGCGTCGGCCGCCGTGCGTCTTGCTGAACGCATCTATCCGAGCATTGCGGAGCAGCGCATATTGTTTATCGGCGCCGGCGAAATGATTGAGCTTGCCTCGACCCATTTTGCCGCCCAGCATCCGCATCACATGACATTTGCCAATCGCACTCTTGAACGTGCGCAACATCTTGCGGACCGCTTCCGCGGCCATACCATCACCCTGAATGATCTCAGTTCGCAACTCGCAACGCATGACATTATCGTTACTTGCACTGCCAGCCCCTTGCCGATTATTGGCAAGGGCATGGTCGAAAGCGCCCTTAAGGCGCGTAAGCACCGCCCGATATTGATCATTGATCTTGCCGTGCCGCGCGACGTGGAAGCCGAAGTCGCGGAACTTGATGATGTGTTTCTTTATACCGTGGATGATCTCGGCAAGATTGCGCGCGAGGGGCTCGATATGCGCGAGTCTGCGGTAGTGCAGGCCGAAGCCATCATCGAGACTGAGGTTGACGACTTCATGCAATGGGTCGAAAACCGTGAGCTGGTGCCGATGATTCGCGCGTTGCGCGATGATGCTGAACGTGCGCGGCGACGCGAGGTCGAGCGCGCAGCGCGGCGACTGACGCGCGGCGATGACCCTCAACACGTGCTCGAACAGCTGAGCCATGGTCTGACCAACAAATTTCTACACGCGCCGACCCACGCACTGAACCACACCAGCAATGATGATCGCGATCAACTGGTAGCGTTACTGCGGCGACTGTATCAACTCCAATCCCTGGAATGAAGCAGAGCATTGCTGCGAAGCTTGCGCAGCTCACGCTCCGGCTTGAAGAACTCAACCGTCTCTTGAGTTCCGAAAGCGCGACCGCCAATCTCGATACCTATCGAAAGCTTACGCGCGAGCACGCCGAAATAGCACCGGTGGTCGAACTTTATCGTTCCTGGCAGCGCAGCGAGCAGGATATCGCCGCCGCTCAGGAAATGACAGCCGAGCCGGCATTGCGCGAATTTGCAGAGGCTGAAATCCGCAGTGCGCGGGAGCGCGCAGCGCAACTGGAAACCGAGATCCAACAGCAGTTGTTGCCGAAAGATCCCAACGATGAGCGTAATCTCTTCCTCGAAATTCGCGCCGGCACCGGCGGCGATGAATCGGCCTTGTTTGCCGCCGACTTGTTTCGCATGTACTCACGTTTTGCCGAACGTAACGGTTGGAAAATCGAAGTGATCTCGCAAAGCCAGAGTGAACTTGGCGGCCACAAGGAGATCATCGTCAAAATTATCGGACGTGGCGCTTATTCAAAGTTCAAGTTCGAGTCCGGCGGCCACCGCGTACAGCGCGTGCCGGTGACCGAAACGCAGGGCCGCATTCATACTTCAGCATGCACGGTGGCGGTGCTGTCGGAGGCGGACGAAGTCGGCGAGGTCGTGCTTAACCCCGCCGAGTTGCGGATCGACACTTTTCGCGCATCTGGCGCCGGCGGACAGCATGTCAACAAGACCGACTCGGCAATCCGTATTACGCATCTGCCGACCGGTATGGTGGTCGAGTGCCAGGATGACCGTTCGCAGCACAAAAACAAGGCGCGCGCGCTGTCAGTACTCGCCGCTCGCCTGAAAGACAAACAAATCCGCGAACGGCAGGCAAAGATGGCGGCAACGCGCAAATCACTGATTGGCAGCGGCGATCGCTCGGAGCGCATCCGTACCTACAATTTCCCGCAAGGGCGCGTGACCGATCATCGCATTGGCCTCACGCTCTATAAGATCGCCAACATCATGGACGGTGATCTTGAAGAGCTGATTTCAGCATTGGCCGCCGAGCATCAGGCCGAACAGCTCGCGCAGCTTGCCGAAGAAACGCAGGCCGCATGATGCCGGGCGCGCATGCAATCCGGTCGCCGCTTTTAATGGAGCATTCGGTGACGGTAGCTTCCGCATTGGCCGCCGTGCGCCGCAGGTTCGATGATGTTGACGGGCGAGCACTGCTGCGCCACGTGCTTGGTGTCAGCGATGCGCAGTTGATCGCGCATCCCGAGCGCATATTGACGCCCGTGGAACAACAGCGTTTCGAATACTTTGCCGCTCGTCGTGCGGCAGGCGAGCCACTGGCCTATCTGGTTGGCGAACGCGAATTTTTCAGCCGCACTTTCAAGGTTACCTCAGAGATTTTGATCCCGCGTCCGGAGACCGAGCTGTTGGTCGAGTTCGCGCTTGAGCGCATTCCCGCCCACCAGCCGTGTCGTGTGCTTGATCTTGGCACCGGCAGCGGTAGCGTCGCGGTCACCATCGCTCTTGAGCGGCCGATGGCAAGCGTAATCGCGACCGATATCAGCGCGGCCGCCCTCATGGTTGCGCGCGATAATGCCCGCGCGCACGGGTGCACCAACGTTGAATTTGTGCGTGGCGACTGGTTAATGCCGTTTGGCGGAGTAAGTTTCGATATCATCGTATCCAATCCACCGTACGTCGCCACCGATGACCGGCATCTGGGTAGTTTGCGCTTCGAGCCGGCGCTGGCGTTAGTGTCAGGCGACGACGGATTGGATGCCATACGCGCAATTGTCGCGGCAGCGCCGCGCTATTTGGTAGAGGGTGGTTGGCTTGCGTTCGAACACGGCCATGACCAGGCCAAATGTTGTCGCATGCTGCTGACGGCCGCTGGGCTGAAAGATGTTTTTTCGCGACGCGATCTCGCCGGTATTGAGCGCATCGGCGGCGGGTGCTTGCGAGTCGGTGCGGTAACCTCGTAAGATACCGCACGATATTGGTCAGGCATTAAAGGTGAACCATGAATACTCAAGAAGTTATCAAGGGACAAGTTACCCAAAATCGGGTCGTGCTCTACATGAAGGGCTCGCCCGATTTTCCGCAATGCGGGTTCTCCGCCAATGCGGTCGGCATTCTGCGCGCCTGCGGGGTTGATAAATTTTTCTCGGTCGACGTGCTGCAGGATGAGGCAATCCGGCAAGGCATCAAACAATACGCGAATTGGCCGACCATTCCGCAACTCTACATCAATGGCGAATTCGTCGGCGGTTCCGATATCATGGTTGAGCTGTACGAAAGCGGTGAACTGCAAAAAATTCTGCAACAATAAAGAGCGCGCTTAACACATTGCAATGGCCACCTTGGGAGAACATGATCGTGCTCGAAATGAATTTGTCATGCGACCAAGGTTGTACTAGGATGGGCGGCAGATTGCCTGGTTTTGACTGCTCCGCGCGAGGATTTGACCATGAGTGAAATGCAACAACCCGGTAACACCATTGAGCCGCACGTCGTGGAAGCCGGCCGTGGCTGGGACTGGATCGTATCCGGTTTCGCGCTATTCAAAAAGCAGCCGGGTATCTGGGTGCTGATCTTCATCGTGCTCGCGGTAATCTGTATTCTGGTCAGCATGGTTCCTCTGATCGGCTCGTTGGCCAACATCCTGCTGATACAGATTTTTGCGGGGGGGCTGATGCTCGGCTGCAAGGCACTCGATACGAGCAATGAGCTCGAAGTCGGACATTTGTTCGCCGGGTTTCAGCGCAGCACGAACAGCCTCGTTCTCCTCGGAGTGCTGGCCATCGTCGGGTGGATCGTGGTATTGACCCCAGGCTTGCTGATTGTTGGTGGCGGAAGTTTTCTGGGGGCGCTGCACGGTGGTTTGCCCGGCGTCGCCACGTTCGGTCTATCGTTCGTACTTGCGGCACTGGTGGTGCTTGCGTTGAGTGTCCCGCTTTACATGGCACTGTGGTTTGCCCCGGCGCTGATCGTATTCCACAATCTAGAACCGGTCGCGGCGCTGAAGGCGAGTTTTGCTGCTTGCCTCAGGAACATCGTCCCGTTTCTGGTTTATGGGGTTGTGATTATGTTATTGAGCGTTGTCGCAGCGATACCCTTTGGCCTTGGGTTCTTGGTGCTTGGCCCGGTGATCATTGCTTCAATCTATACCGCTTACCGCGATATTTTCTTTACTGCGTAAGACACTAACGCAACTCGGCAAGAGTCTCGCCGATCATCGCTTCGGCCTGTTGCGCGTAGCCGCCGCCGAACAGATTGAAGTGGTTCAGGATGTGATACAGATTGTAAAACGTGCGCCGTACCGGATATCCGGCATCGCGGCGGAAGGCCTCGTCATAGGCGGCGTAGAAATCGCCGCCGAAGCCGCCGAATAGTTCAGTCATCGCAAGATCGGTTTCACGGTCGCCGTAATAGACGGCGGGATCGAAAATCACCGGCGTGCCGCCGCCGTCGAAGTCGACATTTCCTCCCCACAAGTCTCCGTGCAGTAGAGAAGGTTGTATCTCGCGCCCTGCCAGTAGCGGCGCACAGTCTGCGAGCAAGCGCTCGCCTTGTGTCAATAATCGTCGCGGCGCACAGTTCTTTGCAGCGAGATGGAGCTGAAAGCCGAGACGCCACTCGCGCCAAAATTCAAGCCAGTCGTCGTTTGGGGTATTGATTTGCGGTGTCGCGCCGATCGTATTATCGCGTTTCCATCCGAATTTTCCGGCCGTCACCCGGTGCATCGCCGCCAGTTGCACGCCGAGCCTGCGACCGTCGCGCTTGCCGCCGAACTCGATGTACTCGAGCACCAGCCAGCTTGCTTCATCGTTACGGCCATCGCATACCGGTTGCGGCACGCGGATTGTGCCGCTGTGCGCGATTTCGTGCAGCCCCGCGGCTTCGGCCGCGAACATGCCGTGATTTTTGGACGCGTTGGTTTTGACAAAGAAGGCGCGACCATTGCCGGTGACCCGGTAAGCAGCATTGATGCAGCCGCCGTCGACGGATTGGCGGTTTTCAATGACGAAAACTTGACCAGTCGCATCCGCAATGGAACGCGCGATGTCAGACCACAGTGACATCGGGGGCTTTCTCAGCTGAGGGATTTTTTCGCTTTTGCAATCGCTGCTTTGACGCGCGCAGGCGCAGTGCCGCCGATATGGCTGCGCGCCTTAAGCGCGCCGTCCAGCGTGAGCGTGGCAAACACGTCTTCCTCGACCAGCGGTGAAAATTGCCGCAGTTCGGGCAACTTCAAGTCGGCAAGATCACAGCCGCGCCCTTCGGCGAATCGCACCACTTGCGCGACCACCTCGTGCGCCTTGCGGAACGGCACGCCTTTTCTGACCAGATAATCGGCAAAATCGGTCGCGGTCGCATGGCCTTCCTGCGCGGCTTTGCGCATCGCGTCCGCATTGACCTTGATGCCGCCCAGCATTTCGGTGAACACATGCAGGCTTGCGCTCAGCGTATCGACCGCGTCGAATAACGGTTCCTTGTCTTCCTGATTATCCTTGTTGTAAGCGAGCGGTTGTGCCTTCATCAGAGTCAGCAACGCGACCAAGTCGCCGTTGACGCGGCCGGTCTTGCCGCGGATCAACTCCGCGACGTCCGGATTTTTCTTTTGCGGCATGATCGACGAACCGGTGCAAAAACGATCAGCGAGTTCGATGAAGCCGAAGCGCGGGTTCATCCACAGAATGAGTTCTTCGCAAAAACGCGACAAATGCATCATCGCCAGTGCCGCGCTGGCGCAG
>Ga0074044_10003945_pt1 | contig 12444 bp, 9 predicted proteins | sample BogForMeECP23OM1_FD_94443 | JGI IMG/M metagenome (GOLD analysis project Ga0074044, IMG submission 94443) | Bog forest soil microbial communities from Calvert Island, British Columbia, Canada - Bog Forest MetaG ECP23OM1 | ecosystem: Environmental > Terrestrial > Soil > Wetlands ...
CGCGGAGCTGAAGCCTCAGCACGTCAACCGGGGTTCGCGTAAACCCGCTCCAACGCGGGACCGATCGAGGTCCGCGCTGAGATCTCGAGTGTTACCCAAAAACGGGCGTTTTTGAACCATGCCAGAAACTGGGCGTCGCACGCGACGAAAGTCCCCAGGCAGACATACGATGAGCTCAGATCGACAATGACGATCTTTCCCAGAAGCGGTTCCAGGAGCGGCGACAATTCCGAGGGTTCCATGAGCATCGCGACCCGAAGTTGAGACAAGCAAAATACATCCCCGCGCGAGAGTGACCGAGTTTTGCATCTCACCTTGACGAATTCTAGCGCCTGGGCTACGGTCCCGCCACCATTTCCGGCAAAATCTCGTCCCGGACCGCCGAGCCAAGTCTCGCTCCCGGCGGCAATACAGGGCCGTGCGGCTTATGTTCACGTCCAGAAGCACGTTCTTGATCGTTGCGCTGTCCACGCTGGGATTTGCCGGGTGGACGGTGGGGAATGACAATCAGGACGACCCGGCGATTCCAGCGCCCGGCTCCGCCGCGGTGAGGCCAGGGGGCGCTGCCCAGGACCGGCAGCCGGTGATCGTGCTCTTGCACGATGGGCGGATCGTGAAAGGTGTACTCTTGGAAGAAGATGGAATCTACATCGTGACCCAGCCGATCGGCGTCATGCGGTTTCCCAAGAAGCGCGTGGAGAAGGTGGTTGCGTCCGTCCGGGAGGTCTACAGCTACAAGCTCGAGCAGTTGCCGGAGAAAGATTTCGACGAGCGGATCAAGCTGGCCCGCTGGTGCCTGGAACAGAAGATGGAGCCTGAGGCCAGGCAGCAGCTCGATGCGATCCTGCAGCTTAGCCCCAAGCATGCGCAGGCCCGGGCGATGCTGGCTTCGCTCGATCAGGCCCAGACCCGCCTTGCCAATCGGCTGCGCGACCCCGAAGTCCAGCAAACCGGGGCAGAGCTGGTCCGAACGCCCACCGGAGAGCGTCCCAACACGCTCGACACCGCGGTCATTTACGGAGCCCGCCGCGGGATGGGGATCTCGGACCTGCCGGTGATCTTTGACCTGCCCACCTCGCAGGCAGTCAAGCGGACTGACGAGTTCGCGCGGTACGTTCACCCCGTGCTGCAAACGTACTGTGCCCGCTGTCACAACGAAGGTTACGACGGCGAGTTCCAGCTCGTCCAGATCAAGAGCAAGCAGGATCGAACCAGGGACGCCTTGCGTGCCAACCTGGATGCGTCACTGAAGTTGATCGACCGCGAGAATCCGCCGCGAAGCGAGCTTCTGGCCAGTTCACTGCGGCCGCACGGCCGCGGGCCGAACAAGCGTCCCATCTTCCAGGGGTCCAACGATCGCGCTTATCAAATCCTGGCGACGTGGGTCAACAAGCTCCAGGCGACGAGCGTCGCGGAAAGCGCGGTGCAGGCGAAATCGCATCCTGCTGCGCCAGGAGGTGAGCCGGGCGAGAGCTTCGCCAGCCAGCGCGGCCGCATCGCTGACGAGCCAGAGCAACTGGGTTCCGCCACGCGTCCGTTCGTCACGGGCCCGGTGACTAACAAGACCCTGCCGCCTATGCGCGTGGTCCCGGGAAAGGGCGTGATTCCCGACACCTCGGTCGACCCCAACGAATTCCCCCTACCGTTCGCGGTGAGCGGGACCAAACCGAAGATCGGAACAGAGCCGCCGTTGACTCAAACGCCAGAAACGAAAGCCGTGGAGCCGGGCGACTCGGCTGGGACCGATCCGGCCGGCGGCGGGCGAGCCGCGGCTGCGGTTTCGGCTCCCGCCCGGAAAAAGGCCGAACCTTCCCACTCAACCGAGACGGAAGCCGCCACGGGTCCGGCGTCGAGCCCAAACGATGCGAATGACCCGGCCGAAACGGACCCTGCCAAGAAGAAGCCTCCAAAACCCCTCAATCTCGACCCCGCCATTCTGCAACGCGCCCTTCAGCTCCGGAACCAAGGCCGGTAGAAGACCTATTTTTGGCCTTGATCGAGAGTCTTACCTCACACCCACCCATGCCGTTTCCGCAGCCACCATTCCATCGTCAACAGCGCGGCGAAGATGAGCAGGAAGGGCCAGTTGTCCCAGATCTTGTGCTCGGTCGGACTGAGATATTCGGTGTAGCTTGATTGGTCGATGCCTTTGAGGTACTTGCCCAGAGCCTCGTGGGCAACCGCCTCGCCGCTGGTGATCTCGGCGATCTGGCGCGCCAGCGCGAGATCGGCCGAGGGATTCTCCAGCTCGCGATCGTCCTGGTAGACGAGGAAACGCGACGAGTCGCGGCCCACTTCCTGGCCGTTGTGGCGGGCGACCACCGAGACCTTGTAATCGCCAGGCTGGCCCGCGGCGGCGTAAGAGCCTTTCGCCTCGTCTCCCTGGGTGTACAGATCGACTGGCTCGGAGGTCGGGTTGAGCCCTTCACGCTCAACCTTGGTCTCATAGGTCAGGCCGGTCAAAGACGCCCCCTTGGCGTCGCGGGCCGTGACGGTCATCTCGACATTCTGGCCGACACTGAGGCGCCGGCTGTTGAGGTTCAGCTTGACCTGGTTGTCGCCCTGGTTTTCCTTGTGCGAGAGCCAGAAGATCACCTGCCGCCAGAACTTGCGATGGGCGATCCGGCCCTCCTCGAAGGCCCGGGCCCAGACCCACGTGTCGCCGCCGTAGGCGAGCACGCGCCCCGCGCCCGGCCCATCCATCGCGATCATCAGGGGCTCCGGATTGGGCCCCGGCGTCTGGGCCAGCACTTCCGCCCCCTTCTTGGGCTCGCCGAAACGGTTGGTGCCCAGGATCGGCGGCATCATGTCCCAGAGCTTTGCCGTCTCTTCACGGTTGGCGCCGATCTGGAGGACGTAGCTGGTCAGCCCCGAAGTGCTGGGAACGAACTTGACTCCGCCTTCCGGCTCGAGCTGACCGTCGCCGGGGTGGATCTCGGCCGGCAAGATGTCGGCGAGATCGGTCTGGGCCCATCCTCCGGCGCCGAAGCTCGTACGTCCGCCCAGCATCATCAGGCCCGCACCTTTCTTGACGGCCTCGGCAAGCAGCCGGTGCTGACGTGGGGCCAGATAATCGGCCGGCAGGTCGCTGAGCACATAGATGTTGTACCGGCCGGGTGCGAATTCGGCGTCGTCAACCTCGCTCGCCTCGCCCCGCGCGGGCCGGCGGATCACCACGCCTTCCACCTGGATGTCGCGCGAGGTCATGATCGACCGCATCAGGAAGCGGTAGTCCCAGGTGAAATTCGGGCCTTGCAGGAACATCACGTTCAATCCACCGCTGAGAACCGTCACGAAAGTACTGATCTCGTTGTTCGTGGTCACGAACTCTCCTTCGAGCAGCGTGGCCCTGATTGTGATCTTCTTCTCTCCAGGGGTCTGGGGAATGTACTTCAGGCCGGTAATCGGTGCGACGTTGGTCCCTTCGGGCACGCGCACCTGAGTCTTCGCGACCGATTTTCCCTCCGCCAGCAATTCGACTTCGATCGACCGGCCGGAGAAGCCGTGGGCCGTCAGCGTGCCGTGGACTTCGAGCTGATTCTTGACGAAGACGGTCGGGCCGGCGGCGATGTCGCGGACGGCAATGTCCTTCGATCCCGCGCCGGCCTTTTCGGTCCCCAGTCCGACGGTCACCGCGGGAATCTGCTGATCGCGCAGGCGGCGAGCCGCGACCAGTGGGTTGAGGCCATTGTTGGACGCGAAGTCGGAGATGATCACCATCCTGGCGATTCGCTTGTTGTTCTGGGCCTCGCGCTTCTCAGCTTCCAGCATGGCGGGGCCAAGATCGGTCTCGCGGCCTTCGGGCTCGGCCTTCTCATCGAGCTTGGCCTCACGCAGATTGGCGTCGAACTGGTAGGTCTTGACTTCCAGGTTGGGGCCAAGCGATTTGGCGGCCTCGAGGGCCTGCTCGAGGGCCTTGCGGGCCACGGCCCACCGCGTCTGGCCGCGGACCTCGTCGCTCAGCGTCATGCTGGTGCTCGAGTCCAGCAGGAAGACGAGCGACGCGGCCTGCCGCTTCTTTTCCTGGAGGATGACGGAAGGTCGAAGCGCGGCCAGCATGCAGAGCAGCAGTGCCAGCAGCCGCAGACCCAGGGCGACCCAGCGCCAGCCGCCGCTGGAGCCGCGGAGTTTGCGCATGTAGGCCCAGAGAGTCAGGAACAGCACCGCAACCGCGGCACCAACGAGCAGCGGCCAGGGGCCGATCGGGTTGAGACTGACGCTGATACTATGGAACATGGGGCCCGATCGAAGAGAACGCGATGGGTGGAGAGGTCACGCCGAGACTCCGGCCGGTGTCGGCCGGGGTGATTCCTTGTAAAATGTGTTCGCCAGTAGGTTTTCCAGGGTCACGATGATCAAGATCAACATCATCAGCCAGGGGAAAAGCTCGTTGCCGACCCTGACTGTGTCCTGATACTTCTTCAGCGCGGTGGCGTCCTCGGCAAGGGCATAGCCATCCTTGCCGAAGATCGCGTCGAGATCTTTTGTTTCGAGCGGGACGAACTGGCTTTCGGTGCGGGGAGGATTCAGGCTGAAGCCGAGCCGGGTTTGATGGTTCTCGGCGTCCTTGGCCATGACGGTCCACTGGCCGAGCATCTGCGGAGCGATGATTTCGAGGTAATCGCTCGTGGCCGACGGGGTGAGCGTTTCCGGGGTCTTGGTGTCGGGCCCCATGAGCTGAAAGCTCTGGTACCGCGCGCCCGGGCCAAGAAAAAGCAGCACGTTCTCTCCGGCCTCGAAATCGAGCTGCTCGTTCGAGGTCCCGGCGAGATACGGCACCGTCTCGTTCATCAGCACCAGGAATGCCGGGTAAGCCGGCAGGGGGAATTCGTTCCATGCCCCCCGATCGCTCCGCCAGAAACGGCGAGACAGCGGAGTGGTCCAGAGCAGGACCCGCCCGGTCTTGGAGCCTTTGAACGTTCGCTCGAGGAGCGCAGGAGCGCCGTCCGCGTAGTTCAGGAGGACGCGCGAACCTTCCGGCGGCTTGACAGTCCAGTAACGGTAGACGGGCACCAGGGCAAGCTGAGGGTCGATCTCCTTGGCATAGCGCTGAAAAAGGGGATGAGTGACGTCCGCGATCTTGCCAAAGGTGGTTTCGCCCTTGGACGGGCGGTTGGGCTCGAGCTGGGCGGGCAGAATCTGGCTTGCCGTCGGGCCATTGTAGTTAGCGGGGTTGCAGCGGTCGCCCAGCCCGAAGACCAGTCCCCCGCCCTCGTGCGCATAGCCGTTGAGCAGGCCCCAGGAATCCTCGTCCTCGAAGGCCTCGACGTTGAGCACGAAGACCGCGGCATAGTCTTTGAGCGAGTCGCGATACTGCGCCAGCAAGTCCTTGGGGAGCACCCTGTCGATCTGAAAGCCGCTGGCGGCCGAGGGTGACGGGTCGGGATCGAGAGCCAACGCCACGAAGTCGGCGTCGACTCTCTGGTCGGAGATGAGCAGTACCTTGTAGGCCGGCCGTACCTTGAACGTGAAGTAGCGCTTGTCGTTGAATTCCAGTGGATCGGGAGTACCGCCGAGCCGCAGCTCGCCGCGGTGCATCTCTCCCTCCGGCAGCCGGGTCGGGGTCGCGAAGCTGACCTCGACCTGGCCGCCCGGCGGGATCTCGACCGGCTTCTCGCCTTTCTTCACTCCATCAAGATAGAATTCGACGACGCGACTCGCGGGTTTGGCTCCCTGGGCGCGGACCTGGCCCTTGATCTCGACCGACTCGCCCTGGGTGACGAAGTTCTTGGCGGGAGCGGCCGCGTCGATCGCGACGTCGTTGACCTCCGGCGAACCCAGGCGAAGGATGAAGGTGGCAATCTTGCCACCGGGAGTCGTCTTGGCCTTTGCGACCCGATCGAGACCCTCGGCGGGTTGATCGGGGTTCCAGGACGAGCGCGCCAGGTCCGTCAGCACGTACACCTCATGACGCGGCCGGTCGCATTCGACGACCTTGGGATAAACCTGCCCCATGGCGGAGTTCAAGGGCCGATTTACGGCGTGGATGGTCAGGTTGTCGATCCATTTGCGGGCCGCGGCTGGCGTCAGCCCGTTGCCCGCGACGGGATCGGCCGAGTTGACGGGGAAGACCAGGCTGGAGTCCGGAATCTGGTCGAGAATCGCCCGGGCCCGTTCCTTGGCCTCGTCGAGCCGGGTCTTGTCGTTCTCCTTGTAACTCATCGACAGGCTGGTGTCGAAGACCAGGCCCAGCGCGGTGGGGACCGATTGATCACCCAGAGGCATCTGCGAATAGAGCCTGGGACGCGCCAGTGCCAGAGCCATCAAGGCCAGCACGGCCATGCGGGCCAGGAGCAGCAGCCAGTTCTTGACGCGGAGCCGCTTCTTCGACCGCTTCTGCCGCTCACGCACCAGGCGTAAGGCCGGGAAAATGACATGCTTGGGCGTCTGCCTCATGAACAGGTGCAGAATGACCGGCAGTGCCGCCAATGCCGCTCCGGCCGCCAGTCCCGCGTTGATCATCGAGAATTCCATACCCCGTCACCCCCGGGCCTGGCGGCTGAGCAGATAGGACATCAAGGCTTTGTCGAAGGGCATCCCCGTATGCAAGGGAACATAATCGATGCGGGCGCGAATGCAATCCGCCCGGTAACCGGCCTGAAAACTCTCGACCTCCTCGAGGTAATCGGCCTTGATGGCATCGGCATCGACCTCCAGGATCTCCCGGGTCTCATTATCCTCCAGCTTGAGCATGCCCTGGAAGGGAAACATGGCCTCGGCCTCGTCAAGAACATGAAAGACGATGACGTCGTGACCAGAGAACCGCAGGCGATGCAGCGCCCGCAGAACCGGCGCGGTGTCGGCCAGCAGGTCGCTGAAGATCATGACCAGGCTGCGGTGGCGGATCATGCTGGCGACCTGGTGCAGGCTGGCTTCGATGTCGGTCTCGCCGGTGGGCTTGAGCTTGGCGAGCAGGGACAAGACATTGCCGAGCTGCGAGCGCTTGCTCCCCGGCGCGAGGCTCTGACGAACCTTCTGGTCGAACGCGATCAGGCCAACCGGATCCTGCTGGTGGATCATCAGGTAGCAGAGCGCGGCCGCCAGGCTGATGCTGTACTCGAACTTGGTCAGTTCCTGGCGGTAGGTGTAACCCATCGACCCCGACAGGTCCATCACCAGGTAGCCGGTCAGGTTAGTCTCAGCCTGGAACTTCTTGATGTAGAAGCGGTCGGTCTTGGCGTAGACGTTCCAGTCCACATCCGTAATGTTGTCGCCAGCGGTGTACTTGCGGTGCTCGGAGAATTCGACCGAAAAGCCCTGGAACGGGCTGGCATGCAACCCCGCGATGAAGCCCTCGACAATGAACTTGGCGCGCAGGTCCAGCCGCGCCACCTGGCGGATGACCGCGGGATTCAGGTACTTTTCGGCGGTGGACATGAACCTGCCTCGAGTTCCTCTCCTCACAAAAGTTCGAAGATCTTGGACGACGAAGTGGCAATCAAGATCTTGGCGCTACTGTCCCAATGAGTCACGACTCCGACGAGCTGGCTCCACTCAGGACTCCACTCTCTCGAATTCCGGCCCGAGGCCCCGGTCCGCCAGACGGGACTTCCACTGAGCCCGTAAGCTCCACGCGACCTTTGACCCGGGAGGCTTTGACCTTCTTCGAATACCTCCGACCAGTCTTTGATCACGCTCGGCTTCGACTCGGGATTGACGAAGTGGTCCGGTTCGACCCAGAAGTTAAGCGCGAATTGATGAGGCTCAAGGAAGTCGTCATCGAGGAAATTGTAAGCCGGCAAGTCCTGATCGAACTGCTCCCTCTCTTCGGCCGCTATGTCCTTCTCACGATATCTAACCATCGCTCCATAAGCGAGTGATTCGGAAAAGCTGGCATTCCCGCCGAGCGTGGCGAAGCGGCTGAAGCGTTGTGGAAATCCCTGGACAAAGAGGTAGTCCCTCAAGATCGACCTCGGGTCCCGATCGATTCGATCACCGGGCCAGAATCGTTTCTGCTCTCCTAGCGGGAAGCGCCTCTCCGGATAGTAGATGGCGAGATCATACGAGTCCTGATAGCGTATCTCGCCCGCGACAATCGCGGGCGCCTCGGCGTTCCCGCGAGAAAACGTGAGGCTCCCGAATCTGCCGGTGGCCGCCGCCTCCCTGAGGACGTGAGCCGCGGTCACGATGGCCTGCCGTCCGGCAAGCTCGCAGAAGAAGCCGGTGCCGCGAAACTCACCCGTCTTATCGTCGATCACGCCGATGACCTGCGTGAGGTAGGGCAGCGTGTATGCCGCCATCGCCTTGATGGCCGACTCAACGAACAACCGCTTCTCGATTTCCGTGAGCATGAGCCGAGACCCCGCGTCGAATAGGCCTGGATTCAGCGTACAACGACCTGGAAGTCGCGATCGCTGATGGCGTCAAGCACAATCTGCCCTGGCACGACGAGAAGATACGCGACGTAGCAGGCGGCGTCGAAGATAGCCTCTTGGTGTGAGGGAACCTCGAGGCTACATCCCTCGTCGAAATAGACGCGCCCGGACTCATCCCCCGAGATGTCGCCGGACACCCGGGCGATCGGTCCCTCGAGAGATACGGTGACGCCCACGATAACCGGATCATAGTCGTTGCCGTCAAGACGATAGAAAACTCGGTAGCTGAAGAGAGGAAACGCTCGTGCCGAACTCCGGCCTGCTTTCCACCGCAGCGCAGGAGCGCGACTGACGAGCCAGTTCGTGAGCGTCTCCAAGTTTTCCTGAACTGCCCGGTGGATGGAGTCCCAATCTAACGAGTCGGTCGTGCACACGGGTTCTTCAAGCAAGGGAAACCACGCCGTTCCGTACAGATCCGCCCCGAGGACCGAACTCGGGACGGTTACCGCAAGGTCCTCGCGTGCGAAAACCTGCATCTGAAAGTCGTCGACGCGCTCGATTTGCGGAGTGATCATCGCGGCCTCCGGACCGTATCGATGAGAGCCTGCTGCACGATTACGGTCAGCCGGTGAACCTGGTCAGTGCCGCGAGTCGCGGCCCATTCCTCCAAGAGTGCCCGGTCGACTTCGCCATCCGGGGTCGTGGGAGCGATCGAGACGTGTCCCTCGCTTCCTCCTTCGAGGAGCGGTTGATCCTCCAAACCTCGAAGCGGCAATTGCAGCAGATCCAGATCGATGACTTGTGCTTTGCCACCCGGAGGCACGGCGAGTTCGAGAGTCGTATAAGTCGACAGGCCGGGGGATTGGCCAGGTTTCCCAACCGTGTCTTTGGTCATTCTAGGGGTCAGGTTATCCTCCCGGCCAGAACCGCTCCGGTAGACCAGCCACGTCATCGACCATCGCCACTCTTTCTATCCTAGGGCAATTGTGCCGCCTGACCAGATCGTTTCGAGAACTCATCTCGTCCGCTCGTACTTCGGTGTCTCCGGCTCGCGGATCTCGCTCATGAGCCGCTTGACGAGGCTGTCGGTGGTCTGCCCCTCGGCCTGCGCCTGAAAGTTGGTGCTGATGCGGTGGCGGAGGACCGGAATCGCAACCTTGCGGACATCGTCGAGCGACACGCTGAAGCGGCCATCCATCGCGGCCATGGCCTTGCCGGCCAGGATGAGGTTCTGCCCGGCCCGAGGGCCCGCGCCATAGTCCACCAGATCCTTGATGAACTGCGGCGCCTTCTCGTCGTTGGGACGCGTCGCGCGAACCAGCCGGGCCACGTAATCGACCGTGTATTCCGACACCGGCACCGACGTGACAAGCTTTTGCAGATTCACGATCGCCTTGCCCGAAAGCACCTTCTTCAGGTCAGGAACTTCTCCCCTGGTCGTGGATAGCAGGATTTTTTTCTCCTCGTCCAGCGACGGGTAGCCCACGCGGACGTCGAACATGAACCGGTCGAGCTGCGCTTCCGGAAGCGGATAGGTTCCCTCCTGCTCGATCGGGTTCTGGGTTGCGATCACGAAGAATGGATCGGGCAGATGCATCGTCTCCTGGCCGACCGTGACCTCGCGCTCCTGCATCGCCTGCAAGAGCGCTGCCTGCGTCTTGGGAGGCGTCCGATTGATCTCATCGGCCAGGATGATGTTGGCGAAGATCGGCCCGGGAACAAAACGAAACGTCCGGCGCCCGGCCTCCGGCTCCTCCAGAACGTTGGTCCCGGTAATGTCCGAAGGCATCAGGTCCGGCGTGAACTGGATGCGCTTGAAGCTGACATCAAGAATCCTGGCGATCGAGCTGACCATCAAGGTCTTGGCCAGACCGGGCACTCCCACAAGCAGAACGTGCCCCCGCGTGAAGATCGACGCCAGGATCAGCTCGATGACGTCGCGCTGACCGATGATGACCTTGTTCAGTTCGGCGACCATGACGTCGCGTGAGTGTCGAAACTCGTCAAGAAGCTGCGTGATCCGGTCACCGACAGTTGACATGCGAAGGTCCGACCTGACAAAAAAAGTGGAAACGCTGCGATATCCTGAATCTAGACACCGCCAGGCGACCCGCTTTCGACACTGCCTCGGTCCGGACCACCGCTGGCCCATTTCATGGCGACGACGAATGGTCAGGCCACGCCCATTGTAGCGCGGCGTGAATGCTTGATTCAAGCGCGCCAGCAACTCGAGACCCGCGATCCTCCCCATCACCGCACCAACTGGCGGTCTTGGCCCCCGAGCAGAAAACCCCGTATTTCTCCTAGACTTCGTAGACAAACGTCCGTTGTCCGTTGTCCGTTGTCCGTTGTCCGTTGTCCGTTGCGGCCCTACCCAATCGCAGAACGTCGCCGGGCCCCCGGCCGAAGGACGGGGTGGGCAGGGCTTGGCACTGCACACAACGGACCACGGACAAGAGGCTCCGGCTCCCCGACACGGCCGCGGCGGCTCTTGTCGATCGGCGTCGACTTCTGTCATAGTGAAATGCCGGAGGTGCGATCACGTCGCCCTCGTTCGACTTGATGCCGGGAGCCAGCCATGAATCTTCCTCCCAAGACTCGATCCTGGATCGTGATCGGTCTGGTGGCCGGGCCGCTCCTTGTTCCCTTGATGGGCTCGAGCTCACTCCGGGCGGCCGTCACTCGCGACGAGGTCGAGCGGGCCATCCGGGATGGAGTTCGCTACCTCAAGCAAGAGCAGCGCGGGGACGGTTCGTGGCCTGACGTACACGGCGATGCCCGCACCGGAACGACCAGCCTGGTGACCCTCGCCCTCTTGACCGCCGGTGAGAAGCCCGAATCACCGACTGTCCGTAAAGCCTTCGATTACCTGCGCACATTCGGGCCCGACCAGCTCAACAGCACCTACGCGATCGCACTTCAGACCATGGTCTACGCGGCCGCCGAGCCCGACCGCGACATGCTCCGGATCGCCGCCAACGTGAGCTGGCTCGAATCGGCCCAGATCAAGGCGGGAGACCGGGTTCCCTGGCCCGGTTCCTGGACCTACTCCAGCTCCAAGCGCGCCCAGCCCGGCGACAACTCCAACAGTCAGTACGCCCTGCTCGGCCTGGGCGCGGCCAGCGAGGTTGGAGTGCCCGTCAAGCCCGAGGTCTGGGCCCTGGCGCGAGCCTACTGGGAAGGTTGCCAGAAGGTTGATGGGAGCTGGGCCTACACGCCCGATTCGACAGCTTCGACGGCCAGCATGACCTGCGCGGGGATTTCCAGCCTGGTGATCACCGGTCTGAAACGTTTCCAGGGCCAGGAGTCCCTCCATGGAGAGCTGATCAATAACTGCGGCAAGGGGGGGGCCAACCCCAGCCTCCAGCACGGGATCGACTGGCTGGCCAACCACTTCCAGGTCGGTCAGAACTACGGGAACGGCCAGCAGTGGAAGCTCTACTATCTTTATGGCCTCGAACGGGCCGGCCGGCTGGGCGGCCTGCGTTTCTTCGGCCAGCACGACTGGTATCGCCTGGGGGCCGAAGAGCTGGTTCACGAGCAGAATAAGCTTTCGGGCTTCTGGCAAGGCGCGCTGATCGAGGCTGACAGGACGGTCGCCACCAGCTTCGCGCTTCTGTTTCTGGCCAAGGGCCGCGCGCCGGTCCTGGTCAACAAGCTCCGCCACGGGCCCAGGCGCGACTGGAACAACGATCCCGACGACGTCCGCAACCTCGTCGCCGTCGTCGCGCGCGACTGGAAAAACCTCCTCACCTGGCAGGTCATTGATCCCGCCTTCGCCTCCGTCGCCGACCTCCTCCAGGCGCCCATCGTCTTCCTCAACGGACACAAGATCCCCGAGCTCAATGCCCTGGCCAAGCAGAACCTCCGCGACTACGTCGAGCAGGGCGGGTTCCTGCTCGCCGACGCCTGCTGCTCCAGCCCCGATTTCGATTCCGGATTCAAGCAGCTCATGCAGGAACTCTTCCCCGATCAAGGCTTCAAGCTTCGGCCCCTTGCCGATGATCACCCCGTCTGGAGGGCCAAGCACCTCCTGACCCCGGGCGCCTATCCCCTCTGGGGCATCGAGCATGGCTGCCGCACCGTCGTCATCTATTCCCCCAAAGATCTCTCCTGTTACTGGAACCAG
>Ga0074044_10003946_pt1 | contig 12441 bp, 6 predicted proteins | sample BogForMeECP23OM1_FD_94443 | JGI IMG/M metagenome (GOLD analysis project Ga0074044, IMG submission 94443) | Bog forest soil microbial communities from Calvert Island, British Columbia, Canada - Bog Forest MetaG ECP23OM1 | ecosystem: Environmental > Terrestrial > Soil > Wetlands ...
CGTGCGTATCATCATCGAGTGCCCGGAGAGAATTCTCCACTTAGAGGCCGGATACATTTACGCGGACTGTCCCTTCGTTCAACTTCAACCCTCTTGCAGTCCGGCGGCGGACCATACATTTGCCAACAACTATCAGCCAGTGCCTCTCTGGTCTTGTGCTCCCAGGGGCTTTACACCGTCCGTCCGGTTGTTGGTGAAATCGCGATTTGTGACATAGGTCCTAACCATTACCAACGTAAGCCAAACGCCTGGTTTTGTGCTGCTGCGAACCAGTTCTGTCCTTTATCCTCGGCCCGATGTCTTATGCCGCAGTCTCGAACAGGCATAGGGACTAACCGCCATGCCCCTGGCCTTTATCGTCGATTCGCGCGCGTGGATCTGGCCGCTGGCCGGGGCCTGCGCCGGTGTCTACCTGTTTTGTCGGGGATTCGGCATGCTGCAGCGCAAGCGATTGATCATGAATACTCCCGCCTCGAAGATCCGCAGCGCGGCTATGGGACTGGTTGAGGTTAGCGGTTTGGCGACCGGCCCGTACACGCTGTGCGCACCCATTAGCGGACTACCCTGCTACTTCTACCGCAGCACGGCATGGCAATGGAAACAGCAGGGCAAGAACGGCCAATGGGAAAAGGTGGCGGACGAGAGCATGCATGTGCCCTTCTATCTTGATGACAATACCGGACGCGTGCTGGTCAATCCCCAGGGCGCCGACCTCGACATTCACTGTGACTTCCGTGACGAGTTCAGCGAGACACTGTTTTCCGTGAATCGGGAAATTTCTGGCAATGTGGCCAGCTTTCTGTTGCGGAATGGCGTCCTCAGCGGCCGGAAACTGAAGGTCGAGGAATATTGCATTAAGCCGAAGAACGCGCTGTTTATTTTGGGCACGCTGGCCACCAATTCCGGCCTTGCGGTGAAACCCGAGCCGGTGCGCAGCGACACGACCCACCAACTCAAAATGAGCATGAACCTTCCCGGCGGACTTGTGGGCACTGTCGGCGGCGGGCTGAATTTGTTGCCGGGTGTAACGGCCTCGGCCAGCACGACCTCAACGATGTTCAAGGGTGCGACCGGATCGCAGTCGATCTCCCGGCTCTCGGACAGCTCGAAGTCGCAGCCCGCCGACAAGACCCAGGAGGCCAATATTGCGGCTGCGTTGATGAAGGCGGGAATTACAAGTCCGAGAGCGTGGGCAGCAGCGGGACTCGATGGGTCCGCAGCAGGAACGGCAGTGGCTGTCGCGCCGGATACTGGTGCTGAACAGTTTGACCTTCATCCCCCGGCGGTACTGATGAAAGGCACGCATGATCCGTCGTTCCTGATCTCCTGGCAGAGCCAGCGCGAGGTGGTGAAGTCGCTCGGGTGGAAATCGGCATTGATGATCTGGGGCGGCCCTGCGTTGACCGTGCTGTGTGTTTACATTCTGGCCGCCGGATTCGGCTGGCTATAGAAATCGGGTGAACAAAATGAACATACCTGAACTTGTATTTCTGTTCGCGATCGTCGGCCTGGTGGTTTATGTGGTGACCATCTTCAATGGACTGGTCACCTTGAAGAATGACGTTGCCAAAGCCTGGTCGAATATTGACATTCTTCTGAAGCAGCGACATGACGAATTGACCAAGCTGTTGGAAGTCTGCAAGGGCTACATGAATTTTGAACGCGACACACTGCAGAAGGTGACGCTGGCGCGCAGCCAGTATCAAGCGGCGGTTTCGGTCGATGAGAAAGCGAAGGCCGACCAAAGCCTGACGACGGCGGTGCGCGGACTGTTTGCCGTGGCGGAGAACTATCCGCAACTGAAAGCGAATGACAATTTCACCCAGCTGCAAAACCGGATCACAGCCCTCGAGAACTCGATCGCGGACCGCCGCGAATTCTACAACGACTCGGTAAACACCTTCAACATCCGTATCCAGCAGATACCGGACACGCTGATCGCGGCCTTCATGAATCTGAAGCCCAGCCCGATGTTCAAGGTCGAGGAAGCCGAAAAGGCTGACGTCCCGATGAGCTTTGGGGCGGCACAGTAAAGTTGCCTGCTTGCTACGGTTGCCTTGGTTGGTCATCCTATCCTCACACCCGGAGCGAGGACCACATCTGGACCCTCCTCCTCACTTAACGCAACCAGGCGCTTACACTCAGAACCCCGGAGTCAATGAGTGTAATCGGGATATTACATCAACTGTTCGGAGATGCCGAGTTGCTTCTTGGCTCAGCTTCAGACGGATGGCGAAGTAGAGCGCGAAGCCGATATTCACCAGCGCCGCCGCGAATCGGGCCGGAGAGTAGACAGGGGTGAGCATCTGTGCAACTACACCCACCAAGACGCATCCCCCGACCAGATACGGCCGCGTCAGTAGGTCCATCCGCCAAACGAAAAGGAACAGGACAACGCTCGCAATCGGGGGAAAGAAGAGCATCTCTTTCGTGGCCGGACCATCATAACTCACAACCCGGGGTCAATGAGTGTAATCTGGATTTTCGCCAACTGACACTCACATTCGGTTCAACCAGCCTGTCTTCATTGACTTGCCTCTCTTCCCAAAGTAAGATTCGTGGGCCAATGATCGGGCAGACCATTTCTCATTACCGCATTCTCGAAAAACTCGGCGGCGGCGGCATGGGTGTGGTTTACAAGGCCGAGGACACGCGCCTGCACCGCTTCGTGGCGCTGAAATTCCTGCCCGACGAAGTCGCCCGCGATCCGCAGGCGCTGAGCCGTTTCGAGCGTGAAGCGCAAGCCGCTTCCGCCCTCAACCATCCCAACATCTGCACCATTCACGACATCGGCGAAGAAAACGGCAAAGCGTTCATCGCGATGGAATATCTCGAGGGGGCCACACTAAAGCACCAGATCGGGGTGCGGCCCATGGAACTCGACGTCCTGCTTCCGCTCGCCATCGAGATCGCCGACGCCCTCGACGCCGCACACGCCAAGGGAATCATCCACCGCGATATCAAACCCGCAAACATTTTCGTGACCGACCGCGGCCACGCGAAGATTCTCGACTTCGGCCTGGCCAAGGTGTCGCCGCGAGACAGCCGCATCGAACAGACCGGGGCGACCGCCGCGGCAACGCTGGTGGACGAGGCGTTCCTGACCAGCCCGGGCTCCACGGTTGGCACGATCGCGTATATGTCTCCCGAGCAGGCCAAGGGAAAAGAGCTGGATCGCCGCACTGACCTGTTCTCCTTCGGCGCCGTCCTTTACGAAATGACGACCGGCGTGGTGGCCTTCCGCGGCGAAACCTCGGCGGTCATTTTTCATGCGATCATCGAGCGCGCTCCGGCTCCCCCGACCCGGTTCAATCCCGACATCCCGCCGAAGCTGGAAGAGATCATCAGCAAAGCTCTCGATAAGGACCGCGAGTTACGCTACCAGAATGCCGCCGACATGCGTGCCGACCTGAAGCGGGTGCTGCGCGAACTGCAATCGGGGCGGACCCCGGCCCTAGAAGTGGGCGAGTCGGCTCCGGCAGCGCCATCCGCCAGCGGATCCGCGCCAAGAGAAGCTTCCGCAGTCAGCGCGCCGGCAGTTTCTGCCGCAAGCAGCGGAACGGGTCGTGCGATTTCCAGTGGCGCGCAGCCGGCTGCAGCCAGTTCCGCACCCGTTGCGGTCCCAGTTCCGCGCCCGAAGTGGCCGTTGTATGCGGGGCTCGGAGCGCTGGCGTGCATCGTGGGCGTGACCGCCTTCTTCTTCTACCACCAGCGTACCCACGCGATTGGTGAGAAGGATTCCATCCTGGTCACGGATTTCGTCAATACCACCGGCGACCCGGTCTTCGATGGAACTTTGAAGAAGGCCATTACGGTCGATTTACAACAATCTCCGTTTCTCAACGTGGTATCCGATCAGCAGGTGCAGAAGACCTTGAAGTTCATGGGGCGCTCGCCAGACGACGCGATTACGAAAAGCATTGGGCGTGAGATCTGCCAGCGTGATGGCATCAAGGCGATGCTGACGGGATCGATTGCGCTGGTGGGCAGCCAGTATCTGATCACGCTCGAGGCGCTGAACGGCTCGACCGGCGACTCGCTGGAGCAGGCGCAGGTGCAGGCGTCGGGGAAAGATGCGGTTCTGGGATCGCTTGGAACGGCAGCGACAAAGCTGCGCGAGAAGCTGGGGGAGTCATTGGCGTCGGTGCAGCAGTTCGACAAGCCACTGGACCAGGCCACGACGTCTTCGGTCGAAGCGCTGAAAGCCTTCACGCTTGGCGATCAGCTGCACTACAAGCTGGAAGACGTTCAGTCGGTACCGTTTTACCAGCGCGCGATCGAGCTGGACCCAAACTTTGCGCTCGCACATTTGCGGCTGGGAGTGGTAGCCGGGAATACGTCGCAATTCACGCTGCAGGCGCAGGAGGTAGCGAAGGCGTTCGAATTGCGCGACCGCACCAGCGAGTATGAGCGGCTCTACATCAATGCCTACTACTACCTGCAAACCGGGGACGTCGAGAAATCGATTCAGGGCTGGGAATTGATGAAGCAGACCTATCCGCGCGACTCCGCTTCGCGGATCAATCTGGCAGTGGACTACGGGTTCCTTGGGCAGTATGAAAAAGCGGTCGAGAACTGCCTGGAGTCAATCCGGCTTGAGCCCGACACGTTGAACTGCTATGTGGGTGGAGCGAGCTACTACCGGGCGCTTGGTAAGATGGACAACGCCGATGCACTCCTCACGCAGGCGCTGCAGCGAAACATAAAAAGCTCATCCCTGTACCTGGCTCTGGCGGCTTCGTCCCTGTTCAAGGGCGACAGTGCGACGGCTGCGCGCATGCAGGAACAGGCGAAGACCAGTCCGGAGGGCGAGCTCAGGGTGCTGGGGCAGCAGGCGGCCCAAGCGGGGGCACTGGGCAAGGCCGGGCAAATGCGCGAATTGAGAACACAAGCAGTGGAGAAGGCCAAAGGTTTGGGCATGGCGGATTCCGCGGCCAACCAACTGATGCAGGAAGCGGCGGCGGAAGCGGCGCTCGGGTACGCTTCACGCGCGGGCGAGGAGATTGACGCAGCGGTTGCATTGTCACGCGACCCGGCATTTCTGTCCGATGTGGCGGATGCGGCCGCGGCAGCGGGTCTGGAGCAGAAGGCGGAAGCGCTGATCGCGGAGGCGCGCAAGGGCCGGCCGAATGACACATTCGTGCAGAAAGTAGCCGGCCCGAGGGTCGAGGCGCGCTTGCAGCTGCGGCGCGGGAAGGCTGCCACTGCCGTCCAGACTTTAGCTGGCACGCAGCAATATCAGGAGGGACGTTATTTTACGACTCACGTTGTACGCGGCGAGGCCTGTCTGGCGGCTGGGGATGCAGGGAACGCGGCAACGGAGTTCCGAAAATTTCTGGCGCGCCAGGGACAATGGCCTTTGAACATCTACTACCCCCTCGCGCAGCTCGGGCTGGCGCGGGCCCTCGCAGCCCAGCACGACAGCGCAAATGCACGCACTGCCTATCAGGACTTTTTCGCTTCGTGGAAGGACGCAGACCCGGACCTTCCCGTCCTGAAACAAGCTCGGGCGGAATACGCGAAGCTGCAGTAGAGAGCAGTATCTCTTCGCTAATGCTTCAACGGACGATATCAGCCGATAGCGCTCATTGACCACGGCCAATCTTAGAAGTCCTCAGCCACACTGGGCAAGAAGTTACGAAGCAACTCCTTCGCTGTTATCCTGAGTTTCGTTGCGATGTCCTCACGCTTCATGACTTCAAGCACTCTTCTTTCTGCGCGGGAAATTGCGGCACAGGTCCGCCGCAAAGCGGTTTCTCCGGTGGAGGTGGCGCGTGCTCACCTCGATCGCATCGAGCGTCTGAATCCCAAGTTGAACGCGTTCGTCGATTACCAGCCCGAAGCTGTGTTGGCGCAGGCGCGCGCGGCGGAGAAGGCGATTCTGCGCAGGAATAAGGATAAAGACAAACTCGGGCCGCTGCATGGTGTGCCTGTGTCCATTAAGTCTTCGATTGACGTCGCCGGACATCGCTGTGAAGCCGGTACACGTTTGCGTGCCGGACACATCGCGTCCGAGGATGCGCCGCTGGTTGCGCGCCTGCGGGCGGCTGGAGCCGTGATCCTCGGCGTCACTAACACGCCCGAACTGCTCATGGCCTGGGAAACCGACAACCTTCTGTATGGCCGCACCAACAATCCCTGGGACCTCGCCCGCACCGCGGGCGGATCGAGCGGTGGAGAGGCCGCCGCCATCGCGGCGGGACTTTCCGCTGGCGGCGTGGGCAGCGACGGCGGCGGCTCGATCCGGGTCCCGGCGCACTTCTGCGGAATCTGCGGATTGAAGCCCACTCCCGGACGCATTCCTTCGACCGGACACTTTCCGAAATCTGGCGGGCCCTTTGCTTTGATCGGGGTGGTCGGACCGATGGCTCGCACGGTAGAGGATGTGCGAACTCTATTCGAAGTGATGGCCGGGGCGGACGACGGCGACCCTTGCTCCGCGCCGGTTGAAGTGCGTGAGATTGGCGACGCGGCGGTTCGCGGTGTGAACATTGGTTTCTTCGAAGACGATAGTCGAACTCCGGTCACGGAAGAAACCAGGTCGGCGGTGCGTCGGGCAGCGTCTCTCTTGTCAGGCTCCGGATTTCGCGTCGAGTCCTTCCGTCCGGAGCGACTCGAAGAAGCGCGCCAGTTGTGGTGGGAATTCTTCGGCACCGCCGGCGGGATGATTCTGGAGCCCATGTTGCGCGGCCACGAGTCCGAACTGAGCCCGATTCTGCGGGAGTTCCAGACCTGGACCAAGGCCGCGCCCGCGCGTCTCATCGCGGCCCAGCCCGGCGAGTCGCTGCTGGCCGCCTGGCTGGGACGCGATGAGGTGCGCGAAAAAATTCTCTTGCAGATGCGGAAATATCCCGTGCTGATTTGCCCCACCGCGGCCATCCCCGCTTTTCGTCACGGCGAGCGGGAGTGGCAGGTGGAAGGGAAGACCGCGAAGTATCTCGATGCCTGGAGCTATTGTGAGTGGTTTAACCTGCTGGGGTTTCCCGCCGCCGTGGTCCCGATAGGCTATTCGGATCAAGGCTTGCCGATCGGGGTGCAGATTGTCGGGCGGCCGTGGGAGGAAGAAGTCGTGCTGGCGGTCGCCGCGAAACTTGAAAGGGAGCGCGGTCCGTGGCTAGCGCCTCCGCTCCTGCGCAGCTGACAATTCACGCTCTTTTGCAAGCCTTTTTTGCGGCTAAGTATTGTTCTCTCTGTCAAAAATTGTCACTTCGGCCTTCCATTGTCATCCCCGATGTGCAAACTAATTCAACTTTTCTGCAAGCCGAATTGTGTGCCGGTTTTCCTTTGCCTTTTGCTGAAAGCCGATGTATAAACTACGAGCACTAGTATCCTTCCCCCAAAGTCCCACCCACGCTCCAAGGGGGGCTTTTAACCCACCAGCCGTCGGCGTTAGTGAGTCGTGGAAGTCTGCACGCGGCTGCGCTTCTTCGACGGCAAACACTGCAGTTGTTGAATCGACGCAGAGAGGTTCAATTTAGCGAATGCTTGATGTCAGGAAGTTCCGGTCCCACACCCAGATTCTCTCTCTCTTTTTATCGCTGGTTGCATTTTCTGTTTTGACGACAGCCCAGGACAAAGACAAAGACGACAAAGAAAAAGAGTCGAAGAAGGCGAATACCAATTTTGTCAATGTCGAAGGGAAAGTCCGCTGCGACAAACCTGATCCGGCGTACTCGATCGAAGTGCCGGATCGTCCCGGACACGCTCTGATGATCGCAAGACGCAAGTGCACCTGGACGGAGCCGATGCTGATCATGGGCGCGAAAACTAAAGAGGGAGTGGCGGTCGGTTACGCCGAGAAAAGTGAAGGCATGCTTCACGTAAGCGGTTTCGAAACTGACACCCTGGACGATGGCGAAAAGCTAACGTGGAAGAGCATGGGCCAGGTGTTGGCGGAAAAAGGGCCAGCCACCGCCACGGGACGCTGGAGTCTCATGCGTGGTACCGGGAAGTTCAAAGGGATCAAAGGCGGCGGCTCCTACGAAGAAAAGCTCGATGCCGACGATGTCTTGGTGTTGGAACTGGAAGGCGTTTACGACCCATCCGAAATAGTTGGGGAAAAGAAGTGAGAACGTTAGGGAGGAAAAAGTGACGGCCAAACGAGTTGGAGTAGGCGCGTTCCTGATGGTGGTCGGTCTGGCATTGCCGACATTCGCTCAACAATCCAAAACGGTGGCTAAGGGAGCAGTGGTCATCAAAGAATTCAAGCACGACACCGGACCGGTACTTCGCGAAATCGCACCGCTGCTTCCCGAATACGGCACGCCTCCGCAGCACGAGATCGAGAACAAAGCCAATCCCAATCACCCCTGGAGCAACAAAAAGGCTGAGGTTGAGAAGGACGCGGTGCTGCAGACGGCGGAGAATTCTCCGAGTGCGCAGACCCCGACCTTCAACGTGGAATTCGACGGTATCGGCTACGGCGACAACTTTTACTGTAACTGCATGCCCCCGGACAATGACGGTGCGCCGGGCACGACGCAATATGTCCAATACGTTAATCTCACCTACCAGGTTTTCGACAAAAGCGGGAACACGTTACTAGGTCCGCTCGCCGGAAACGATTTCTGGTCGGGATTCGGAGGTTCGTGCCAGACCGACAACAGCGGCGACCCAATCATTAGATTTGACGCGGCTGCTCAGCGCTGGGTAGTTGCCCAGTTTGCCCTCAATGGTTTGGGCAACGATTACGAGTGCGTTGCGGTTTCCCAGACCGACGATGCAACCGGCTCCTATTACCGGTATGCGTTTCCGTTCAGCCATTTCCCGGACTACCCGAAGATGGGTGTGTGGCCGGATGCTTACTACTTCACCTTCAATAATTTCACCCTTTCAGGAACCTCTTTTGTCGGCGCCAATGCCTGCGCGGCGGACCGCACCAATATGCTGCTTGGCAATACTGCCACCATCCAGTGCTTCCAGCAGAATTCGAGCCAGTACTCACTATTGCCTTCCGATCTGGACGGTGCCACGCCTCCAGCTTCGGGAACTCCCAACTTCTTCATGGAACTGGATCCCGATGGCAGCGCCAACTTGTCCATGTTCGCATTCCACGTTGATTTCACGAACCCAAAAAATTCGACCTTCACCGGTCCAACCCTGATTCCGGTGCCCGCTTTCACGCCCGCGTGCCCGAGCGCTGGAGGCCTTGGAGACTGCGTGCCGCAGCCCACAGCTGGCAGCGACAAACTGGAGGTCCTGTCGGACCGCCTCATGTACCGTCTGGTGTACCGCAATTTCGGCGATCACACGACACTGCTGGTCAGCCACTCAGTAACGGCCGGTAGTAGCAGCGGCGCGCGCTGGTACGAAATTCACGACCCGGAGACGTCTCCCACCGTGTACCAGTCTGGGACCTTTGCCCCGGACTCGAGTTATCGCTGGATGCCGTCAGTCGCAATGGACCAAAACCAGGACATCGCCGTCGGCTACAGCAAGTCCAGTGCGAGCGCCGGCGACTATCCTTCACTTGTCTATGCCGGGCGCGTACCTTCCGACCCGCTGGGCACTCTGGAATCCGAAGTGGTGTTGAAACAGGGTCTAGGGTCGCAGAGCAGCGGCGGCTATGATCGCTGGGGCGACTACACTTCGATGACCGTCGATCCCACTGATGACTGCACCTTCTGGTTCTCCGAAGAATATTTGCAGGCTACCGGACAGAACGGTGGATTCAACTGGAGCACTGCGATCGGCAGCTTCAGCTTCCCGGGTTGTGGTGGGACTCCGAACTTCAACCTCAACGCGAATCCGAACAGCGTAACGGTCGCTCTGGGTGGTAGCGGCACGAGCACCATCACGGTTTATCCGGTGGACGGTTTCAGCGACAGCGTCACCTTGAGCGCCTCCGGTCTGCCGAGCGGGGTGACGGCGGGGTTCAACCCGAATCCTACAACCTCCACCAGCACGTTGACGCTGACGGCTAGCGCCACGGCGGCCACGGGGACCAGCCCCATAACCATCACGGGCATGTCGGGCAGCTTGACGAATACAACGACACTGAGCCTGACCGTGAGCAATCTCGCTCCAGCGGTCGGTCTGTCGCCGACTTCTCTCGCATGGGGAAAGGTCGTGGTGGGAGAGACGAGCGCTGGGAAGACGGTCACCGTCAGCAACACCGGAAGCGCAACGCTGAACATCAGTAGCATCACGACCAGCGGTGATTTCGCGCTGGCGGCCGCCACGAAGCCCTGCGGCAGCACACTGGCTGTGGGAAAAACCTGCCAGATCAAAGTTACCTTTACTCCGACCGTGGTCGGAGTGGAGACGGGGACGCTTACGATCAACGACAACGCTTCGAACAGTCCACAGACAGTGGCGCTGTCGGGGACTGGCGGTATCCCGGCCGCGTTAACACCTGCCAGCGTGACATACGCGGCTCGGACCGTGGGGACGACGAGTCCAGCGAAGGTGTTTACGCTTACGAACCACCTGAACGTAGCGCTTACCAGCGTCTCGATCTCGACGACCGGCGACTTCAGTGTGTCCACGACGAGCTGCGGGGCGAGCGTAGCCGCCTTGGGCACCTGCACCATCAGCGTGGTGTTCACACCAACCGCGACGGGAACGAGGACAGGGACCCTGCAGGTGTCTGATAGCGCCAACAACAGCCCGCAGACATCGAGTCTGACGGGCACCGGCAAGTAAAGATGGTCTGCTGTGATGAACCAGCCCCGCAGAGATGCGGGGCTACTGGCGCCACGTACGGCGATTGTGTGTGTAGGGTAGCGCCCCGCTACAGACCAAGAAGATCCCCCCCCGACGAAGGAGAAATCGTGAATCGAAGACTAATCCTATTCTTGCTCGGGCTCGTCGCGATCGTATCGAACGTGAATGTCGTTTGCCAGGCGCAGGCGCGGTCCATGATGACCCGTCATGTGCGTGAAGCAACTCTTAATGGGCAGGCTGAACTTGTTGGGCAGCTCCCCGTGACCCAATCTCTGCATTTCGACATTGTTCTGGCGCTGAGCCATCCGGCAGAGTTGAAAAGTTTTCTGCAAGAACTCTACGATCCTTCCAGTCCCTCCTATCGTCGCTTCGTGACAGCACCGCAATTCACCGAGCGATTTGGTCCCAGCCAGGAAGATTACGACGCCGTGATTCGTTTTGCGAAAGCGAACGGCTTCACAGTGCTTGGCGGCTCCCGCGATTCTATGGACATACAGCTGAAGGGCTCGGTGGCGAACATCGAGAAAACCTTCCACGTAACCATGAGTGTCTACCAGCACCCCACCGAAAACCGCACCTTCTACTCTCCGGACCGGGAGCCCACGGTGGACCTGCCGTTCCAGCTGTGGCACATCTCGGGTCTGGACAACTATTCGATCCCGCGTCCTTTGTTCGCGAAGAGGGACGTGAAGGCGCAGGCGCAGTCCGAGGCCATCACGGGCTCCTGTCCTGGAGCGTCCTTCTGTGGCAGCGATATGCGGGCAGCCTACTACGGGGCAGGACCTCTCAACGGCTCTGGCCAGACGCTGGGTTTGCTGGAGTTCGATGGATATGATATCGCCGACCTGAACACTTACTTCGCGAACATTGGACAAACCGACAATGTCCCGGTCATTGGCATTTCCACGGATGGAAGTAGCTTGAACTGTCTCAAGGCGGATGGCTGTGACGATACGGAACCGATGATTGACATGACCCAGGCGATCTCCATGGCTCCGGCCCTGACGGACCTGAATGTGTACGTGGGGGGCAGCGATACCGCCATTTTGGGATCCATGTCTACGAACTCTCCACTGGATGCGCAATTGAGCTCTTCGTGGCTTTGGAGCCCGCCGGATCCCGACACTGACAACCCCTTCTTCATGAAGTTTGCGGCGCAGGGGCAGAATTTCTTTCAAGCGGCCGGCGACAACGGAGCCTATAATCCGCTTGTCCAAGCTACCTGGCCGGCGGTTTCTCAGTATGTCGTGGTGGTCGGCGGTACGGTCCTGGAGACCCAAAGCCCGGGTGGCCCCTGGAAGTCGGAGACCGCGTGGGTCGAGGGTGGCGGCGGCTACACTCAAGATAGCAACTTCCCGATTCCCGCCTGGCAGCAGCTTCCGGGCGTGATCAATTCGGGCAACGAAGGGTCCACGACTTATCGGAACTCCCCGGACGTCTCGGCAAACTCGAATTTTAGCTTTTACGTCTGTGCCGACCAAACCACCTGCACCGAGAACCAAATTGGCGGGACCAGTTTTGCGGCGCCCATGTGGGCCGGCTTCCTGGCTCTGGTCAATCAACAAGCGGTTGCCAACGGCAATCCGACGCTCGGATTCATCGACCCGGCGGTTTATAACATTGGTGTCGGGTCAGACTACAACAGCGATTTCTACGACATCACCAGTGGCAGCAATGGCTATCCGGCAGTAACCGGCTACGATTTGGCGACCGGCTGGGGTAGTCCGACCGGGCCCAACCTGATCAATGCGCTGGCGGGAGGTGGAGGTGGAACGC
>Ga0074044_10003947_pt1 | contig 12440 bp, 14 predicted proteins | sample BogForMeECP23OM1_FD_94443 | JGI IMG/M metagenome (GOLD analysis project Ga0074044, IMG submission 94443) | Bog forest soil microbial communities from Calvert Island, British Columbia, Canada - Bog Forest MetaG ECP23OM1 | ecosystem: Environmental > Terrestrial > Soil > Wetlands ...
ATACGGATTGGATATGCGGCAAGTTATGCCGAAGCTAAGTCAGAGCGACCACGAATACTACGTTCAAAGGATGCATCATGACCTCAAGGCCATGATCTCCATTAAGGATGAGATAAAGAAAGAGTTGAAAGACGAGTTGAAGAAGGCAAAAGTTGTACTATTAGATGCAATGAGAGAGAGCGAATTTGATGATAAAGCACAGCGGCTCATTGGCGAAGACTTCGACAAGTTACTTCACTAGCATCTCCCAAAATGCGGCTGAGTTTGTTAGCTTCACCCACTTGATATTGCGTGAACTCAGTAGCTCATTAATCCAAAAATATTATTTCAGAATTGTTATTGTTCGTGCCTACTAGTATTTTATACACTATGGTCTCTAGATCAATCTGCATATGCCTTGCTACCTAGAACCGTTACGTTTCTTCTGCTGATGATGGCGTTTTCCATTCTGTTTGTGCCACGTGTGAGTAGTCAAAACATTACCCAATATTCGTCGAGTGCCACAAGTTATTTGACCATTGTTCCATCCCCTTCACAGTACGTCACCGTAAAAGGGACATACTGCACTACTTGCTCATATGGCTGTCAGCTCATGCAACTAGATTCAGGAACCTATGTTACTCTCTATAATTTAACGGGAAATAACTTAGCGTTGATCAATTCTGTTGGACTTGTAACTGTCACAGGTTACTGGGTACAAATGCCCTCCACAACGCACAATCCACATTTGACTAACCCCGTGTGTTCACTTAACGGATTCTACGTAATCTCATGGACACCAGCATGAACGTGAATTTAGATTAATTTCGTTTAATTTCGCTTATGGGGACCACTGCATGCATGACATTATCGATCGATAATCTCCAACTTCTTTTCCTTCAATACATCAACTCGCACCCTTCCGCGCTCTAGCCAAATATTCTTCGCTAACTCATCCAGGACAGGGTTGATTTGAGATCTCATGAATATGTTTACTAACTCTCGCGCGGCCGCTCTGGTGTTCGTTTGAACTAGCTTCGTTAACATCCAAGCGTAAACGTGGAATGCTGCGTTAAACTCCTGTTCGATCATTCCTAGAAATTGATCTTCAGGAACATTTTGGGCGGAGGGAGGGAAGTGACTATACTGCCAAGTTGTGCCAGGTTCGCGTAAGGATTGTTGAAGTTGACTCAGCTTTGGGTAATCAGACAATGCGCTTATCTTATAGCCGCTTGAATCATGAATAACAAAACCTGCTTTCTCGAGTCGTTTTAGATATTTGGAAAGTGTTTGTTTGCTTCCGATTCCCGCTTTACTGGAGCGTCTCCATATCTCCGAGTATCTCATAGGCGTCTCCTTCGCTAGCGTGTTTTGGATAATTGCTTCAAAGTGGCTTTCGGCTTGGTATCCTTTGTTGCCCAATCGTACCACGGTACACTAGTACGATCAATCATACCTTATAAATCTGTGGTACGATCAACCAAACTAAATGGTACGATCAACCGTACCTATTATATACAACATATTGTCTTCTCTGAGGTATGTGAAAAGCAGTTGGCTCGGACGCACGGAAGCACTTCAGCAAACAAACTACAAAGACGACGACAGCTGCTCCCCTACGTTTTGCGGGGCATTACAGATGCACGGGAGCTTAGCAAGCTGCTGCACTGCTCGATGAGAACAATTCAGCTCGACCTGAAAGCACTCAAACCGTGGCTATATAAAAAAATCGAGGAGGAACAACTCCACAGCCTACGCATATCATTCCTACAGAAACGGGAAATCTGGCGCGAAACATGGGCCCTCCACGATCAATCCCTTCAGAAGGGAAAGGAGGTCTCGAACGCTTTCAAGATAAGATGCCTCGAACTCGCAATGAGGATAAGCGCAGAATTTGACCGCATCAGCGGCATCGGCCAACCGAAACCATCCACGATCGCTCCAACACAGAATACCCCAGTTACGTCGGCTGCAGTCGAAGAGATCATTGCAAAACTGTCGGAGGAGGAAAAACTAGTTCTTGCTAAAGCAATTGGAAAACTTGGACAGCTTAAAGCTAGCTCTCGCACTTAGAAGCCCTGCGGCTCTAGCCCTTCTCTACTGTGGCTTAGATCCGAGCCCTAGCCAAATCAGACTAATGAACGCCATCTGCTCACAGGATCCTCAAAATAGTCAGATCATCGTCAAAGCACCGAGGGGTTCTGGCAAAACATACATCGCCGCAATCTCTTTCGCGTACCTCCACCGAACCGATCCAACCTTGAAGATCTTGGTCCAATCCGGTTCATACGAACAAGCACGCCACCTATACTCCTACTATCAACCACTAATCACAAATCCCGAATTATTCCCACAACACCAGTTGCTGCACGAACCTACCGCAAACCTGACACGATTCAAAGCCGGAGGGTATCTCCGAATCCTCACCGCATCAGAGAAACAATCACGAGGCAGCCACGTTGACATCATCGCCCTCGACGAGGCAGTACTCATCAAGCAAGAGTTGATCGACGCAATCTGGCCAACCGTACGAACATCAAAACGACCGAAACGGATCATTATGTCCACCCCCAGCCCAAAGATTTCGCTTGAATGGTTCGTGGAAATCTGGCAGGACGCGGACCGGTTGAAGTTTAAGCGGTTCGAATTGCCACTCGAAGAATGCCCCTGGATCAACCAAGAAGACACCGCCCGAGTTCAACTAATGTATGGAGTGGACAGCGAAACCTACCAGACCGAATACCTAGGGGAAATCACAGAACGCAGAGGCCGCGTCTGGGACAGTCACCTCATCGACGGACCACCAACCCCAGACAAACCACACCCGCGCGCGATTATAGATCCCAAAAACCAAGACGAATACCCGCTGCCCCTAACACCTCCCGCCACCGAGTGGTCTGTAGGACTCGATTGGGGCTTCAGACACCCAACTGTCATCACCGTCTGGGAAAAACAAGGAGAAACAGTCTACGCTAGAGATTGCAGAGTTCGTACCCGAGAGAGTTTCACGGAAATTCGCCAAGAGATTATAACTGACTACCCGAAAGTGCCCATCTACGCTGATTCATCCTCACCCGGCGAGAACAACGAACTGCAACGTATGGGCGCTCGAATCATCCCAGTAATCTTCTCAGAAGAAAAAAGCCAGCTCATAAGCCACGCACGCTGGCGTCTAGAGCAAGGATTCCTGAAGATCCCCGATCCAACTATCGATCGCAAGTTCTTCCCACTCGTGCAGCAGATGAAAGCATACCACTACGACGAGAAAACACAGAAACCCGTCAAAGTAGACGACGATTGCGTTGACTCGATGCTATGCGCGATGAAAGGATTCCTGAATCCCAGAGGAAGCTTCAAAGCGATAGGAGCGTGGAGGCGCGAATAACACGGCAGTTTATCACAGCTAACCGCACTTTGCACTTTTTGCTACTTACTTACTCCACCCTGATGGTGGTGCGCCCAGAAAATCAGAGTTCAAATTCCGACGCCCGCACCAGCATACCCACACACAACACACTTCATCATAAATTTACTATATTTTGTGCTTTCATAAGCTCTGAAGCAAACTTTCCTATAATCGCATTCAACTTATCCTGATCAAGCGTCAAAACTTACTGCCCTTCTTTTACCTCGTAAATCTCGTCTGCGACAAGTCCATGAGCTTCCTTATGTACTCTAGCAGCAGTCTCTGGGTTCGGTGCATCAACTAGACAGTACACGGTTCCTGTCTTTTCATCAACCCAGTACTTGAGATACTTAACACCGTATTTTCCTTGAACCTCCAAGTCCTTCTTGTGTGCTTCTGCAACCGCCGCCGCAGTAACCCCCTTCACTTTGTGCGTATCCAAATAGAGTGGCATCTATCGAATCACAAGACCAAGTCATTTTCGAAGTCGTTGCCTTCGTAATCAAGCTTAGCGAGGATAATCATTAAGATCGCCACTTGGATTGTTTCGCGTAATCGATCATGCCTTGAAAGTCGACTACGATGACGGGTTCGTTGCCAACAACCCCCGCGTCATGACCAGACGGAAGAAGCGATATGTCTCCTGGCTTGCAGTCACGTTCGGTACCATCATCCATTATTATGTGAAGGATTCCGGAAACGTGGTACTGGAAGTGTGGCGCTTCACAACTTTTGGTTTTGACTATGGGCATTACTGAAGTTGACCATCGCCATCCAGGCTGGAAAACTTCGCGGCCAACAACGGCGCCACCTATTCTCACCAGATCAAGTTTACCTTTGTCGAAATTCCTAACTTCATCGGGTACATTTAGACTCTTGACTTCCATTTTTCCCAAATTGAATCACGACACATGGATACATGTCACCCTTTTAATTGAGATTCATCTGTGGTGTACACCAACAGTACTGACCAGCAACCATATCGTCGTAACTCGTTTTGTCTAGTCCATTAATTTATCATATGACATAAGTTTCGCTAAAGCGTTTAGCAAAGTAGCCTGCCAACGTAACGCTTAGAACCCAGAGCGCTCCACCCGCTATGTTTGATATCGTAAATCTGAAGTACTGCATTCGAGCTGCTCCAGCAACAATTGGCGCGAAAGTTCGAACGACAGGCGGAAAACGCGCCAAGATAATCGATTTACCTCCATGTTTCGAGTAGAACTCATTCGCACGTTGAAGATTATCGCGCACGAATCGATATCGATAAGCGAGGGCCTCACCTGACTGACGCCCAATTGTATAACCCAACTGATCGCCTAGGATAGCTGCTAAAATTGATAGTGGAATCACCAACGCTAAATTCAGACGCCCAAGATATGCGACAACTCCAACGGTCAACAGAAGTGAGTCTCCCGGAAGAAAGAAACCAAAGAAAAGCCCTGTCTCGGCAAAGATGACAACCGGTATAACCCAAACGCCTCTCCGCCCAAACAGCAAGGCAGGGTTCATGAAGACTTTCAGTACACGAACGAAATTAGTTATGCCGTCTACTACTGTAGGTAAATCTACTCCAAAGATACGGTAAATGAGCAGTTCTCTCACTACTAATATTGCGGGAACGAAACTGGCAGCGAAAATCAGTGTACTTCCCAACTGAACCAGATTGCTTACTGGTCTAGTCGATTTAGAGGACGCGACGTAAGTCACCCAAGACAGTACACAGAGACAAATTGAGGCGAGAGGAATTGTAATCCATACCAGCGGAGCAAAGAATGAGGTAATCCGTCGACCTTCGGGTTCTGTGTCCGTGAGTAGTGCGAGAAGGAAACCGCCGAGGCCGTGCGACAGATGCCGTGGCACTATGAAGAGAACGGAGAGGACAAAGAGGAGAGAATATCCGATTCCGAAGGAAAGGAGTAGACTGGTTCGCTTCAAGAAGACTTTTCCATTTCTGTGTATGGTTCGAACGCAACAGTTCGAGTTAAGAGAAAACTTGTCTTACGCTGTAGGTGAATTTCGCCTCGAACGGTTTCATGGGATGAAAGTGAATACAACCAGCCTTGGCCAAGTATCAATCCATAGATTTATCTTCTGACAAAAGTTGTTTCTCTAGAGCGTTTAGCTTCTCGAATCTCTCGCCCCATCGTGAAACGAATTTCCGTTGCTTTAACCATACATCAACAGAAAACAGGACGGCTACTAATGATGCTAGTATAAGGAACAAATCCGGAATATCCGGGCGGGTGGTCGCTTCGAATGGTGGTGGTCCGAAGTCCGCTAGAGCATAGATTAGGAAACGAGAAAGGAGAATGAGGATGACTAGCGAACCGATAAGAGTGATCTTGGCTTGGAGTCGGAATCGTTTAAACTCACTCGATGCTTCCTGAAGAAAGCGATGCAAGCTTGTGACTGGATATTCGTCTCTCTCGTCGAGCAATGCTCACAACTCATAATTCGTTGAAATATAGGACATGCCGGTCTGGTTTAAGGTGTAGCTCACCAATGGTGCATCCTCCCTCTTATAGAATTGAAGGAAGCCCTGAGCTTCAAGTAAATTTCCTTTCCAAGAGGTGCTAAGCGGATTCCCTCGTCTGATTCATCAACAAATCCCTTGCTCTTGAGATAATCTAAATATTTTTGGAAATCATCATACGAGAGCTGCGTCGCGTGTCGCCACAGGGGAGTTCTCGAATGTGGGCCACTATGATAGAAGAGAAATTCAAGGATCTCGAACCTTATCTGTACTGGAGATTTCCTAGCTGATGGCTTACCCTTTTGGACGTCAGTCAAAGCGTCCGACTCTATGACACAGTCGATTTCACATATAGTAATGTGCCTTAAGAAATCCAGCTAAATCGAGCTATGTTGACCCGCCAGCTAAAACATTCTAAGATGTCGTCGGTGTAGCTGCACGTGCAGGTGCAGGAATCAGCCAAGGCGTCGAGTATACTTCTGAGCGCGTCATAACGAGAGGCGAAAAATCTCTCCACACATGTTGCATCTAAGAAACTCATAACATTCATTTCTGAACAGGAATCGAAGTCTTCTTAGATGTTTGCATTCACCAGATTTCAATCATTCCACCTCTCAAAACATTTTCACACCTATTTGACGCTTGAACATTCATTTAAGCTGTCGGCATTGCCGGTGCGTACTGTTGGTGTACACCACAGATGAATCTCAATTAATAGCATGATATTTCGTACGTAATATCCGGTGAAATTCCTGCAAACATTCCGAGGCCAAGCAGAGGATACCAAAAAAAGTCTTCGTGGCAGCATTGGAATTTATGAATGCCTCCTTTGTGAGAAACGTTTTAGCACAAAATTTGAACTGAAATGGCATTACTACGAAGTACATCGAAAAGAGATTCCAACTTATTTTGCTGAGAGGACGATCCACTCTCATTCTTCGTCGCTTACGAGAAAACAGGCTCGTTCTCGCAACGGATTGTTCGCGTCGAGTCTGCATCGAAATTAATTGTGCTGATCTCGAGTTGTCAAAGCAAAAAATATTATTGTTATCATGCCTTTTCACAATCTTCCTTGCCCTAACCTTAACTAACGTCTATGGTCAGACGACAAACATAGTTACCCTTGTAGCTCCTATTCATGTGCCTGTAACAAGCCAGAATCCTGTTTTGGTCTCCGCTCACGTTTCATATTCAGGTGCAGATGCGAACTACACGTTATTGATCGGAGTTCTAGATCAAGCTAAAGCACAACCGACAGCCGTCCCTTCTCTGATGGTTGCTGCGCCGTACCCCTGCCTAAACCAGCCCAGTTTGAATTCACTCTGCGCAGTTAGACTCCAAAAGCCGTCTGGCAACGAATATTTGGTGGTTAAGATTGGCGGAATCCTCGGAAACGAGACGTCAGGGATCTGGCATCTAGCCTTCTCAGTTATCCTTCTAGATGGGAAAGGTAATGGAATTCAAGGTTCACTGAGCAGCGTTATGTTCCAAATCACTGTCACGCCTACGCCGCTATTATTCGTTAAAGTTCCAAGCGCGGTGTCCGTTTCGGTAGACGGAGTAACTCAGCCCCCAGGCTCTATCGACGGAGCTCCATTAACTGTGGGTCAGCACGCGCTCTCCGTTCCAAGTATCGTCACCGCAAGCAACAATACTCAACTGAAATTCGATCATTGGTCCGACGGGTCAACGTCTCCCAATCGTTCTGCTCTAGCTCAATCCGATGTGGGGCTTGAAGCATTCTATGTAGCTCAGTATCCTCTAATTTTGAACAGTTCACTTGGTGTAACTTCGGGAGCGGATTGGTATGATTCGAACTCGAACGCAACATTCTCAGTGACGCCGAGTTATGTGCCGATGAATGGTCTCATCGGCATGTTGGGAGCGAGAGTTGCATTTCAGGGGTGGTATGAAAATGGCAGTTTAATCACCTCTTCCTCAACAGGTACAATCTCAATGAATCAAGTACACACGTTGACTGCTTCGTGGGAACCTGATTATACGCTGCCTGAAGCCGCTGCAGCGACAATAATAATTATCGTGGTGGTCAGCTGCTTCAGAGCAAAAACACGACTACGATGAATGAAGCGTTCAAAGCCTAAGAACTCCTCTTGAACTATCAAACAAATACGACGTTGAAAAGTTTCTTGAGAGATGATCTCATTTCCAGTTTTTAATGAAACAGCTTTACCAATCATGGCTACTGTTGCTTCAGCTGTTTTTGTTGCGGAGTTAACTGACAAAGATGCTTTCCTGTTACTTACTCTAGCGACAAGGCATAGGTCGTGGTTTGTTTTTGCGGCGGGTGCAGTCACGTTCACGATCACCACCGCGATCATCGCTACGTCAGGGTATTTTCTGGTAAACGTTTTCCCAGTATACTGGATCAAATTTGTGGGCGGGGTGATAATGATTGGTTATGGGTTTTTGGGGTTCCTAAAAGTTAGTGAGAAGGAGCGTGCTGAAGAAGAGGAGAAGTTGCTTGCTCGGACATCAATGAAGAGTATGTGGCCGGCGTTCTTAGCAGCGGTGTCGATGCTTGCTCTGCTTGATCTTGCTGGCGATGCGACTGAGGTTCTGATAATCGTGTTCGTAGCTCATTTTGACGTGGTTCTTGTTTTCGCAAGCGCTTTGATCGCACTGATCGCGGCAACGGCGGTTGAGACTGTTGTCGGAAATCGACTTCGCAATTACTTGTCTCTGAAGAGACTGAGGCTCTTCTCCCTTCTCGTATTCACTATCATCGGCGCTACTATCATCATCACAACCATACTGTGATTGGTCTGCGCACCAGCAGTCTTTCATCTTATCCGCTTATTTCAGATGTTGACCTGATTTCTGATTCTGGAAGGTCGTGATGAGTCCTGCTATCTTCTTCGCCAATCGAGCGTCTGAGGTTTCGTGGCTAGTTACATTCCAGCGTCCTTTGAACTTGCATCGAAACAGAACGTTCCACGATTTCATACGTTTGATTGCAGGAAGTTCAGTTCTCGATTTGGAATCTTGTTCTTCACCAAGATCCGAATATGGAACCCATGCCTTGTCTTTCTGACGTCAACATTCTGAACGCGAAGTCTTCCAAACCCTGGCCAACGGAATCGGAATAGGAACCTCCAATGGGAGGGAATGAAGCGCATTAGTTGTTGAGGCGAGTCGTTATCGAAGTCTAGTTTGATCTCAGTCGAGTTCATTCCATTCATCTCCGTGACGTCTGAAGAGAAAATGGTTGTCGCTGGATGGATTCGCTTCGGAGACTCCGAATTTCAGCATTGACGCAAGCTTTGCACCGAGCCGGTGTTTCACGATTTGCTTGATTTGTTCGCTGCCTGTGATAATCGCGTGGCGTTCGTCGGGAACTACGATTACGCAGTCGATGTCGATATCCCTTGCCTGATAGTCTGATGAGGTGTAATTGAGGTATCCGCGCAACTCAACATCTCCTCTCCCTGATCGCGTTGATTTTGATAATCCGAGTTCTGTCGGGTCGACGTAGTAGAATTTCTTGTCGAGTCGTCTAATCCTGACGTCTCGCTTTTTCTGTGCTGTGCGAAGATAGTAGTTGGTTCGACTTGTCGAAATTCGTTCAGGTCGAGCGATTTGTTTAACTGAGATCCCTTTGTCTCCCGCATTGAAGATTCGATCGAGAATTCGGTTCAGGCGTTCGCGAAAGGTTATGCGATGGGGAGACAAAGTGGCTCACTGCTGCTTATGGATACTATAGCGCCAGCGCTCTCTGAACATGGGTAAATTCCGCGGAATTTCCGCGGAAAGCGTTGTTTTACACATTTTCTCTTCTCCAGGTCGATTCAGCTTTTAGTTGAAAAGCCACGTAACGTTTCCCTTTATGCACGCCGTTGATTTTTTCTTCGAAAGCGCCGATTGATTGTAGACCTCTTTTGAAAAACTCGTACTGTTCAATTTTAGAAATCTCTTCCAGGTATTGGTCGCCGTAGAAGAGATAGTATCTGTCCTCGGTTTTGCGAGGTTTTGCGGTTTGGCGAATCTTGAAGCGTCCGTAAGAGAGCGTGGTTTCCCATGCTCCGTTTTCTTTGTTAGGTATGAAGTGGTGGATCGCTCTGATTCGTGCTCTGTTGAAGTCGACGCGTCTACAATCATCGCCGAGAAGCCATTGTAGTCGATCTGCGAGCATTGCTTCAACAGGCAATAACTTCAGTGGATTCAGTGAATTTGCTTCTGAGTTGAAGCATCATGTGGATGACGATAATCCTCCAATTATATCGGTACAGGTTCCTGGAACTCAATTCGAGCATATGTGGGTCATAGTTGCCTATGATGATACTTATTGGACAATATACAATCCTGATCCATCTTACATGACCTGTTATCGCGTTGCGGAGCAATCACAGTACTCTTTACGCGAAAATGGATCACGCAAGGCTACAGACGTACTGGTTCTATCCCCTAGAGATAGAATTACATAATTCATAATCCAAAATGATAGCCGAAAGTCATAACTTCCGAGAACCCAACAATCCACAGCATGTGCTCTTTGGCTGGGTTCTCTCTTGCTCTCGATCCGACTTGGGTATCTGCCGTAGCGACTGCGGTTTCGGTTGGTGTTACTGCTGTTCTTGCCCTCATAACGTGGTTCTATATGAAGGTCGAAGAATTAGTGTTGAAGCACAGCGACCTAGCTTTGGATTAGAACCCACCCTATACACCATAGGTGGGGCTTTCCATCTACTGAGATTGAGAAATACCGGTGCGGTTGCGAAAGATCTTAGCATAGACGTAACAGACCCGCAAGGCACTACGAAATGGTATGCTCCGTCATTATCACATGATGCCTACGTATTATTGGAGACGGACATTGACGAAGCCTCGAAACAAGGAGGCATCATTAAAGTCGAAGTAAACTACAAAGACGCTGATGGCTCTCCACTCAAGGCAAGGCTAGAAATTGATTTTGGAAAAATCACTAAGGAAGGGCGTAAACCTTTGTACCAAGGGGATTCTTTGAGCGAGATCAGCGAATCACTGTCAAACATCGAACGTGATGTCAGCAACATGCGAACTACCCAGTTCCTTGGAAGTAGCAAATTCCCCCCTGCACCCCCCGTGCCGCCTGTACCGTAGACTTGCCAAACGATTTGTTACAGGGAGAAGAAATAGCCGTACCAAACGACAAGGCGACGTTACCCGAAGAAAGGTAAGAGGTATGGTGGTGCGCACCCCCTCAACATGTAACACATAAGTAGAAGATGGTTGAAGCTCCGATCTTAATTCTTCAATCTAGCTAAAGGTCTTCAGGGAGGGAGGCGGAGTACCAATGGAGGCTTATGACTTGAACGAGGGGGGACTTGAGCGTATAACCTCTACATGGTTCGAAAGCTATCTCATCCAACACTGGATAACAGCCGTGCCTGATGTCCAGGCTAGCGTTTACTGTAATTCAGTACAGTCTGCTACTGGGCAGGCTAAGTTGTTCATACCGTCTGGGCGATTTGGATGTGTTTCATTGTCGAGTGCCTCTTTGTCGCCGAAGTAGTGATAGTTCTGGGAATCCTTGATGAATGCGTCCATGCTAGTACCAGCATAACTGAACCCAAACTCCGGATATCCTAGCGTCAGTCGCTTCTTTAGTTCAACGTTGAGGTCCGTATCAGACCTTCCTACATACCTAACATTGAAAGTGCCATCCGCCCTCATCTTGCCAAGCACATAACTCCCTTTTCGGCGAAGTAGAACTTTAGCATCGATCATTGCAGACGTAAAATCGAACGGGCCTTCGACGCCAAGTGATCCCAAAGAAGAACGCAGAGGGTATCATTGAGCACGCAAAAAACCTTTCCTCTAGCCAAGAGCAAATCGTTTCGTCGCGGTTCCTTGCTTGAAAATTGTAACCGAGTCTCGAATAGAATTGAATGTTACTCGCTCATGTGGCCCGTGAACAATTCAAAACGGTTTGCCGGAGGAAATGGCCGCTCGATGAGTGGATGGCTCCAGACGCACACCTAGCAGCAGTTATGGAAATAGACCTAGTGGCATAATCTGTTATTGATATATCAGATTACGCTAGTACTGGGAAGGCAAAATCTACGTAATTAAGTTAAAGGGATGCGGCCAGTTCGCTAGGCCAACTTCCAATGTCAGGTCATGAATGATCTATATGAATCCTAAGATCGGTCGTGAAACGAATTTAGATCTTCGATGCATACATACGATCATGTTCTTGGCCCTCGATATGGTCGAGAAAGCTAAGTCAGGTCACCCAGGCACTCCGATGGGAGCAGCGGATTTGGGGTTCACTCTTTGGGATCGCTTGCTCAAACACAATCCACGAGATACACAATGGGCTGATCGAGATCGATTCGTCCTGTCACCTGGCCACGCCTCAGCTCTGCTCTACAGTTTACTGTACTTGACTGGCTACGACCTCTCGCTTGATGATCTACGCAACTTTCGACAATGGGGAAGCAAGACTCCTGGACACCCTGAGTATGGAATTACGCCGGGCGTAATGGCTACCACGGGCCCGCTCGGTCAAGGTTTCGCTAACGGTATAGGCATGGCTATTGCTGAACGCTTTCTAAGTGAACACTTCAATCGGCCAGGACA
>Ga0074044_10003948_pt1 | contig 12438 bp, 11 predicted proteins | sample BogForMeECP23OM1_FD_94443 | JGI IMG/M metagenome (GOLD analysis project Ga0074044, IMG submission 94443) | Bog forest soil microbial communities from Calvert Island, British Columbia, Canada - Bog Forest MetaG ECP23OM1 | ecosystem: Environmental > Terrestrial > Soil > Wetlands ...
CCTGCGGTCGTGGCAAGCTGGCGCAGTTCAGTTTACTGCAAAGATTTGCGGTCTGGTGGGTCGCGCCACCATGGCCGATCCTCTCAGTGGCGGCGGTGCTTTTAGCTCTTTGTCGGCTCGTTGATGATAAGTCCTGTCTAACGAGGTCAGTGGAAAGGCCGCTTCGAAGGGGCCGATGGGGACATAGTGATTTGCTACAGCGAGCTGGAGAACATGGGCAAGATTCTTTTCTCAGTGACCAGGCGGCGCTCGTCATCCTAGGTGTAAGTTGCCGCGTTGTCTGAGGGAGGACTGAAGTCCCAGAGTGGATGCAGTCTGCAGAACCCACGGCTGGGAGCCGAACGGCGCGTTGCGCTGGACGCATTGACGAATAGCCTGCAAGTCGGTCTCAAACATCGGGGCATTGACGGCCTCGACCAAGTCAGATCCGCGCAGGGCCGGGAGGTGGTATCAGTTGCTGAGCCCAGTCTTGATCCGAAGGATCGAGCCTGGGTTCCGGTTTGCGCTCGTAGATCTCGTCGGCATAAGTTCCGTGGTCGTAGACGTGGTGCAGGATCTCCTGAAGATCCAAGGTAGCGTGGGATGCCGGCCGCAACGGGACGGGGATCACGGGTAGCGGGTCACGAATCCCGATCGGCCAGAAACCAGCTGCCGGCCGCTCCTCCGCACGGCTGACCATGATTCCGTACGCGCTTTTCGGCCGGTCCTGATCGGGCATGGGGGTGCCGGTGCGTAGGAAGTCAATCTCGACGAAGTGGGCGGGCCCGGCGAGGATTTCGGCACGCTTGGCAAGGTATTGATCACGATCCGGTCCTGGATTCTTGTTGGCCGGGCTCAAGATCTCGACGATGGCGATCAGCGCCCGGTTGTGCCGGTCACGGATTTCGACGTATCGCTGTCGCTCGATGTCGACGGTCGGGATTGCGATCCGCGCCGGTGCGGTGAGCACGGATCCTCCTGGTTCCGATCTACTCGCCTGCCGTTCCGATCCCCACTCCTGGTCAACCACGGCCACGTCGGCACGGCCGATCAACCGCCTCCTGGACCGCGCATCGTCGAGATCGTCGTCCACCCGCTCGTGAATCCAGATATGCGCTTCCATGTGAACGACGTAGTCGGGTCGGACCTGGATTGCAAGGCGTTCGGCCATTGCCGTCATTGCTTGCGTGTGGAACGTGCTCCAGACGTCCGGACTCTCCAGATATGGATTCATCCCCGGGAATGGAGAGGGCATCGTGCGGATCTCCGACGGATTCGATCGATGACTTGGATCTTACCCGCGTACGCGGTCTGTTGACGAGTCCCCTTCGGAAGTCCCAGAGGGACATAGTGAATTGCCCTCATAGAATAGGGGGAACAGGAAGACACAGATAAACTGCCTAATTTGTCTGAATCGCTTTCACAATTCACAATGTCCCCCTCGGTCTCCCCCAGCTTCGAGGAAGGCCGATTCGCCTTGAACCTTGCCCCCGCCCCGCTTCTTCCGGTTCTGATGGCGGACCGAGCTGACGGCCTTCCGCGCTGTGATTGTGACCAGCAGCCGCCAGAGATCCTCGCGGTCGGCTAGCTGGGGGAACTGGCCACGGCCGACGCGCTCGCAGAAGTTGTGGAAGGCGCTCAGCGCCACGTCCTCTTCATCAAACTCGCGGCGGGCGTGACCGGGCAGCTTCTTGCCCGCCAGCCGGACCAGTTGCTGGATGTAGCGGTCCCAGAGCCGCTGGATATCGGCCTCATCGCCAGCCCTGAGTCCATCGAGCCATCCTGAGACTGAGGCGTCCTCTGGCATGACGGTGCACTACCATCACCAGGCTGGTTGGAGATTCTTGGGTAGGACAGAATGAAGGGCGCCCGCGGGGGATCGGTTTCAAGACGATCGGTGAGGCTGAGCCAGCCGGCCGCCAAAGCGGTCGATCAGTAAGCCGTGGCGTAAACCGCGGTCGCTGACCGATAGTGAGGGCTTCCCCAGCTTGTCCATGACCGTGAGCACGATGCAGGCCCCGGCGAGGATCACCTCGGCCCTGTCGGGCTGCAAACCCACGATTTGCCGCCGGTCGGCTGTGGGAATGGCTCGATAGCACTCGATTTGCCGGTGAACTTCCGACCGATCGAGGACCGATCCTTGCACGAGCTCGGGATCATACTTCGAGAGCCCGAGCATGACGGCGGTGAGATTGGTCACCGCGCCGCCCATGCCAACGAGAGCGTCAGGCGGGGCGGCGCCATCGAGGACCGACAGATCCGCGGCCATGTCGTCGATCACCTGCTGCAAGACGGGCGCGGAGACCGCCTGGTCGAGGCGAAACCTCTCGGTGTAGCGCACGGCACCCACATTGACGCTGAACCGGCGATCGACGCGAGCTCCCTGTCCGAAGGTGAACTGTGAGCTACCGCCGCCGGTGTCGAAGATGACCAGAGTGCCGTCACCCAGCCCCAACCCCGACTGGACTGCCAGGTAAGCGAGCTGGCCTTCTTCCTCGCCGGGAATGATCTGGATCGCGACGCCGCAGCGCTGCTTGACCAGGTCGAGGAACGCGCGGCTGTTGCTGGCCGTGCGCAGGCCCATCGTGCCGACGGCCGTGACTCCGTCGAGCCCGACCCCGAGCCTGGCGGCCTCGGCCGTCATTGCCGCGATCGCCGCGGCGGTTCGCTCGATCGCCGCCGGGGTGATTGCACCAGTAGCCGCGATCCCTTCGCCGAGCCGGGTGACTTCGGCCCGGTCAATGACGGTCGCCCAGGTTCCATAGGCCGCGCGCTCGCCAATGTGAAACTTAATCGAGTTGGTTCCCACGTCGATAACGGCTTGACGAATCATGGGTGAGTGTCTCGGTTCGACATGCCAATCAAGTGTTTCAGCCCGCGGGGATAACTGATGTTGGGGAAGCGGTCCAGCCTCATGACGGCAACGGCGGCAATGACCTTGGCCGGGTCCGCATCCTCGATGGCGACGGTGCGCACCGCCTTTGCATCGGCAACGACGTCGGTGAGCTCGGCAACGCAACCCTGAACTTGATAGCAGGTGCGCGTCTTGCGTACGGCAATGACACGGACGCGGCCGTCGGACCGGGCAAGGTCCGCAAGCAGTTGATCAAGCGAGAGGCCGCCGGCAGAGAACGACAGGGGCGTCACGCCGAGCGCCGCCTGGACCCAGGCGACAGCCGAAGCGGCCAGGGGGAACGGTTCCTTGAACACCGGGCGCCACTTCTCCAGGCCGCTCGAATCCACGCGTTCGAGGATCTTGATATCCATCAGCTCGTCCCGGATCTTGACGTTGGCGTCAGAACCGCTGGCCAGCAGATAGATTTCTTCGCTATTCTGCACCTTCTCGGCGCCCAAGGCCGCGAACCTTGGCTCGGCAGGCCCGAAGTCCTGGCCGAATGTCCGCCATTCCCAACGTGGTACGATAGGGTCCATGGGCTCTTTCCTGCCCTGGGTCGGCCGTGGGCTGATCTTTGCGGTTGATCTTCCGGCGCGGTCATCTTACTGCCCCTCACCACGAGCCGTCAAACAAGTGCTTCATCGCCGCCATGTTCCTCATCGGTCTGGCATTCTCACGTTCGCGATCAGCCACTTGTGGTGATCGGCCATGCTCACCAGAACGTGGCCCCGCGCCTCGGTCTGCCGTAGGAATTCCTCGACGACGCGGAGGGCAATCGCCTGCGGAAATGCCTTCCGCTCGCCAGGTCAGAAATCGAACCGTTCGTGCCCCGGTCCGGTTTACCGGCCGTAAAGGCCGATGCTCGGTCCGAGAGCCGGCGCATAGACACCGATCGACGGCGGCGGGGCAATCTGGTCGACGGTCAGACCGGTGCCGTAGACAACAGGGAAGGTCCGGTATGAGCTCCCAGAGGTGGGCGCTCCGTAGACGTAGCCGGGCGCGGTGAAGCCGGGACGCCAGAGACCGACGCCATAACGGCCGGGAAGGAAACCGTAGCCCGGGACGTTTGAGCCGTAGGAGGGCCCGGGATAGGCCGAGAAAGTGGTGAACGTTCGCGGCACGCCGTAGCTGGCGAAGCCGTAGCTCGTGCCATAAAGCCCGGGCGCCGCGAAGTAGTCGCTGACCCGGTAAGACCCGGAGTAAGGGCCCCCCATCACGGCCTGGGCCCGTGCCTCGCCGGCCCCGAGCGAAACAACCGCCCCGACCACGATGGCTGCCAGCAGGCGCCGCATGAGCTTGAGTCCTCGGGGGATGAGGTGGAGTGCCTACCCTGGCCTCGGAACGATGAACCTGGAAACCATTCCACTGGTTCGATCGAAGACCCACGTCTTCAAGTCTACAGCATTATGGGCAGGATGCCTGGAGATCTTGGAAACGCGGGGAGCCAGTGCACACTCTGCCAGCGCGAGGATCAATACCCCAACAAGAAACCCTTGTAGTAGCCACCGTAGAAACTGGAGCCATAGGGTCCTCGCCCGTAGCCGGAGCCATAGCTTTGATAGCGGCTGAAGGGCACGTAGTTGGGGGTCATGTACGAGCCGGGCCAGTAAAGCTGACCTTGGGGCAGTTGCGTCGCATAAGGCGCCGGCGGCTGGCTGTAACCCCGGCTGTACGTACGCGTGGCCCGCAGATTGCGAGCTCGTGCTCTGACGGTGGTTGCGGGACGAGTCTGGGTGGCGTAGGGAACTCCAGGCTGCACCGCGTAGGCGCCGGTCGAGTCAAACGATCCCGCGAAGGAAGGAAACGTTTCCACATACTGGCCGCCCACCGCCTCGGGGGCCGGATAGCTGGGCGGAATGTATTCGATGTGGCCCGATGCCGGAGGGTAGTTAACCACTCCCTGGGCGCTGACCCCGGAAACGAAGCCAAGCAAAAGCCAGGCCCCGAACATGACCCCAAGAATGCGACCCATCGGTAATGCCTCCCGGTGTGATATCAACGTTGCTGGCCCGCCGACTCGCGATCGAGCCGAACCACCCTTACTCCCATCCTAGCAGCACTGCCGTTGCCAGTTGGCATCGAAATCAGAACACGCTGGGAATTTCCGAGGTTTTGGATGACCAAAAAAAAGATTTTGTTTCTTTTGATTCACCACTTGCCGGAAGCCGAAAAATGGTGTAAACCTGACAGTGTACAAGGATCGGGAAACTGAACGACGCTGGTTCCCCGTGCATTTCGAGTCGCGAGGGCATGTATGGCCGTGGTGGAGGAGACGAATCCGGAGCGAAAGTCCCTGGAGGATGTCCACGGGTCCATTGCCATTCCGCCTTCCACTGGGAGGTGGCACAAGCTCCGCCGCCTGTTCACCTTCCTGGGACCGGCCTACCTGGTCAGCGTTGGATATATGGACCCTGGCAACTGGGCGACGGACTTGGAGGGAGGCGCCCGGTTCGGCTATGCCCTGATCTGGGTGCTCCTGATGTCCAACGTGATGGCGATTTTCCTCCAGACCCTTTCCGCACGGTTGGGGGTGGTTACGGGTCATGACCTGGCGCAGGCCTGCCGGGCCGAGTATTCCCCCCGGATGAACCTGATCCTTTGGCTCCTGGCCGAGGTGGCCATCGCCGCGTGTGACCTGGCCGAGGTGCTGGGCACCATCATCGGGCTCAAGCTCCTCTTTGGCCTGCCCCTGCTCTGGGGCTGCCTGATCACGGCCTTTGACACGTTTGCGCTCTTGTACCTTCAGCGCTGGGGGATGCGGCAGATGGAGGCCGTCATCCTGGCGATGGTCGCCACGATGGGCGGCTGCTTCCTGGTCCAGATCTTTCAGGCCCAGCCCGACTTCTTGGGGGTGGTCTCGGGCCTGCGGCCGAGCCTGCCACCGGGCGCGCTGTTCGTGGCGATCGGCATCCTCGGGGCGACGGTGATGCCCCACAATCTCTACCTTCACTCGGCGCTCGTGCAGACGCGCCGGATCGGCACCGACAGCGGCAGCCAGGCTTCGGCGTGCAAGTATTTCCTCATCGACTCCGCGATTGCCCTCAACGCCGCCTTTTTCGTCAATGCGGCGATCCTGGTCCTGAGTGCCGCAGTCTTTCACCGGCACGGTCTCGAGGTTGCGACGATCCAGGAAGCGCACAAGCTGCTCCCCTCGTTCCTGGGCAAGGGGGCTCCAATCCTCTTCGTCGTCGCCCTGCTCTGCGCCGGACAGAGTTCAACCCTGACCGGGACGCTGGCCGGGCAAATCGTGATGGAGGGATTTCTCCACATCCGGATCGCTCCCTGGCTGCGACGGCTGGTCACGCGGCTGATCGCACTGATTCCCGCGGTGGTCGTGATCGGCCTGGCTGGGGAGCGATCGACGCAGCAGCTTCTGGTTCTCAGTCAGGTGATCCTGAGCTTGCAGCTTTCGTTCGCGGTGATTCCGCTCATCCACTTCACCTCGAACCGCCGGAACATGGGGGCGTTTGCCACCCCCTGGTGGGGGCGGGTCCTGGGCTGGGGAGTGGTCGTGGTGATCGTGGGCCTCAACGGCAAGCTCGTCTTTGACCAGGTGTTGTCCTGGATCGACCGCGCCGGCGAGTCCGGAATCTCGCTCGGGCCGATGCCGCTAAGCTGGGTTGTGGCGGCGACGCTCATCGCGGTGACGGGCAGCATCGCCGGCCTACTCTTCTGGGTCACCCTGAAGCCCCTGGTTCGCCCCTCTCCCGCATGGGCGGCGCCGGCCAGCCTCACTATCGACTGGGGCGAGGCGATGCGGCCGCGTCCCCTGTCGCGGATCGGTGTGGCCCTGGAGCATGGCCTGGCGGATGCGGAGATCCTCAATCGCGCGCTGGGCCTGGCCCAGGCCGACCGCGGGCGAACCGATCTCTTGCTCATGCACGTGGTCGACACCCCGGTTACGCGTGTCCACGGCGCCGACACCGCCGACCGGGAAACCGGGGCGGATGGACGTTACCTGGACGAACTGGTTCAGACCCTGCGCGAGCGCGGCTATCGTGCCCGCTCGGTTTTGCTGTACGGGCCCGACCCAGCGGGCCAGCTCGTCAGCTACCTCCGGAAAGATCCCGTGGATCTACTGGTCGTCGGTTCGCACGGTCACGGCCTGGTGCGGGACCTTCTCTTCGGCCAGACCGTCGACCGGGTGCGGCATCAGCTCAACGTGCCGATGCTGATCGCCCGCCCTGGGCGAGATACGGCGCGAACCTCGGGAACAACGGCGAGTGCAAGCGCCACCGTACCGACCCCGGACGGAATTCACCGCTCCTGGGAGTCTGACTCTGGCGAAGAGAGCGCGGAGTGAATTTTCCAGGGGTGGAAGCCGAACTGTAGAAAGGTCGTGCCGGGCGATCGCCCATGTCGATGCCTGTCAGTCGCCCCCGATTGACCTTGAATCCAGAGCCGACTTAGAATGCTTCCAGTTCCAGGTGAGAATTGCTGTCGTGCCCTGGCCGGACTGGTACCCACACGTCGATCTCTCATGGCCGTCACCTACTACAAGCGCCTGCGAATGGAGATCGACCTGGATGGTCGCGGTTCCGCTCTGGGGGCGGCCCTTCCCGGCCGCTTTGTCTGGGTACCCTGGGAGGAGGCCTTGCTGGCTGACCACGCCGAGGTCAAATTCCAGAGCTTCCGCCATGAGATCGACGCCTACGTGTTCCCTTGCCTGGGAGACCGCTACGGATGCCAGCGGTTGATGCGCGAGATCCGCCGCAAGCCCGGCTTCCTGCCCGGGGCCACGTGGCTGATCGCCTGTCCCGAGGGCTACGTTGCCACGGTTCAGGGCGTCATGGACCACGGCCCCATCGGCGCGATCCAGAACCTTGGGGTGATTCCCTCTTACAGGGGCATCGGACTGGGCCGGGCCCTCGTCCATCGCGCCCTGGCTGGATTTCAAGAGGCCGGACTGGGCCGGGCCTACCTGGAAGTCACCGCCGAGAACAACGCCGCCGTTCAGCTTTACCGCAGCCTCGGCTTCCGCCGGGCCAAGACACTCTACAAGGCGGTTGACGGGTGAAGGGCTGTGGCGAGTGGCGAGTGGCGAGTGGCGGGAGAGAGAAGGGGAATCAAGTCGAGCAGAGGGTCAGTGGCAAGTAGCCTTTGATCGCCCTTGTCTGTTAACCTGATTCTGTTCAACAATAATAGTTATCGGCGGGATGCGCGAAGCAGGTGCTCGTTCTCAGTTGCTGACCACTCGCAACTCGCAACTCGCAACTGACCACTGACCACTACTTCCGGGGATCATCGTGCCCGATACAGCGCCCGCGACGATCGAACAGCATGAGTATTCCAATGGGTTGGTGCTCGTTGGTGAAGTCATGCCGGGGGTCCAGTCGGCGGCGTTCACGTTGCTGATTCCCGCCGGGGCGGCTTACGAGGTCGCGGACAGTGTGAACGTAGGCGGGGGCGCGGCCACGATGGTGGCCGAGTGGATCACGCGCGGTGCCGGATCGCGGGACAGTCGCGAATTGCTCACGGCACTCGATAACCTGGGAGTGAGCCACTCAGAGAGTGCCCAGACCCTGCACACCAGCCTGTCGGCGGCGACGCTTGGCCGCAACCTGGTTCCAGCCCTGGAGATCTTCGCCGACGTCGTGCTCCAGCCTCATTGCGACGACGAGGAGGTCGAGCCGATCCGCGCGCTCTGTCTGCAAAATCTGCGGAGCCTCGAGGACGACCCCGGCACGAAGGTGATCTACGAACTGCGGCGGCGGCATTTCCCCGAGCCCTGGGGCCGGCCTTCGCCCGGGACGGTGGAAGGGATCTCGGGCCTCACCGGCGATGCGTTGCGGCGGTTTTACCATGCGGTCTACCGGCCTAACGGCGCGATCCTGGGGGTGGCAGGGGCCATCGACTGGCCGCGGCTCAAGGACGCCGTTGGCCGGCTCTTTGGCGACTGGAAGCCCAGGCCCGATCCTCACCTGTCGGAAAAACCCGGTGGGCCCCGGCGCGATCACATTCTCCGCGAGACCCAGCAGATCCAGATTGCCCTCGCCCATCCCTCGGCCACGGTCGTCAGCCCCGATTACTATCGTGCCCGCGCCGCGGTGGCCATCCTGGGAGGCTATTCCTCGGCCCGGCTTTTCACCGAGGTCCGCGAGAAGCGCGGGCTGTGTTACTCGGTTTACGCGAGTTATGAAAGCCAGCGTGCTCGGGCGGCCATGCTCTGTTATGCCGGCACCTCCTCCGATCGGGCCCAGGAAACGCTCGATGTCATCATCGCCGAGGTGCAGCGGCTGGGCCGCGAGGGAATCGAACCCGAAGAGCTGGAGACGATGCGGGCCGGTCTGAAAAGCTCCTTGATCATGGCCCAGGAATCGAGCATGAGCCGATCGAGCGCGCTGGCCTCGGACTGGTACTTCTTGGGCCGGGTCCGCCCGCTCGAGGAGATCTCGACCGAGCTGGACGCCCTGACTCCGCGGTCGGTATCGGACTATGCCGCCGGATTCGTGCACATGCGCGACCTGACGATCCTCACGCTGGGTCCCACGGCGCTGAGGTTTCCGGTTGACTCCGAGGTGTGACCGCTATGCAAGCTGAAAAGCGTGCAGACCGAATTCTCGCCTGCAAGATTCTGGCAGAGCCGGTCTCCTCCGTTTATGCTTGCCATGGATTTTGACTCCGGCATCCTCTCTGACGAGCCAAGACTGATGATGTTTCATCATACGACGCTGGAAAATGGTCTCGAGGTCATCGCCGAGCTGAACGACCGGGCCCACTCGGTCGCCGCCGGCTTCTTTGTGAAGACAGGCAGCCGCGACGAGATGGCCGACCTGGCCGGGGTCTCGCACTTTCTCGAGCACATGATCTTCAAGGGAACGCCACGTCGCGACGCCCTGACCGTGAATCGCGACTTCGACCGGGTCGGCGCCAAGCACAATGCGCAGACTTCCGAGGAAGACACCTTCTATCACGTCACCTGCCTGCCGGAATATCTCACCCCGTCCTTCGACGTCCTGGCCGACATCCTTCGCCCCACGCTCCGGGAGGATGACTTCGAGACCGAGAAGAAGGTGATCATCGAAGAAATCCGGATGTACCTGGACAACCCGATGTCGGTCGCTTACGAAGCCGCCAAGACCGCGCACTTCGGCCCGCACCCGCTGGGCAACAGCATCCTGGGCACGGTCGATTCGATCACCAAGCTGCGGGTTGAGCGGCTGCGTGATTACTTTGCCCGGCGGTACAGCCCGGCCAACATCGTGCTCGGTTTCGCGGGCAAGGGCGATTGGGGCCAGCTCGTCGAGCTCGCCGTGCAGCACTGCGCCGGCTGGCAGGGAGGGCCGGCCACACGACAGGCCGACCCGGTTCGCGGCACGGGTGCCTTTCAGGCGATTTGCCGGGAAGAGGATCTGCAGCAGACGGTTGTCGGCGTCAGCGACGCCCCGCCGCTGGAGACCGAAGATCGCTACGCGGCCCATCTGCTGGCGACGATCCTGGGCGATCATACCGGTTCGCGCCTGTACTGGGAATTGATCGATCCCGGGCTCGCCGACGGCGCCGAGCTGTCGTATCAGGACTACAACCAGGCCGGCGCGTTCTTCACGTTCCTGAGCTGTGAGCCAGGCGAGACCCAGGCGAACCTCGGCCGGATCGCCCAGATTTATCGTACCGTGATGGCCGGCGGCGTCACCGAGGAGGAGCTCAACCAGGCCAAGAACAAGGTTCTCGCCCGCTCGGTGCTGCGTAGCGAACGCCCCATGGGACGGCTAGCCTCGCTGGGATTCCAGTGGATGTACCGCCGCGCTTACCTGACACTCGAGGCCGAACTCGAGGCCTTCTCCCGCGTCACCCTCGGAGACCTCCGCCGCCTCCTCCGCGACTGGCCGCTCTGGCCCATGACCATCGTCTCCGTCGGGCCAACGACGGATGTCCATCAGCCGAAATAGACAGTGCCACCGTATTCAGGTACCAAGGAGCTGTTGATGCGCATCGTCAGTCTGCTCCCGTCTCTGACCGAGCTCGTCTGCGCCCTCGGGCACGGGGACGACTTGGTGGGTGTTACCCACGAGTGCGATTTTCCGCCGGGGGTCCAGTCGCTGCCGTTCTTGACCAGAAACCGGATAGGTCCCGAGGCCACAAGCGCCGAGATCGACGAGCTGGTCTCGTCGCAACAGGACGGGCTTTACGATCTGGAGGAAGACGTTCTGGCCGAGCTGGCCCCGGACCTGATCCTGACCCAGGAGCAGTGCGACGTCTGCGCCGTCAACGAGGAGACCGTGCGCGAGGCCGCCTTGCGATTGCCAGGCTCACCGGACGTTGAAAGCTTCAACCCGTTGACCCTCGGTGATGTCTTCGTCATGTTTCGCCGGGTTGGCGACCTGCTCGACTGCCGGTCCGAGGCCGACTCGATGATCGCCGGGTTCAAACTCACCGCGGGTGAGATCGCCCGCCGCCGCAAGACGTCCCGAGCCAAGCCCTCAATACCAAGTCGCGTGCTGCTGCTCAACTGGCTGAACCCGCTGTTTAGCTGCGGCCACTGGAACCCGGAGATCATCGAGCGGGCTGGCGGGGTCGAGGTCATCGGCCAGGCGGGACTCTCCTCACGCCGGCTCACCTGGAAGCAGGTTGCCGCCGGCCGGCCCGAGGTGGTGATCGTTGCGCCCTGCGGGTTCAACCTCGAGCGGGCCGAGCTCGAGTTGAGGGCCATCGAGGACCGTCCCGAATGGCGCGACCTGCCCGCGGTGCGCAACGGCGGCGTGGTCATCGCCGACGGATCCGCCTTGTTCGCACGGCCCGGCCCGCGCCTCGAAACGAGCTTGCGCGTCGCCGCCGCGGCCATCGACCCGGAGAACTGTGCGGGCCTCGCGCCGGCCGCGGGACAAGGCTGGATGCCCTGGCCGGTGACCCGGTGACGCAGAGATATGAAGGCATCTGGGTCGGCGAGGCCAGCCCGATTCCCAACACACGAGGCATTCGAAACGAAGTGGTGGCGGCCCTGAAACGAGCCAGGCTCCCGGCCCTCCGCTGGCCCGGCGGCTGCTTCGCCGACGAGTATCACTGGATGGACGGGATCGGGCCCAGGGAAAAGCGGCCGACCATGATCAATATCCACTGGGGCGGCGTCACCGAGAACAACCACTTTGGCACCCACGAGTTTTTTGACCTCTGCGAGCAACTGGGCTGCGAGCCGTCCACCATGACGCCACGTTGCTGCCCGCCGATCTCAATTGTGACGATTACCACCTGGGCCAGCAGCAGATCCCCGCGCTCAGCGCCTCGGCCTCGCGCGACAAGGCCGGCACCAAGGAACCGCGGGTGGTCCCTTTCGACTCAGAGGACTGCGGGTCAGAAGACCATTGCCCGAACCAGCTTGTAGAAGACAAGCTTTACCGGTACTGGACGGACGTCCGGTAGAGAAAAGGAAGAAGCCTGTACACGAAGGGCCTTGCGCAGACGATGGCTTCAGCGCAAGCCGTTGCGGCCTTTCGGGTACAGGTTCTTGAACGAAGCCGGGAGGAGGCGGCACAGGGTTTGCTTTAATAGTAGATTGGTCGCGCGGGCAAGAGGGGCGGTCTGGGCAAGCGACTGCTGACACGAAGCAAGAGCAAAGCAAGGCGGAC
>Ga0074044_10003949_pt1 | contig 12437 bp, 10 predicted proteins | sample BogForMeECP23OM1_FD_94443 | JGI IMG/M metagenome (GOLD analysis project Ga0074044, IMG submission 94443) | Bog forest soil microbial communities from Calvert Island, British Columbia, Canada - Bog Forest MetaG ECP23OM1 | ecosystem: Environmental > Terrestrial > Soil > Wetlands ...
GCGAATTCCCTACCACAAGATTTCCGGCTTCCCTCGCTCGACCGTCGAAGGACACGCCGGATCGCTTGCGATCGGGAAAGTGGGCGACGTGCCAGTGGCAGTGATGCAGGGGCGCGTCCACTTTTACGAGGGGTATTCGGCGAAGGAAGTCGTTTTCCCAATGCGCGTTCTATGGTTGCTCGGGATCCGCGCCGCGATCCTGACCAACGCCGCCGGGGCGATCAATCTCGACTACAGCCAGGGAGCGCTCGTCATCATTCGCGACCACATCAATTTGCAGGGCACGAATCCGCTGATTGGGCCAAACGACGAGCGCTTCGGACCGCGATTCCCGGACATGACGCAGGCGTACTGGCAACCGTATCGCGAAATCGCACGCAACGAGGCAAAGCGAATCGGCCTGCCGATTCACGCAGGCGTGTATGCCGCGCTTCCCGGCCCCAGCTTCGAGACGCCGGCGGAAATTCGGTACCTCAAGACGATTGGCGCAGACCTGGTGGGGATGTCCACCGTTCCGGAAGTGATCGCCGCGCGGCAGATGGGAATTCGCGTGCTCGGGATCTCGTGCGCGACGAACATGGCAGCGGGGATATTGGATCAGCCGCTCAGCCATGCGGAAGTAATGGAGACCGGCGAACGCGTGAAAGGCCAGTTCATCGCATTGCTGCGTGCGGTGATTCCGCCGATTGCGGCGGATGTGACGTGAAGAACCCCAAGGCAACTGCGCCCTACCAGGCTATCCAAGAAGCAATCACCAGCAATTCGCGCTCAGGCAAGAAACTTATGTTGAACGAGAGAAAAAACGGCCCCGCCGTGCGTGCCGGCAGGGCCGAGAGCCGAAGCGCGTTAACTATTGAGACTAGGCTACGTTGAATCCCTTGCGGCCAACCAAACCGCAAAGCGCCAACATGCCGAGGCCCAACAGCAAGAAGCTTGCAGGTTCCGGAGTTGCAGTAGGCGAAACAGCAAAGTCGACGCTCTGCGCAGCTCCGCTAGTATTCAGGTAAATAACCGATCCCACGCCGCTTCCAGACGATGCACCTAGATAGGCCTGAAAGTCTGCCGGCAGCGAAGTCCAGTTCACCGTCAAAGCGAGAAGTGTTTCTGTGCCGATCGTAGCGGGAGAGGCGCTCACAATCGAACCGCCGAGCGTGTCACCGTTGCCGCTCAGGCTAATGGCGTCGGTGGAGGTGTTGAAGATGAGGTTAAAGGTGTCGCCATAATCCGTGCCACCGAGAACATCCTGAACGAGCCCACCAATGCCCGTAGTAGAGTAGTTGCCGCCCGCCTGCGTCACGGCTCCGGTGCAGTTCGATCCGCCGCAGGCAAAGTCAACGTAATTGTCGGCGTGAGCTGTCTGCGCCAGGAAAGGCAGAACCAGTATGCCCGCCGCAAACAACAAAACGCGCTTCACGATTGCGTGTCCCATTTTCAAGAATCCTCCTTAAACTTGTTCCCCAGGTGCCGGCGCTGGCCGGATGCATCGCTTCCTACGTTGTCAACGCGAACATAGGTGCACCTGATTTGCCAGATCTCGCAAAAATGCAACCGGCGTTGAATCAGTGCCTTGCGGCGCACATAGTCAGGGAGGCCGCGATTGCAGCGGCAATGTTCTTCACAAAGACAGGGACTTCCGGAAGACAACTTCCTCGACACAAAAGGGCAATCTCAAAATGAAACAGTGGGAATGAATAACTCAGCGAGAGATCGTTTGCAGAAAGCTGGTGCCGTGGGGAATGGAGGCGCCGAAGTTTTGGGCGACGGTCTGGCCCATGTCGGCAAGCGTCGAGCGAATGCCGAGGTTCGCGCCGCCCGCCACGGCGGGCAGGCCGGGCGCGCGGGGACTGTAGGCGAGGATTGGAACATACTCGCGCGAATGATCGGTGGTTGGGTTCACGGGATCAGGATCACAGCCATGATCGGCGGTGATCAACAGAAAGTCGGAAGCGCGAAGAGCAGATAGAAACGGGCCGAGCAGAGCGTCGAATTCCTCGAGCGAGCGCGCGAAGCCTTCCAGATCCTTGCGGTGTCCATAGAGCATGTCGAAATCGACGAGGTTCGCGAAGATCAGGCCGCGCGGCCGCTGCGCAAGAGCTTCGGTAAGCCTCGCCATGCCGTCGGCGTTGTTTTTCGTGGTCACGTAGTTTTCGACGCCGCGGCCGTTGTAGATGTCGTGAATCTTCCCGACGCCGAAGACGGGGACCGCGCGATCCGCGAGCACGTCGAGGAGCATCGGGCGCGGCGGCTCGACGGCGTAGTCGTGACGGCGCTCGGTGCGGCGGAAATTTCCGGGCGGGCCGGCGAACGGGCGGGCGATCACCCGGCCGACGCGGTTCGGGCCATCGAGGAGTTTCCGGGCGATTTCGCACATGCGATAAAGCTCGGCGATCGGAATCACGTCCTCGTGCGCGGCAATTTGGAAAACGCTGTCGCCCGATGTGTACACGATGGGAAAGCTGGTGCGCACGTGCTCCTCACCAAGCTCCTTGATGATTTCGGTGCCGGAGGCGGGCTTGTTGCCGAGAGTGCGCCGGCCGATCCGCCGCTCGAATTCCTCAATCAAGTCTTTCGGGAAACCGCAGGGATAAACCGGGAAGGCCCGATCGAGCCAGATGCCGGCCATTTCCCAGTGGCCGGTCGTGGTGTCCTTTCCGGGCGAGACGGTTGCGCCCTTGCCGAAACTTCCGGCTGGACGAGGCGGAGGCGCGAGATGCTCCAGAGGCTTGATATTGGCGAGGCCGATGCGAACAAGATTCGGGACGCGCAGCGGACGCCAGCGAGCAATGTGGCCGAGCGTGTCGCGGCCTACGTCGCCGTAGTCGGCGGCGTCCGGTAGTTCGCCAATGCCAACGCTATCGAGCACGATCCAGATGATGCGGTCGAAATGAGAAGTCTTTTCCGCCATGCCGATTCCCTGCCCAAAGTCGATAATATCTTGCTCGCCTGCCGGCCGACAACGACGTGCGAGATTGCTGGATGGGCAGCATCACGCCAAGGATGTTTGCCCCTACGAGAGATCGCAGGCGGCAACGGCGCGGGTCCGTCCTTGTCGCGCTTCTATGCGGATAGTAAACTTGCTGCAAACAGGGCCAGGAGGCATTCGATGACGCGGATCGTGCGTTGTGGAGTCATACAAGCCAAGTGTGAATGGTCGCCCGAAAAGTACTCGCTCGCCGACATCAAAGAAAAAATGATCGCGAAACACGAGAAGATGATCGCGACGGCGGCGAAGAAGGACGTCCAGATCCTCGGGTTGCAGGAGCTTTTCTACGGGCCGTACTTTTGCGCGGAGCAGAACGCGAAATGGTACGAGCTGACCGAAAGCGTGCCGAACGGGCCGACTCTCGTTCGCATGCAGAAGCTGGCAAAGAAGTACAAGATGGTGCTGGTGGTCCCGATCTACGAAGTCGAAATGACGGGAGTTTTCTTCAACACAGCGGCCGTGTTCGACGCCGACGGAAGTTATATGGGAAAGTATCGCAAGCACCACATACCGCACTGCCATCCGGGATTCTGGGAAAAGTTCTACTTCACGCCGGGCAACGCGGGGTATCCCGTGTTCGAGACGCGATACGGCCGGGTCGGCGTTTACATCTGTTACGACCGGCACTTTCCGGAGGGCGCGAGGATTCTTGGATTGAACGGCGCGGAGATCGTGTTCAATCCTTCCGCGACGGTCGCGGGACTTTCCGAATACTTGTGGGAGCTGGAACAGCCGGCGCACGCGGTGGCAAATCAGTATTTCATCGCGGCCATCAATCGCGTGGGAACCGAAAAGCCGTGGAGCATCGGCGAGTTTTACGGCAAGAGCTACTTCTGCAATCCGCGGGGAAAGATCGTCGCACAGGCCAGCCGCGACAAGGACGAGCTTGTGGTGGCGGATCTGAATCTGGATGAAATCAAGGAAGTGCGTGAGACCTGGCAATTCTACCGCGACCGCCGCCCGGAAAGCTACGACGAGATCACGCGCACGCAGGCCGCGCGTTCCACACAGGCCGCCAATTGACCAGCGCCACCGTTACCGCGCCCCTTTGCCGGAACTTCATCAACGGCCGATGGGTGGAATCCCGCTCCGGGCAGACGATCGAGCGCCGCAATCCCGCCAACATCAAGGAAGTGGTGAGCGTCGCGCCGCTTTCCACGCGCGAGGAGGTTCGTGAGGCGATCGCCGCCGCGAAGGCCGCTTTTCCGGCATGGCGCGACACTCCGGCGCCCGCGCGCGTGCTCGCCCGGGCGGCCGCGGTAATGGAGAAGCAAAAGGAAGCGCTCGCGCGCACGCTGAGCCGAGAGGAAGGCAAGACGCTGAAGGAATCGCTCGTCGAAGTGCAGAGGTCGATCAACGTCCTCGAATTCACGGCGGGCGAGGCGCGACGGATGGGCGGCGAAACGATTCCGAGCGAACTCCCGAAAAACTTCACGTACACGATCAAGCAGCCACTCGGAGTGGTGGGCGCGATCACTCCGTGGAATTTCCCGGTGGCGATTCCCGTGTGGAAGGCGGCTCCGGCGCTCGTGACGGGCAATACCGTGGTGCTCAAGCCCGCCGAGTTGACTCCGGAAAGCGCCACAAAGATCGTCGAGATTTTTCAGGAAGCGGGCGCGCCGGCGGGCGTACTGAACATGGTCCTCGGGGCGGGCGAAGAAGTAGGCGACGAGCTGCTGCAAGACCCCGAGGTTCGCGCCATTTCGTTCACGGGTTCGAATGAAATCGGCAGCATGATCTATTCGCTGGCCGCGCGGCAGATGAAAAAGTGCCAGTGCGAAATGGGCGGCAAGAATCCGGTGGTCGTGCTGCGAGACGCGGATTTGGCGCTGGCGGCGGAGTCCGTGGTGGCGGGAGCGTTTGGATCGAGCGGACAGCGGTGCACGGCGACGAGCCGCGTTGTGGTGGAAGACGCGGTGGCCGACCGGTTCGTCGAGATGATTGTCGAAAGGGCGCGGAAACTGAAAGTGGGGAACGGGCTCGACGCGGATGTGGACATGGGACCGCTGGTGGACGAGAACCAACTCAAGACCGTCTTGCGCTACATCGAAACCGGAAAGGAAGGGGCGCGGTTGCTCGTAGGGGGCGGGCGGATGTCCGGGGCTGAATACGACAGCGGATACTTTGTGGCGCCCACGGTTTTCGATCAGGTGCGCTGGGATAGCGTCATCGCTCAAGAGGAAATTTTCGGCCCGGTGCTTTCCGTGATTCGCGTGCCCGACTTTGAGGAAGCATTGCGCGTGGCGAATTCGGTGAAGTACGGACTCTCGAGTTCCATCTACACCAACGACGCGTCCAGGATTTTCGAATTTATCGACCGGATCGAGACTGGGATGACGCATGTGAATGCTCCCACCGTTGCGAGCGAGGCGCAATTGCCGTTTGGCGGGATGAAAGCCACGGGCGTGGGACTGCGCGAGATGGGCCGCATGGCCATCGACTTTTACACGGAGCTGAAGGCCGTCTACATTGATTACACGGGCCGCAAGCGCTGATCACATCCGCTTACGCCTAACCCTTCACAATGACTGACGCGACGATTCTTCGAAACAGCGAGCCGCGCAGCGAGGCGTTCGACCCGCAGGCCGTGCGCAATAGTTCCCTTTACAACGAAGACCTCGCGCCCGTGCCGAGGGAGCGGCGCACCTGGGGAACCTACAACTACGCCGCGCTGTGGATCGCGATGAGCGTCAACATTCCCACGTACCTGCTCGCCAGCGCCATGATCGCCGGCGGCATGAACTGGAAGCAGGCGATCTTCACCGTATTTCTCGGCAACGTGCTCGTGTTGATCCCCATGCTGCTCAACGCGCACGCGGGCGCGCAGTACGGAATTCCCTTTCCAGTGTTTGCGCGGTCGGCGTTTGGAGTGCTGGGAGCAAACGTGCCGGCGATTCTGCGCGCGCTGGTCGCGTGCGGGTGGTTCGGGATTCAGACGTGGATCGGCGGCGAAGCGATCTACGCGATGATGGTGGCTCTGGCGCCGTCGTGGAAGAACTTCGGCTGGGGCGTGGCGGCGTGCTTCCTGTTTTTCTGGCTGCTGAATGTACTGGTGATCGTGCGCGGCATCAAGACTATTCGCTTTCTCCAGGGCATCACAGCGCCGTTTCTGTTGCTGATCGGGCTGGCGCTGTTGCTCTGGGCGCGCGGCAAGGCAGGCGGCTTCGGCCCGATGCTCGCGACGCCCTCCGCGTTCCATACGTTCGGGCAGTTCTTCCGATTTTTCGTTCCATCGCTCACGGGAGTGGTGGCGTTCTGGGCCACGGTGGCGCTGAACATTCCGGACTTCACGCGCTACGCGCACAGCCAGCGCGAGCAGATGGTCGGCCAGGCGCTGGGGCTGCCGGCCACGATGACGTTTTATTCGTTCATCGGAATCGCGGTCACGTCCGCCACGGTGATCTTGTTTGGGCAGGCGATCTGGGACCCGGTCGCGGTACTGGCGCGGCTGGGGAATCCGTTCGCCGTGATCGTCGCGATGGTGGCGTTATTGATGGCGACACTCAACGTGAATGTGGCCGCCAACATCGTTTCGCCCGCGAATGATTTCTCGAACCTCTGGCCGCGACGAATCAGCTTTCGGACCGGCGGGCTCATTACGTGCTTGATTGGCGTCGCGATGCAGCCGTGGAAACTGCTGGCGACGTATGGCAACTACGTGTCCGGGTGGCTGGTCGGCTATTCAGGATTCCTCGGGCCGATTGCCGGCATTTTGATCTGCGACTATTTTGTCCGGCGGAAGAAGATCCTCAAGGCCGAGGATTTGTACCGGCGCGGCGGCATTTATGAATTCTCGGGCGGAGTGAACTGGAAGGCGATCGCGGCGCTGGCGATCGGGTGCGGCGTGGCGTTTGTGGGCCTCGTGTACGCGCCGGTTCGCGTCCTGTACGACTATGCGTGGTTTGTGGGATTTGGAGTGAGTTTTGTCGCGTACTGGGTGCTGACAACCGGCCGCGAGACCCCGAAGGAAAGCTAACGGCGGGCGAGGATGGGCGACATCGAGCACGTGCGCCGGGCATCCGCCGCGGCGGACTGTGCCCCTACTGGAGGAAAAGCAGATCCCTCACCTCCATCCGCGAAAGACGCGGCTGGGTTCGGGATGACAATCGCTTGTCCGTGAGTGCCGACTCCAATGCGATCAGTCGCCGCTTGGCATGGGCGGCGCTGAGGAGGCGGCCGATTGCCGTATACGGTCGTTCCAGCTCATGGGCGCACGGCCGCTATCGACTTCCTTCATGGTGATGCAGTTCTCGACGGGGCAGACGAGCGCGCACAAGTTGCACCCCACGCATTCCTCCTCAATGATGCGAGGCACGTGCACGCCAAAGCTGTTGGTATTTTTCTTCACCGACGCCTTGTAAGGCTCGATGCACTGATGCGCGCCATCCTCGCAGGCCACGTAACATAGCTGGCAGCCGATGCACAGCTCGGAATTGATCTCGGCGATGACTTTGTAATTCAGGTTGAGGTCGCCCCAATCCTGCACATTCGGCACGGCGCGACCGCGGAAATCCTCGATCGTCTTGTAGCCGCGGTCATCCATGTATCGGGAGAGCCCGTCGATCATGTCTTCCACGATACGGAAACCGTAGTGCATGGCCGCAGTGCAGACCTGGACAGTCGAGGCGCCGAGCGCGATGTGTTCGGCGGCGTCGTTCCAATATCCGATCCCGCCGATTCCGCTGATCGGGATGCGCACATTCTTCGCCACGGACGACAACATGTGGAGCGCGATCGGCTTCACCGCGGGACCACAATAGCCGCCGTGCGAGGATTTTCCTCCGACGGCGGGGCGGGGCACAAAAGTGTCGAGGTTCACGCCCATCAGCGAATTAATCGTGTTGATGAGGCTGACCGCATCGGCGCCGCCACGCTCAGCGGCCGCGGCGATATGCGTGATGCTCGTTACATTGGGCGTGAGCTTGACGATCACGGGCATCTTCGCGGCTTCCTTGACCCACGACGTAATCCTCTCCGTGTATTCGGGCACCTGGCCGACGGCCGCGCCCATCCCGCGCTCGCTCATCCCGTGCGGACAGCCGAAATTCAGTTCGAGAGCGTCCGAACCGGCGTCTTCGGCGCGGCGCACGATCTCGTGCCACGCTTCGCGCTTCGATTGGACCATCAACGACGCGATCACCAGATTTTTCGGATACCGCTTCTTGACCTCATAGATTTCGCGGAAGTTGGTTTCGATCGGCCGGTCGCTGATCAGCTCGATATTGTTGAAGCCCATCACCTTGACGCCGTTCAAATCGATGGCGCCGTAGCGCGAACTTGTATTCACGATGGGATCGCCGATCGTCTTCCAGACGGCGCCTCCCCATCCCGCGTCGAAGGCACGCATGACCTGCCCGCCCGTGTTGGTCGGAGGGCCCGAGGCGAGCCAGAATGGATTCGGACTGGTAACTCCGGCAAATTTCACGCTTAGATCAGCCATGATTCACCTCCGGGCACGAGAAGTATCTCGGGCGACGCTCTATTCGGGCGAATGGGCGGCGCGCCGCCAAGCATTGCGCCAGTGACATCACGCCAAGAAAGTTCGCCGGGCATCCGCCGCGGCGGACCGTGCCCCTATGAGAAGCTTCTCGAACCGCGCGCTCATTTTTTCGCGGGGCGCGGAGCGCCGAGCCACGCATCCAGGCCGCGTGCGGCGGCCATGCCTTCGGCAACTGCATCCACGACTTCTTTTCCGCCGTTCGTGCAATCGCCGCCTGCAAAATATTTCGGATGGCCGGTCTGATGCCGGTCGTTGATTTTGACCGTGCCATTTTCGTTCAGCTCGAGACCCTTGACGGCGCGCAGAAACTCCGTCACGGGCTTTTGCCCGACGGCGCGGACGACCATGTCGGCATCGAGCTTGAACTCCGTGCCACGTTGCATCACTGGAGACCGGCGGCCTTTTTCGTCCGGCGGGCTGAGCCCGGTTCGCACGCACTCGAGGCCGGTGACTGCTCCATTGTTTCCCAAGACCCGCACGGGCTGAGTGTGCCAAAGGAACGTGACAGCGTCCTGCTTGGCGAGCTGATATTCGTACGCGAATGCGGGCATTTCCGGCTCGCCGCGGCGATAGATCAGATAGACGGTTTCGGCGCCCAGCCGCCGCGCCGCGGTGACGACGTCGATGGCGGTGTTACCCGCGCCGATGCAGGCCACGCGCTTGCCAACCTCCACTTCGTGCAAAGGCTGGACCTTGGTTTTCGCGATGAACTCAATCGCGCCGTAAACGCCGTGAAGATCTTCCCCGGGCAGGTTGAGCGCCCACGTTTCGCCCAGTCCGACTCCGACAAAGATTGCGTCGAACTGTTTCTCGAGATCGTCGAAGGAGATGTCGCGTCCGATTTCCACTTTCTGCCGGAACTTCACACCCAACTGCCGGACCAGATCGGCTTCGCGAATCGAGTCGGCGGCGCGCGTCTTATAGGCCGCGATGCCGTAGGTATTGAGGCCGCCGGGGAGTTCGTCGCGGTCGAAGATCGTGACATCGTACCCGCATTTCGCGAGTTCCGCGGCGCAAGCGAGCGAAGCGGGACCCGAACCGATGCACGCGACGCGCTTCCCATTCAGCGCGCCGGCGCGGAAGAGCTGAATCTTATTGTCAAGCACGTAATCCACCGCGTGCCTTTGAAGGCGTCCGATTTCGATCGGCGCCTCCCCCTTTTCGTGCATGACGCAGGCGCCTTCGCAAAGGACCTCCGTGGGGCAAACGCGGCCGCAGCTGTGTCCCAATATGTTGGCGGAGAGGATGACGTGGGCCGATCCCTTCAAATTGCCGGTCGAGATCTTCTTGATAAAGGCAGGCACGTCGATGTGCGTGGGGCAGGCGATCGTGCAGGGAGCGTCGAAGCAGTAAAGACAGCGCGAGGCTTCGATGGCCGCCTGGCGCGGGTTCATGGCGGGCGCGATTTCGGCGAAGTTCTTTTCGTATTGATCCGGGGAAAGCTTCGGCGCTGTTTCGCGAAGCGGCATAGGGGTGGTCCGGCTGGATTCTCCGAATCACGCGGCCGGGTGGGACGAAACGCTTCCAGCGCGTGATGGCGCCTGTAAGGCCGTCATTCTAACACGATGAAAACGCCCGGCGGAAAATCGATTGAGGCCACTCTCCCGAACGAGGGGTTTAATCGGGAAGTGGTATCATTCGCGTTCAGGAGGGTGTTGCAATGATCCTTCAAATCAATTTCAAACTCAACGTGCCGGCATCGGAATACGAGAGCATCGGGCGTTCGGTCGCGCGGGCTTTTGCGGACGTGCCCGGCTTGATCTGGAAGATATGGATATTGAACGAGGCCACGCAGGAGGCCGGCGGAATCTACCTGTTCGACGGCCCGGGGTCGCGTGATGCGTTCCTGAACGGCCCACTTGTGGCGCAAATGAAGGGACTCACCGCGATACGAGACATCACGGTGAAGCAGTTTCAGGTGATGGCGGATGTCACCGCGGTGACACGTGGTCCGGTTGGAGCCTCTGCGGTAGCACGTGCGTAGAGACGCCATATCAGGGAGACGGGATGCGTTTTGACACCGTGATCAGAAATGGCACCGTTGTCACCGCGACGGACACGTACCTGGGCGACATCGGAATCTCGGGCGGGCGGATTGCGGCCATCGCGCAGGAGCTGCCTATCGAGAATGCCGGCAAGGTGATGGACGCGGCCGGGATGTTCGTGATGCCCGGCGGCATCGACGTCCACACGCACCTGGACATGCCGTTCGGCGGCACGACGAGCGCGGACGACTTCGAGTCCGGAACGATTGCGGCTGCGTTCGGCGGCACGACCACACTGATCGACTTCGCCATCCAGACAAAGGGGCAGAGCCTGAGGCAGGCGTTTGAAACCTGGATGAAAAAGGCCGACCGCAAGGCCGCGATCGACTATGCATTCCACTGCATCATCACCGATCTCGGCGACGCGCAATTCGAAGAGATGGGGGCGTTGATTCAGGAAGGTGTTTCGAGCTTCAAGCTTTTCATGGCGTATCCGGGAGTGCTGATGGTGGACGACGCCACGATCTTCCGCGCGATGTCCCAAGCCGCGAAGCACGGAGGGTTGATCTGCATGCACGCGGAAAACGGCGGCGTGATCGACGTGATCGTTCGCCGCGCGCTGTCCGAAGGCAAACGCGCGCCGAAATACCATGCGCTCACGCGGCCGACCACCGCCGAAGGCGAAGCGACCAGCCGGGCCATCGCACTGGCGGAGATGGCGGGCGCGCCCGTTTATATCGTTCATCTTTCGTGCAACGACGCGCTGGAAAAAGTTCGCGAAGCGCGCGACCGGGGCTTGCCAGCTTACGCCGAGACCTGCCCGCAGTATCTATACCTCTCGCTCGAACAGATGGAGGCGCCTGGATTCGAAAGCGCGAAGTATGTTTTCACTCCGCCGCTCCGGGAGAAATGGCACCAGGAGAAGCTGTGGCAAGGTCTCGCGCATGACACGCTTCAAGTGGTATCCACCGATCACTGTCCGTTCTGTTTCAAAGAGCAGAAGGAACTCGGCAAGGACGATTTCACCAAGATTCCCAACGGCGGGCCCGGCATCGAGCACAGACTGAGCCTGGTGTACACGGGTGGCGTGCACGGCGCGCGGTTTTCGCCGAACCGCTTCGTGCAACTGGTCTCGACGGCGCCAGCGAAACTCTTCGGGCTATTCCCGCGCAAAGGGACGATCGCCATCGGCTCGGATGCAGACCTGGTCGTGTTCGACGCGAACGAGGAGCAGGTGATCAGCGTCAAGACGCACCACATGCGCGTGGACTATTCGATGTTTGAGGGAATTCGCGTCAAGGGAGTGCCGAAGAGCGTGCTGTCACGCGGACGGACGATTATCGAGAATAGCAAGTTTGTCGGAAAAGCCGGCAGCGGGGAATTCATTCGGCGGCAAAGATACAGCGGAATCTGACCTACACCTCCCCAATATCCTCTTTCCAGACGTCAGGGTGGTCGCGGATGTAACCGGCCATCAACGAGACGCACTCCTCGGAATCGAGATCGATCACGCGAATACCAAGCGAGCGCAGCCAATCGAGCCCCCCGGCGAAGTTGCGGCTTTCGCCGACGATCAGAGTCCCGAAACCGAACTGCCGGACGAGTCCGCTGCAATACCAGCAAGGCGCCAGCGTCGTCACCATGATCTTGTCACGGTAACTGCGCTGCCTGCCGGCGTTGCGGAAGGCGTCCGTCTCGCCGTGCATCGAGGGATCGCCATTTTGCACCCGGCGGTTGTGGCCCGACCCGACGAGATGGCCGTTTTCGTGGAAGATCGCCGCCCCGATGGGCAGCCCGCCCTCGGCCAAGCCCTTGCGAGCTTCCGCCAGAGCTACAGCGAGCATCCCGGCGTAGATTGGATCCGGCTTCATTTTTCCTTCAGCCCTAATGCGGGGACGGAATGGTCGACTCGCGTTCCGCCCAGTGCTCGACGATGTCGCGAACAACTTTATCACCGACGCGTTCCGCA
>Ga0074044_10003950_pt1 | contig 12434 bp, 10 predicted proteins | sample BogForMeECP23OM1_FD_94443 | JGI IMG/M metagenome (GOLD analysis project Ga0074044, IMG submission 94443) | Bog forest soil microbial communities from Calvert Island, British Columbia, Canada - Bog Forest MetaG ECP23OM1 | ecosystem: Environmental > Terrestrial > Soil > Wetlands ...
CCACGAGCTGATCACCACCGGTCCCTATGCCGTGGTCCGTCACCCAATCTACACCGGCATTCTCACCGGGTTTCTTGGCACGGCGATTGCAATCTCCCAGGTGCGCGGGTTCATCGTTGTCGCCCTCATCTTCCTCGTGTTCTGGTTCAAGTTCCGCATGGAGGAGAAGTGGATGCGCTCCCAGTTTGGGGAGACGTATGCTACCTATGCCCGACAGACCGCGGCCCTGGTGCCCTACGTGCTCTGATCGCCTGCACCTCGAAACGCGCTGCTCCCGGTCAGGAGGTAGATGTTTCAGCTTAGTGCGTGAACAATCAGCGCGGCGGCGCGGGCTGCGGGCAGCCTGGAGAGCCTTCGTTTTCGGACACGGCTGCAGGCTAGTCCGCAGAGCTTTGATTCGGCTGAGGTTGCGCTTCCTCCGCCGACTGGGCATTGTCTCCGATCAGACGCGCCGCAATGGCAAAGAGCGCACTTACGGAAATTCCACACATCAAGACACCCACAATCGCCTCTACTGGTCCAAGCAGGCGCCAGACTGGTGGAAGGACAACGTCCCCGTACCCCACGGTGGAGTAACTGGTCGCCGAGAAATAAAAGCTGGGTTCCCATGATCGGAGGCATTGCACGCGATAAAAAGCTGCCCACAGCAGGATCTGGAGGAGGTGCAAGAGAATTGTCATGGTCGCGAAGCGAATCATGAGCACGGCAGTATGCCAAAGGCCTTGTCTCTTGATCCGACTGGCAAAGTAAGCTCGCGCCCAATGGATCAGGACAGCCATTCCCGCAGACTCGATGGCTAGCGTCAGTGCGACGAGGATGGTGGCAGCAAGAGCTTGGCTGAGAAATTCCACAGGAGTGTTACTAGGGCTGGATGAGGGTCGGCGCAGGCCTGCCGTGCAGGACCGCATCCACATTATCCAGGGCCAGCATGCCCATTGCTGTACGAGTTTCGATCGTGGCGCTGCCGATATGCGGCAACAGAAATGTATTTTTCAGCGAAATATATTCCGGGTTAAGTTTTGGCTCGCCTTCAAATACGTCGAGTCCGGCAGCGGCGACCCGCCCGCTCTTGAGAGCGGCGATGAGGTCGTCGTCGACCACCAATCCGCCGCGAGCCGTGTTCACGACGATAGCCCCGGGGGGCAGAAGGCTTATGGCTTTGGAGTTCAAGAAATGGTGGGTCTGAGGAGTCTCCGGGGCGTGCAGGCTCAGGAACTGACTTACGCGAAGCAGATTCGACGGATCCTGGTGGTAGATGGCATCGCCTGCAATTTCCGCAGGCAAGGGCGAAGCGTTGGAATAGTGAATCTTCATTCCGAATCCTCGCGCTCGACGCGCTACGGCCTGTCCCACGTGCCCCATTCCCAAAATGCCGAGGACTTTACCACCGACTTGCCATCCGAGGAGCATATCGGGAGTCAGGGGCTTCCACGCTCCGGTTCGAACCAGTTCCTGAGCTTCGTAAGCTCGACGCGAAGCACTGAGCAGTAGAAGCATTGCGATGTCCGCGGTTGCTTCATGGTTGACTCCAGGGGTATAAGCGATTGGAATTTTCCTGTGCGCGGCGGCTTGCAGATCGATATGCTCAAAACCCACCGAATACGTCGCGATGATTTTTACGGTCGATGAAACTTTTTGGAAAAACCCAGAGTCCAATCGGTCTGCCAGCGTGATAAACAGGGCGTCAGCTCCTTCGGCCGCGGAGAGCAGTTCCTGCTGGCTGAAAAGAGTTTGGTTCGGGTTTCGTCGAGCGTTGTAATCGCGGTCGATGCGGTTTTCAACTTCCTTCGGATAACGGGTGGTTACCACCAAAATGGGTTTGGTCATGCCCCAGATCTCTTTCTACGCGCCGAAGCGGTGCAAGGCTGCTCGGCTGCATTTCGAGGCTACAAGACTAACGGCACGGGAGGGCGGCAAATTGCCTTCACTGGGGCCGACACGTGTCTCTTTGCTGTGATGCCTCAGGACAGGAATCGGAGTCGTTGCACATTCAGTTTCACTTCAGTATGTCTAAGGAGGTTCACCGATTCGAGGCGGGCGCGCTCCGGCCACTGTACATCTCAGACGATTCGCAGTCTCACGTTCGACAAAGTCGTCTTGCGGCACAAATCGCGAGCGCTCATTGACCGTTCGCCGGCCCAGCAGGTCACTCTCCAGCGCGCATCCGTACTTCGTAGACGGTTGGAAGCGAGTCTGAGTTTGTGCGAACGAAGCTGCGAACCAGTTCGGTGCGAGAGAAGTGACCGAGACTCAAAAGACGAATGCATTCGTCCGTGGCGCAACTCTCCCATGAAGTACGGCTGCCCCACGGGAAACAACTGGCCTCGATCACACGCACCGGAAGCTGCTCCTGAAACCCGGCTTCAATCTGCTCTCGTAGCCACCGCAAATAATCCAATTTCTGCGCTATGGCAACTTTGGGGTCTTCGCGGATCACCACGCCGGGGAAGTCCGGGATGTCAGTCCGCAAGGTATGAATGTGACCGTGACCTTCGACCAGAATTTCAATGTCGAGTTCCATCATCCGTTCGAGACTGAGGAGCCACTTCTGGCTGTCCACGTCGGGGTTTGGAGTTGCAAAGTAGCTCCCCATGAACGCATCGCCGGCCAACAGCACCTTCTCCTTGGGGTCATAGAGCACGATGTGGTCGTCGCAATGCCCAGGGGTCTCAAGAACCTGCAAGTAGCCGGATGCGGTTTCCACTGTCGTGCCCAACAGATGGTAGGGCTGCGTCAAGTCTGGAGGCTGCCCGATGATGGCAGCGCGCACCCACGGTAGCTTCTTGAAGGGCGTCAGGAAGCGCGCGGTCATCTCCGAAACGTAGACGGGGACGCCAGTAACATCAGCCAGCCAATTCAAGTTGCCGACATGCTCCTCGTGAGCGTGGGTCGCAACCACTTTTGTGATTCTGAGTTTCACCCGCCGAAGGTGACGGGCCAGTGACCGCCGCATCTTGGGTGAACCGGGGTCGATTGCGATTCCGTCGTAGATGATCGCCGTGAACAGTTCCCCAAACAGCAGCGGGACGGTGTTGGGCAGCATCCCGTTCAGAAACAGAATCGTCAGCTTGCCGTTCAACAAGTCAGCGCGGTTGTGGTACGTTCGGGCGAAAATGGTCGTTTTCTGTATCGCAGCTTTGATGCCTGCCCACACAACCAGGGGGAAGCGAATGAAGAAGCCCAGCGCGTAGCACGACCAGAACGCGCCTAGTCGAGATTGCCGTCGTACCGTTTCTGGCTTTGCCACGCGGCACGCCCCACCCCGACACTTGCTGAGGGAGTATCTGTTCTTAGCCACGAACCCGTAGAGCAGCCGTCCCGCACTGCGAAAAGGGAAATGCTGTCCCAAAAATCCGATCACCCATGTGGACGGGAACAAACGTGCCAGACACGCGACAGCGTCCCAGCCGATACGGATTTCACCTTCAGGAGTGACCACGTGCAATTGGCGCATGCATTCATCCATCTGGAGTCGGGAATCAACCACCGACAGGACCTCTGCGCTGATGGGCAGGGAGATCGTCTTACTGTCATGATCGAGAGTCTTCAGCCACGACACACAAGCTTGGCAAATCTCGCATTGGCCGTCGTAGAGCACTCGGTACGCTGTCTTTGCGCCGTGCTTCTCGTCAGGCTTTTCGACGACGTTCTCGACCGCGTGTTCACACATGTTGTGTTCCGACTACGAACTTGGTCACTGACGGGAATGTTAGGTCGAAGAAGAAGGGAGGTCAATTGCAAGGGCTGGTCCGCTGCTATTGATCCTCTGTCGAGCCAGCTATTGTCGAACCAACTTTTGTAGAACCAGCTTTCCGCTTCGCCAGTGTCCTGTACAATTTTTCTTGATGGGTTCGTTCACAAAATGGGGGTTCGGGGTTGCGGTTGCGGCGCTGCTGGTTGTAGCGGCGCAGGCCGAACCCGTCGCCAAACTCAAGGCTACAGACTACGTCAACGACTTTGCCCACGTATTGGACCAGAGCACAATCGCGCAGATGGATGAGATCTGCCGCCAGATCGATGAAAAAGCACATGCCCAGATCGCGGTAGTGACGGTCCAATCGCTCGATGGCTCCGACATCGAAAGCTACGCCGTTGATCTCTTCCATCAGTGGGGAGTCGGAAGCAAGTCGACGAACCGCGGAGTGCTGATCCTGTATGCGATTGGCGATCATCGCGCCCGGATTGAGGTGGGCTATGGACTGGAGCCGATCCTCCCGGACGGGAAGGTGGGTGGATTTCAGCGGGAAGCCATCCCGCTCATGCGGAGTGAGAGCTATAGCCAGGCGCTGTTGCTGGTTACCTCGCGCGTGGCGCAGGTCATCGCCCAGGATGCGGGTGTTCAACTCACGACTCCTCAATTCGGACCGCCTCCGTCGGAGCCGAGAGAGCAGCCGGGCAAAGGGATATCGTTGGGTGGGATTATTCTGCTAATTGTTGTTGTAGCCGTTATTCTTGCAACTCCACTTCGCAGTCTCCTTTTCGCGATTCTTTTTTCTGGAATTTTCGGAGGTGGGGGCGGATACAGGGGCGGAGGCGACGGCTGGGGCGGAGGAGGATTTGGCGGCGGGGGTGGTTTTGGCGGATTCGGCGGCGGTAGTTCCGGCGGGGGTGGGGCTAGTAGTAGCTGGTAGTCAGCGAGGCGCAAATGGTTCCAGAGAAAGAGAAGAAGATAAACGACTTTGTCAGCCGGCTGCGGTCGGCGGCTGGAGCGAATCTCGAAAGCGTGATCCTGTTTGGGTCGGCAGTGGCGGGAGATTTTCATCCTGAGTTCTCGAATGTGAACCTGTTCTGTGTGATTCGTGACAGCTCATTCGGAGCATTGCAGGCGCTGGCGCCGGCCGTCCAGTGGTGGGATGGGCAGAAGCAGCCTCCTCCTCTGTTCATGACCCGCTCCGAGATGGAGCGCTCAACCGACGTGTTTACGATCGAGTTGATCGACATGAAACAGCGCTACCGCGTTCTTTTCGGCGCGGATGTTCTGCGGGAATTGTCGATACCGACGAATCTGCACCGGGTCCAGGTGGAGTACGAGCTGCGGGAAAAAATCTCGTTGCTGCGCCAGCATCTGCTGCTGGCCTCGGGCAATGATTCCCGGTTGTGGGACTTGCTGCTACGATCGGTGTCGTCGTTTTCCACGCTATTCCGCCACGCACTGATGGTGCTTGGTCACGACGCCCCGGTTGGAAAGCGCGAGGCGGTGCAGGCATTATCAAAACAGATCGGGTTTGACGCGTCCGGCATTTTGCACGTGCTGGACGTCAGAGAGCGGAAATCCGAGCGAAAGCAGTTTTCGGTGACGGACGTTTTTTCACGCTATCTGGCGGCACTGGAGCAAGTGACGGGCGCAGTTGATAAAATGCTGGACTCGGGTCCGGCGGGCTCTTCGTAGAGCATGTTTCTCAGGAGAATCTCATGAGCAAGGCACTGATCGCGGTTGTCGTTATCGTGGCTATTCTATTGCTTGTCGTCCTGTTTACCTTTGGTTCGTACATAAGCGTCAAGAACACGCTCGTCAGCAAGAACGAGGCAGTCAAGGCGTCGTGGTCGCAAGTTGACATCGTGTTGCAACGCCGTGCCGACCTGATCCCTAATTTGGTGGAGACGGTGAAAGGCTACGCGCAGCAGGAAGTGACTGTCTTCGGGGATATCGCCAAGGCGCGGTCCGCCCTGCTTTCCGCGGGCACGCCGCAGGAAAAGATAGCGGCAAACGGGCAGCTCGATGGAGCGCTCGGAAGGCTGCTGCTGGTGGTCGAGAATTATCCTCAGCTGAAGTCCAACGAGAATTTCCTGCGGCTACAGGATGAACTCGCGGGCACGGAGAATCGCATAGCGGTCGAACGCAAGCGCTACAACGATACCTTGCAGGACTACAACACTTACGTGCAGCAGTTCCCCAACAGCTTCTTCGCGGGAATCGCCGGGTTCAAGCCAAACGAAGCTTATTTCGAGGCTTCTCCAGCATCGCGAGAAGTTCCGAAGGTAAATTTCGCGGCCCCTAGCGCCGCCGCGCCGCCGGCGACTCAACCGGCGCCGGCGCACTAGCGATCTCGAGAGCGAGACGCGATGGCAAATGTCTATGGCGCGAAAGAGTTCATAGGCAGTTGCTGGTCAGGTTTGAAGGGCACGCTATGGGCTTTTTGACTGGCCGTGGAGATCTGGTACGCGGTTAACAGCTGTTGCAGCGCCGGAATTAGGAAGTCTCCGCGACGGTCGCCGGCCTCCGATGCAGCGGAAATCCAGGCGTACGCGGTCTGCGAGTCTTTTTTCACGCCGAGACCGTTGGCGTACATGTAGCCGAGTTTGATGCGCGCGCCGGTGGATCCCTGTGTGGCTGCTTTCTGGAACAGGCGAAATGCTTCGTCGTTGTTCTGAGGAACGCCCTCGCCGCGCAGATACATGTCGGCGAGATTGTTTTGCCCGAGCGGATTTCCAGCGTCGGCAGCTTTGCGATACCACGCGACAGCCGTCTCGGCGCTGTGTCGGCAGCCTAAGCCTTGGTCGTACAGATAGCCGAGATTGGTCTGCGCGTCCGAATCGTTCGCTTCGGCTCCCTTCTGAAACCAGAGAAAAGCCTCGGCGTAATCCTGGCGGACGCCCTGTCCGTTGAGGAACAGGATTCCCAGGTTGTAGTAGGCGCGGGGAAATCTTTGGTCGGCGGCGGCATGGAGCCAGTGCAGCGCCTCAGCATACTTTACGGATGTGCCCCAGCCATTCACATACATCACCGCCAGGTTGACCTGGGCTGGCGCGTATCCGCGTTGAGCGGCTTGCTCAAACCATTGCAGCGCTTCTTTCTCGCTGTAGTCTGGTCCGATTACCAGAATGGAAGCCATCCCCAGCTGGTTTTGTTCGAAGGCGTGCCCTTGCAGGGCCATTTGTCGGACGGCTGTCGAACTACAGATGGGCTGTTTGCTGCTCACGAGCCGGGATACGACCGCCAGGCTGCATTGCTGTTTTGAAGACTCTTGGGCAGAAGCTTGGCTGACGGCAAGAGTCAGTAGAGCTACGCTTGCCAGGATTGCAAACTTGTTTTTCTTTTTCATAGAACCTCCGTCTCGGCCGGGATTGAAACCGGCGAGCATGTGAGGTCGAGTTTTCTGCCCAGCCGGAGATACCTCAATGCACGCGCGGTACTTTCTGCAGAGCTAAGAGGTCATCGCATAAGCACATGACGGAAAAGAACTTGGAGGGGTGATCACGGGACGGCGGCTGTCGGATGAGGTAGGTCACTCGGCAAAAGTGACATCTTCCGAGTTGTGAAGGCAGCCACCCTGCGCTCACGATTGGAGCGGGTTGGGAGTCTATATTGTTTTGGAAACAGGGAACTTGCGTCCCGCAAAGCGCGTAGTTAGAAATGGAGCCGGATGCGTAAGGAGTGGTCCGCTCACACCCGGCAATCCGTTATGGCATGTGTTTATTAAGAGACGCGGGGACGCAAGCAAACGACCACGGAAGATCGAGGTAACTCTGAACATGACACCGAATAATCCACCGCGCTGCGTTCGGTTCGGACCTTACGAGGCCGACTTTCACACGCAGGAATTCCGGAAGCATGGAATGAAGCTCAAGCTTTCGGGCCAGCCGCTGCAAATCCTGCAGATGCTGCTTGCGCGCCCCGGCGAGTTGGTGACTCGCGAGGAACTTCAGAAGCTGCTTTGGAACGACGATGTCAACGTCGATTCCAACCACGGCCTGAACGCGGCGGTGAATAAACTGCGGGATGCGCTGAACGACGCGGTGGAGGAGCCGACGTATATTGAAACGCTTCCGCGGCGAGGATACAGGTTTATCGGGACGATTCAAGCGGAACTGCCGCAGTTGATACAACCGGCTGCGATTCCGGTTACGGCGGTGAAGGAGCAGATTGCAGTTGTTCCGCCTGCGGTCGCTGCGCGGCGAAGCAGGGCTGGGTACTTATTGATCTTTGCCGGCGCGGCGATGCTGCTGGTTGGGGTGCCAGTGGCCGCATTTCTGAGCAGAAATCAGGAGATGGCTGAAAATATGTGGCGGATGGTTCGGAAGGATGTGGCGGAGAACCTGGCCGCCGCGGCCAGGAGCTCGCAGGCGCAGCCAGATATGCACCGCTCGAACACCGGCGAAGCGAACATTCCCGAAGCGAAGCGCGCCGGGGAAGCAGAAGTTCTGGCGCGCCGCAAGCGTGCCGACCAGGGCGCCGGGAATGGTGAGCTGCGCGGCACTGAGGCTCCGCACATACGAGCGGTTTCAGAGCAGACGTCACCCAGCCCCATGATGCGCACGGTGATTGCCGATGATAGCGGCAACGCCGGTCCGCAATTCTCACCCGATGGCAAGCGAATCGCCTATATGTCGAACCGTACAGGTCCGTGGCAAATCTGGGTCAGCGACACGGGCGGCTCGAATCCGCGGCAGCTGAGTTTCACCGAAAGTGCAGGAACTCCTCGCTGGTCGCCGGATGGGCGCAGCGTCGCTTTTGACGCTCCTTATGATGGGCAGACGTGGATCTTTGTGATTAAAGTAGACGGCAATGAGCGGGCGCGTCCGATGGTGAAGGGGCTGGTGCCGAGTTTCTCGCGGGACGGAAAGTGGATCTACTTTGCCTCCGATCAGACGGGAGACTGGCAGGTATGGAAAGTGCCGGTGGGTGGAGGCCGCGAAGTGCAGGTCACCACCAATGGCGGGTTCGCCGCACTCGACTCCGCGGATGGCTATATCTACTATTCGAAGTCAAGGTATCCGCAGCCAGAAATTTGCCGCGTGCCGGTCAACGGCGGGTCGGAGGCTTGCGTGCTGCAGCACTTCCGGCCCCGCACCTGGGCGAGTTGGGCAGTAACGCGAGAGGGGATCGTCTTCGCCGAGGACATGCCGAATGGGCGGCCCACTCTGAGCCTCTATGATCCGGCTAAACGGCAGGTGCGCGATTTGGTTTCGCTGCGCAGTGCTCCGTTCTGGGTGGGCGCTAGCGCCGATGGCAAACGGGCGATTATGAATGATGCGGACGAGCGGCAGATTTCGATGGTGGACAATTTGCCGTGAGACGGCTCGAGTCCGGCCTCATGCTTTCAAATAAAAAACCGCGGCTCGCTTGAGCGCGGCAGAAAAACGATATTTCAAGAATTTTGCAATTTTCATATTGCAAAAACTTTGGAATCATGGCATCTTCAAACATCTTCTTCACGAAAGGACGTCCACATTGGCGCTTTTTACATACAAAACGCTAAGCGGGCAACATCGGCCAACCACTTGGCTGAGTTGCTATAGGGCGTCTTCCCAGTCGCGCTAGTCGACCTTCAGCGCTCTACCGCAAAAATTACACAACTTAGCTGGGTGGCGCAGGCCGCGGATACTTCGACTGTAAATCGACCCACCGCTGCTACTTATTCCCCCAGCCTAACTCACATCGGTCAGTGGTGATTGGCTACGGATACTTCTCTGGGTGAAACAGTCTTCGGGCTGTGAGGTTCGAATCCTCGTGGGCGAAAGCCCTCCCGTGGCCACCTGTTCCCTGACCAAAGTGATCTTTGTACAGAGGGTTGAAAAAGTTTCGCCGGTGGTGAAGAGGAGAGATACTTCGCGCCATTTGAACGACGCGCAGGGCGGCGGCCCTGCCGGGGATCAGAGTTCCAGGGACGAGGGCGCAGCCCCGAAGCACAAGGTGCCTGGAAATATCGCGCCCCGAGTCGGCTCTTCTCGTTGGTTCCCCGGCGAGTTTTTCAGATCGGGCAGATGCGTAGAGGGGGGACCCGCGTCGCTCGGGATTTCGGCAGCGGGCTCGGACGCCCGCTAATCGCCTCAAGTTTGGCCGGTGGTGAAGATTACGGTTACTTCGCTTTGGGAGCGGGAGATGCAGGTTCGAATCCTGCCGCGGGAATTATGCCCGCGTAGCTAAATGGTAAAGCGCCTAATGTTCCGTGGTCGCTGATTCCCCGGCCAAAGAAATTTTGCGCAGGCAGCTGTTCAACCAATAACTCCGGCCTGGTGCCGGTTAGAAAGACATTCGTATGGACGAAAGCAAACTGATCACGATTACAAGGCCGAGCGATGGCGAATCCTTGTGCCGAACTTGCTACTGGGCGCACGCGCAAGGAGGATTTCGCGAGAGCGAGGAGATCGTATTTTGTGCCTTCGGCCCGCTGCGGAAAGTTCCGTTCCGGGTCCGCGATTGCACAGACTATCTGAACCGGATTCTGCCCACGCGTGCGCAGATGGAGAAAATTGCGTTGATCATTCCGAACGAACCCGCCCGTAAGTCGGCTGGGTTTTCGGATGTGGGCTTTTTCAATGATTCAGAAGAGGAAGAAGAAGTGACCGCGAATCTGGAATAAGTTTCGCCGGTGGTGAAGACGAGGGTTCCTTCGTAATCCGAAAGTCGTAGGTTCGATTCCTGTCATGGCCTTGGGGGCCATGTAGCTCAGTGGTAGAGCATCGGAACAAATACCGTCGTCGACTTATTCCCCGGCGATGATCAACCATCTGAATTGCTGGCGGTCGCTTTCTTGTTCTTTGCGGAATCGGCCGGGCCTTCGAACCCGATGCGCCGATTGTTGGCCGGCGGGGGAGCCATGAGCTCCCGAATGGCTTCGACGATGTCTTGAATCTCGCTGTCGTGGTCGTCGATGCGTGATTCCAGTTCGGACAACTTGGCCACTACTTTCTTGTTTGCGAGCAGTGCCTCTCGCATCTCGACGAAGGCACGCACGACAAAGATGCTCATTTCGACGGCACGCTTCGAGTTCAAAACGCTTGCCGCCATGATGGCTCCGTGTTCGGTGAAAGCGTTGGGTAGGTAACGGCGGCCACCATGCGTGGAACTTGAAGTCGCATTCCGCGACTTCAAGCCCTGGTACTCGGCGGATGTGAGAGGGAACAGGAAATCGGGTGGAAAGCGCTGCGGATTGCGTTTGACCTGCTCGTTCAAACGCTTGACGGGAACACGATAGAGCTCTGCCAGATCGGTATCAAGGATGACCTTCTGGTTGCGCAACACCAGGATTTTGGAACCAGCTTTCTTGGTGAGAACGATGGCTGTTTTGTTCATAGGTCTTTCGAAAAGTTGAGGTCGCATTTTGCGACCTCAAGAGACTAGGAGAAAGCTGACCCGGTAGCAAGATCCCGCGAGGGCACAAAAAGAACACCCTGGAACGCCCAAGCTGAAAGCTGCAATAGGAAGGAGACCACGAATGGCCCGACTGAATCTACTGAACCTTAACTTTGGACCTCGCACTCACGAGGGCGCTCCGGCGCGAAACATCTCTGCGGAGCTGCAGTTGCGCCGCTCCGTGCTGGCGTGCCTGCTTTGGGAGAGCCAGTTCTACGAAGACGGTGTCGAGATCGCCGGCCGCATTGCCGAACTCGTTCCCAAGGTCGCGGCTGAGAAGGTGGCGGCTCTGGCAGTCGAAGCCCGCGAGCGTATGAAGCTGCGTCATGCGCCGCTTCTGCTTGTCCGCGAGATGGCCCGCCACAAGACGCACCGCGCTCTCGTGTCGGAGACGCTTGCCCAAATCATCCAGCGTGCCGACGAAATCGCGGAGTTCGTCGCCATTTACTGGAAGGACGGGCGTGTGCCGCTTTCCGGTCAGGTGAAGAAGGGGCTGGCGACTGCGTTCCCGAAGTTTGATGAGTACCAGCTCGCCAAGTACGACCGCGGTGGGCCGATCAAGCTGCGGGACGTGCTCTTTCTCTGCCACGCCAAGCCGCGCGACTATGCGCAGGCTGATGTGTGGAAGAAGCTGGTATCGGGAGGCCTGACGGCACCGGATACGTGGGAAGTTGCACTCAGCTCTGGCGCCGACAAGCGCGAGGCCTGGGAGCGTCTGCTTCGCGAACGGAAGCTGGGCGCGCTCGCCCTGCTTCGTAACCTGCGCAACATGCGCGAGGTCGGAGTGGACGAGTCGCTCGTACTCTCCGCGCTTGGCTCGATGAGCACGGCGCGCGTGCTGCCGTTCCGTTTCCTGGCCGCGGCTCGTTACGCTCCGCAGTGGGAGGAGGCGCTTGAGCGGGCGATGCTCAAGCGCGTTGCTGAGACGGAGAAGCTGCCGGGCAAGACTATCGTCCTGGTAGATGTCTCCGGTTCGATGACTGCGCCGTTGTCTCGCCGATCCGAGATGCAGCGCACCGATGCGGCTTACGGTCTGGCCGTGCTACTGCGCGAGATTGCGGAGAAGGTTGCGGTGTATAGCTTCTCCGACAATCTGGTTGAGGTGCCGGCGCGGCGTGGCTTCGCACTGCGCGATGCCATTGACGCTTCCCAGCGCCACAACAGCACGCAGCTCGGGAATGCGGTTGAGAAGCTAACCCGCAACGAGAAGTGCGACCGCCTGATCGTGATCAGCGACGAGCAGGCGCACGACCGGGTACCCGCGCCTAACGGCAAGGGTTACCTGATCAACGTCGCCAGCTACAAGAACGGCGTCGGCTACGGCAAGTGGACGCACATCGACGGCTGGAGCGAGTCC
>Ga0074044_10003951_pt1 | contig 12431 bp, 11 predicted proteins | sample BogForMeECP23OM1_FD_94443 | JGI IMG/M metagenome (GOLD analysis project Ga0074044, IMG submission 94443) | Bog forest soil microbial communities from Calvert Island, British Columbia, Canada - Bog Forest MetaG ECP23OM1 | ecosystem: Environmental > Terrestrial > Soil > Wetlands ...
CCGCGAAACGGACGAGCGCAAGCCGGCGGAATGAGAATGCCGGGGGTGGCTTGAGACGATTCGCGTTTCAAGCTGAGACGCCGTCTGGAGGCTGCTCCAGGACTTCCCTGCTATCCCCTTCACGTTGAATAGGTTGCGAGAGCGCCGCGGGAAGCAAAGTTTGGCCGCGGGTTTGCTTTGTTCCTATCTGCCGTACCGCTGCACGTGCGCGTGCGCCGAAGGCACGAAATCGGGTGCAACTCGGCAGCGGGGTTCGCCAGTGGCGTCGGTTTTCAGCCAGGGGCGGGCGTTAAGGATAAGAGACGCTGTGTCACATAAGGACGCGGTCGCGACTTCCCCGCACAGCCGGCAGACGGTTGCCGCGGGGCTGGCCGCACTGTTCCCCCAGGCAACGGCCGTGCGGATCCCCGTGCGCGTAACGGCGCTGCGGGGCCAGGCGGCACAGCTCCAGGAGAACACGGTGATCGAGTTCGGCACCGCGCGCGAGGTGCTGTTCGCCTCGTCACTTCCCCTCGAGTTCGAAGACCACGTGCAGATCGAGACATCTGACCGCTCACTCCAGGCTGAGGCCGCGGTGGTGGCCGTGCAATTCCACGACGGCCGCAAGGCAGTTGCCGCGCGATTCCTGGCCGAGGTGAGCAACTGGATCATTAAACCATGAGCGCAAAAATCAGCGCGCCCCTCGCGGGCGAATCGACGAAGACCAATGGCAGTGCGGCCACGACAGGCGCAACGACGAGGACCGATGGCAGTGCGACCGTGCGGGCAACCGAGAAGACGGAGACCCCGCCGCAACGGTGGGTGGAGGCGCAGCTCGTCTTCCCGCTCTATCGGGCCATGGCGGAGCAGTTCAACCTGAGCGGGCCGCCCTGCACGCTCGAGGATCTGTGCGGGCCGAATCGCCGCGAGGATTTGCTGCAGGCCGTCCGTGCCTGGTTCGACCAGATGGACCAGGCCACCCCGGTCCATCAGGTACGCCAGCTCCTGCAGGCCAACTATGCCGCGGCGGAGAAGAATCTGCGCGCCTTCGCGCTCCGCCTGCTGCGGAAGCCCGCGAAACAGGCCAGCGACCGCAATAAAGTGGATTTTGTGATCGTGCAGTATTTCGCGGCGTGCGCCCCGCAGCACGTGGCCACCCGCGACGTCTCCTACGCGGACACCGCCCTGGTCCTCGGTCCTATCCTGGGCCATGTTTCGCCGCAAACCCCTGAGGCGCTCAAACCGCTCGAGAACATCCTGCACGGCGCGCGGCAGTGCGGCAGTCTGGCTGAGTTGCTCCATTCGAAAATGTTGGAGCAAGGCCGGCAGATCAAAGACAGCCTGGGCGAGGGCTTCTACCATCCGGATTCGCTGGTGGCCTTCTGCCGCTTCAATTACCTACTTCGCCGCGCCTTCATCCGCTTGTCGCACGCGGATCTGCGCGTCACTCGCGACGCCCTCTGCCAATTGGAAGGCTGCGGGATCGACCGGATTGACTGCCGGGCCGCCGGACTGAGCGCCGGGGAGCCCGTCGCCGAGCTACACCGGATTTGCAGCGACTGGAAACATCCCTTCCGCGCGGAATTCAACGAATATTCGATCCCCACGATGCTGGAGCGCCTGATCGCGCTGCGGGCGGCGGCGGAAGCCGCGCTGGCCGCGGTGGCCGCGAAGGCTGCCCCGGAGACGGAAGTGAAGCCCGCGAAGGTTCCCGAGTTCGCAATCGCGCCGGAAATCGAAGAGAAACCGGCGCAGGAGAAAGAGCACGATCTGTTTGCGGGATTCAATGCCGGGCCGCGCGCGGCCCAGCCGAAGGCACCGCAGAGAGGCGCGGCCTCGCCGCGCCCGGCGTTCCGCTCCGTGCTCGCGCTGGCGGAGCCCCCGGCAAAGGCACCGGCCGGCCGGCCCGCCGCCACGGCGGAAGTGAGACCCAAAACAGATGGGAAGACGTTTCGAGTGGCGGAGGCCGGAGTCGAACAGCCGAAACTCCCGCTGAAGCCGCTCGCCCCGCTCGTCAGCGCGCCGGAACCGGGAGCTAAGGCAGCGGAAACCGCGGCGGCACAGGCAAATTCCGCGGGCATCAAGGAGATTACGGAAGCGGAGGTCGAGAATTGCTCGGAGAAAGTGTGGGAACAGTTGATCGCCGCGCCTCGCGACCGTGGCCGCTCCATGAGCACCATCAACATCGAGGGCGTGAGACTGCTGCTCTCCTCCTGGGAAGTAGCCTCGTTTGTGAGCGATGGCGGAACGACGGCCAAGGACATCCGCCGCGCGGTGGTGGTGCGGGCCCTGCTGGCCGCGGCGCTGGATATTCACGTGACGCGCGGAGACCGCGGCCGCCTGGCAGCGGCGCTGACGCTTGCCGCGAACGAGATGAATCGCATGCAGGGCGCCGTGGAACGAGCCAAGAGCGCCAAACAGACGGAGGATGCCGTGAACCTTTCCATGACGGCGAAGCGCCTGCTGGCGTTCGTGGAGCAGGCCGGCGATCTGCGTGTCTGACCCGTGAACACGAGAGGATCCTGTGGAAACGCCGCACCTTCTGATTGTTTCCGACGAGCCGGAGTTTGGCCGACTGCTGACGGCCCGCTGGCAGACCGAGCCGCGCGTTCCGGCACTCACGCAGGTTTCCAGCGATTTGTGGAACCCCGCGAACGCATCGGGCTATGACCTGGTGATCCTGGGGCCGCTGGCCAGGCATCGCGTCCCGGGCATCCTGGAATCGTTCGGCCCCGCGGGCGTTGCCGCGCTGTGCGTGGTGGAAAACGAACGAGAAGCTGCGGAGGTGGGATCCTGCAATCCAGACTGCGTGGCCCTGCTCCGGCAGCACGACTGGGTGGGCATGGCGGTCCTGCTGGCCGTTCGGATGCTGCAGTCGATCGCGGCACAGCGGCGCGCCGAAAACGCGGAGAGGGCCGCGCGCGTGCTCCAGCGGCGGGCGGCACTTGGCCGCTACATGCTGGAGATGCGACCGGGATTGAACGACGCCCTGACCTCGGCCCTGGGCAACGCGGATTTGCTGCTGCTGGAATCCACCGGGTTCCGCGGTGAGCCGCTGGATCGCATCCGCACGCTGCACCGCATGATCCTGCGGCTGAACGAGATGATGCAGAGGTTCTCATCGCTGGCGAGCGAACTGCAGTTGATTGAGAAGCCGTCGCAAAGTGAGACGGAAGAGGAGATGGGGGGGTTGATGGCCGAGGCGAGGAGTGAGGGCGGCCTTTTGTAACGAGATGAAAATACAATGCTTACGGCAATCTCAAAAAGGGAAACGCGACGCGCCACATGGCCACTGGGTTGCTTTTATTCCCTTGGCAGATCGCACCGCGCCTGAGCGGCCGGCGGAGGATTGAGGAACAGCGATATATGTCCATGGAAAACAACGACGGTTCGGGCGGCCACGAATTCATCGTGGTGTACCCGAATGAAGAAGCCGCGGCCGCCGCAGCGCCGGCGGACGAACGGCAGTACTGCGTTTTCCGATCGGGACGCGAGCGGTTTTCGCTGACCGTGCTGGACGTGGAAGAAGTGGTGGATTGGCCGCGGGTGACTCGCGTGCCGCTGGGACCGCCGTTTCTGATGGGCGTGTTCAACCTGCGCGGCTCGATCGTGGCGGTGATTGACATCGCCTTTACGGAAGGGCGGCGGCCCGGCCTGCTGCCGAAGCACGTGGTGGTGACCATGATTCGCGGGGAGAACGGCGAGGAAGACCTGCGGCTGGGGATCGCCTCCGACGAGGTGATCGGCACCTACACGCTGGGTCCGGAAGCGCTGCTCGGCGAAGCGCCGCCGGACGTGCCGCACTGCAGCGGCATGCTGCGCCACGATGACCGGCTGGCGCTGGCGATTGATCTGCAACGATTGCGCGAAGTTTATCCGGTGCCGGTGATCTAGGGACGGAGAAGATGCCGGCCTGAAGGCCGGCGCTACCTACGGCGCCGGCAGAACAGCCGGTGGCACGAGCGACAGTTGGAGGAAGCCATGAAAGGTCGTCTGACAAGCACGGTGTGGATGCTCACGTTGTGGAACTTCGCGGCGCTGGCGGCGGTCCTCGGACTCGCCTACGGCGCGGGAGCGAGGTCGAACGGGGCGCCGCTTCTCGATTTCACGGCGCTGCCGAGCACGGCGGCGACGGAACTGCTCGCGGCCATCGTGCTGTGTCTCGGCACGGGGGTGATCTGCCTGCGGGTGCTGGGCTCGCGCGTGCTGGAGCCGGTGAAGGAGCTGGCCGACTTCGCCGAGCGGGTGGCCGCGGGTGACGGGCGCGCGCGCGCCGAGGTCGAATCCAACGACGATTTCGGCTTCATCGCGGAGAACCTGAACCGCGGAGCGGCGCGCATGGGCAGCGGCTCGAAGCCGGAAGGGCTGGAGGGACTGCAGCGCAGCATCTCCGACCTGCTCCAGGTGATCAGCCAGGCGGGCCGGGGCGATCTGACGGTGCGAGGAAAGGCTTCGAACGATTCGCTGGGCAACGTAGTGGAATCGGTGAACTCGATGCTGGACAACTACACGGCGGTGATCGAGCGGGCGCGCAAATCGGCGTTGGACGTGATGGCCAGCGTGAACAGCATCCTGCTGGCCGCGGAGGAGATGACCAGCGGCGCCTCGCAGCAAGACCACGAAATCACCAACACCTCTTCCGCAGTGGAAGAGCTGACCGTCTCGATGAAGCAGGTGAGCAACAACGCAGAGGCCTCCGCGGAGGCCGCACGCCGCGCGCTGGACGCGGCCGAACAGGGCAACCGGGCGGTGCGCGACACGCTGGAGGGGATGCAGCGCATCCGCGCCTCGGTGCAGGCCAGCTCCAAGAAAATCAAATCGCTGGGCGACCGTTCGCTGGAAATCTCTGAAATCATCAACGTGATCAACGACATTACCGAGCAGACCAACCTGCTGGCGCTGAACGCCGCGATCGAAGCGGCGCGCGCGGGCGACGCCGGCCGCGGGTTCGCGGTGGTGGCCGACGAGGTGCGCAAACTCGCGGAGCACTCGCGCAGCGCCACGAAAGACATCGCCGCGCTCATCAAGGCCATCCAGGCGGAGACGAACGAAGCGGTGGTGGTGATGGAAGAAGGCACGCGTGAAGTGGAAAGCGGAGCCAGCGTGGCCGACCAAGCCGGAAAGGCACTGGAAGCCATCTCCTCCGTCGTCCGCCAGTCGGCGGAACTGGTGCAAGAAATCTCGCTGGCCTCGAAGCAGCAGGTGCGCGGCACGGAGGGCGTGGCGCACGCCATGCAGATCATCTCCAGCATCACGCGGCAGACCTCGCAGGGTTCCCGGCAGACGGTGAGCACGGTAGGCCACCTGGTGAAGCTCTCCGAACACCTGAACGAAGCGCTCTCTCAATTCCGCTGCCCGGCGCGCGCCGAGGCCCCGGCTCCCGTGGAGACGGGAATGCGCGAACCGGTGGCGGCGAATCGCTGAGGCGGGCCGCCCGGGATCCTAGAGGCCGCTGGACGCGTCCGCAGGGGGCGCGATTCCCCAAAAGGAAAGCCACCGAGCCGTGAGCACGGAACTGGAACTCGACGAACTCCGCGCGCTGGTCGAGCGGCGCGCCGGCATCCATTTTGATGCCACGCGGGACCGTTTTCTGGCGGCGCGGGTGCGCGAGCACATGGAAGAGTGCGGCATCGCCAGCCCCGGCGACCTTCTGGGCCGCATCCAGCGCTCGAACTGGGAGTACGAAACGTTTCTGGAGCGCCTGCTTACGCAGGAAACGTCGTTTTTCCGCTACCCCTCTGTTTTTTCCGCGCTGCAGAACACGGTGCTGAAGGAAATGCACGCACGGAAATTCTGGGAGGATCCGCGGACGCTGCGGGTGTGGAGCGCGGGGTGCGCGACCGGAGAAGAGGCCTACTCGATTGCCATCACCATCGCCGAGGCGCTCATGTTCGTGGAAGCCTGGGACATTGAAATCCTGGCCACGGATATCAGCGCGGCGGCCCTGCGCCGCGCGGAGCAGGCCGTGTATCCGCGCCGCGCCCTGGCCGCGCTCTCGCCGGAACAGCTCGAGGCGCATTTCACGCGCGCGCCGGGGCCGGACCACTGGCAGGTGCGCCCGCGCATCCGCCGCATGGTGCGGGTGGCCCCGATGAATCTGGCGGAGCCCGTGTACGCGGGACGCATGGACCTGATTTTCTGCATGAACGTGATGATCTACTTCACGGAAGAGCGGCGCATGGCGCTGCTTCGGGCCTTCTGCGAAACGCTGAATCCCGGCGGTTACCTGGTGCTGGGCCACGCGGAGTCGGTGGCGAAGTGCCCGGTGAAGCTGGAATGCATTCAGCACGGCGATTCCCTGCTCTATCGCAAACCACTGGCGGCGCGGAGCGAGGCCGCGGCGGCCGTGGCGCTGGAGAAAATGTCGTGAGCGCGCCGGAACAAATCCCGCTGGAGCAGTTCCTGGAGAGCGCCTCGGAACGCCTGCAGTTCCTGCGCGAATACTCGTCGCTCGTCCAGGAGGCCGCGCCGCGGCGGGATGAGATCGAGCAGCTTTTCCAGGCAGCGCACTGGCTGGGCACGGAGGCAGCCGGGCAGGGCTTCGCGCTGTTCAGCGAAATCGCCGGGCGGATGGCGCACGTGTTCCAGTACGCGCTGCACGCGGAACTCCCGCCGGAATCCCACGGGCCGCTCGTCGAATTCCTGGCGGACGCGATCACACTGCTCGAAGGGGACCTGATCCAGATCGACTCCGACGGCACGGAGACGGCCGAGGACGTAGAGACATTCAAGCGACGCTATTCGTTTGCGTTCGCGCAGCCTGCCGCGCAGGAAGCGTTGCTGCGATCCACGGCGGTGACGGAGGAAACAGACGGCGCCGCGGATGACGCGCCCGCGCCCGCCGCTTCCGGGGATGCCGGAGAAATTCTGCCCGAAGACGAGGATGTTCCCGCCGAGGTGCTGGAATTCTTTGTGCCCGAGGCCGACGAACATCTGCAGGCGGTGACGGAATGCCTGCTGGCGATCGAATCGGGCGCGACCCAGGACGACGTGCACCGGTTGTTCCGCGCGATGCACACGGTGAAAGGCTCGGCGGCGCAGGTGGGCCTGCGGCGCGTCTCCGCGGTGGCGCATCGCATGGAGGATCTGGTGGGGCGGATTCGCGACGGCAGCCTGCGGGCCACTCCCGAAGTCGTGGATCTGTGCCTGGAATCCGTGGATGTGCTGAAGAAGACCATCCACCGGCAATGGGCAGACGAGCAGGCGGCTGCGGCAGGACTGCAGGCCATCGTCGAGCGGCTGACGCCGTACGCCCCGCGCGAAGCCGAAGCCGGCCCCGCGCTCCACGAAGCCGCGCCGGCGGAGACCACGGCAAAGCCCGTGGGCGAACTCCTGCCTCCGCGGGCGTCCGGGCAGCGGCGTCGCGCCGCCGCAGCCGTGGCGGGCGGAAAATCCGTGCGCATCGCGCTGGACCGCCTGGACCGCATGATGAACGCGGTGGGCGAACTGGTGATCAACCGCACGCGGATGGTCGGCCGCATGGCCGAACTCGAAAAACTGGTGGAAGTGCTGAATTTCTCGAAGTCGCGCCTGGTGGGAAAGATTGACGACTTCCAGGAAAAGCACGAATTCCAGCTCCTGCGGCGAGGACAGGCGGGACCTGCGGGCTATGGCAACGGGAGCGGCCCAGGAAACGGAGCCAACGGGAAAAGCGGCAACGGCCACGGCGCGGGAGGGACGCATCGCGGCCACCCGCTGGGCGGGCCGGAGGAATTCAGCGAGCTGGAGATGGACCGCTACGACGATTTCAACATCCTTTCGCGGTCGCTCACGGAAATCTCCGCGGACGTAAACGAAGTGCTCACGCAGCTCGACGGCTTCCTGGGGCGCGTGGAGGGGGACATCGGCGAGTTCACCAAACTGGCGCACCACCTGCAGGACGAAATCACGCAGGCGCGCATGGTGCCCATCGGAAACCTGTACACGCGGCTCTCGCGCACGGTGCGCGAAGCGGGAAAGGAAACCGGGCGGCTAGTGGACTTCGACCTGGAAGGCGAAGCGACGGAGCTGGACAACAACATCATCCAGTTGCTCGACGACCCGCTGGTGCACCTGGTACGCAACGCGGTGGCCCACGGGATCGAAGACGGGGCGGAGCGGCAGGCGGCGGGAAAATCGGAACGCGGGCGGGTGACCCTGCGCGCCTACCACCGCGGCAATCACATCTTTATCGAAGTCGAGGACGACGGGCGGGGCATTGACTACGAGCGAGTGCGCGAGCACGCCATCGAGGCCAGCCTGGTGTCGCCGGAAGTGGCCCACAAACTGACGGAACGCGACCTGCGCGACATTCTGTTCCATCCGGGCTTTTCCACGGCGACGAGCCAGACGGAACTGGCGGGACGCGGCGTGGGGCTGGACGTGGTGCGCGCCAACGTGGCCGCGCTGAACGGCGAAATCGAAGTGCGCTCGGAACTGGGCGCCGGCACTTTCTTTGTATTGAAGGTCCCGCTGACGCTGATCATCTCCCAGGCGCTGTTCGTGCGCTGCTCGACCTCCGTTTTCGCCTTTCCGCTCTCCATGGTCGAGGAAATCCGGCGGATCAAGCCGGAGGAGATCGAAGAAGTGGGCGGAAAGCTGTACGCGCGCGTGCGCGATTTGATCACGGAGATCGTTCGCCTGGACCGCCAGTTAGAGCTGCCGCCGCTGGAAGCCGCGAACGGCTATTTCCGGCTGGTGCTGGTGCGCGTGGCCAACCGGCAAATTGGCATCGTGGTGGAAGAGGTGATGGGCAAAGACGAAATCGTGATCAAAAGCCTGGGCGCCTATCTGCGGCGCGCAAAGCTCTTTCCGGGAGCCACGATTGCGCCGGACGGCAGCCTGATCCTGCTGATTGACCTGAACCGCCTGGTGGAAGCGGCAACGCCGGAGCGCCGCGCGCTGGGCCCGGCGGCGGCGGGGATCGCACGCGTGTTCGCGCCGGGCGCCGCGGCGGTGGCCGCGGGCGCCATTCCCGGCGAAGCGACCGACGCGATCCGCGACGACAAGGTGGTGCTGGTGACGGACGACTCCATCAGCGTGCGCAAATTCGTGGGCCGCATGCTCGAAAAGGCCGGCTACCGCGTGAAGCTCGCTTCCGACGGCCTGGAAGCCGCCGAAGTGGCCGCGCAAAGCGGATGCCACCTGGTGCTGACCGATATCGAGATGCCGCGCATGAACGGCTACGAGTTGATGGCGCATCTGCGGCAGGACCCGGCAACGCGGCGCATCCCCGTGATGGTGCTGACGTCGCGCGCCGGAGCGAAACACAAGGAACGCGCGCTCAAAGAAGGCGCGGCAGCCTTCCTGACGAAGCCCGTGCAGGAGGAGCAGCTCCTCTCCGCCGTGGCGGAGCTGATCGGCGTGTCGGCGACGGATAGCCGGGCGTCCCGGCTGCTCTCGGTGCGATAGACGAAAATGAGCGGAAATGGCGCACAAATCCGGGTGCTGGTGGTGGACGATTCGGCGTTCATGCGCCGCGTGCTGGGAAACATCATCGGGACCGACCCGCAGATGACCGTGGTGGGAGTGGCCTCGGACGGCCGGGAAGCGGTGAGCCAGGCGGAATCGCTGCGCCCGGACGTCATCACCATGGACATCAACATGCCGGTGATGGACGGGCTGGAAGCCACCGAACACATCATGACGCGGAATCCGCGGCCGATCGTGGTGGTCAGCTCGGAAACGCGGCAGGGCGCCAACGGAACGCTGCGCGCGCTGGAGCTGGGCGCCGTGGACTTCGTGGCGAAGCCCAGCGCCGCGGTGGACCTGGACATGGGCACGGTGCGTGAGGATTTGCTGAAGAAAATCCGCATGGCCTCCAAGGTGCGCGTGGTGCGCACGGCCTCGCGGACCAAAGTTTCGATGGACCCTGCGGGAACGGGAAAAACAGTGATCCACCCGGCGCCGCAAATTTCCTTTCTCCCGGCGCTCCAGGCCTCGGACCGGTTCCCGGTGATTGTGGTGGCGGCGTCCACGGGCGGGCCGGCCACGGTGATGCAGATTCTGCCGCGGCTCCCGAAAGGTTTTCCCGCAGCCATCCTGCTCGTGCAGCACATGCCTGCGGCTTTCACCGCGCAATACGGGCAGCAACTGGCCGAACGCGCCGGAATGAAGGTGAAAGAGGCGGCGCACCAGGAAGCCATCGAACCGGCCACGATTTATGTGTGCCCCGGCTCGCACCACCTGCGCATCTCGCCGCTGGGACGCATGCAGCTCGATGACGGCCCGCGGATTTCCGGCTACCGCCCCTGTGCCGACGTCACCATGGAAACGGCGGCGGTGTTCGCCGGACCGATGGCGATGGGCGTGGTGCTGACGGGCATGGGCGGCGACGCCGCGCAGGGCGCGCGCGCAATCAAGCGCTGCGGCGGATTCGTGATCGCGCAGGACGAAGCGACTTCCACGATCTTCGGCATGCCCGCGGAAGCCATCAAGGCCGGCGCCGTGGACAGAGTTCTGCCGGCGGATGAGATCTGCGCGGGGATCGAGCGGCGCGTGCTCGAAGTGCTGGGGCCGCCGCGGAGGGTGAAAGTATGAGCGGCGCTCCGCAGGCCAGGGCGAAATCCGCTCCCGCCGTCGCGGGACCACGGCAGGAGCCGGTCCTCGTGTTCGTAGTCGCCGGAACGCAATTGGCGATTCCCGCAGGGGCGGTGCACGAGATCCGCAGCACGGACAGCCTGGCGGGCGAAGCCGCGGTGTTGGAACAGGCCGATTTTCCCTGGGTGCGGCACACCCTGGAACGCGGCGGCACGATGCAGTATGTGGTGAGCGTCGGAGCCTTCTTCGGCCTGCCCCGTTCGCGGCCCTCGCTGGTGCTCGTGCTCCGCAGCGTGCGCTGCGCTCTGCTGGTGGACCGGATCGAGCGAATGGACGCGCTCTCGACGATCTACGCGCTGCCGCGCGCCTTCCAGGGCGAAGAGCGGCGCTGGTATCTGGGTCTCGCGCTGTTTGAGGATGGCGTGGTGCCCATGCTGAACCCGGAAGGCTTGCTGACCCGCGAGCACCTGGAGCGGCTGGATGCGCGGCACCTGGCTGGAGCGGTTCCCGTATGACCACATTGACCGAATCCGTCGAGGCGGCGTACGTGCTCCTGCGTCTGGGCGAGCAGCGGTTTGCCGTGCCCGCGGAGAGCGTGGATGAACTGACCGGAGCGAGCCAGTTGCACAAATTTCCGCATACCACGCCGCTGGTGGAAGGCGTGATCGTGCGCCGCAAACGGGTCGTGCCGGTGCGGGACATCGCCAGCCTGCTCACCGGGCGAGCATTGCGCATGCACCGCTTCTACTTGGTTGTGCGCCGGCGCTATGGAGCAGTCGAAGAGCCTGAAGCCATTCCCGTGACGGGCGATTGCGAGCTACTGAGCGGCGTGATCGCATTCCCACGCGGCGATCAGCAGCCGGACTACATCTCGGGCAACCTGGAATTGGCCGGGGAGCAGATTCCCCTGCTGGATCTGGAAAAACTCGCGGCGGCCGCACCCCAGGCAGCAGGGCCGGCGGGGAGGCCTGTATGAGCGCCACCGCATCGGTCCCCTTTCGCGTCATGTTGATTGACAGCAACGTGCTCTTCTCCCGCCGCCTGTGCGAGGCGCTGCGGCGGGAAGGCATCGAGGTGGTACAGGCCAGCCAGTCGGCCTACGCGCTCACCATGCTGGAATGGAACATGCCGTCAGCCATTCTGTGCGCGACCAACCTGCGCGAGATGGGGGCATTCGAAATCGCGCCGCTGCTGCGCGCCGATCCGAAGACCGCGCAGATTCCCCTGATCGCCATCAGCTCCGGCGATTCCGCCGCGCTCATGGAGGCCTTCCGCGCCGGGTGCGACGAATGCGTGGACCGCCGGCGCCCGCCGGACGAGATCGCGACGCACGTGCGCAACCTGCTGCAGAGCCGCCAGGAAGGCTTCCAGCCCACGCAGATGCTGGCCGGGACGGAGACGAGCCTCTCCGGCAAAATCGAACACCATGATCTGACCAGCGTGCTGCAGATGCTGGGCCAGGCGCGCCAGACCGGCGCGCTGCACATCAACGCGGCCGGAGCCGACGGCATCATCTTTTTTGACGGGGGAGAGATGACCCACGCGGAGTGCGACACGCTGTTCGGCGACGAAGCCGTGATCCACATTCTCAAAGTGTGCCAGCAGGCCGCCTCTGGTGTGTACAAATTCGCTTACGGCGCGGCGGCCCTGCATCGCACCGTGCTGCGCTCCGCCACGGACCTGATGCTCGACGCCATGCGCGAGTTCGACGAGGCCGAGCGCGACAAGGCGAGCCAGGAGACTCCATGAGTGAAACGCCCACAGTTACACCGGTCCAGGCCCCGACCGTCTATTTCATTGACGACAGCGCTACCATGCGCGAGGTGATCAAGATTGCTTTCCGCAAGGAGAACATCCAGGTGGTCACCTGCCCCAGCGTCACGGCGGCCATTGAGCAGTTCGGCGCGCAGCGGCCGGACGCCGTGATCAGCGAC
>Ga0074044_10003952_pt1 | contig 12430 bp, 15 predicted proteins | sample BogForMeECP23OM1_FD_94443 | JGI IMG/M metagenome (GOLD analysis project Ga0074044, IMG submission 94443) | Bog forest soil microbial communities from Calvert Island, British Columbia, Canada - Bog Forest MetaG ECP23OM1 | ecosystem: Environmental > Terrestrial > Soil > Wetlands ...
GCCGTATCACTTCGGCGTCGATCAAGGTCCGGTGGTGCTGATGATCGAGAATCATCGCACCGGGTTGTTGTGGGAGATCATGCGCCGTTGCTCGCCAATCTTGACCGGTTTGCGTCGGGCAGGCTTTACCGGAGGCTGGTTGTAGTTCGGTGATCCGGGCGCCAAGGTCAGAGGAGCCTTAATATCTTTGTCCTTAGGGCACCTCGTTGCGTTCGGTCCCATGCACCGGCCAAGGCCCATGGCGTCCTTCCAGAAGAATGCGGGCTTGGAGTACGCATTGAGCGAACAAGCTGCACCGTTCAAACGCCAGACCACTCCCCTGTTCGTCCTCAAAACTTGGTCCGCACGAATTCGTTGATGGTTTCTTAGCTGTGTGGCGGCGAATACTCATTTCATTGATCCGCCCGATAAATTCCCCACCGGCCGCCGAACTCCTTAGCCAATAGGTTCTGCTCTCCCCAATAGATAGATCGGCGAGACGTAAGTGAGCCCCTGATAACATGAAACGCCCCCTCGGGCTTCGCAAGCTGCGCCGCTCGTGCACATTTCACACCCGCCTGTCCGCCTGCATTTTCGCTTCGCCGTTATTGGTCACTGCGCTCGCTTCTCTGAGATCGGAGGTAAATGCGGAACGAACGGTCGACGGTGAGTAGCCACGCTCCACACGGCTGCGAGCAGCTTGCGCATCGCCGCGATGACCGCGACCTTGCCCGGCTTACCCGCGGCCCGGAGCCGTTCGTAGTACTGCCGCAGCCACGGATTGCATCGCACGGCGTTGAGAACCACCATCCAGAGCGCCTTGCGCAAGCGAGCGTTTCCGAACGGAATTGTTGGACTGCCGGAGAAGCGCTTTTTGCCCGATTGCCGCAGCCGCGGCGCAACACCGACATAGCTCGCGATCGCGCCAGCGCTGCGAAAGCGTGCTGGGTCTCCTAGTTCTGCGATCAGACAGGCGGCGGTTAACGGCCCGACCCCATCGATCGTCGTTAGCAGTTTGCCCACCTCATGATCGTCGAGCTTGCGCTCGATGTCGCGCGCAAGATCCTCAGTCGGCAACGCAGCATATCGAGGTCCTCACAGAGTTACTTGATCCGCAACCGGTAAGGCTCGGAGTGATGACTCCCGACCGACTTTTCAGCCGCTTCGATCAGACTGCGCGCCAGTTCCTCGCCCACCTTGTGCGAGCCGTCGTAGATGATCCGTGCAAGCTTTTTCACGGATACGCCCAGGAACGACGCCGCCGTTGGATAGCGCGAAAGAATCGTGGTAGCGAGCTGGCTCTCGAGAGTCCGTACATACCGGGTGAACTCTGGAAAGCCAAGATCAACCGCTCGATGTAACTGCCTGAGGCAGCTGGCAAAGTTTTCCGCGAGCCGGGCGCGCAGCCGCGCTAATTCGCGCAATTCTTCAGTGGCGCAATCAGGTAGTTGCGCCGCCGCGGCCGCTTCTGGGCGGCGAACCGCGCGATCCCCAACGCATCGATTGCGTCGGTCTTGGTCCGCTGCAGTTCCTCTTCGGCAAAGCGCCGCGTGCGCAAGGGATTCAACACCGCGACGGCGTAGCCCTTTACTAACAAAGCGACGAATAGATTGCGCCAGTAGTGCCCGGTCGCTTCCAAGGCCAGCAGGCAGTTCTCAGGTGGGCCGAGCAGGTCGAACAGACGCGCATAGCCCGACGCGTCCTCACCAAACGGGCTGGAGCGACACAACACCTCCCCCTGCTCACCCACCATTGCCACCATGTGACGCTCGGCTCCAACGTCGATTCCTGCAAACCTCATCAACCTTCCTCCTTCCACAACTTGGTTCCCCGAGCCTCGGAGCCGGAACCCACGCTCATGCTTGTCCATTCGAGGACGCCATTTGCGCCTCCGGATACCGTTCGAGCCCTGAGCCCCGGACGAGGGCGCCAATCTAGCGCACAAGGACTTACCTTCAGCACGGCCGGGCGGCGACACCTCTCCGGGGAACCTTCCGCATCTTAGTCGATCTCTTTCATTGGTTGGCTCGCCGCGGCGGCGGCGTTGGCCAGGGAAAAGAGTCCTGGCCTGCCTCCGCAGATCGCCGCGGCTTCGCATCTCGGATTCTTAACCCCTCCCCACGCCCCACCACATTTTTTCCCTCGGCCTCCAGATCGGGTGAGAGGCCGAGGGAAAAAATGTTCAGTTCCTCTTTCACTATGAGCGAGCAGCAGCATCGGCAGTGGACACCATACAAGCACGACGCGCCAGCCCGTCGGGCCGCTTCGCTGTGGCACGTCCTGCCGCCCGCTCCGCTCGCGCATCTAGAAATCTGCGCACGGCCCTCCTCTTCAGGTTGTAAGGGCCGCGCGGAAAAAAATTGGCGCGGGAATGAATGCAAAGCACAGCACGCCCTGCCCGATGACGGGAGGCGGGCGCAAACGAACAAGGAGGTTCGTAGTCATGTCAGTTAACAAGGTGATCGTGATCGGCAATCTGGGAGCGAAACCCGATATTCGTGCGCTGCCATCAGGGCAAAACGTGGCGAATTTTTCGTTGGCTACCACAGAGCGGTTCACGGACCGCAACGGCGCGAAACAGGAGCGCACCGATTGGCATCGGATCGTCGCATTCGGACGGCTGGCCGATACATGCGACCGGTTCCTGAGCAAAGGGCGTCAGGTCTACGTCGAAGGACGGCTTACTACCCGCCAGTACGAAGCCAAGGACGGAAGCGGCAAACGCTACCGGACCGAAATCGTGGCGCGACAACTCCGTCTGCTCGGCAACCGCATGAACGGCAACACGTCCAAGAGTGGAGCTTCAGACGACATCCCGTTCTAGCTGACCCACCCAAGGGGAGAAACGCGAAAGCGGTTCTCCCTTCAACTATCAAGACTTCGACTATCAAAATCGCAATCGGAGATTACTGAAATGGACGTCTATGCAATCGTAACCGACAAGATAATCAGTCTACTTGAACAGGGTGTCGTGCCGTGGCGTAGGCCGTGGTCATCGGCTGGACTGCCGCGCAATCTTGTCAGCAAGAAACCTTACAGGGGCATCAACTATTTTCTACTGTCGGCGAGCAAATTTGTCTCACCGCTTTGGTTGACGATTCGCCAGGCTAACGAGCTTGGCGGGAGCGTCCGCCGAGGCGAGCAGAGCACTATCATCGTTTTCTGGAAGGTTGACGAGAGGCCAGACGAGGAAGCGACCGACGCCTCGAACGAGGAAACGCACCGCCGTGTTCTTCTTCGTTACTACCGCGTGTTCAACGTCGAACAATGCGATCTGCCACAAACCGTGCTGGATAGACTGCCCAAGACCGAGACGCACGAACACGATCCGATCGACGAGGCGGAGCGCATCGTTGCTGCCATGCCGCACCGACCAGAACTGCAAACCGCAGGATCGAAGGCCTTCTACAACTCGCTATCAGATCGCGTGACCATTCCGCCGCGTGAACTTTTCACTACTGCGGAAGAATATTACGCGACCCTGTTGCATGAGATGACACACAGCACTGGTCATCCGAAACGCCTAGCGCGCGAAACTATCACCGAGGCGGCCCCCTTTGGTTCAGCGACGTACTCCAAAGAGGAACTGTGCGCCGAAATGGGCGCGGCTTTTCTTTGCGCGGAAGCGGGCATCTCGCCAGCCGTGATCGAGAATCAAGCCGCGTATCTGGCTGGATGGCTCTGCAAACTTCGCGATGACCGCAAGCTTCTGATTTACGCAGCCGCCCAAGCTCAGAAGGCAGCAGACTTCATCCTAAACCGCTAGAACGCCGCCAAGTGGTCAAATCGCGGGGCGCGGTCCCTTCGGGAACCGCGCCCCTAGCATTATGATCTCGATGAAGATCACTCAGTTCAGCGATCGTTAACGACGACGCCCGCCTTCGGTCTCGAACTCGATGATCGTCGCTGCCCAATCTGCTAGACTCTTGTTAGCGTCATGGAATTCGCTCTCGATTCCAGAGACGCAGCTTCAGCGCGTTCATCAAGGAGAGTGGACCATGGCAGTTAGGTCGCTTCAAGACGGCGAGGCTTCTTTAGGAAGCACTGCTAAACCTTTGCGCGAAGCAGTTCTTCTCGCACCAGCGCGTTGCACTGGCACAAAGCGGCCCTTCGCGATCCGCTTCGAAGTAGGAGCGCACGGAGTCTGGCAAGCGTGCACCGCTTTCGCGATTTCCGAGCGTCAACTTCGCAACCCGGCATTTTCCAGCGATCAAGTAATGTCGTCCGCCTCGCTATCACCGAGCTATCCCGGCTGTCCTCACTGTGGAGCAGATCCGCGGAAGGAGTTCGCCGGAGTTTCCTTCGTCCGCTGTTCCTGCGGGGAGCTCTCCTGCAGTACAGGAGTGATTGGCGCAGAGACTCTGTGCGCATGGTGCGATCGCCTCGGCACTCTTGTGAGACATGGTCGCTTCGAGGTTGTTGGGATTAAGGATCGCTGATGATCGATCGCGATTCCCGTTGAACGCCGCCTTTGGCCTCGGCTAATCGCTAAAAAGGTCGGGCTCAGCGCCGCATTAAGTTCGCTAGACGCCGATATCGAGGTGCCTCAACCAGATCGGGTGCGACTTTCCGGACCTGGTCCAAGGCGCTGCCAAGATCCAACGGTACGACCGCTCCCTCTGTCCTACCGATCGTTTTATCCAGCAATAGAAGAAGTGCGGCAGCCTTCCTAGGGTCATCAATCTGACTGATCTTTGGCTTCCCGTTATCTTCTTCGCCGAAGAAGCCGTAGTCGAGTATCGACCAACACTCAAAAGGGACGAGAAACCGTTCTGTCGCTTCAACCGCTTCTACGAAGGCCTCTCTGCACACGGCAGGTAAATCTGCGAAAGCCCTCGCGACGCCGGGCGTCGCCAGAGAGCGTTCTTGCGGCCAAACCTTTTCTAGGAATGGGCTCGCAGCATCGCGAAACAACGATTCCGGTGTTGCAAGATTAGGTTGCCCGTCTGCCATCGCTGAAAGATCGCGCACGAAACGATGGACGACCTCTGCGGCACGAGCCCGAACTTCCGCGTCGACCGATCGAAGCATTTGCTGCACGTGTGAACTCACTACGACAGGCTCACGCCCTTCCCGGAAAGCATGCAGACTTTCGAGGACCACGCTCCAAGCCAAAGAACTCCGCGTCTCACGTCCGAGCTTAGGGTCGGCCGCGCGCGCGGCCATCTCTTCGCCAATGATCTTTAGCACTTCCGGAGAGTGTGTTCTCCGAGCAATGGCGCGCCACAGAGCAAGCGATTCCGCTGTGCTTTCAGATAAGGGTGCCAGTAGTCTGGCCTGTGTCCACTCCGGATCGGCAATTAAGAACCACGGAAGACCTTCAGTCATCCGATGCCTTGCTATGAGTCCCGCACGAGCGGGCGCCTCGATGGCCAGGTCCCTCATCAGACGAAGAGGATAGCTCGCTTGGAACGGACGTTCGCCCTGTTTCACCGACGGGTAAGCCGCAAGCATAGCGCCAACCAGCTTGCCCGCAGGCGTATTGAGGGTGTCCAAGTCCATCGGCTCGTGATTACCGCTAACGCGCGCCACCAGATTCAAATCGGGCTCAACGTCGTCTTGCTGCTGCGCATTGGTCGCTTCCACCGCGATAGCCCAAAACCGCACCCAAATATCTAGGAAGTTCGGAGAATCTCTGATCCACTGTTCCCAAGTCGATATCCAATTGGCGATACCATCAATCGCCTTCCGAGCAGTTTCCTCCGACAGCAGTCCGAGCAAGCCCAATACTCGCTCTGCTATTTGCTTCCGCTCTTGATCTTCTTCGCCCTCAACGCCGGTTGGTTTGGGTGAGGGCGAATGCGCCCATCCGAACCGGTCCCAAACATTCGGATACGCGCTGCCTGCATCGGCTGTACCTTCGAGGTCACCGACGAGAGAGTCGGCTCGACCAGGTTGTCGTATCCAATCGAGGGCGCGGTCCGCCGGATCGTCATTCCATGCGCGCTCGCCAGAACTTAACGCTCTTTCAAGAGCATCCAACCTCGCCGTTCCACTCAGCAAGTCGTATCGATCATCCGGGTTGGGCGAAACAAATCCCGCCTCAGGGCCATGCATGAAGCCTTCTTCGATGCGCAACATTTGCTGGAGATCTTTGAACCTTTCCAGCTGCGCCTTAAACCACGGTTGTTGGTGTTCTGGCAGCTGTGCGCCGGCGACCTCAATGCGCCGCAATTCACGCACGCTCCAATAGGCGCGCGCTTCCTCCAGCTTTTCTCCCTTTACTTCGCGCCTCCAATGACTGCGCGGCGGCTTCCTCTTCAATCGAGCGACGACGGCCTTTTGATCGCTCAATGTCAGTTCTCCGAATCGTGTTGCCCTTAGTTCCGCAATTTCTGGGTAGGAATATAGATTCCAAAATTGGTCGTTGTTGCAACCAGTGAGAAAAGTGCCCACGTCTTTTGCGCTAGCGAGGCGCGAATCGCGAGCAAGAGCAGCCCATGATCGGAGATGCAAAGGATCAGCCGCTTGCCAGCGTTTCGCGATACTCCTGGCTGTCTCTAAATCGAGATCGGCTAGTTTCACAACGACAGCGTGAAGCAGCTTTGCCGCTGGTGCGATGCCCCGATGGAATTTATCGGGTTCATGGTCATCTGTTGTGTCCCCCTTCGACACGAAATATGCGCGCCGGAACATGCCGAGCCGCCACACACCGCGTTCACCGTCCCACCCAAGCCGACGGCCGATGTTGAGACCTAGTGACACCGCCGCATCTAACGCGAGGGCCAGCTCAAGAAGGAAATCACGTTCCTGTACCGAGTCTAGACCGATCGCGGCCGGATAGAGCAGCTCACCGCTAGTCAACTCTACCGCTACTAGATGTCCCACTGATCGCGGACGATGCGGAGGCCTGCCAAGCGAAAGCCGCACCTTGGAAAGCAGCCTGGCCTTAACTGAAGGGCGAACTAGATCGACGATTTGGGAGACCAGAGCTGCCGAACGATCGCCTTGGATGATCCGGTCGCGAACCGTGTAAGCACTATCTGAGTTCGACCGCGACTCGGTACCGCTGTTCCAGCTTTCTTCGATCCACCGCCAAGCTGATCGCCAAGGTTCGCTGAGGTCGGTGTCGCGCGTACCGTTGAGAGTATCCAAAACAGCAATTCTCTCCGCGCGCCTGCCCGGATGGAGCCCCAGGGCCCACTCGATTGACTCTCGTTGTTCTAGACGGCCGGCAAGAAAAGCGACCGCCGCTCGGTAGGTATGTCTTTCATGGTCCGAGAGCTCTATCCATCGAGGACGCATCATGGCGCCTCTCGCGATGGTTCACGTGTGATTTCAAGAATCGGCTCAACCCAATCGAACGCAGCCCTCGCCTTGGAAACTGCTTCTGCGATTCGAACTCGTTCACCGGAGCTACTCCGCCGAACCAAATGATCAAACAGGTCTCGGTCGGCTTCGGTCGCAACCGACCGCGATTGGCGGACAATTCTCCTGAGTTCTCTATTGATTTGATCTGGTTTGCCGTTAATTCCCGATAACTTTGACCAGCGCCTCAAAACCTGAGTAAGAGCCGCATGATTGTCATCGTGTGGGTAAGGAATTGGTGTGATACCGCGCCCCTTCCAATCCGCTACCGTGACAGGATCAGGCGGCCACTGCGTGCCGACGAAGGCAAACCGCTCCTTGAGATCGTCAAACCTGGAACCGTCCGCCGCGACTGCATTCAGCAGATATCGCATGGGCGCGTCATTTGCGCTGTAGCCGATGAGAACCAAATGGAACAGCCGCGCGGCATCATAGATGAAATCGGGAACAACTCGTCGCCGAAGGTAGAACTCTCCAAAGTCGCGATCGGTCACGATGATATCCGCAGCCCGCGCAGGGTTCGGCGACAGAGCTCCGTGAATATGGAACACTCCGGAGAACTCTTCACTACGGGTCGGTCTAGGGATGGCGCCTAGTGCATACGTCTGAAGACGATTTCCTTGTCGTCGGCCCGCTGCCTCAAGCAAAAGATCAAAATTGGTGGTGATTATAGTTGTTGCCTGTCCGCGGTCGGCCAGACGAACTAGTGCCTCGTGTATTGCCGCGGCTTGCTTCCGCTTCGAGCGCAAAATTTCGATAACCGCTGTTCGCACTTTGGAGGTGCGTGCTGTTTGGCCGTCGATACGCCGCTCCAGCATCCCGAGGACGACGTCATAGTCGCCTTGGATAAAGCGCTGGACCTCAGCCCGCTGCTCATCGGTCGACTGTTTCGAAGACGGACTCCATCGATTGCATGCGTCTCTCGGTATCAGGAGTAGTACTTCGTATGTCGCAGCATCGATGCGTTTATAAACATCGAGAACGAGTTGTCTGAAATCGGGTAAACCAGCTGGTATCGAAGTCCCGGCACCGGTTATAAAGAGCGTTTCTCCGCGAGCATGGGCGAGGAGTAATCGTTCCGGGACCTTAAAGAGATTCTCGCCGAGCGAGATCCACCGGTCCGTAGGGAAGAGATTTCGAGACGGCTCCTCCAAATTGGTCATTCTATCGACTCCTCATGCCACGATTGGTCTTCACCCGCGCGCTGATCTCTAGATGCCTCGTTCGAAAAATTCCCAATTCTTTTCATCCCGTTCGGTCAATTGTGGGTGCTCGAAGGTTGCGTGGGGCAGCGCTCAAAATCACCCGCACGAAACGAGACTCAAAGCGTACTTTCGATAGTGCGCCACCTATTGCTGCGAGTTTATGCCGACACCTAACGCATTCACCAGATAGTTGATTGTTGCACCGCGAGGTTTCTGATGTTTTTTGGGCATATTGGAGCGAATATCGAGCGGAGGTCCCCGCGGAAACGCGGCGTAAGATGCGGTACGTCCGGCGTCGTCGGCTCGCCGGGCCTATTTGAGAGCCACCGCCAGATCCGAGCGCCTCAACCCGGTCACTGTAGAGCGAATCGTGCGCTCCGTAGGAAACGTAGCGGGCCGCCGCGTTCGAACTTCGCGGAAGCGTGCCCGTTGGTATCCCGCAGACGCAAGCAAATCGCGCCGAGTTCGTCAGCATGGGCGAAGACGAATTCGCGCGGTACGCGGAGCGCGCGCGCCAGTTCACCGACGGTCATGAGGGGATAGTCTTCGGAATCGATCATACTCTATGAGTGAGCCACAGCTCTCGGCGTCCAAGTATTCAGGCGATTTTCGGGAACTCCGATCTAGGCCGCGCGACGCGCGGCCTGAGCACTTCTTCACTTTAGGCTGTTTCGACCATCGCGCGGCGCGCGGTGTCCGTTCCCGTTGGCTCGACCGTTGGATTTGTGCGGAGCGTCGTAGCGCTCGAGTTTCACATATAAAGTCCGACGAGGGACCCCCAGAATTTCCGATGCTCGGGCCTTGTTTCCATCCGCGAATGCGATGGTGCGGCGGATGAGTTCCCGTTCAACCTCAACAAGCGGAGAACCTAGGAAAACGGTGAAGTGCCCCTCGCCATTCGCGTACTTTCTGATCTCTTCCGGCAACTCGTTGAGCGAAATTTGATTTGAGGGCGCGAGAAGGACGGCCGTCTCGATCACGTTGTGGAGCTGCCGTATGTTGCCGGGCCATCGATAGTTCCCCAAAGCTCGACGGCACTTGTCGTCCACGCCTTCCACCCTTCGGTGGTGATCACGATTCGCTTGCTCGATGAAATAGTCGATCAGAAGAGGCAAATCGTCGATGCGTTCCCGGAGAGGTGAAAGCTCAATCGACAGTCCATTCAGACGATAGTAGAGATCCTCTCGCAGGCGTCCTTCGATGATCGCTCGTTCCGGGGGGCGATTCGACGCCGCCAGAAAGCGCACGTCGACCTGAATCTCTTCTGTGCCGCCAACCGGGAGGACTGTCTTCTCTTCGATCACGCGCAGGAGCTTGGCCTGCGCATCGCTGCGCATCTCCGTGATCTCGTCGAGAAAGAGCGTGCCGCAGTTGGCCCGTTCGATGTGCCCCTGATGGCGGCGGTCCGCACCCGTGAAAGAGCCTCTTTCGTGGCCGAACAGCTCACTCTCGAATAGACTTTCGGCGATCGCGGCGCAGTTCACCGCGACGAATGGACCTGTTCGAGCCGACCGGCGGTGAATCTCCTTGGCGGTTACCTCTTTGCCGGTTCCGGTTTCGCCAGTAATGATCGCGGGCAGGTTAGATGAAGCGGTACGATCAATCAGATTCATGAGTCGGCGCATCGGGACAGAATGGCCAATCATGGCAAACTCCAAACGCCCTGTGGATTCTCGACACCTCCTCCACCGCTCCGGCCCTTGACAGATAGTCCAAATCACCCTAATGAGTCAACAGTTGCTTAGGTCGTTATAGCTCAGTATAGAATGGCCAGAACCAGCAACAAGCTTATTTTCGCGAAGCGTACTCCCGCATTCAGATTCATCGGCCATTACGCCTGCCTTGATTTTGTGAATACCGAAGCGAACAAGTCGGGCGAGATTAAGGACTTATTACTTAATTATGAAGATTTGATTGCTTGGCTTGCCTCGGCCAAGCTCTTTCGCCGCAGCAATCTGACGCGCGCTCTTGAGGAATGGCGAGGCAAACCAGCTGCGGAACGCGTTTTCAAACAGGCTCTGACACTGCGCAATTGCCTCGACCAAATGGCGAGTGAAATTGTTCATGCGCGATTGGTTCCGCGGGCGGCCGTGCAGGCCGTCAACGACGTAATTGGGAGACCATCGGGCACCACGAGACTGCTCAAGACTGCGCGGGGTTTCGAGCGAGGATTTGAGCCAGACCTCAACGAGCCGACTCAACTGCTCGTTCCCGTCGGCGAATCCGCCGCCTCCTTGCTCTGTGGTGGCGATCTTTCCTGCGTGAAGAAATGTGCCAATTCTGGTTGCGGCGCTTTCTTCTATGACACTAGCAAGAACCGCGGGCGTCGATGGTGCAGTGGGACCAAATGCGGTAACCGGATGAGGGTGGCCGAGTTTTACGCTCGGAGCCGAAGCGATGATTGAAATGAGCGCGGCACGCTTTTTTACTGGAAAACCCAGGGGCGCCAGTGCTGTTTCCCACGCCTGAGAATCATTTAAGAATCTTTCGGATTGGCACCTCGCGCGCGAAGTACTGGAAGAAGATCGACCAGTCCATGCTGCCGGACAATCTTGTCTTCTCGGATCTCAAGGATAAATATTTCTTCCGTTTTAAGATTACCGATGGCTGGAAATCCCATAAAATTCCCGCTCTGCGTGCCCGAGATAGTCAATCGTACAACAACAAAGTCGCCTTCGGCGATGAGTTCGTGAAGCTCTTCGTGGTAGTCGGGAATTGCAGACCATAAACTCTCCAACCAGTCTCTGAGTGCGGCATGCCCCTTCCTCGGTGGTCCAAATTGCGGGTAATCAGCCACATATTCAGGCGAGTAGAAATCTGGGATCTTGGCGATATGCCGCGAGTTCCAAACCTGCTCGACTACCGTACGGACCAATCCCTTGTTTTGTTCCTCTGCTTTCATCCTCCGAACATACTGAGGCTTGAGCCTTGAGGGCAAGGTTCTTCGCCGCTAAATTTGATAAGCGTTTTGCAAATCTGGTCGAGACCACTTCCCCGTCAGAAGGTCGATGCCCCGATCGCTTTGGAATGGAGAACGATTCGTCATCGACGGCGCGATGTTTTTGAACATTTGGAGCCTCATCGAGACCAGCCGTCAATAAAGTGTGCGTGCCAAATCTGCACATGCACACTTTTCCAAGATCGCGATATGAGCAGAACCCTACAGTTCGGCGGATTTTCTGTCTGGCACCCGGATTGCGGTAATGCTCTCCGCCAGTTAACAGAAACTCATCGACAGCAACGCGTCTGAATACCGCGATGAGAGGCGATCATGAGCAGGCAAGAGGCCGAGACAGGTCCCGCAGCGAGCGAGTATTTGACGGTACCTGAACTTGCGAAGATGGTTCGGCGTAACCGAAAGACGGTGTATGGCTGGATCGCGACGGGCGAGATAGGCGAAGCCGACGGGCTGTTCGTCGTTCAAGGGCGTTTTCTCATCCATTGGCCGACGTTCCGCACGAAGCAATTCAAACCTCTCGAAAAACTACGCGGCCAGGTTCCAGATTTCTCGGAGGAAACTGAAAATGGCGTGGCTCGAAACGGACAGACACGGTCGATTACGGATCGCGTTTAAATACTACGACGGCCATACATACCGCGAGCCGTTGGGCGTCGAGGCGAGCAAGCGCACGCGAGTAGATGCCGAACGATTGAGCTCCACGATTCAACTCGAATTGTCGGCCGGCACTTTCGACTATGCGAAGCGATTTCCCAACAGCGAACGCACAAAAAAATTGGGTCTCAAGCGACCTGAGCAACGATCTAGTCAAACCCTGAAAGAATTCGCCGAGGCCGCTTGGTTGCCCGAGAAGCGCCTCGAGGTCAAGCGCTCGACGTTTGTGTACTACAACGAGATTTACAAACCTCACATCGAAAAGGCCGAGATCGGGAAGAAGCTTCTCTCTGAAATCAATGACGAGGACATCAATCTCTGGAAA
>Ga0074044_10003955_pt1 | contig 12426 bp, 14 predicted proteins | sample BogForMeECP23OM1_FD_94443 | JGI IMG/M metagenome (GOLD analysis project Ga0074044, IMG submission 94443) | Bog forest soil microbial communities from Calvert Island, British Columbia, Canada - Bog Forest MetaG ECP23OM1 | ecosystem: Environmental > Terrestrial > Soil > Wetlands ...
CCACATTCTTCGCCAATCTACCTTCAGTGTACCGCTGTCGTGGCAGGACCTCAACACACGAAGGGACATCATTCGCGGACGTCCTTTTTGAGCAGGTCCGATGGCGAACTTGGGGTCCGCAAGTAGTTGAAATCAGGCTCTTTGTTGTCCGTTCACAGACGAGTCCAGTCCGTTCGCCAAGAACGATTGCCTCCTGTGGCAGGACATGAGTCTTTTCACCTGGCCTTCTGCTTGGCGACCAGGCGCTGCATGAACTTGAGACCTTCCTTCGTGTAGGCCTGCTCGCACTTAAGTTGCTTTGTCCTGCCTGTTCTTCTGCCGGGCTCTTTCCTTGGCTTTGGCCCACCTCGCGAGTACGGCCTTACGGGCAATCTCGCTTCTCTCTTCCGGAGTCAGCTTAGCCGCACGGATCTTGCCGCCCTTCGACCCGCCCAGTTTTCCCAAGGCGACGGCATTTGGGTTCTTTTTCCTGGCCATTGATGACCTAGAAGCTAGTCTTCCGACTGGGGTGAAATCAACCACAAAATTCTTGACATATACTTAAGCGCCTATGTATGAAGAGAGTGAGATATATACATAGGCGCCTAAGTATAGACAAGTTCAAGGAGGCATCATGCCGAAGAAGACCACAGTCCAGACGAGCATCCGCAGGGCTCGAGGGATTTGGAAGAACATCTCGCGGGAAGCTCTCATTCGGCTCAGGGAGATTGCAACTCAGCACGACTTCTCAGTAGAAGCCGGTGACCTGCTGTACCTAGATAACGGTTGGTACGTCACCCACACAGGTTTGTTGGGGTTGGCAAGTCGTAATCGGTGCGCCGGCATTCACGTTCGGCCTGTCTCCAACTTTTGTGATCCTTCTTCACAGCGCTGGGCATTCGAGGCCACGGTTTACAAATCCCGGACCTGCCGAGGGTTTGTTGGATACGGGGATGCCGATCCGTCCAACGTCTCCCCGGTCGTGCGCGGTGCCGAAATGCGCGTGGCCGAAACTCGGGCAGTCAATCGCGCCCTCCGCAAGGCCTACGGCATCGGCATCTGCTCGATCGAGGAAATCGGAACAGTTCCAACCACCGGAGAGAAGCTCCCTCCACAGAGCGCCAGTGGCAATGGCAACGGCGCTGGGGCCAAGGTCCGAGATCGCCTGTGCCAGATCATTCGCCAGCATAAGCTCGACCCCGAACTCGTAAAGGCCTACGCCGTCGACTTCTGCGGCACGAAGACCCTGAGGGATGCCACCCGGGAACAGGTCGAGAACTTTGTCCAGCAACTGGCCGACTGGGCTGAGAAAGATCGAAATGCGTTGCTCTGCCAGCTCAACAGCTACTCGCGCCCGACGCAGGAGGTGGTCGCATGAAACGCCAAGTTCCCGGCCTCGCCGAAACTGCTCGCGATTCTCGTCCGGAGATTCCTGACGGCATCTTCCTCGTGCGGGTCGAAGGTGCCCAGTTCCGCTGGCATGCCCACAAACCGTTCTATGTCCTCCGACTCTCAGTTCTCGAGCCCCGCGCTCTGGCCGGGCAGTCCATTGTCGGCCGGCTCTACTGCACCCAAAAAGCGATGTGGAAGCTGGGCTGGTTCCTACGGGACTTTCTCTATGACCCGGAACTGCTGGCCCACGAACAGGTCGACGAGAAGGCACTGCCCGGACTCCGCGGTGTCGTCAAGATCAGCCACACCGTGCTCAACGGCATTTCGCTCGTCAACCTCGATGGCTTCGCACCAGCCAGCCAGTGGGAGGAACTGGCCGCGACTCCGGTATCGAGCGCTTCTCGCTCCAACTCGGCTGAGGCGTCCCGATGACCTACTCCTACACCCAGATCTCCCAATACCTCAGTTGCCCCCGCCGCTACCGGCACCGCTACCTCGACGGATGGCAGGAGAAAGACACGCGCGCCGCCATGCTCTTCGGCCGAGCCTTCGAACAGGCCGTCGCTGCCCTTTTTCGCCGTGAAGACGCGGCGGCTGTGTTGTTCGAGCAATGGAACGCGTGCAAGGACATGGGCCTGACATACGCCGGCAACGACACCTGGGACCGGATGCTGCAACAAGGCATCCAGTTGCTCGAGCGCTTCGCTCAGGACGGCCGCGTTCGCATTCGCCGCCCTCGTGCAAACCAGCAGATTCAGTTCAATCGGATTCTCGGCTCTGGCAACAATTTCGTCTCTTACGTCGATGCCATTGGTGAACTGGACGGCACGCCCTGCGTTCTGGAGTGGAAGACCACGTCTGCACGATATCCGGAAGAGCCAGCCGGCATTTCCGCACTGGATCCGCAACTCGTCTGCTATTCGTGGATGACCGGAATCGACGAAGTCGCCCAAGTTGTCTTCGTGCGCAAGCGACTCGTTGAAGTTCAGTACCTGCGGGCCACCATTTCTGACGGGCAGCGGCAGGAGTTCGCAACTCTGGTCGAGGACACAGTCCGACGGATCGAGTCCGGGTTGTTCCTGCCACACAGCGGTATCCGCTTTCCCCAAAACCCGTGCACAACCTGCCCCTTCATCGGGCTCTGCCTCGATAAGCCCGACTTGATCGAGGCCGGCCTGGTGCGCAAGCCGGGAGTTGACCTTGGTCTGTTTGACGAACTTTCGTTTTAGGCCGGTGCCGATGCCGCCCAAGCTCAATCGCAAGCGCGCACTGTTCGTCCTCACCAAGATCGACGAGATCCTGGCCTGGGAACAGCGGAAGGAAGCAGAGCGGGACACGCGCTTCGTCGAACTCGGCAGGTATCTGTGCGAAGTGCGGGCGGGACAGTACTGGCGGCTGCAGAACTTAAAGTCGTTCGATGAATTTCTGGAAAGGCGTTTTCCCGATTCGCGACGGACAGCCTACTATCTGATGTCCATTCACGAACACTTGCCGCCACAGGTCCGGCGGGAGCTGAAACAGGTGGGCTGGACCAAGGCGGCGGAGTTGACCAAGGTCGCGCGTTCGGACGGGAAGGATTTCGATTGTGCAGCATGGATGCACAAAGCCCGCTCCTTACCCCGGGATCAGTTCAAACGCGAGGTGGACCAGCACCTCACTGGGAAGGATACCGAGCCGACCGAGATCGTCTACTTCAAGTTCTACCAGAGCCAGATCCCGGTGATCGAGCAGGCGATCGAGACGGCAGCCCTGATGCTGGGTACGGATAAATCGCGCGGTTACTGTCTGGAGATGATCTGCGCGGATTTCCTGGCGGGAGCGCATTTGGACAACGGCGACCCGGAGGTCTTGCTCCACTCGATCTCCCGCTACTACAAATTCTTGCCCGGCGAACAGCGGCAGGCTTTCCTCGAAAACGTGCGTGAGAAGGCGTGATGAGAATGATTCGCCCCAAAGCCTTTCCCTGCCGGCTAGGCCCCTTGTTGTACGAGAGATTGCGCCAGCAAATCCTGCGTCGGGACGGCTGGCGGTGTCAATCGTGTGGCACGATGTCAAATCTTGAGGTGCATCACATGGAATTCCGCAGCCATTCGGGGAAAGACTCAGAAGAGAACTTGATCACGCTGTGCACGGCATGCCACACCGCCGTGCATCTAGGTTAAGAGATTTCGCACCTGCTTACATCTGGGCCTTGGCTCCCGACAGGTAGTATCGGAATCAGCACAGATTCATTGGCAGGTTCCCTTTCTTCCCGCCGGGCCCGGGGCTTACTTTAGAGATTGAAAAGTTCCCGCAGACGGCGGGTTTGCGCGCGACTCACCGGAATCTCCGTCTGTTTCTTGTCGTCCATGCGCAACTGGTAGGAGCTTTTGAACCAGGGCACGACTTCGCGGATGTGATTGATGTTGACCAGGAAGGATCGGTGCGCGCGCCAGAAAAAATTGGGATCGAGATTGTCAAAAAGTTCTTCCAGCGTGCGGCAGTTCGACTGGCCTTCCATGCCCGCATGGCCGCTGGTGGCGACGGTGATCACGCCATCCTCGATGGTCGCGTAACAGATGTCCTTCGGATCGGTCAGGAACAACCTGCCTGCGGCCTTAATCAGAATTTTCGCCGTCTGCGGCTTCTGCGATTCCAACATCCGCACCAGCGTCTCGAATTTTTCCTCCGGCCCGGCGCCCGCTTCAATCTTGGCCCGAGCCCGCTCGATGGACTGGGCCACTCGTTTCTTGTCGAACGGCTTCAGGATGTAGTCAACCGCGTTCACCTCGAATGCCTTCACCGCGTATTGATCGAACGCGGTCGCGAACACAATCTTGGGCAGCGGAACCTTGCGGTCGAGCAGCTTCTTGATGACGCCGAAACCGTCCAGTCCGGGCATCTGCACGTCGAGAAACACCAGGTCGGGATTGTGTTCGCGGATCAGGCTGACGGCTTCGAGGCCGTTCTTACCCTGTGCGACTACGTTGACGTCGCCGAGGTTCTTGAGCAGGTAGGCGAGCTCGTCGCGCGCGAGTTGTTCGTCGTCGACGATGACCGCGGAGAGGGGCATAGGGCTTCGAGCCGAACTGGTAAAACCGGTGGTTGCGGCGGCGATTGCCATGTCCTTAATAATGAGTATATCTACCCCAGCGGGTAAGCCGCCAGTCGCGCTCCTTTACAGAGAATTTTCGATGGCCAGCGCCATGCCCATGCCGCCGCTGACGCAGAGGGTGGCCAGGCCGCGGCGCGCTTTTTGCTTGAGCATTTCGTGGAGGAGCGTCACCGTGATGCGGGTCCCGGTGCAGCCGATGGGATGGCCAAGCGCGATGGCGCCACCGTTGACGTTGAGTTTCTCGCGATCGAAATGCAACTCACGATCGCAGGCCAGCACCTGGGCGGCGAAGGCTTCGTTGAGTTCGACGAGATCGAAATCGCTGAGTTTGAGACCGTGTTTCTGTTCCATTTTTCGGATGGCCGGCACCGGCCCGATGCCCATGAGGCGCGGGTCCACGCCCGCGGAAGTCACGGCGAGAATTCGGGCCAGCGGCTTCAGGTTGTTTTGCTGGACGAATTTTTCGCTCGCCACGACCACCGCCGCTGCGCCATCGGTGATGCCGGAAGAGTTTCCGGCAGTAATGGTGCCTGTGCCGGCCCTGGAAAATACTGGCGACAGTTTGGCCAGTCTCTCCATGGTCGCGTCGAGAAACAAGTGTTCATCGCGTGTGAAAACGCTTGTGCCCTTCTTGCCTTCGATCGTAACCGAAGCAATTTCGGCGTCGAAGCGCCCACCGGATTGCGCCGCGGCAGCGCGTTGCTGCGACATGAGCGCGAACTGATCCTGCTCTTCGCGCGAGACATTGTATTGCCCAGCGAGAATCTCAGCCGTCTCGCCCATCAGCATCTTTGCCAGCGGGCAGAAAAATCCGTCGCGATACATGCCATCGACAAGTTCCTGATGGCCGAGACGATATCCCCACCGAGCGCCCTCAAGATAATAGGGAAGCCGCGACATCGATTCGGTTCCGCCCGCCAGCACGCAATCGAGGTTACCGGTAGCGATCTCCTGAAATGCGAGCGCGACGGACTTGATGCCGGACGCGCACGCCTTGTTCACCGTGTAGGCGGGGACCTCCCGCGGAACGCCGCTGCGGATGGAAATCTGCCGCGCGGGATTGGGACCGCCTCCTGCCTGCCGACCGTTGCCGAAGATGGTTTCTTCTATTTCCTGCGGCGGGAGCGCGGCGCGCTCGATGGCGGCTTTGGCCGCGACGACACCCATGTCAGCCGCGGTCAGCGAGGCCAGCGAGCCTCCAAACTTGCCGATGGGGGTTCGCACCGCGGAGAGGATGTACACGTTGTCCAAGGCTGTCTCCCGAATATTTGAGTCTAGCAGTCAAGAATCGGTGCAGAAAAGGCGGCGGCAGCAGAGTTTTGGGTTAGTATCACCGGCGAGACTGGAGGCGGAAGTGGGCAAAGTAGTGGTCGCGCTCTCGATGTCACTGGACGGCTTCATCGCCGGTCCCAACGACGGTCCCAGAAACTCGCTCGGGGACGGCGGATCCAAGCTCTTCGACTGGTGGTCAGCCGGCACGAAGCGTGTCGGACACGGCTCCCGTTCCCATTCCGATGACCGCTTCAAGCCGCCCGCCCGCAGCCGTGTCGTGGCCAAGGAAATGTTCGACTGCGGGGCGATCATCACTGGAAGGCGCACTTTCGACATCGCCAAGGGTTGGGGTGGCCACCACCCCGTGGGCGCTCCATTCTTCCTGCTCACCCATCACCCGCCCGACCGGTATGTCGGCCCCGGCACCGGCGGAACGGTTGTCACAGACGGCATTGAGGGCGCCCTTAAGCAGGCCCGCGCCGTGGCGGGTAAGCGGAACATTGCCGTCGGCGCCGCCGATGTTGCGCAGCAGTTTCTCAAGGCCGGTTTGCTCGATGAAATCCACGTCAATATCGTTCCGATACTCCTCGGCGGCGGCGTGCGCCTTTTCGCCAACCTAGAGGATCGCCAGTTCGACCTCGAATGCACGCGCGTGGTCGAATCCGACGGCGTCACACACCTCCGCTACCGCGTCGTGAAATAGGGGCAGGCGCAGCCCGAAGCCCGCGGCACGGTAAACTACTCGGCGTGAACATTCTTTACGGAATCAACACGGTTACAGAAGCGCTCAAGGCGCGCGGCCGTAACTTCGAGTGGGTCGGTGTCGCCAAAGAACGAAAAGACATTCGCTTGAGGCGGGTGATTGACGAGTGCCGCAAGATCGGCGTTCCAGTACGCGTCTTGTCGCGTACGGAACTTGATGAGATTGCCGGCAATGCCGCGCATCAGGGGCTGGTGGCCGCGACCTCGGCAAAACAGTACAGCGATCTCGATGATCTGGTGGCGTCACGTCGGGGCGAGCGCTCGCTGATCGTCGTGCTCGATGGAATCGAGGATCCGCACAATCTGGGAGCGATCCTGCGCACCGCCGACGCCGCGGGTGCGGATGGAGTGGTGATTCCCGAACGCCGGTCAGCCGCGGTCACAGGCGCGGTCGCGAAAGTTTCGGCGGGAGCGAGTGAACATCTTCCGGTTGCCAAGGTTACGAACATATCGCGTGCGCTCGAGGAATTGAAGGAGAAAGATCTGTGGGTTGTTGGATTAGACGAGCGCGGTGAACAGACCTATGACGCGGTGGACTACAAGATGCACTGCGCCATTGTGCTCGGCGCCGAAGGCAAGGGACTGCACGACCTGGTGCGCAAACACTGCGATTTCCTGGTGTCGATTCCGATGCTGGGGAAAGTGCCGTCGCTGAACGTATCGGTGGCAGCGGGTGTGGTGCTGTATGAAGTGGTGCGGCAAAGACGGCTGGATGCATCCAAGAAATCATGAAGCTGGTAATCATGAGACTGCTTTGTTGTCTTGTTCTGCTTTGCAGCCTGATTGTTCCCGCAGCGGCGATAAACCGGGAGGCTTTCACCATCACCAGGTACGACCTGGAAGTCCGCCTGGAGCCCGAACAACAAAGGCTCGGCGCGCGCGGCAAGATTACGATACGCAACGATTCCGGCCAGCCCCAGAAGGTGGTTGCGCTGCAGATATCAGCCTCTCTCAATTGGCGATCGATTCGGGTGGACGGCAAGGCGGTTCAGTTTGTTTCGCAGCCCTACCTTTCGGACATCGACCACACGGGCGCACTTTCAGAGGCCATCGTTACGCTGCCCGCTGAAATCAAGCCCAAGGATTCCTTGGAGCTCGAAATCGGCTACGAGGGTGTAATTCCGCTGGACACGACTCGGCTGACGCGGGTCGGAGTGCCGGAAGAGATCGCCAAACATTCGAGTTGGGATCAGATCAGCCCATCGTTCACGGCGGTACGCGGCGCGGGATATGTGGCGTGGTATCCGATTACGACGGAGGCAGCGGATTTCTCGGAAGGGAACAGTCTGTTTGAAGTTGCCGATCGGTGGAAGGCACGCGAAGCGGGTAGCGAATTCAGAGTCAGGCTTCATTCTTCGCAATCAAGTTCAGAAGCGGCGCCAATCCTGATATGCGACGGCCATGGCGGCAATTATTCCGCAGAGTCTGGGCGAAACCAGGCGGGCAGTGCAGATTGCATATGGAGTTCGCTGGGGACGATCACTCCGACGTTTGCGATGGCCGAATACTTGGACCAGTCCAAGGCACCCTTGAAACTGTTCAGTTTGCCAGGGCATGAGGCGGGCGCTTCCACATATTCCAACGCGCTCGAGCCAGCAATGAAATTCGTAAGCGGATGGTTTGGTCAGCCGCGCGCATCCATTGCCATCGCTGACTTTGCCGATCCGAATTCTGCTCCGTTTGAAAGCGGCACCTTGTTGATGGTGTCGTTGGCGGCGGAGGATTCGAAGCTCGCCGGCATCAACCTGGTTCACGAACTGGTTCATTCCGCTTTGCCATCGTCGCGACCCTGGGTGTACGAGGGTTTGGCCCACTTTGCCGAGGCGATGTATCGGCAAGAGCAAGGCGGACGTCAGGCAGCACTCGATTTTCTGGGGCTGCACCGGGCGACATTTCTTGATTCGGAAAAAGAAGTATCGGCCGTACCGAAAAGCGTTGGCCAACCGCTGGCCGCCACGTTCGACGAAACGTACTATCGGAGCAAAGCTGCGTATGTGTGGTGGATGTTACGCGACATGATCGGCGACGATACGCTGAAGCAGGCCATTGGCAAGTATCGGGCCGAGGACGACAAAGATCCAAAGTATGTGGAGCTGTTGATCGAAGTCGCCGCCAAGCGCGACCTGGGTTGGTTCTTCGACGACTGGGTGTATCAGGATCGCGGCCTGCCCGATTTCCACGTGCAGTCGGTCCATCCTTGGACAACGGAAAAGGGGGTGCAGTTTCTTACCGTAACACTGGAGAACTTAGGCAATGCGGGGGCGGAGGTTCCCTTCACAATTTCCTTTGAAGGCGGCGAGATCACGAAACGGATCGAGGTGCGTGCCAAAAGCACGGCAACAACGCGAGTTGAAATGCCAGGCACGGCGACCCAGATCGTGGTCAACGACGGGAGTGTTCCGGAAAGCGATCTGACGAATAATGTGTATAAGATCTCTGCGCCCTAGAACCAACACCTACCACGGAGACACAGAGACACAGAGGGATTAGAAAACCAGGAATACTGGCTTTGGTTCTGCAATCTAACTCTGATTTCGGCATCGAGTCTCCGATCAGTTGTCTTGCTCCGTGTGTCCCTGCCTCCGTGGTAGATTTTCTTGTTGGCCTGAAGAGGAGAGAATTTGCCCTACATCCAATTTCTCGGTGCTGCCGGGACCGTGACCGGCTCGAAGCACCTGATCAACACTACTTATGATTCGAGCGGCAAGCAGGGATTTCAGGTTCTGATCGACTGCGGACTTTTCCAGGGACAGAAAGAATGGCGCGAGCGCAACTGGCAGGACACTCCCGTCCCGGCGCATGAAATCGATGCCGTTGTGCTTACGCATGCGCATCTGGATCACTGCGGCTGGATTCCTCGCCTGGTGAAAGAAGGTTTCCGTGGGTCGATTTATGCGACGCAACCAACCATCGATCTCTGCTCCGTTGTGTTGCCCGATTCCGGACACCTGCAGGAAGAAGACGCCGCCTACTACAACAAACGGAAAATTTCGAAGCATGATCCAGCGCTGCCGTTGTACACGCTCAACGAAGCGCAGGAGTGCCTGCGGTACTTCAAGCCGGTCATGGTCGGGCAGGCCACCCGACTCAGTCCCGAGCTGACGTTCCGCTTCGTGCGCGCCGCGCACATCCTGGGATCCTGCATGGCAGAAGTCGCGCTGCAGACGAACGGGCGGAGCCGGCGATTACTCTTCACCGGCGACATTGGCCGGGTTCGCGATAGCCTGATTGCGCCCGGCAAGGTGGTGCACTCCGGACCACAGGAAAACGAGACCGCCGACGTGCTGGTCATGGAATCCACATACGGCAACCGGCAGCATCCCGATACTGATCCTCGACCCGAACTCGCGCGCCTGATTCGTGAGACCGCGCAACGCGGTGGCAGCGTGATCGTCCCAGCGTTTGCCGTCGAGCGGACACAGAAATTTCTTTTCATTCTGAAAAGGCTCATGGAGACAGGACAGATTCCGCGCCTGCCGGTGTATTGCGACAGCCCGATGGCGATCAAGGCAGTCGAAATTTTCCTGAAACACACCGAAGAATACACGCCGCGGGCCGCCGATTTGATCGGGAACTACGGCTCGCCCATCGATTGGCCGGGCTTCACGTTTGCGCTAACCACCGAGCAGTCGAAGAAGATCAACCAGAGCCACTATCCGTCGATCATCGTTTCGTCGAGTGGAATGGTTACTGGTGGCAGGATTCTCCATCATCTGGCGCAGCGCCTGCCCGATCCAAAAAACCTGGTGATTTTTATCGGCTTCCAGGCGCCGGGCACGCGCGGCGCCACGATCAAGAACGGAGCGCCCGAAGTGAAGATCTTCGGCGAGTTCGTGCCGATCCGCGCGCAGGTCGTGGCGCTCGAACAGTTCAGCGATCACGCCGATCCGCCGGAGTTGTTGGAGTGGTTGCGGACGTTCAAGAACAACCCGGACGCAACCTACCTTGTCCACGGCGAGCCTGCCGCTGCGTCGCAACTGCGCGACCGGATGAAGAAAGAACTGGGATGGAACGTGCAGGTGGCGGAGTATATGGAGAGGGTGGACGTGAAGTAATTTTGTAATCTGGTAATTTGACACTCCGGCGACGAATTGCCGGTGAGTATTGCCTATGACGGAAACAGCGTTAAGAAAACATCTCGATGCAGCGGAGAAGAGCCCGAAAGAGATTGCCGCGGCTGTCTCGGGCTTGTCGGAGAAAGCTCTACGTTACAAGCCTTCCCCCGAAAAATGGTGCGTGCTGGAAATCCTCGGCCATCTGGCGGATGTCGAGATCATTTACGGATATCGTTTGCGGCAGATGCTGGCAGACACCAAGCCTGTCATCGCCCCTCTGGACCAGGACGCATGGACTCGCAATCTGAACTACCTGGATTCGCCTCCTTCCGAGTTGGTCGCGTTTTACGGGTTGGGCCGGCATCACAACTTGCGTTTGCTGCGAAGTTTGAAGCCTTCTGACCTCTCCAAGTCAGCCTTTCACCCGGAACTGCAACGGGAGATGACCGTTGCGGACCTCGTCGAGAGGATGGGTGGGCACGGTACTGGACACTTGCAGCAGATTGAGAAACTGAAAGCGGCGGCGAGCAAAAAGTAGTTTCGAGCGGCGATATCATGTTGGGCGCTGCGCGTGTGCGGTGGTGAAGGCTATGAGCGCCTGCAACTTTGCCCGCGCCGCCCCGGAATCTATCGCATCGGCTGCCAGCGGAACTGCATCGCGCAGATGATCGGCCCGCCCGGCTGCGACCAGGGCGGCGGCGGCGTTGAGCAACACCACGTCGCGGCGCGCGGATTTCTTTCCAGCCAATACCTCGCGGATCAGCGTGGCGTTGAGTGCGGCGTCTCCGCCGGAGATGTCTTCTAACGTCGCCCTCGGCAAACCAAATTCCTCCGGCGTGACTTCGTAACTGTGCACCTGGCCTTCACGGACCTCTCCAACGCGCGTGGGGCCGGTGATCGTAACTTCATCCAATCCGTCGCTGCCGTGGACGACGAGCGCGCGGCGCAAACCTAACATGCTGAGCGCCTCTGCAAGTTTTTCGACAAGGTCGGCGGAATAGACGCCAACGACCTGGCAGGTGGCGCGCGCGGGATTCGTCAGCGGACCGAGCAGGTTGAACACCGTGCGCAGATACAGTTCGCGGCGCGCGGTCTGCACGTGCTTCATCGCCGAGTGCATGGCGGGAGCGAAAAGAAACGCGATCCCCACTTGTTCCAGGCAGGCCGCGATGTGTGCCGTCGGCAGGTGGATATTCACGCCCAACGCTTCCATCACGTCGGCGGAGCCGCATTTTGAGGTGACGCTGCGATTACCATGCTTGGCCACGCGCACGCCGGCTCCGGCGACCACGAAGGCGGTGGCCGTCGAAATGTTGAAGGTGCCGCTCGCATCGCCGCCGGTGCCGCAGGTGTCGACGAGTGCGTCGCGCCCGGTGCCGCTGGCGTCGAGAACGGAGCCGGCATGAAGTTCGATTGGAATGGCAGCGGCGCGGATGGCTTCGGCAAATCCGACGATCTCTTCGACCGTTTCGCCCTTCATATGCAAGGCCACCAGCAACGCGGCAATTTGCGCATCCGAGCATTGCCCGGCGAGGACTTCTGTCATCACCGCGTGCGCCTCTTCGCGGGAGAGCGATTGACGGTGATTGGCGATGCGATGGAGGGCGTCGAGGATCACAAGTTCCAAGCTACAGGAGAGACGAGATTACTTTCAAACTGGATCTCCGCGTGATGCACCCCTCGTCTACCCGTCCGCTCAAAATCCCTTGAATCCAGGGTGAAAAACTCAAACTGCCCCGCGTACAATCAATGTTGTTAGCAAGTTAAAATGTCCGCTTTTTGTAGCAAGTGAAATGTCCGGTTTCGTTAATCTCCCGTAGCCGCCGCCGAGGCGGTGGGAAAGTGGGAATCCCGCGCACTTTGCGGGATTTC
>Ga0074044_10003956_pt1 | contig 12426 bp, 17 predicted proteins | sample BogForMeECP23OM1_FD_94443 | JGI IMG/M metagenome (GOLD analysis project Ga0074044, IMG submission 94443) | Bog forest soil microbial communities from Calvert Island, British Columbia, Canada - Bog Forest MetaG ECP23OM1 | ecosystem: Environmental > Terrestrial > Soil > Wetlands ...
AGCGCGGTGAGGCTAAAGGGAACGGCGAAACTAGATCCCGCGAAGATGCCCGACAAACCAGTTCCACCGGTCACAATCAACGGAGCAGAAAACGAAGCTCGCCGCCCCGAGCGCAGCCAATAAACAACTCCAGTCACCAATCCGCCGCCCGCCAGCACGGCCAGTTGATCCGCGCCCAGAGCGGTCGCCAGCGCCGCACCAGAACCGACGGCCGCAAGCCACGTGGACTTCACCGCCGATTTCGCCAGCTTCAGCACGGCCTGCACAATCAGGGCAATCACGATGGGCTTGAACCCATAGAGCACGCCGGACACTTGCGGCAAAGATCCAAAGCGCACATACGCCCAAGCCAGCGCAGTGACCATGACCGCCGAGGGCAGAATGAAACTCATACCCGCAACCAGCAATCCCATCCAACCCGCTCGTACCCGCCCCACGTGGATCGCCATCTCGGTGGAATTCGGCCCTGGGATAAGATTGGTCGCGCCCAGAAAATCCAGAAACTGTTCCCGCGTAAGCCAACCCCGGCGGGAAACGACCTCGTCCTCCATCATGGCAATGTGCGCCGGAGGCCCGCCGAACGCGATCATGCCCAGCCTCAGGAACAACCGTGCGAGTTCAAGCAGAGAGGTGCGCTGCGCCGGAGATATCGGGCGCTGGGAATCTGGCGTCGCGGCTAACGGCTCGGGCAAGTCAAACCTCGTTCAGATGTGATTCGAGGATTGTAATCAAGAGCAGGCTGCGGTGTCGGCGAAGATTGGAGTTGGCGTAAGGCGGCAAGCCGGCGAGGTGAACCGGTCAATGCCCTCCTCGCAAAGTTACGTATGCGCGTGCGGACTCTGGGCAGGATTCGGCTTGGGCGCTGGCGGAGCTTTGACCACCTTGACTTCGAAATCCACGGGCAATTGTTTCGGGGGATAGCAGGCCGCCTTGTCGCAAGCCTGATATCTTAATCGGCCGCGAATCTCGTATTTGCCGGGCAGCATGCTGGCCAGCGGACGCACCTGCACCAACAAGTTGAACTCTCCGCTATAAACGCTGAGCTTCTCATCGGGAGCAAAGGCAAAGCTCATTTCCTCCCCCGGCGGATAAGTGATCTTTCCCACCACGATGTCGGTCGGCACATCCAGTTTCAGGATGGTGGGAATCAAGTATTCAGCCGCCGGCTTGTTGGAGTTGATGTGGAAGCCGGAACCCACGTGGAAGCGTAACTCCACGTTAGTGGCTCTACCGCGGATCGCGGTGGTCACCGGGGCGGGAGACAAGGTCACAGACGGCGTTTTCCGTCCCAGCGAATCCTGCGCCGTGAGCGCAGTGACGGGCAGCAAGAACAGAAACGCGGTCTTGGCGATGGAGTTCAATATCTATTTTTGCGTCTGGGCTACGGAGCTTGGGCCGACAATTTTTTTAATGTCGTCCTCGATTTCTCCCCGCCCCTTCAAACCGAACGCCTTGTCGACGATTTTTCCGCTACGGTCAATATAGAACGTTTCCGGCAGGAACTGCACCCCGCCGTAAGCGTCGCCCACCGATTCCTTGCCAATCAGGATGGGATAATTCACGTTCATGCTGTGCGCGAATTCGGCAATGTCCTTGGTGCTGCCGTCATCCATGGCCACACCAAGAAATTGCACTCCCGCCGTCCCGTACTGCTTCTGGAAATCGACAAACCAGGGCATCTCAATCTTGCAAGGCCCGCACCAGGTCGCCCAGAAGTTCAGGACTACGGGTTTGCCGCGGAAGTCGGAGAGGCGAACGGTTTTGCCTTCGAGCGATTGCAGGGTGAAGTCGGGGGCGATGCCGCTTTGCATTTGTGGGCTGCCCGAGCCCTGCGAGGATCGGCGGGCGAATTTGAAGCCGAACACCAGCATCAGAGCAACCACCATGGCTACTACGATGATGACAACCGGATCACGTCTCACAGAAAACTCCCATCACAGCGCAAATCGATTCAGAAACGATAAGTAGTTCGAAATAATCGTGAAGCGACCTATTATTAACAGTACACCTAGCGCGATCAGCAGCACGCCGCTGGCTACTTCGATGGCATGCATGTGGGCGCGGAAGCGGCTGTAAAACTTGAGAAAGCGTTCGACTCCAAGGGCAGTCAGGAGGAATGGCACTGCCAGTCCCATCGAATAGATCGCCAGCAGCACGACTCCCTTTGTGATCGAGTCTTGGGCGGCGGCGAAAGTCAGGATAACCGTCAGGACCGGTCCTACGCATGGCGTCCAGCCGAAAGCGAAGGCGAAGCCGATCACAAAGGCGCCCCACGCGGTGCTACCGCCTTTTACGCTGTGCAAGCGCGCGTCCGTGTACAGAGCTTTGATTTTGAAAACTCCGGTGAGGTGCAGGCCGAATAGAACAATGACCACACCTGCGACTTGCGCGAGAAGCGACCGGTAGCGTGCCAGCATCTGACTGACCTCGGTCGCGACCGCTCCCAAAGTGATGAACACAACGCTGAATCCCAGAATGAATGCGATGGAATTCAGCATGACTTTCCGTAGCAGCTGGGATTCTTGCGTCTTAAGCTGCTCTACACCTACGCCGGAGATCAGCGACACGTATCCGGGCACCAGCGGCAGCACGCATGGCGAGAGGAATGACACCAGTCCGGCGAGAAAGGCTGCAATTGGTAAAGGCAGGGTATTCATTACAGAATCATTCTACCTGCTAGAGGCAATTACCCTCCGCGATAAGTGCGGTAATGGCATTCATCTGTGATTATTGGACTCTGACTAAGCCGAAAAGTTTCGGCTGCATATGTAAGAGTTCTGTCACGCGGGGGTCGCACGGGCGAGAACGCCCGCGCCCGCATTGATTGGAGCGTTCTTAATTCGCTTTCTTTCTCTCGGTTTTGCCTGTGCTCTCTGAAGGCGCGGGGCTTTGCGGCGGCTGGGTTTCCGGGGTGACCGATGAGGGAGCTTCGGCGACAGCTTTGCGGATTAACCCCAGGGGTACGGTCGCGGTCAGAACGGCGCGGTTTTTTTCTGGTTGAATTTTCAGGCTATCGAAAAATGCTCTTATGTCAGGATCGGGCTCGGGGGTTGAGACTGTGCTTTCGGCGGCGCGAAAAACACTGAAGTAGGTATTGATGCGCCCGGCGAGCTGGTTGGCTTCTTCTTCACTTCCGGTAAATGCCTGCGCCTTGAAATGAACTGCTCCAAGGTAGCGCACCGAGGCCACTACCGTCGCCGGTTTCGCGAATAGAAAGGACCATCCAATCGGGCCGGAAGCAGAGAGGTTTTCTGGCGCTTGAATCTTGAAGACCGCCCATCCCAGGCTGGCGAATGGAACCTCCTTGTAATACTGGCGTAGCAGGGCGGGTCCGCCGAATGGCGACGCAAGCTTGCGGGAACGGTCAATGATTCCCCGAATGACAAGCGGGTCATCGAGATTCGAGGCTGCGACCGTGTCTACGCCCAGGATGGCAACTCGCACCGTGCGCCCTTCGAGCGGAATGTTATAGATGTCGTGGGTCTGGTAGGTTTCAACCGAACTGGAGATCTGGCGCAAGTACGCTCGCACCCGTTCTCCGTCGACTTTTCCCACAAAGACTTCCGAGAAGCGCGGCGGTTGGGTGTCGTCTGTCTTCGTGCCGGTCGGCTTTATGGGATAGTGAATTGCCAGCGCGACCTCGTCCAGATCGCGCTCGAACTGAAACCCGCTGGCCTGGATGAACTGCTCGTAGTCGGGATCGTGGGGTACGTTTGGCAACTCGCCCGTGAGGTTGGCGCGACGCATCCATCCGAGGTTTACGTACACGAAGCCGTCGGCGGCGGGAAGCAGGCGCGCGGGCTCGGGAGGAGCATGCTTGCGTAGAAATACGGCCAGGACAACCGCCGCTGCAACCAGCAGCACGGCCACGATGATAGGGAGGCGTCGTCGTATTCGCATGTAGGCGCGGCATCGGACCAAGCGAGACTCGCTAGTATGCCGACTGCCGGGAGTTCGCTCATGATAGCATCTGGCGCCCGTTGGAAGCGCCGCGTCGGCGAGGCGGATAAGTCTCGGTGCGGCTGCCTCGAAGTACCCGCTCGGCGGTAAAGATATTTAGTCATTCTACTCGGACATTCAGTGTGAGCGTCTCGCAAGAATCGTGGCCGTCTGCTCAAAGCCCAGTTTCGCCATGCACAAGCTTTTCTATTGCCGGCACCAGGTCCGTATCCACCGCGTATTTGGAGACGAAACCTCGGGCGCCGGCTCGCAGCGCGAGGGGAAGGCTCTCGGCAGAGTCCTGCTGGCTGATGATCAAGATTTCCGACTCAGGGAGTTCTTTCTTTATCACCGGTGCAGCTTCCAAGCCGCCGAGATTGGGCATTCGGATGTCGAGAAGAATCACGTCAGGCTTTAGAGATTTTGCCTTCTCTATGGCTTCCCACCCATCCACTGCTTCACCACAGACTTCCCATCCCGCGTGCTTCTCCAACACCCACCGCAGCCCCTGGCGAACTGCCTGATGGTCGTCTGCTACGAGTATTCATGTGTTGTTCCCCATTTCGCACCCATGTCGTCTATTTTCGGCCGTACCGACCGCACAGCACGGCAAATTTGGCGGGGGAATTCGCCTGCAGCGTTTCTAACTTTAAAGAATAGGAATCGCGGTGGCTATACACTTCCGATCTATTCTTGCTGTCGGTGGCGTGAAGCGAAATGCGGGTTGTGGGCCTCGTAATCGGGTCATAAAATAAAGTTTGTCTTCCGATGCTGTTTACTTTTCAGTTAGCTGGGCACCCCCTCCCCCCCTGATCTTTTGGAATGATGGGGTTACGGCCACACTACCATCAAAATCTTTGAGGAATAAGGACTTATATGCAAAATATTCCGGACAAAGGAGTTAGGCGTCCTTATTGTTATCTCCAAGCTGAATATACAGTTACAGGATTATCTCGGAGTCTGCTTGAAGTCAAGCGAAGAATAGGGAAAGTCCTCAGGCCGTTCCCGTTTTGGAAAGATGGTTTTATTGAGCAGAAACCTGCTTTTCCGCGCGCGCCGGCAAACAGCAGGTTCCTCGACTTCGCTCGGAATGACAAAGCCTGGGAGCGTCACTGGGCGACGCAGCACAGGGAGAATACCTTGACGCACCTAGATGACAGTGGCAGTGCAGGGATCCTTCGACTGCGTAGCTGCTTCGCTTCGCGAACCAGCTACTCCGCTCAGGATGACGGGTTGATTTAGGATACTAATGAGAGTACAGAGATCCTTCGCTTCGCTCAGGCTGACAGCGGATGGCGCTCTCCAGTGCTAGCCGTCCTTTCTGAATCTCGATTCACTCTGAAGAGGAATTGTTGTAAGCGTAGCTGGCCTATAGCATGGCTCACACTGAACGCGCAGTGTGGCAAAACCGCATAACTGAGACTGGTGACTCCTGCTGGCAAGGAACGTCCACACGCGCTGGACTTCGGAGGTGCATTGTGAACGCGGATAGTTTGAGACTCGTGGGCAAGATCAGCGATATCTCCAGGAGTGGACTGTATTCCGGTAGCAGTTGGGGAGCAGTTGGGGAGCAATTGCGAAGCGTTAAGGGTCAAGAACGTCTCAGCAGTCGGCGCATGGCCGTGAAGTCGCTCTAGGGACAACGAACGTTCGATGGGTACCATAACGGACTGGACGATCTAAATGTCAGTGATGAAGCGGCAAGGGCGATTATTCCTATCGTGGTAAACTGTACTTCCGTACGCCGGAGAGGTGGCCGAGTGGCTGAAGGCGGCGGTTTGCTAAACCGTTATACGGGCTAACACCTGTATCGGGGGTTCGAATCCCCCCCTCTCCGCCAGATTTTCTATCTCCCGTATCCATAAGCGTTTACCTCTTGCGATCTTTCGATTCGACTACATAACCCGCGGTCTCTCTCCACCCGGAAGGTGCATATTAGGTGCATGTTCGAGAGACCGCCCAAATCGCTGCATGCCGCGGCTGCTTCTGAATCGGCCGTTTTGATGTAGCAGCCTTGCGTGACTGCTGCATTGGAGTGCCGCAAGATTCTCTGAATGGTCTTGTCGGAAACCCCAAGCCGGTGGAGATTCGTCGCTAGGCCCCGGCCAAATGCATGCCACCCGTGCCACTGGACTCCCGCCTTGGTGACCGCAGGTGCAATCACATCTGCCACCAGCGCATCCAGATTGATGGGCTTGTCCACTGGGCTGGGAAACATCAATCCGTTAGCGGGACTACCGGACAGAGATCGGTGCCAATCCAGCCGTTCAGCGAGTTGTGCGACGACCGGCACTGGCGCTCTGCTTTGTCTGGTCTTTGGCTCTAGCAGATGCCCCCTCCAGAAAGACTGCGTGATCAACACCTGTTCGCCGTCATAATTCTCCCAGAGGAGACCTCGCAGTTCGCCCTTCCGTACACCGGTGAATGCCGCAACCGCACGATCGTTGCAGCCGGTTCCGACAGCACGTTCAGTCGTCACCCTGATAGCGATGGCGATACCAGGCTACGCCCCTGGCAAGGCGCAGCCTATGCCCATCCTGAATGAATCTGACCCACACGCCGCTTGGGCTCACCAGTTCACTTCCGTCATGGGAGCCATGCATAACGGTGCTAAGGCTCCTAATAGCTCAAGAGGCTGGGGAGACGAATCTCATCCTGGCTGGCCCATGGTTTCTATGAATTCTGTCATTACCGTCTATGTCATCGCGGTAGTGCTGGCATGCGCAGCAGTTGTGTCGCTGGGACTTGGTTTGATTCTCGTGGCCGCTGGGATGTACAGGTGGATCATGGGTGGACTGGCGGTGCGGGTATGCTTCTTAAGGGCGAATTGGAGCGTGATGGCGCGCATCGGAATCGTGCCGCCTCGATTCCGGCCATATGCTCTGTTGTCGAGGTAGTAATTTCCAAATCGGCAACTATCCGGCCAGAGCCCACCGCGAGAGAAATCATACGCGCTGCATTGGTAAGATGTTGCTCGCGATCACCAACCTATTTGGCGCATCCGCTCAAGGATGCGTGCGCTGTAGTTATTCATGCGCTCGGGCCGTCGCTTCAGGGGAGCCGGCAGAATCGCGGCGAGCCGTGCCGCCTGTTCCCGGCCGATATTCCGAGCCGCGGTTCCGTCGTAGTAACGACACGCCGACTCTGCACCATAAATACCAGGACCCCATTCGACCACGTTGAGGTAGATCTCCAGAATGCGACGCTTGCCGAGGACGAATTCGGCCACCGGTACCAGTGTGAACTCCGCACCCTTGCGGAGGACCGAGCGGCCCGTTCCGAAAAATAGGTTCTTTACAAGTTGCTGCGTAATGGTGGAAGCTCCGCGAGTGCGACCGCCTTCCAAATCGTCTTCGGCAGCGATTTGAATCTCGTGCCAATCGAACCCATGGTGCTGGTAGAAGCGCGCGTCCTCCGCGGCGATTACAGCGTGCTGGAGATCGGGCGAGATTTGGCTGAGTGGAACGAATTTGTAGCGTTCGTGATAGGGAGTGTGGTGAATCCAGGCCTGCAAGCGGCGCTGGATGTGCACCGCGGTTGACGGTGGGTCGATCCACCGGGCGGCCAGAAGGATCAGCGCGGCAAGCGACCAAACAAGCACCACACCGATGACAAGCCATCGAACAAAGGATCGGAGAGAACGTTTGCGAAGCGGGCTCTTGGGGTCTGTGTCTGGCGTTTCACTCACATTTCAGAATAATAGCTTGGGCTGGGTTGCCGGGTACGGAGACTTCGGTATTGACGCGCCCTCCGAGCCTTTCGGGCCGGTGCAGGGTCAGGGAAGATGGCAAAGTGGTTATAGGATGGCCGAAGGTCTCTATTACTGTCGTGATGCTGTAACAAACATCCTCACCATTAAGTTCGGCAGCGGCTCCGCGATCGCTGACGGCTGGGCTACCTACAGCTCCCGCCGCTGGAAAACCAATATCCATCAGATGCAACGTGCCGCCTGGCGAGGCGTTGTCTCGCGGGCCAACACCATCAAACGCTGCAAAGTACCGCCTTGGTCCATGAGGCGTACCTGCGTCTGGTAGGACAAGCTTCGTTGCGAGCAGAGAGCCGCTCCCATTTCCTTGCCATTGCCGCGCGTCTCATGCGGGAAATCCTGGTGGACCAGGCACGCTCGCGTAATGCGGCCAAGCGCGGGGCCAACTGCGTTACCCTCACGTTCGACGAAGCCGTCGCTTTGCCCAAGAAGCAGGAAGTGGACTTGGTGGCGCTGGACGATGCCCTAAAGACTTTATCTGAGCTGGATTCAAGACAATCACAAATCGTAGACCTCCGTTTTTTCGGCGGTCTTTCTATTGAGGAGACCTAGCAGGTATTGGAAGTGTCGCCGGCGACGGTCAAGCGAGAGTGGGCCACCGCGCGACTGTGGTTACAACGCGAGTTGAGCCGGAGCGAGTTCGCGTGACTCCCGAGCGCTGGCAGCAGATCAAAGGTGTGCTCGACCAAGCGCTTGAGCTCAAGCCGGCAGAGCGCTCCGCTTTCCTCGAGCATGCCTGTGACGGAGATCAATCGTTTCGTCAGGAAGTGGAGTCGTTCTTGGCGGGAGATTCTGACGGCAAGGAAGGATTCCTGGAGAAGCCCTGGGCCACTGCAACCATCGCACAAGATGAAACTCAGTCGTGGGTCGGACGCCGCATCGGATCTTATGAAGTAATAGAGATGATCGGCGAGGGCGGCATGGCATCGGTTTACCGTGCTGCTCGGGCGGATGAGCAGTACAAGAAACAGGTTGCGATCAAGGTTGTAAAGCGGGGTCTGGACACACCATTTGCCCTGGCACGCTTTCGAGCGGAGCGGCAGATTCTCGCCAATTTAGAGCATCCCAACATCGCGTCGCCTGCTGGATGGCGGGACAACCGGCAAGGCTTGCGCTATCTTCCGTGCTCTTGCTCGTCGTCCTCACGTCCCTTGTGACATTTGGTGCGGCCGCTGATGTAAACGCTAAATCTGGAATTACAGTTTCTCAATTGGCGGGGCCATGGCAAATCGCCGTCGTTGGAAACACGGGATGCGGCATTTCATCCTTGCTATTCACCGGCACTCTGAATGCCCAGGGTAAATCTACTGGCACGCTGACTTTCAACAGCGGATGCGGCCTGAGTACCACCACTGAGAGTTTCGATATCCTCTCGCTGAAACAGGACGGTTCCGGTACAGCGGGTCTGACCTGCGGCAGTAGTTGCGGATGGACTTTCAACATCCAGGTGAACCGAGCCAAGCTCGTGATTAACTTGGTCGACGTTACCGATCCCAACAACTGGCTGGCGGGAACCGCGATCAGGCAGTTCGCACATTGATCAGGCGCGCTCACCTTTAGATGGCAGAGGGCCAGGTACGATCACAACCGCTGGCGGAACCGACGTGAGCCGCGCGATCTTTAGTGTCACACCGCAGTGTCACACCGTGGGGCTCGCGCCGGTCTCGAAGTTTCTTCGGAATGCTTGAGCCGATTGGCTTCCGTTTGCCGAATACATGGATGAGGGCGCGAAGTTTCAGTCGAACTTGTGATTTCAGGCCGTCGCGGGGAGCGAGGCCGTATTGCCACGAAACCCTAATCCTCCGTTGTACAGGGGTCAGATGGTGAAGCAGCACACTGGTTCTCGATTCGAGGAGAAGCGTTATGACAAGAAAGACTTCGTTAAGTTCTGCCGTTAGGGATCCGCGCCGTCAGGCGGTCGCGGTGATTTTCCTTTGTACCCTCACGGCCCTGCTTTCCGGCGTGGCCCAGGCACAGGACGGGGTGGTGAACTCGACGCAGAACCCTTTGCAAGTCGGTCTGCTGCAGTGGAACAAGCAGGACCAGCCAACCACGTTCGCGGCGGGAGGCGGACCTGCGGGCGTGGCCTTCGATGGAGCCAGCGTCTGGGTAGCGAACTTCGGCAGCAACAATGTGATGAAGCTGCGGGCTAGCGACGGTGCGCTGCTGGGCACCTTTGCCGCCGGAACCGGCCCATATGGTCGGGCGTTCGACGGGGCCAACATCTGGGTGGCGAACGAACTTAGCACTCTAGCAGTCTTCTCACGGCCTTTGTGGCGATTCCCTTTCCCCACAATTCGGGATTAATCAGATACCAAATTTCACCATCACTGTTGCCCCTGAGGTTGACTATGCCGCATAGGCCGACTAACTCGCCGCCGGGTCCGCTAACTATCGCGCGCACGAGGGAACGCCATGGGGTTGATGGCGATTCATTTATGGACTCTGTTAGAAACTTCTCGCTCTCCTCCCGAGAGCAAACCGCAAACAGCATATAACGGACAACCTCCATATTCGAGATCAAGGCGTGAACCGCGTCGAGGTCGTCAATCTGCAACCTGCATAGAGCGATCATGAGTTTCTCGCTGGCAGTATAGCTCTGAACGCGGATGAGACACTCTTGACACGCTCGAACACCTTTGACTCCTGAAACCGCCCGTGCCAGTTCTTGGAGAGTGCTCAGTTGGCGAAAAATCGCGATAGAACTCATTGACCAGCGGTCAAAACGTCAGCGAGCACAGCGGGTGCAGGGAGGCGGCGTCTGGTGAGCGGGAGCGAGCGCCCTAGCGTGGGGGAGTAAGCGCCCGGCGGGGCGAAAGATTTTCTCACCCACAAACTTTAGGCCGCTGACGCCACAGACTATTGCCTGGGAACGAGTTTTTCACCGGCTACCCGCAGATTCTCCCTGTACTTCCACCTTCCAATAAGATATGCTGTATCAGTTAATATTAGCTCCTTGACAACACTGTCAAACCGGAGGAGCGGATTGGCAACTAGGGAATCGAGGCCGCTAACTCCTTATTCCGGAATATTTTACGTGTAAGTCCTTATTCTCCAAAGATTTTGATGGTAGTCCGGCCCTAACCCGATCATTTCAAAAGATCAGGGGGGAGGGGGTACCCTCCATTTTCCGGAAGCAAAAATCCGGCAACGGTCATGCGCGACCACACACTTCTCGCATAGGTCGCCCTTCGGCTCCAGCCGTAATCTTCCGCGTCATGTTGCCGATACATAAAGAGTGACCGCTCCATCCTCTGCACTCAGACCCGGCGAAGGCAAGCCCGCGCCCAAACCTGGAACCCAATTTGTCGCCCGCCAACCGATCCTGACCGCGGACGAGAAGGTCTTCGGCTACGAGCTCCTGTTTCGTGATGGCGTCGAAGACTTTTTCCGGCACTCGGATGCGGAAGCGGCTTCGCGCAGTACTTTGAACACGGCCATGTTGCTTGGCCTCGACGTACTCTGCGACGGGCAGCGGGCCTTCATCAACTGCACCCGCGAGGTTCTGCTCAAGGAATACATCACCTTGCTGCCTTCGGGCCAAACCGTGGTCGAGATTCTGGAAACCGTCCCCGCCGATGATCTGGTCGTAGCCGCCTGCCGCCGCCTGAAGGAGGCCGCATACACCATTGCTCTCGACGACTTTGCCGTCGATGATCCGCGTGAATCCCTGACCGATCTTGCCGACATCATCAAGGTCGATCTCCGGGTTACATCACCCGCTGACGCCGCAACCATGGTGAAACGCTACGGCCCCTGGCGCTGCCGCATGCTGGCGGAAAAGGTGGAAACGCGCGAGGAGTTCCTCGTCGCCAAGAAAGCCGGCTTCCTTTATTTCCAGGGATACTTCTTCCGCCGTCCGGAAACCCTCACTGCCCATGAAATTCCCGCCAACCGGATCAATTACCTGCGTATGCTCAAGGCGGTTTCGAGGCCCGAGTTGGACGTGCGTGAGATCGAGAACCTGGTCAAGAGCGAAGCCGCGCTATGTTACCGTCTGCTGCGCTACCTGAACTCCGCCGCCTTCGGATTCGCCAACGAGATTCACTCGGTGCGCCACGCCTTGGCGATCCTGGGAGAACGCGAAGTCCGCCGCTGGATCCGCCTGGTGGCCACCCTCGGCGCCGGACAAAACAAGACCAGCGAACTCGTCCTCTCTGCCCTGGTCCGCGCCCGCTTTTGTGAACTGCTTTCGCCCAAAATCGCCCATGGCGATTCCGACTTGTTCCTGATGGGCCTGCTTTCCTTGATGGATGCCATTCTCGAGATCCCCATGTCGCAGGTGCTCGATAACGTACCCATCGATCAGGAAACCAAGTCCGTGCTGCTCGGCGGGGCCAGCCGCCTGAGCCCGTTCTATCAACTGATGTTGGCGCAAGAATCCGGTGAGTGGAAAACTGCCACTGACCTGACCAGCCAGCTTCATCTCAAGGAGAGCGACGTCGCGGAGTGTTACTGGCAAGCCATGCAATGGGCAAGAGAGGTGACCGGGGGAAGTTAAGCAACATTTCCTGTCGAACCATCAACCTCCCCCGCGATCACACTTTTCCGCGATGTCAACTTGCGTTAAGGAACCTCTAATTAAATCTCGGAAATCTCTACCCGTGTCATCCCGAACAAAGTGAGGGATCCACGCATGTCGGCGCCGGCAGTGGCGTTCCAGGGAATTTCTACTATGAACGCGCTAACTTTTTCAGCTTAATCAGAGCTCCCTTTAAGAA